>Ga0116149_1002877_pt1 | contig 18366 bp, 16 predicted proteins | sample AD_UKC057_MetaG_FD_89787 | JGI IMG/M metagenome (GOLD analysis project Ga0116149, IMG submission 89787) | Active sludge microbial communities of municipal wastewater-treating anaerobic digesters from USA - AD_UKC057_MetaG | ecosystem: Engineered > Bioreactor > Anaerobic > Digestate | place: USA... | reverse complement strand
TTGCCCTTGGGCGAGAAGGCCTGCTTGATGGCGCGACCCAGGGCCTCCATGTTGGCGAACCGCTGGTCGGGGTTCTTGGCCATCATCTTGGCGACAATGTTGCCCAGGGAGGCTGGGACGGACCGGTTGACCTCATGGGCGAGCGGGGCGGTCACCTGTTCGCTCCCGTGCCACTTCATCCACCGCAGCGATTCGCTGTGGTGATCGCGGACGACGTCGGCGAAGATCTCGTTGAACTTGGCCCGCCCCACCAGCATTTCATAGGCGATGAAGCCCAGGCTGTACATGTCGGCCCGTCCGTCCATGACCGACCCGCTGAACAGCTCGGGGGCCATGTACTTCGTGGTCCCCAGCAGCATGGAGGTCTGCCCGCTGGCGGAGGCGGCCACCCCGAAATCGGTGATCTTGGCCCGCAGGCCTTCGGCGATGATGATGTTGCTGGGCTTGATGTCGCGATGGATGATCCCCGCCTGGTGCACCACGTGCAGGGCGGCGGCCAGCCGCCAGAGCACCTGGAGCGCCGCCTTGGGCTCGATGGGCCCGGGGTTGTCCTTCAGGACCGTCTCCAGGGTGTGCCCCGAGACGTACTCCATGACGATGAACAGTCCGAACTCGTTCTCGATCAACTCGTAGATGGTGACGATGGCGGGCTGCTCGCTGCCCAGGCGGGCGAGGATCTGGGCTTCCTTGCGGAAGCGTTCCATGAAGCGCGGGTCCTCGGCCAGGTGGGCGGAGATCTGCTTGACGGCCACGAAGCGGTCCAGCAGGGGATCGTAACACTTGTACACGATCGCCTGCCCGCCGATGCCCAGCCGCTCGCGGACCTCGTACTTGCCGATCTTCGAGCCGACCTGGAAGCCCACGCCGGAACCGGCCTGTTTCACATCGTCAATCGCCATGCACCCATCCTGTCTTGCCTGTGCCCGCCTCCGGCGGACAGCCCTGAACCACCCCCGCCCGGTCAGTTCGATCGGGGGAAAATCTCTTTCTCCACGTACGTCTGCTCCCCTTCATTGGTCAGCCGGCAGCGGGCGTACATCACCAGCGCCCACTCGTCCTGTCCGAAGGGCAAGTGAATGTTGTCCGCGTCGCCCAGGGCCGCGAAGAGCTTGTTGGCGTACGGGATGGCCATGTAGAACTCGTGGCGCACCCGAACCTCGATGTCCTCGCGGGCGGCGTACTTCTGCCCGTCGGCCGGCGGCTCGAGTTCCACGCTCGTGTGCGACAACGCGTACGAGAGCTTGCGCCCCAGCAGGGCCGTCGCCCAGTACGGCGCGGTGCCCCCGTAGCGCGTGAAGTAGCTCTCCAGCCCCACCCGCAGCACCGGCGCTTCCAGGGCCTCCGGCACGTCGGTGCTCGAACACGACATCGGCAGGACCGCCCACACCGCGGCCATGTAGATCCGCCGCATCTTCTCCGACGACTGGGGCGTCGAGCCGTTGAGGACGTTCTCGGCCTCGACGGGATTGTCGAACGGCCCCAGCCGTATGGGCACGTTCACGATGGCGCTGCGGGCGGCGCAGTACGAGGCGTAGTGGACGCAGATGTTGCCCACCATCAACAGGGCGGACTGGGCCATGATCAGCACCAGCCCCAGGGCGACCGGCAGGGCCAAGGCGAACTCGAGCATGACCGTGCCCTCCTGGGGCCCGGGCCGTCGGCGACTCGCCCGCCCGGCCTGCCACAGGACGGCCAGCACGATCGTCAGCAGGGCCGTCGATCCCACCAGCACCAGCCCCGCCGTCAGGAACAACTTCCCCGTCAGACAGTCGGCCAGCCAGAGCGGGCGAATCCAGTGGCGCCCGGTGGCGTGGACCAGGCCCAGACCCCCCGCGCAGGCTAACATGACCGCCAGCACCGCGGCGGGAGGCGTCAACCTCCGCGTGTTTGGCTTCGTCTGCTCTGACGCCATGGTCAACTCCACAGCCGCGAGGTCACCGGCCCGCCCAGCAGCGTGTCGGTCAACTGCAGCGCCGACCCGATGCACAGGGCCAGTCCGAAGGGGATCTTCGGGCTGTCCGGTGTGGCCGGGTCGACCGGCTTGGCCCGCAGCATCGCCAGATACAAGAACCGCCAGATCCGTCCCAGCGTCCGCCAGAGGATCCGCCGGGTCACCATCACGAACAGGGCCATGACGGCGGCCACTCCGAACCCGTAGAACATGGCCGCCAGCGTAAACCGCCAGCCCGTCAGGGCCCCGACGGCGGCCATCATCTTCGCGTCGCCGCCGCCGATCCCCCCCGCCCGCCAGGCCAGATACAGCGGAATGAACCCGATGGCCAGGCCTCCGCCGGCCAGGCGCAATCCGCCGAGCCCTTCCCCGCCCGCCAGGCCGACCACCGTGTGCCCCACCAGGCCCGCCGCCACGCATGGCAACGTGATCCAGTTGGGTATCTTCCCCGTCCGCACGTCGGTGTACGACGCCGCCAGCAGCGCAATGGCCAATACGCCGTACGCCCACAGGTCGGCCGTGAGCGGCACTAACTCAGGCATGGAGGGTTCTCAAGCCGGGGGCCGATCACCACACGCTCGGATTGTCGGTCACGCGGTCGCTCTGCCCGCGAAGCTGATCGTACTTCTGCTTGGTCCAGGAGGAGATGTCCTTCCAGAACCAGATGATCACGGCGATCAGCGGCAGGGCGATGGCAGCCACGATCAGGATATACTCGATCATGTCCGCGCCCTGCTCGTCGCGATACAGAGCCTTCAGTTCCCGCTTGACACTCTTGAGCAAACCGTTCATCGCAACACCTTTCGAGCCGGGTTCGGTCCTCCGCCTTCCGCGCCGGCTCACGCGGAAAGGAGCGAGCTTACCAACCGGCCCCGCCACAGGGCCGGACTGACATCACGGAAACGGCATGGTCTCGAGGAACTGGACCATGCGGTAGTGTTCCTGCAGGATGCCCAGCACCAGACGGAAGATCCCGTACAGGGGCAGGGCCACGAACAGCAGCAGCAGCACCCACTCCACGGTGATCTGGCCTCGCTCGTCGTTCCACAGCGAGCGGCCAGGCCGGCTCTTGTCTTCGCCAGCACTCATGCCTGGGCCTCCTGAAAGATGGATTGGGTCAGCTTCCAGTGCGGCTGGAGCAGGCGGACCTTGGGCTCCTGGCGGAAGACAGACTGCTTGCCGGCCCATGCCAGGCTCCCCCGGCCCGTCGCTCGCCCCTCGGGCGTGTCGTCCAACTTGTAGACGAAGATATCCTGTACCTGGTAGTGTCCTTCGCGGTCCAGTGGGAGGACCTCAGCAATCTGGGTCAATCCGCGCCGCCCGTCGTTGAACCGCGAGACCAGGACGATCACGTCAATGGCCGAGGCGATCTGGGCCCGCAGGGCGTACAGGGGCAGTTCCACCTTGTTCATCATGGCCAGCGTTTCGAGACGGTTGAGGGCGTCCATCGCCACGCTGGCGTGCAAGGTGGACATGCTGCCCGCGTGACCGGAGGTCATGGCCTGGATCATGTCCAGGGCCTCGCCCCCCCGAACCTCGCCGATAATGATCCGGTCGGGACGAAGACGCAACGACGACTTGAACAGGTCGCTGATGGTAATGTGCCCGCGACCCCACCGGTCGGGCGGACGCCCTTCCAGCGAGACCACGTGGTCCTGCTTGAGTTCCAGTTCGGCCGAGTCCTCGATCGTCACGATGCGCTGGTGGGCGGGGATGAATTCGCTGAGCACGTTCAACAGCGAAGTCTTGCCGCTGGACGTGCCGCCGGCTACCAGGATGTTCTTCTCCGCCAGGACGCAAAGCTTGAGATACTCCATCGCCTGCGGGGTCCAGGCCCCGATCTTGAGCAGTTCCTGCGCGTCGAAAAGGACCTTGGCGAACTTGCGGATGGTCATGCACGTCCCGGCCCGGCTGAGCGGCGAGAGCACCACGTGCACGCGGCTGCCGTCCGGAAGGCGGGAGTCGATAAGCGGCACGTCGGTAGTCATCCGCTTGCCCGTGTACTGCAAGACGTTGTTCACCGCTGACAGCAGCGCTTCGTTGCTTTCGAATGATGCATCGGTGCGGATCAGCCGCCCCTGGCGCTCGACGTAGATCTCGTCGGGGCGGTTGATCATGATTTCGCTGACGGTGGGATCCTCCAGGAACGGCATGACCGGGGCGAGGAAGTGCTTGACCGTCACTTCGAAGATGTTCAGCGGGTCCGCCATACCGTTCTTTCAACAAAAACCGCGCACACCCTAAGCCGTCCCCTCACCAGGAAACGCACGGCCGGGAGTTTTCATGCCTCGTCGAATCCGGTTTGCCGCAATAACTTCCTGTAGTATAAATCGTTTATAGAGTCTCGCCAACATTAATTCTGTTGTAGCGCAGGTTGTACGCCAAATCCGCCCGGGAACATCCACCAAATAATGAAACCCCAATATGTTGTGGTCTCGGCCCCGGCCGGCGGGCAGGGTGGGGCAACTATTCGCTTGCCAAGCGGACGGACAGATCCTAGAATCCATGTCCGATTGGCCCAACTGGGCCGAGGCCGGAGAGGTGCCAGAGCGGCTGAATGGGCGGCATTGGAAATGCCGTGTACCTTCGGGTACCGCGGGTTCGAATCCCGCCCTCTCCGTTACTCTCTTCCCCCTTCGACAATTCCCTTGCACCATTCCTGGGCGATCCGCTGACGCCCAGGCGGGAGTCGAACCCGCGGTGCGAGTGAAGCGAGCCCGCGGCGACACCGAAGGGGCCGCGAAGCGAATCCCGCCCTCTCCGTTACTCTCTCCCTCCTTCGACAATTCCCTTGCGCCATTCCTGGGCGATCCGCTGACGCCCAGGCGGGAGTCGAACCCGCGGTGCGAGTGAAGCGAGCCCGCGGCGACACCGAAGGGGCCGCAAAGCGAGTCCCGCCTCCGCATCAGAAGCCCACGGGGGCCGGCCGGCAGCTTTGGCGGTTCTCACCGCTGCGCTGTGACCCCTCCGCCGGCACGGGCGCGTTTGACCTCCGCGATCATTTCGCGCTCGCTCACCAGGCTCACGTCGCCGGGGGTCTCCTGGACGAGAATGCCGTGGGCAGCGCCCCATTCGACCGCCGTCGCGAGGTCCTGCCCTTTCAGCAAGGCCGCCAGCACGCCGGAGGTGAAACTGTCGCCCCCGCCGGTACGGTCGAGGATGGGCACCTGGCGGCGCAGCGCGGCGACGTGGAACGTGTCTGCCGCGGTGTCATAGAGGACCGCGCCCCAGTCGATGGTGTCGGCGTTGGTCGCCCCGCGCCACTGCGTGCCGATGAGGCTCAGGTTGGGGAAGTCGCCGGCCACCCGGCGGACCGTCCCCTTGTACGCGTCCAGCCACGCCTCGAAGTCGGCCCCCTTGGCGACTTTCGTCTCGTAGCCCAGGGCGTCGGCCAAGTCGCTGTCGTTGCCCACCAGCATGCCCAGGTATGGAGCGAATTGCCGGTTGATCTGTCGGGCGCGGTCCCGGTCCGGCTCGACCTTGGATCGGTAGTTCAGGTCGGCGACCACGAACGTGCCGTGGGCGTTGGCCTGCCGCACCGCCTCCAGGGCGACCTGCGCCGAGGTGGGCGAGATGACCGAGAAGATCCCTCCGGTGTTGAACACGCGGACGCCCAGTTGCCCGAACAGCCGCTTCCAGTCGATGTCGCCGCTCTTGAGTTCGCGGACGGGCGTGTGGGCGCGGTAATAGCACGTGTGCGACGGCAGCACCCCCTTGCCGTTATAGGTGAAGTTGATGCCGTTCATCAGTGTGCCCTTCTGATCGGTGGAGAAGGGCCCCTCGCCGCCGGCCTTGAACCAGATGATGTGATCGGTGCACACGCCGGAGCAGCGAAGCTGGTTGCGGATGTTCTGTCCCACCACGTCATCGACCAGCGCGGTGACAACGGCCGACCGCAGGCCGAACGTCCCGGCCAGCCCGCAGGCGACGTTGGTCTCGCCTCCGCCCTGGAACACGCGCATGGTGCCCGCCCGCGAGGCCGGCACGTCCAGCGGGTCCAGGCGCAGCATCACCTCGCCCAGCGAGACGCCGTCGTACCGGCAGGCGTCGGGGGGCTTGATCTGGTTGCAGCGAACAATGGCATCCGACATGGTCGCTCCTTGGTCTCGTCTTCAGCTCACCACTGCGCCGGCAGGAATTGGGCGACGTTCTCTTTGGTGATCACCTTCTTGGGCAGGTAGTAGACGCTCTTGGCGATCTGTTTGCCGCTGAACCAGTCAGCCGCCAGCTTCATGGGCAGGGCGCCGTCGGCCTCGGCGGACTGGTACGTGATGGCGTGGAGCGTGCCGGCCTGGATGAAGTCCATGCCCACCTTGCTGTTGCCCGCGGCCACACGGATGATGTCCTCCCGCTTGGCGGCGCGGCAGGCCTCGTTGATGCCGATCTGGGCTCCGCTGTCGTCGGCGCTGACGATGCCCTTGAGGTCCTGGCCGTACTTGGAGATCCACGCCGAGACGGTCTGCATGGATTTCTCGGCCTCCAGGTCGGTGGTCTGCATTTCCAGGCACTTCATCTTCGGGGCGATCTTCTTGAGTTCCGTGACGACGGCGAAGGTGCGCGAGAAGTACGGGGAGCAGCCGGGCATGTGGCGGACGATGCAGTAGCCCCCCTCGTTGTTCATCCGGCGGGCGAATTCGCGCGCCAGCAGGCGGAACTGCCCCCAGTCGTCCGGGCCGGTCCAGGCCAGCACGTACGGCATGCCCTCGTCCACGGGAATGAGGTTCGACGCGATCACCGGGATGCTCGCCTGGTGCAGCTTGCGGAGCATGGGGACGACGGCCTTGGCCTCGACCGGCAGGATGATCACCAGGTCCGGTCGCTCGCTGATCACCTGGTCCACCTGCTGCGACTGCACGCTGGCGTCGCAGTTGCCCGCGGTGAGCGTCTTGAGACGGATGCCGTACGCGTCAGCCACCTTCTGCATGCCGCGGGTGTAGGCCGTCGTGTACGGGTGGTCCATGTGGCGCAGGCAGACGACGTACTTGCCGCGGGCCCCGTCACCGGGCGAGGGCGGCTGCTGGACCTTCTGGCACCGCCAGCCGGCGTACTCCATGTCGTACCAGCGGAGCGGATCCTCGTCTGACAGCTTGGAGGGATCTTCCGGGCGCTGGGGCGGATTCAGCGGCGAGTCGTCGACGATGACCAACGGCTGGTTGTCCGTCCCGCGGAGGGTGGACACGTCGATGGGCCCGCCGGTTGGCGCGGGCGCCGGCTGGCGGACGCTGTACAGGTACATGGCGACAATGCCCACAATGGCAACGCACGCCACCATCGCGGCACACGCCAGGGCGAAGGTGCGGTCTTTGGTCTGCATGGCAACTCCTTCGGTTGTGTCGTCTTCGTCCTCGCCCGCCGCCGGCGGCCGGGCGGCCAACTCCGCCAGCAGCTCGCGCCGCTGCCCGCGGGTGCGGTTCTTCTGGACGATGCGCCAGGCATCGTACAGGATCACCAGCGCCAGCACGAGCCCGCTGGCCATCAGCTCGATCTCGTAGCCCGCGCCCAGGCTGTTCAGCCCGCGGATCAGGGCCATCAGGGCGATCATCGCGACAGCCGTACCGGCCACGCTGCCGCGACCCCCTTCCATGCTCGTGCCTCCGATGATGACCGCCGCCACAATGGTCATCAGCGACTTCTCGCCCATCCGCGAATTGGCGACGGCCTCGCCCATGGCGTAGAGGGCCCCGCCCGTAGCCGCCAGCAGGCCCGACAGGATGAACGCCCCGCTCAGGTAGCGACGGGTGCGCAGACCCGAGTACCAGGCCGTCTGCGGATTGCCCCCCATCAGGAAGAAGCCCCGCCCCACCGTCGTCCGCAACAGCAGCAGCCCGCACAGCATCGCCAGCACCAGCGCGATGATCACCCGCGGCGTCAGGATAATCGCGATGGGCCTGCTCAGCCAGTCGGCCACCGCGTAGCCCCGAGCGGGCACGGTGTCGCCCTTCCACACGATGAACACGACGTTCTGCACGATGATCATCGTGCCCAGGGTGACGATGAAGGAGTTGATCCTCGCCCGCGCGACGAGCAGGCCGTTGACCAGCCCGACACCCGCGCCGGCGGCGACGCCGACGACCAGGCCGCCGGCCCATCCCACCTGCGGTTCGAGGGCGATGGCGATCATCCCGCCCAGCGTCATCACCGACCCGACCGACAGGTCGAGCTGGCCGCAGATCAGGACCAGGGCGAAGCCGATCCCCGCGGGCAGGTTCTCGGTGGCGGACTTGAGCACCGTGCGGGCGGACTCCCACGAGCGAAAGGCCGGCGACAGCGCGCACATGACGGCGACCACGCCCGCGCACAACAGATAGACGCGATAGCGATACGCCAGCGCAGCCAGCCGCCCGTCGCCCCCGCGGGCGAGGTCGACGCCGACGGACGCTCTCTCTGCGGTCTCAGGCATCGTCCATTCCCGTCCTTCGCAGGGCCCACGAGTGCAGACCGACCACTACGATGAACACGCAGCCCTGGATGACTCGCTTGGCGAACTCGCCGATCACGAAGTCGTCCACCTTCACCAGCGACAGCACGTTGTTCAGCAGGGCCACCGCGACCACCCCCCCGATCACTCCGGCAATGCTCCCTCGCCCCCCGGCCAGAGCCATCCCGCCCAGCACGACGGCGGTGATGGCCTCAAAGTCATAGCCGCGACCGATGTAGAACGCCGCCACCTTGTTGAAGCTGGTCAGCAGGATCCCGGCCAGGGCGGACGTCGCCGCGGAGACCACGAACGCCGTCGCCACGACCCTCCGCACGTTCACGCCCGTCAGGCGGGCGACCTCGTAGGCCGACCCGGTCAGCTTGAGCTGTGCCCCGTAGCTCGTCCACCGCATGACGACATGGGCCGCCGCCGCCAGCACCGCCAGCAGGCCCACGATCAGCGGCAGTTCGATCCGCCCGTCGGCCAGGCTCACGAGCTTGACGTGATAGAGGTTCAGGAAGGCCCGCCCAGCCGCCGTCGCCTCATCGGGATACACCTGGAGCCCGCCGTAGGCCCAGCGGATCAGCCCCGCCAGCACCGATACCATCGCCAACGTCCAGATGATCGGGTTGAGGCGGAGGTAGCCCACGACCAGGCCGTTGACCAGCCCGATGGCCAGCCCCGTGGCCATCCCGACGGCCAGGCTGGCTGCGAAACCGTACGGCAGGGCGCTGATCGCCATCGCGCCCGACAGGGCCATGATCCCCGGGATCGACAGGTCCACGTAATGGCGGCTGTAGGTCACGAACGCCAGGCCCATGCACACGATGCCCAGCAGCGACACCGCCTGCGCCGCCGACATCAGGTTGCGAGCCGTCAGGAACTTGGGAGAAATGACACAGCCGGACGCGAACAGCAGCATCACCAGCGCCCACACCCCCAGCACGCTGACCAGCTCGAACAGCCGGTTCTTGCGCTGAGCGCGGGCGTCGATGTCGGGGGCCGACAGTTCGCTCATGATTGCACGAATTCTCCTTCCCCGTTGGCCGCCAGAAGGACGGCCGCTTCGCTGCACCGCTCGCGGTCGATCTGGCCAATGCGTTTGCCCTGTCGCAGGATCATCACGCGGTCGCTCAGGCCCACCAGCTCGGGCAGGTCGCTGGAGATCAGCAGCACGCACTTCCCGGCGTCGGCCAGGGCGGCGATCGCCTGGTGGATGACGACCTTGGCGGCCACGTCCACCCCGCGCGTGGGCTCGTCCAGGATGAGCACCTCGGGCTTTGTCGCCAGCCACTTGGCCAGCAGGGCCTTCTGCTGGTTTCCGCCCGACAGCGTGCTGGCCATCCGCGCGGGGTCGGCGGGATGGATCTCCAGCGAACCGACCAGGGCTCGCACCAGGCTGCGCCCGCTGCGTGCGGAATAGAACCCGGTGCGGCTTTGGCGGGGAATGACGGACGAAAGGACGTTTTCCGCCACGCTCATCCGCAAGGCCAGGCCCTGGCTCTTGCGGTCCTCGCTGAGATAGACCATGCCGGCGGCGATGGATTGGCGGTAGTCGGCGGGTGTGATGTCGCGACCGTCCAGCAGAACGGCGCCCTCCTCCAGCGGGTCGATCCCGCACAGGCTGCGGGCCAGTTCGCTGCGCCCCGAGCCCGACAAGCCGCCCACGCCGAGGATCTCGCCCCCGCGGAGCTTGAATGAAACGTCGTGGAAGAACCCGTACCGGCTGGCCCGCCGGACCTCCAGCCGGACCTCTGCCGGCCGGGTCGATCGCTCGGCGTACAGGGCCGACACGCTGCGCCCCACCATCAACTCGACGAGCTGGCTGGCCGACACGTCGCGGATCTCGTGCGTGGCGACCTTCCGCCCGTCGCGCAAGACCGTGACGCGGTCGGCGATCTCGAGCACCTCGTCGAGGTGGTGCGAGATGTACACGATGGCCAATCCCTGGCGGCGCAGGCGGCGGATGATCTCGAACAGCCGCTGCACTTCCTGGCGGCTGAGGGCGGAGGTGGGCTCGTCCATGACCAGGATGCACGGGTGGTTGGCCAGGGCCTTGGCGATCTCGACGAGCTGGGCCTCGTGCTGCGAGATGTCCTCGACGATCGTGTCGCCGTCCAGGTCCAGACCGACGCGCTCCAGCCACCGCCTGGACTCCGCGTGCATCGCCTTGCGGTCCAGCACGAAGCCCCACTTCCGGGGCAGCCGCCCGGCCAACAGGTTCTCGGCCAGGCTCAGCGGCGGCGCCAGGCTCAGCTCCTGGTGGATCATCTGGATGCCGTAGGCCTTGGCCGCCGCGGGGGTGTGCAGGTCCACCGGGCGATCGTTGATGCGGATTGTGCCGGAGTAGTCGTTGAACGACCCGGCCAGGATCTTCATCAGCGTACTCTTGCCCGCCCCGTTCTCGCCGATCAGCGCGTGGACCTCCCCCGCGTAGACGCTGAAGTCCACGCCGTCCACAGCCAGCGTTCCGGGGAACCGCTTGCTGATCTGCTCCATGCTCAGGGCCAGGCCGAGTTCGCTCATGGGTGGGGCATCCGAGACCTAGGCCGGCGACACGCAGCCGGCGTCTAGCACCGAAACTCTCTCACGGTATCGAACATCGCCAGCACGTTCTCGACGGGCGTCTCTTCGAGGATGGTGTCGTGGCTGGCGCCCGCGACGTAGCCTCCGCCGGGGGCCATGATCTCCAGCACTTCGCGGGTCCTGGTGCGCACGTAGTCCACCGTGCCCTCGATGAGCACGTGGTGCGAGTCGATCGCGCCGTTGAAAAGGATCTTCCGCCCGAACTCCCGCTTGAGCGTGGGCAGGTCCATCCCGCGGCAGGACGGTTGGACGGCGTGCAGGCCGTCCAGGCCCGCCTCGATCAGCAGCGGGATCAGCGGCAGGATGCCCCCGCAGCAGTGGAGCATGACCTTGTGGCCGTAGGCGTGGCCCAGGTCGATCAGGCGGGCCAGGTGCGGCAGGACGAACCGCGTGAACAACTCCGGGCTCAGCAGCGGGCCCATCATGCTGCCGAGGTCGTTTCCGACGAAGGAGATGTCGATCGCGTCGCCTGCCGCGTCGAAGATGCGCTGGCTGACGCCGGCGTAGTAGTCGACCATGTGCCCCATGAGGGCGTCCACCAGCTCGGGGGAGTCGTACATGCGGTAGTAGAGGTTCTCCATGCCCAGCAGGTCGATCGCGTCGTGGAAGAACGGCGACCAGTCGCCGCCGAGGATCGCGTATTGCCCGCCCCAGGCCAACGCGTCGTCGCGGACGTGCGAGACGTCCATCCACGCCGGGTCGGGCCAAAGGTAGTCGTCGATCTCCCGGACGCTCTCGGCCGCGGCCAGCGGGTGGCTCATGGGCTGGCCGTAGCCCATCCCCTGGCGCTCGACGCCGAAGCACGTGCGGCAGGTCGCCCCGGGCGAAAGCGGGAACTCCGGCCCGGCATAGCGGGCGAAGACGCGGCGGAAGTCGTCGCCGAAGCGTATCCGCAGGCCCTCGTCGTCCAGGTTCAGCTCCCGCTTTGCCTTATCCCAGAACTCGACCGACGCCCCGCACCACATGGGCACGCGGTCCGGCTCTTCGTGGGCGAACGCCGTCATCACTCGCTCGCGTGAGGTCATTCCGCGCTCCTATAGTCGTCGAACGTACACGTAGTACGCCCCGCGGTCCTGGTTGTCTCCCAGAAACCACGTCCTGAGCTTCGCCGGCCCGGCCGGCAGCTTCGCCTTGAACACGGCCGCCCTGGCGTCGCCCGTCAGGTCCTGCGTCTGGTCAAACGGGCCGATCTGAAGCCTGGCCTTGTCGGCTTTGATGGCCTTGCCCTCTCCCGCCGCGATGATCGGCAGATCCAGCACCTCGTCCCAGCGGCGCAGGGAGATCTCGTACTCTCCCGCCCGCTCGACCTCGACCGCCCAGAAGCCGTTGGAGGCCGGGCCACGAAGGATCATCTGCTGGTTCCAGGGCGGCATGGCCTCGTGCCAATCGTGGCAGGTCAGCCGCGAGGGGTTCTCCCGCTCGCTGCCCAGGACGATCGGGCAGTACTCGTCGAACTGCGTGGAGGTCTTCTCCCACCACTTCTCGTACTCGGCCCGCAGTTTCTCCACCCGCTCGGGCTCCTTGGCGGCCAGGTCCTTCGTCTGCCCCGGGTCGTCTCCGACGTGGTACAGTTCCTTGCCGTCGATCAGGCGCCACTTGCCGTTCATGACGGCAGACTTGTTCCATTTCTTCGGGTGCTCCATCCGCTGCGAGTCGGTCACCAGCGTGCGGTCGGCCAGCTTGCCCTTGCCCCTCAGCAGAGTTGCCAGGCTGGTCCCTTCCACCTCCGGCCCTTTGGGCATGGTCAACCCGCACAGTTCGACCAGCGTGGGCAGCAGATCCAGGTTGGCGGCCAGTTCGTCGACGTCCGTGCCGGCCTGGAGCAGGCCGCCCGCGGGCCAGCGAACGAAGCAGGGCACGCGGTGCCCGCCCTCGTAGGGCGAGCCCTTGCGGCCTTTCATGCCGGCGTTGAACCCGCTGCCCGACGTGCCGTTGTCGGTCATGAAGATAAGGATGGTGTTGTCTTCCAGGCCCAGTTCCCCCAGGCGTGCCATGAGCCGGCCCATGTTCTCGTCGATGTTGGTGATCATCCCGTAGAAATTGGCCAGCGGCCCCTTGACGCCCTTGTCGCGGTAGAGTTGGGCGTACTTGTCGGGCACGTTGTAGGGGCCGTGCGGGGCGTTGGTGGGCAGGTAGACGAAGAACGGGCGGTCCTTGGACGACTCGATGAACTTCATCGCGTTGTCGAACCACACGTCGGTGCAGTAGCCGCTGTGCTTCTCCGGCTTGCCGTTGCGGAAGTACGTGTCGTCGCTGTAGGTGTTGCCCCAGTAGTCGGGCGTCTGGCCCACCCCGCCCCCGCCGTGCACCAGCACCTCCTGGAAACCCTTGTCCTGCGGGCGTGAGGGGTAGTTGTCGCCCAGGTGCCACTTGCCGAAGATAGCCGTGCGGTACCCGCCCGCCGCAAAGGCCTGGGCCATCGTCACCTCGTCGCGGCGGAGGATGGATCGCCCCATGATGGTGTGCCACACGCCGGTGCGGTTGCAGCTTCGCCCGGTCATCAACCCCGCCCGAGTGGGCGAGCAGGTGGGGGCGACGTGGAAATCGCGGAGGCGGACGCTCTGGCCGTGCAACTTGTCCAGGTTGGGCGTCTGGATTTCCTGGTTGCCCAGGCAGTGCAGGTCGCCGTAGCCCTGATCGTCGGTCATAACCAGGATGACGTTGGGGCTCTTGCGGGGCAGTTCGCCGGCAGCCGGCGCCGGTCGCCCGGCCAGCGCCCCAGCCGCCGCACAGCCCGCCGCCTTCAGGAAGTCACGCCGTGTCCAGTTGCCTGTGCTCATACAGTCACCTCTCGTTCAGGGGGCTCGATTCATCCGCCCGGCCGGGTCGGCGGAGTCCGAACGGCCCTCAGTCCCAGTGGAACACCTCTTCCATGTCCGCCCACCATTCGCCTTCCGCCCGCGTGGCAAGCGGTTCCTGGCAGGGCATGCAGACGGCCCACCATTCCTGGGTGGTCTTGTCGGCCGCCATCTTGGCCATGTCGGCCTTGAAGTCGTCGCCGACGTATTCGAAGTAGCTGAACAGGAAGCCGTCCTTGTGGTAGATCGAGTAGTTGCGGATGTTGCAGTCCGTGATCATCTTGAGCACGTCCGGCCAGACGGCGGCGTGAAGGCGCTTGTACTCGTCGAGCTTCTCCGGACGGACGCGGATGACCATGCCGTAGCGTTTCATGGGTACTCTCCTGGATGGGTCCTATAGGTCCTATGGGACCCATGGGGCCTATTCGTCAAACTCGCCCAGCTTCAGCGGGTAGGTTCCGAACTCCCGCGCGAGCCGGATGACGTAGTCGTAGGTGGCCGGCGCCACGTTGTCCGGCACGCTGTGGTCGCTCTGGAGGATGTAGCCCCCGCCGCGGGCGGCGTTGAGCTTGCGGAGCACCTCGCGGCGGACCTTCTCGCGGTCATTGGTGGCCAGCACGCGGACATCGATGTTGCCGTTGAACGCCCACCGCCGCCCGAACTGGCGCTTCAGTTCCACCACGTCCAGGCCGGCCTTGGCCTCCAGGGGGTTGTAGCAGTCCACGCCGGCCTCGATCAGGCCGTCATAGATCGCCCTCGCGTCGCCGCAGCCGTGATAGATCGTCTTGAGCCCGTAGCTGTGGGCTGCATCGCAGATGCGCTTGACCTGCGGCTGGTAGACCTCGCGCCAATAAGCGGGCGAGAAGAACATCCCGTGATCGTAGGCCACGTCGCCCCAGACGTACAGGCCTTTGAGCAGCCCGCCGGCTGCCTTCACCTGGGCGTGCACGATGCCCTCCAGGAACTCGCCCAGCCGCTCGATGAACCCCGCCATCCGCTGCGGTTCCTCGGCCAGCTTGAGCAGCACGTTGTCGGTGCCCATGATCCGCCAGATCATCTCGTGCGGCTCGCAGATGCTGCCGAACACGCAGAAGTCATCCGCCACCGACTTGACGCGATCGACGAAGCTGGGCAGTTCCAGGTTGATCGCGTCGCCCACGCCGTTGATCTGGTCGGCGAGGGCGTGGTGGTAGCGGCGATCGTCGGCGGGGTCGTCGAAGACCAGCGCGTCCATCTGCTCGTAGGTCTGCGTCTGGAACTCGCGGAAGGCGGGCATGGGGCAGTCGGAGCGGCTCTCGATGACGGCCCCGAACCCGGTCTTGACCACGATGTGGTCGTCGTCCTTCTCCAGCACCTGAATGCCCGTGACGTGCGGATCCATGTTCGGGTTGACCACGATCAGGTCCAGGTCCCAGTGGTGGTAAGGGCTGAAAGCCGGCCCGTACTCCTTCTGGCAGCGGCGGACGAAGTTGGTCCAGAAGAACTCGCCCACCGGAACGCGGTCGAGTTCGCGGTGGTCCAGGGCAGCCAGCACGCGGGCGGTCTTGGCCGCCGCGGGGGACGCGGGCTTGTCGCTCGTCATGTCATTTCTCCTGCGGGACGAAGAGCTGGAACTCCTCGATGGTTGGCACTTCCACAGCCTTCAACACGTTCAGCCGCACGCGCTGCGCGGTGACCGGCGGGAACGTGATGATCTTGTCGCTTTCGATCCGCGTGCCGCGATGGAGCGGCTTCCACTGCTCGCCGTCGAGGTACTCGATGGCGTACTCCCGCGTACGGGGGAAGGACCGCTCGACGATCATCGCCCTGCCGATACGCGTGGGCGGGCCGAGATCGACCTCGATCCACCCGCTGCGCGCGTCCGCGGCCGCCCCCCAGCGGGTGGACTCGTTGCCGTCGAACGCCTTGGCGGCCTCGTAGCCCGGCTGCGGCCAGGTGCTGGAGGACTTCGCCGCCTTGCCGGCGGCCAGCGATCGCGGCGGCTCGGGCAGGGCGGCCTTCTCGCGGATCATCCGCCCCACCTCGCGGAGGGTCCGCACGTCGATCTCGCGGAGCTTGCCCGCGTAGTCGGGCCCGACGTCCAGCGAGAAGATGTTGCCGTACTGGACCGCCCCCAGGTAGTCGCGGTAGATCGACTCGGCCGACTTGCACAGGTTGTCATGCTGGGGCAGCGAGTAGAACCACATCGCCCCGCCCTTGTGCGGCGGCAGGATCGGATACGTGAACTCGGCCAGCAGGTAGCTCGAACTGGGCGCGTCGCGCATGTGCGGGCCGGCGGCCTTGTGGTCGGCCAGCGGCCCGGGCCGGCCCATTTCGCCCAGACGGATGTCGGCCCCCGCCTGATCGCCGTGGTTGAAGCCCACGAAGCAGCCCGGCTGGAGGGCCTTGACGAATGCGATGGTCTCCTTGTGGCTCACCCCGCCGTCGCCGATGGCGTGATCGAACCAGATGTACTCGATGGGCCCGTACTGCGTGAGCAGTTCCTTGAGATGGGCCTTCTTCATTCCCGGGTTGTGGCCGCCGTTGGCCTGGTATCGCTTGCCGTCGGGCTTGTTGGGCCAGTCCCACTCGCCCTCGCTGAAGTACAGGGCCAGCTTGATCCCGTGCTTGTCGCACGACTTCTTCAACTCGGCCAGCACGTCCCGCCCCAGCGGGGCCTTGGTCACCTTGCGATCGGTCGTCTTGGTGTCCCACAGGCAGAACCCGTCGTGGTGCTTGGTCAGGAAGAGGATGTAGCCCATGCCCGCTTCCCTGGCCGTGCGGGCCCATTGGTCCGTGTCGCAGCCGGTCGCCTTGAAGAAGGACACGTCCTTGACGCCCGGCGTCCACTCCTTGCCCGAGAACGTGCTGAACGACCAGCAGATGAACATGCCCCAGCGAAGGCCCTTCAACTCCTGGGCCCGCCCGGACATGTCGACATCGGCGGCCCGCGAGCACGCGGAAACGGCAACGAGCACAGATATCAGCATCGCGTTCTTCATTCGTGGCTCCTGCGGCGAACCAGCCGCTCAATAGCTGCATTCCCGCGCCGCGGCTGCATAGGCCTTCAGGTTCTCCGGCGGCGCGTCGAAGAAGTGATCCGACGCGGCCAGGATGTACCCGCCGTCGCGCCCGAAGCCCTCGAAGAGCCGGCGCACCTCGGCCTGGATCTGCTCCACGGTGCCTGTAGTCAGGATGTTGAACTGGTCCATCCCGCCGATCATCGCGACTTTTCCCGCGTAGGCCTGGCGGACCTTGTCCGGCTCGGTGATGTTGCCGCCCGTGCCCGGGGGCGAGAGCGTCTCGGAGGCGTCCGTCTCGTTCTGGACGATCAGGTCCAGGATGTGCATCATCCCGCCGCACGTGTGGTAGGTGGTCTTGAGCCCCGCGTCGTGGACGGCCCGGTGCATCTCGCGGTCGTAGGGCAGGCAGAACTCCGCGTGCATCTTGGGCGAGATCACCGTGTCGCTGGAGGCACCCCCGCCGGTCTCGATGAGGTCGAACTTGGCCCCCCGCAGCGACTCCTCGATGAACCGCAGCTTCTTATCCAGCAGCACCCGCATCAGGCGGTGGACCCAGTCCGGGTTGTCGTAGGCTTCCAGGATCAGTTCGCTGACGTCCTTCAGGCAGCAGGCGTGCTGCCAGCAGCCGGCCTGGTCGCCCCAGACGAACCCGCGGAGGATCCCCGCGTCGCCGACCTCGTCGTAGGCGCGGACGATGTTGTCCTGGTTCAGCCGGGCCACGGGCATGTATTTCTCGATCAGGTCCACGTCCTCGTGGCGCTTGATGAGGTACTCGAGGATCCACGTGGTGGTCGCATTCGCCCCGGTCTTGTAGGTGAGGCTGCCTTCGGGCGTGGTGATGGTGTGGTGAATGATCTTGTTGTTCGGGTCCGGGTCGACAACGTCCATTTCCTCGCGCCACTGGGGCGTCTGGACGATGTACTGCTCGGCGTTGGGGATCCAGAACTGTCCCATCGCCTCGAAATACTGGATGGCCGCGTCCATCCCGCAATGCTTGAAGGCCGCCAGGGCGTCCATGCCGCCCATGTACGTGTCGAGATGGTATTGCTGCCATTGGTGGATGGTGACCGGGAGACGGTCGGGCTTCTGGCGGGCCAGCGCCCGCAACATACGTTCCTTCGAGGTCATGGCCAGACTCCTGAGATGCGGGACGCGGCCGCGCCCCAGCCAGTAACGCCCACTGTACCGGCTGGCCGATCTGCCCGCAAGGGCGCGGCCGGCCGGAGTGCAGGGTTGACCTTCACGGCGGATGGAGAGACGATAGGCTCATCCGATCGACCGAAGGCATCGCAACAGGGAGAGAGACCATGGCACACAAGTGGAAGCTTCTCAGGTCCGGGACCTCTGCGGCGGGAGCGTGTCTTCTGGGCGTGTTGGCGGCGTGGGCGGCCGCTGCCGGTCCGGGCGACCGGGCGGGCGAGATCCTGAAGACCGCGGGCGTGACCGGCGGGCTGGTCGTCCACGCGGGCTGCGGGGAGGGCAGGCTGACGGCCGCCCTGCGGGCCCATGACGGCCTGCTGGTGCACGGCCTGGAGGCCGACGAGACGAAGCTGGCCGCCGCGCGAGAGCACATCCGCTCGCAGGGCCTGTACGGGCCTGTCTCGGCCGACC
>Ga0116149_1002876_pt1 | contig 18373 bp, 15 predicted proteins | sample AD_UKC057_MetaG_FD_89787 | JGI IMG/M metagenome (GOLD analysis project Ga0116149, IMG submission 89787) | Active sludge microbial communities of municipal wastewater-treating anaerobic digesters from USA - AD_UKC057_MetaG | ecosystem: Engineered > Bioreactor > Anaerobic > Digestate | place: USA... | reverse complement strand
TCATAAGTAATTATGCCAACAACTATGAGAAAAATAAGAAGCTTGCAAGCTGAAATAATAGCTATGAAGCAAGATATCTTAGATAAATGTATTAATAAAGAGATGAAATGCTATGTAGGAGCGAAGCTCCTACATAGCATGAAAAGTCTTTCTCCCGCCTTAAGCGTGAATATCTGAAGCGCGGTGTCGGCGCGCTTCTACCTAAAAAATCAGGACCTAAACCAGGTTCACCACCGCCTAATCGGACATCAGTCCATATTGAACATATAGTCTGTGAGACAGCTAAATCAAATAGAACGGCCACTATAGGGGAATTAGCCAACTATTTCTCTCAATTAGGTATCTCTTTAAGTCCAACGACAGTCTACCGGATACTTAAGCGTTATGGGATAAGATATTCATTGATCTATGAATATAAACCTAAACCTAAGAATAAATTATATTGTTTAGAAACCCCAGGGTTAGAGTTACAGATGGATGCTGGCTATCCTTTCGGCCGAGGTCGTCAGATAGCTTGTTTTGACGCTATTGATGATTGTTCTAGATTAGTTATCGCTAAATTGTATGAACGAGAGAACGCAGCTACTGCTATAGATTTTGTCAGGTACCTCTAGGATAGAGCGAATAAAAGTGGATAATAGATATGGTAAAGAGCTTAAAGTATTTTGCGCTACCATGGGGATAGAAGTAGTCACAATACAGGCTTACCATCCTCAAGAGAACGGTAAGATTGAGAGATTTCATAAGACGCTTAAAGAAAATTTTTTCTTTAGATATTGTGGTTTTAATGACAGCCTGGAAGAGATGCAATATGGCCTAAATAGATGGTTAGAATACTACAATGAAAGAAGGAAACATTATGGTTATGGTATGAATGGATTAACTCCGCAACAGAAATTAGCTGGTAGTCTGTTTAATTCTATTTGCTTAATCCGACCGGAAAAGGTAACATTAACCCTGCAAGCGTACAAAAATTGACTTTTTGTTAATTTAGTTGTATAATTTAATGCTAAAGATTTTATGTAATAAGGTTGAAATTCTTGACCTTTAAAAACTAAATAAAAATATAAAAATAAAAAGCACAAGGAGGTGCTAAATGAAAAAGATTATAATTATTGTGACCCTGCTAGTCGCCCTCCAGCTTTTGGCTGGAGATGTCAATTGGCAAAATTGCTATACTGCGACTGTGGAGCAGTTGCAGATGCTTTATCAGTCTGCTGGTGTGATATATGGGGTCGGCTATAAATATTTTGTGAAGTCTGATAATGGTTCGGATTTCCAAAATATAATGGTTGCCGATTGTGATTCCCTGCATTTAGCAAGTGCCTATATGGTCTCTTCCACGGTGGGATATTGTGGCGGGACAATTTATGATGTATGGGATCCTTATGCTCCCATGATCCCTGTTTTATATAAAACCACTGATGGCGGTCAAAGTTGGATCAGAACTGGCCAGTTTGAACAGCAGTCCGCTCAATATTTTTTTCAGACTATTCAGTTTGTCTCTGACTCCGAAGGTTATGCAATTGTGTCTCCTGCTACCGGATTTGAGCTAACAATTTATAGAACCACCAATAGCGGTCAAAGTTGGACTCCGGTGTATATTCACGGGCTTCCAAGCTGCTCGGATTTTAAAGCAGGGTTAATGGTAGTAGGCCAATATGGTCCAGAAGGTGTATTAGTTAGTGCCAACGGTTTGTCTTGGCAATTTCATCAAGCTGAATCTAATTATACTCCTAGCGGTATATTGTCTAATGGTTCAAGAATTATTTTAGCCTTATTTCCTCATTTATGGTATTCTGATGACCTTGGAAATGAATGGCATATTTCAGACCAGAGTCAACTGGGTGATGATTGGATCTCAACAGGGTGCCGTACTCATTGTGTATTTAGCGCACAGGGTAACAATATTTATGCCATTACCGGGACCTGGTATAGCGGCATGGAGCATCCTGGCATTGTCCGTTCTTTAAATAATGGTACTAGCTGGCAATGGATTGTCCAGCCAGCCGATATGCCTGATCAATCAGGCCAAGTCTACGGTATCTGTTATTGGGGTGAATATCTCTATATTGCTCACAATGGGCACATTTACCGAACTTATGTCGGTCCGCCGGTTGTCAACGATGATCCGACCATTCCTGTACCAGATATTGATATTACTTGTTACCCTAATCCCTTTCGGGGCAGCACTAATATCACAATCAAACAGATAGACAATAGTCTAACTACTATTGCTGTCTATAACCTCCGCGGTCAATTAGTTCAGACCGTGGTTAATAATCAAAAGCTATCACCCGGCGAACATTCTTTCACCTGGGATGGCAAAAATGATGATGGTCAGCCAGTGGCGGCCGGCATCTATTTCTTTAAGATGACATCAGGAAAATATTCCACAACGCGGAAGATAGTTCTGATGAAATAAACTAACTTAATAATTTAATCTAGCCAGATGGTTTTACCGCTGGCTTTTTTTTTATTGAAAAAAATGTTATAATATCGATGAACCTTATTTTCAATTTTATGAACAAAAAATTCTTTTATTATTATCTAGCCGTCCATCTGGTGGTATTTTCTTTTATCCTGGGTTTGGTAGTCAATGCCTTTACTGTTTTGTCTGGCGGTGCAATTTCTGTTATTCCAGTGAGCGACGAAAGAGCAGTAATCGGCAACGGAACCATTGATTCCTATATTGCCAATGCCACTTCAACTGCTTATTTAAAGCAGGCCAAAAGAGTAGCCGGTGGTTGTGAAAAGTGGGAATCAACCGATTTTTTTCGTATTCAGCGTTGGGGAGCGGCTACTTCTGCACCTTATGCATCTTCTAGCATGATCTGTAATTGTCCAAGTGGTTTTACTAAAGTACAGATTAGAACTAGGCAAGAATATATTAACGATTTTTCCAGTGGTAATTGGTATAATCGTTATAGCAATTGGAGTGGTAGTTCTGCGGTTCGTTGTGGGTCGGTTACACCAACAGCATCCCACATTCAGGTCAATAGTTGTGAACATTCGGCTTATGGTGACTCTCCTGGTTATAATAAATTTTGTTTTAAACTTTTGTGTGATGATCCGGACTGTGCATGTGACAAAAATGTACCATGTGATACCCAGCAAATGTCCCGTCGTGATAATTTTTTTGATTTTGTTTTTAAAATAAAACCAGTCATGGCCGGTATATATGTGGGTTGTGATCAGGGAAGTGCTTCTGGTTGTGGTTTTGTTTCGATGTGTCAATACCACCCCCTATCGTATAGCCAGCTAACTACTATCACCACCTGGCTATGTGTTAATACCAGCACCACGTCTACGGTGACTGGCTGGGATAATTAGCTTATTTTTTAAATAATTATTATGTGGAAAAAAATTATTGTTTATTGCCTTGTTTCATTTTTTCTTGGGTTTGCTGTTGCTACTTGGGTTTTCCCACCGGCTAGCCAGAAGGGTAGTCAACCCGTTGATATAGTTGCGCCAGAGCCGGTTACTATTGATATTGAAGGGGCGACAGTAGTTGCTCCGGGGACCAGCCCCATTAAAGATGGCATAGTTCTTAATAGTTTTAATCAGCCAGCCAAAAATGACGCTCCTGAATATTCGGCTGAAGCCCCACAGCTAAGTAAGACAATGCCCGCCGACAAACTGCCAAAAGACGGCATCCAGCTTAATGTTAGTCGGCAAGAGATAGTGCCACCTGAATTTACCGTCAAAGCCGGCCAACCAGTTATCTTGAAAGTCTCAGCAGTTGATCAGTGGACCCACATTTTAGTATTTGATGGCAATTTGTCAGGGCTGACTATTGGTCTTAACGGCGGTGAAAATAAAGTTTTAGTTTTTAACGCTCCTGAAAAGGCCGGTGAATACCCATTCCATGACGATATTTTCGGTGTTGCCGGTAAGATGATTGTTCAATAGGTGGTTTATGAGACCGGGCGCTGCCAAACCGCTACGTATCAATATCACTACCGCCACCATTGTTAAAACAGTGGCTATTCTCTTGTTACTTTATTTGGCTTTCTTAGTTAAGGAAGTATTGGCTTTAGTTTTTGTGGCTTTGATTTTTGCCAGCGCCTTTGATCCCTGGGTTGATTTCTTACAGCGCCACAAATGGCCGCGTGTTTTGAGTATTACCATGATCTATTTGGTGGTTATCGGTCTTGTGACGGCGATGGTTTATATCATGGTGCCTATTTTGGTCAAGGAGGCGACTGATTTGGCCAACGACCTTCCCTATTATTTTGATAAATTATCTGTTTTTTTGGATAATGTACGTCAGACTTTTGGTCATTACGGTTTGGCCGATAATTTCCAAAGTAATTTAGATAATTTAGCCGCTACTTTATCCGGCTGGGCGCTAAAATTAGTTAGCGCGATTTATGGCGCTTTTAATAGCTTATTCTCAGTATTTTTAATCATGATTTTGACCTTTTACATGGTAGTGGAGGAAAATGCCATTAAAAAAATTGTCTGGTCAGTAACTCCGGCCAAGAACCAAGCTTATGCTATTAATTTAGTCAGCCGGATGCAGCTGCAGATTGGCTATTGGCTGAGAGGTCAATTAATTCTTTGTCTATCTATTTTTTTGCTGACTTATTTAGGCCTGTCTATTTTAGGTGTTAAATATGCTTTATTGCTGGCTTTAGTGGCTGGTATTACTGAGGTGATTCCTTATTTGGGGCCAGTTTTAGGCGGCGTGCCGGCCGTCCTGTTGGCCATGACTCAGTCGCCGCGTTTGGCTCTAGTCGTCGTTGTTATGTATTTAATTATTCAGCAGTTGGAAAACAATATTCTGGTACCGCAAATTATGAGGCGAGTTGCCGATGTCAATCCGATTACCAGTATTGTTGTTTTATTAATTGGTTACAGAATCGGCGGCGTTGGCGGAGCGGTGATTGCTATTCCGGTAGCCACGGCCATTACTGTCGGCCTTAAGGATTTGTTTAATTATAAAGAGAAGAAAGAGTTGCAAGCTAGTAAGGCAGCAGCTCAGTGATTTTTTTATGGCAACTATTTTAACTGGTGACCGGCCTACTGGCCAACTTCATCTTGGCCATCTTTTTGGTTCGTTGCTTAATCGGGCCAAATTGCAAGCTGAGTATGATACTTATGTTATTGTTGCCGATGTTCAAGCCCTAACAGATAATTTCCATCATCCTGACAAAGTGCGGGATAATGTTTATGAGGTAGTTTTAGATAACCTAGCTGCTGGCCTGAATCCGCAACAGGCGACGATTTTTATTCAATCATTAGTGCCAGAAATTGCTGAATTAACGGTTTTCTTTTCTAATTTAGTAACTTTAGCGCGCCTGGAGCGCAATCCGACCGTCAAAACCGAGCTTGAGCAGAAGAAAGATTTGTTTAAGGGTGGCGTAACTTATGGTTTTTTGGGTTATCCGGTTAGTCAGGCCGCCGATATTTTAACCTTCCAGGCTGATTTAGTGCCGGTGGGCCAAGATCAGGAGCCGATGCTTGAGCAGACCCGTGAAATTGCTCGTAAATTCAATAGTATTTATGGCCGGATTTTTCCCGAGCCCAAAGCTTTACTTGGCGATTTTCCGCGATTATCTGGTCTGGACGGCAATGCTAAGATGAGCAAGAGTTTAGGTAATGCCATTTATATTGCTGATGAGCCAGCGATAATTAACAAAAAAATTAAAGTCGCTAAAACTGATCCGCAGAAAATTCATAAAAATGATCCTGGCCATCCGCAGATTTGTCCGGTTTATGGCTATCAGCAGATTTTTAATGCCGCCGAGGCTAAAGAGATTGCCAAGGAATGTAAGTCCGGCCGTCTGGGTTGTGTTGATTGCAAACGTTGTTTAGCGGATAAGGTAATTGCTTATTTAGCGCCGCTGCAAGAACGCCGTCGCCACTATGCCGAGGATATGCCCAAGGTTCGTGATATTGTCCGTGATGGCACGGCTAAAGCTCGACAACGTGCTCGCCAAACTATGGCTGAGGTCAGGGAGAAGATGAAGATTGATTATTAATTATAATTTTTCCTTGATATCTTTCCAGCTAACTCCCGATATTTTTTCTATTTCCTTTAATAAATAAAGTAGAACAACTTTATTTAAGCGTTGCGGAATAGTTATTGATTTTTGAGTTATCTTATAAGTTGCCTTATAGTGGCTACCCTTACCGCCAGTTTTATTAATCGTAAAACCGAGTTTTTCTAAAGCTATAGTTAGTTTTTTAGCAAAAAAGATAAATAGTGCTAATTATTAATAAATTGTTTTATTTCTATTAAATCAACCTCCTGGAGTTTTTTTAGTTCAGCGGCTGAGAATTTTGTTAAAACATAATCAATTGTCTCGGCCGGTTTTTCAGTGGGCTGGATGCCGAACCGATAGCGGTTGAATTTTTGCGTGCCCAGATAGTCAATAATTGACTGGACGCCATTATGGCCAGCGGCTCGGCTGTTAGTGGACCAGCGAGTTGTGCCGGTTGGCAAATCAAGTTCATCGTGGATAACTAGTAAGATATTAGTTAGGTCTTCAGCCAGTAAGTTGTAATAATCTAGTATCGCCCGAACAGCCTTACCAGAATTATTCATCATGGTTTGTGGTTTAACTAGTAGGCTATCGCCAATCTCGGCCACTTCAGCTGACCAATCTTTTTTGGTGCGCCAGTTGATTTTTTGTCCAGTTTCTGCCTCCAGTTCAGCGACTAGGCGATCCATTAGTAGCCAGCCGGCGTTGTGGCGGGTTTTAGCATATTTGGTACCGGGATTGCCGAGCCCAACGATTATTTTTTTCATATTAATTAATGATTGCTTTTGTGCTGGGGGTTAATTTGCCGGCCACGGGCGATATGGATACTAATCGGCGTACCGATAAAGCCGTAAGTGTAGCGCAATTGGTTTTGAATAAAACGCAGGTAAGAAAAATGCAGATTGTCTTTGATGCCAATCGTTGCGGTAAAACAAGGTGGACCGGCTTCGGTCTGGACGAGACTATAAATATGGGGATGTTTTAACCCTTTGCCTTTGGCTGGGAGATGATGTTTCACGATCTTAGATAAGAAATGTTCAAGCTGACTGTTACTTAAACTGATTGACCGCTCGGCGCCAACTTCAATAATTAAGTCTAGTATTTTCTGGACTTTTGACTTAGTTTTGGCTGAGACAAAAGCAATTGGCGCAAACTCGATAAATGGTAAGCGATGATAAATATCCTCAGTAAATTTAGCTGTCTCAGGTTCTTCAACTTTATCCCATTTATTGGCAACAATAATTAAACTTTTTTTACGGTTAATAATTTCTTCGGCCAATCTGGCTTCTTCATGGGTAATTGGTTCGCTAATGTCTAGAGTTAAGAGGGCAATATCTGCATCTTTAAGGCATGCCAGGCTTTTAATCATGCTCCTTTTTTCTAGATTATTTTTAGCTTTTGGCTGACGGCGACTTAAGCCGGCAGTGTCTATAATCTCAATAGTTTTTTCTTGATATTTTAAGATGGCGCTTTGTGGTTCGCGCGTGGTATGCGGCTGAGTACTGACCAGCATTCGTTCGGTTCCTACTAGGCTATTAAATAGGCTAGATTTACCCACATTAGTCTTGCCGATGATACAGACCCGATAATCTGGTTTAGCAGTAGAGTTATAATCTAAGGGTGGCTTTTGGGGGGAGTGTGAGCCTTGTTTTTTAACTCGCCGTACAACTTCATCTAATAAATCGCCAGTCCCCATACCGGTCAGGGCACTGACCGGCCAAGGATCACTCCACCCCAAGGTATAAAAGACCGTCATTTCAGAAAGATAACGAGAATTATCTACTTTATTGGCAACTAAGATGATTGGAGTATTAGGTGAGACTATTTTTTGACAAGCTCGGGCTAATTCTTTATCTCCTGGTAATAGACCAACCCGGGCGTCAACCACAAAGAGAATGACGGCGGCTGTCCGGAGAAGTTCTCCGGTTTGGTACTGCATTTTAGCCTGGAGCTCGGTAAGCCGGGCTGCTTTTTTAGGACTCATAGTAAGATAACTAAGCTCACTAAGGCCAGCAGTATCTATTAGCTCTAAATATTGATGATTCCAATTAATAATTTTATGGTTGGCATCACGGGTAGTATGGCTGGTTGAGGAGACTAGGGCCTGATGGGTGTCGCCTAAGCGATTAAAGAGAGTGGATTTGCCAACATTAGTACGGCCGAAGATAATAACTGGCTGTGGTTTACTAGTTGGCATATTATTGGTTTTTACCAGAGTAATCCTGGCCAAGAATAAGAATAAAATCTGGCTGAGTCATGTCTGGTTGTTCTTTAATAAGTTCACTAGTCTCTTGAGCCAACCAGTTAGGGATATCATCCGCTAGGGCTGCTTTAGTTTGGTATTGTAATAAAGCTAAATCATCTGGTTTAGCGCCATAGGTGAGGTCATAAATAGTGGTGGTTGGTAGATTTTTATGACTAGTATTGCTGACATTAACTACGGTAAAGCCATATTTTTGTAACTTAGTCTTAGTCCGTGCGGCCAGACCATTTATATTAGTACTATTGCGGATATCTAATTTAGCATTGGCTTTAGTTGGTAAATCAGCTGGATTAATAGTGTTATTTTGTTTAGTTAATGATTCGGCGGTTGGTTGACTGGAGATATCGCTAGTTGAACTTACAGCCTCATTATTAATAGTTGCTGTAGTGGTTGAACCTAGCAGGGCCTCATTAAATCGAGCAATAATTTCCCGAAAATCACCCGTTCTAGGCACCAAGAGATAGGCGCCATCAGCTCCTTTTTGATCATACAGTAAGCCTGTCGGGCTATTATCTAGATTAATAGTAGTAATATTTTCTGGTTTAACATCTTTAGCTAATTGCCAGGCGCTTACTAGTTCTTCTGGAGTTAAATTAGTAGATATATGATTTTCAGCATCACTGACGATATTCATGATTAATTTGGGTTTAAATAAATTGCTAGCAGCAAAAAGTTTTTCTCTAATAGCCATTAAGATCTTTTGTTGCCGTTTAGAGCGGGCAAAATCTGAACCCTCCACTCCCACAGCGTGGCGTGAGCGAGCATATTTTAGGGCCAATTCTCCATCCATCGTTTGGTGGCCAGCATCAATATGTAAATGCTCAAAGCGTTTGTAATAATTAGGGTTGTCTTCTTCCCCCATAATGGGGTAGCTATAATCATCTAAAGTATTGTCTACGTCTACCTCAATGCCGCCCAGGTCATCAATTATTTTGACAAACCCGGCAAAATCTACTCGGAAATAATAATGAATCGGTATTTCTAGAATCTCGCCAATTAAATCAGCAGTAGCTTGGCCACCACTGCCTGGCTCTTTAGCCTCAGCCAGAGCATTGGCGCTGTTAATTTTGCGCCAGCCATAACCAGCGATGGGAACACTGAGGTCACGGGGGATACTCATTAAAACTAGACGTTTAGTTGATGGTTTAAAACTGCCAACGATGATAGTGTCTGTTAAATAGGCTCCATCATGATTCGGTCCGCCCATTCCTAAAAGGATAAAATTAATTCTATCTTCTGCTTCACCTTTAAGCGGGACTCGCTCATGAATCCCCAGTTTAAATTTAGTAAGCAGAGAAAGGCTTTTCCAAAAAGATAATTCTTGTTTATTACCACTACTATTATTTGTTTCTAGATTTACAGGAGTCGCTGACCAGACACGCCAGCCTAAATATCCTAAAAGAATTAAGCCAATAATTAAGAAAAAATAACCTAAATGATGTTTTTTACGTGGCCGTGGTTTTTCAATAATGGCAGGGTGGTGTAGTGAGGGGGTATTTTCTCTTGGTTCTTGGCGGGGCTGATGGCTTTGTTTAGCTTCAATAGTAATATTAATGGGTTCGGAGAGATTATCTGCCGGTTCCAGTGGCTCAGAATTGGCCTCAGGATTATTTTCGGGGCTATTGAGCATTTCATCTAGAAGGTCATCAGAGGGGGCATTAAATGGTTGATTCATAAGTATGACAGCATTATGACAAAAAATGGTTTTGTAAGGCGCAAAACCATTTAGTAGTATAAAAGATTTTTTTATTTTTGGCAACTTGACCAGCTGTCCTTCCAGTGCTATATTAAGCTCAAGCTTCATTTAGGAGCTCTTAGTTTATTATTAGTTTATCTTCATGATTTTTACTCCTGATTTTAAGGTCCGCTGGCGAGCCCGATGGCTGTCTTTTTTAGAGATTGTTAAGATTGTCATTATTTCCGCTGCCATTGTCATTCCTATTAGATTATTTATTGTTTGCCCTTTTTATGTTCAAGGGGCTTCCATGGAGCCCAATTTTTATGATAAGGAATATCTACTGGTGGATGAGATAAGCTATCGGTTTAGAGAGCCGCAACGGGGTGATGTAGTGGTTTTTCGTTATCCTGAAGATCCTAGGGAATATTTTATTAAGCGGATTATTGGTTTGCCTGGAGAAACTTTGAAAATAGAAAACGGAGGGGTTTATGTGTTAGATAAGTCTAATAATTCTTGGACTAAACTTTCAGAATCATATTTAAGCAGTAGTAATGAGACTTCAGCTTTTGAGACTAAGCAGATTACTGTCGGACCGGATGAGTTTTTTGTCTTGGGAGATAATCGAGAACATTCGCGGGATTCTCGTTATTTTGGGCCAGTTAATCGTCGCTATTTAATTGGCCGGGTAATATTTAGAGGCTTTCCACTGAAGCGTCTTCAGTTTTTTAAGGCTCCAACTTATTAATATAATTGACTATTTTGTATGACTAAAAAGCATGATAAGTTAGTTGACCTCGTCACGCCCTCCCGACCAACTGGGCCCATAGCTCACCGCGTTAAGGGCATGAAGGATATCCAGCCAGGAGCTTATCCGGCCTGGGAATTTCTTTTACAGTCTGCTGGTCGGTTGGCTAGACTACGTGGCTTTGAACGGATTGATACTCCTGTATTGGAAAGTTATTCCCTATATGAACGGTCAAGTGGCCGAACAAGTGATATTGTAACTAAAGAAATGTATAGCTTTTTAGACAAAAGCGGTGAGCGTTTAGCTTTACGGCCAGAAGCCACACCCGGCATTGTTCGAGCCTATATTGAACATGGGTGGTTTAACCTTCCTCAGCCAGTTAAGACTTTATGGTATGGGCCATTGTTTCGTCGAGATAAACCGCAGTTAGGACGTTACCGTCAGCATTACCAGCTTAATTTTGACATTTTTGGTGAGCCTGGTCCTCTGGCCGAGGTAGAATTAATTTTCTTAATTCATGAGCTTTTAAATGATTGGGGCATTGAAGCCCAGATAGATATTAATAGCTTGGGTTGTGTTGACTGCCGGCCAAATTATATTAATGAATTAGTTAAATATTATAAAGAAAAGAAACATCGAGAACAGTTATGCCCTGACTGTCGAAAAAGGCTAATTAAAAATCCTTTACGGCTTCTGGATTGTAAAGAACCTGCCTGTGAGGCCCTGGCTCAAGGTGCCCCCCAGCTAATTGATTTTCTTTGTGAGCCCTGTAAGCAACATCTAGTAAAGGTTTTAGAGTTCTTAGATAATTTAGGCATCCAATATAATTTGAATTCTCAATTGGTGCGAGGTCTTGATTATTATAATCGCACTGTCTTTGAAGTGGTTATGCCCAGTGAGTCAGCTCAAAGACCGTTAGCACTGGGGGGCGGTGGTCGTTATGACCAATTAATTGAGTCGTTAGGTGGTCGGCCTACTCCAGCTTGTGGTTTTGCTTTAGGCATGGAGAGATTATTATTATATCTTGACCCCAACAAGGTAGAGGTCAGTCAAACTCGGCCAGATGTCTTTTTAGCCCAACTAGGTGATGGGCCACGCTTAAAATCTTTACAGCTTTTTGAAGAGTTACGGCAAGCTGGCTTGACAGTTCATCAAGCTTTTACTAAAAATAGTTTAAAGAGTCAGTTAGCGTTGGCCAATCAACTAAAAGTAAAGTACGCTTTAATTATTGGCCAGAAAGAATTATTAGATGGTACTATTTTATTACGTGATATGGAATCAGGGTCGCAGGAGGTTTTAGATTTAAAAAGAGTTAAGTCTATTATGTTGAAACGTTTAGCTAAAACTAAATAATAACTAGAAAGGTAAAATATTATGGTAGAATTTAAACGTAAACCCGGAGAAAGCTTTGAAAGTTTTATTAGGCGCTTTAATAAACGCCTTCAGCTTGATGGTAAGCTAATGTTAGCGCGAGAGAAGCATTATTATTACAAAAAACCAAATAAACGTCAGGCTAAACAGAGTGCTTTAATGCGACAAGCTCTGCGGGAAAAGAGAGAATATCTAAGAAAAATTGGCCAAATCAAAGACGACTTTCATTAATTTAAAGATAGCGTCCTACTCTAGGTTTTTATTTTTTTCTGGTGGTTGATTAGGATTATGATGTCGAGGCCACCAGTGTTTAGGATTAGCCAAGGCGGCAAAGCGATTTAAGGCCGAGGGTTTAAGATATTGTCTAATGGCATTTTTGGCTTTAGTTGTTTTGACAAATTTAAGCCAGGCCGGATCAGGACCTGTTTGCTGTTTGTCAATGATTATCTCTACTAAATCATTATTGTGTAATGGCTCATCAAGGCGACTAATTTTATTATTAATTAATACGCCCTTAGCTTTGTTGCCAACATCAGTATGGACAGCATAAGCAAAATCAATCGGTGTAGCCCCAACTGGTAGCTCATAAACATCACCTTTAGGGCTAAGCACAAAGAGACGGTCACTAAAGATATCTAAGCGCAATTGCTGGATAAAGGTTTGGGTATCCGGACTATTTTTTTGAGCATTTAATATCTCCTGAATCCAGCCTACCTTAGGAGTTGGTTGTTTACTGCCATATTCTTTATAACTCCAATGGGCGGCTATACCATATTGTGCTTGTTCATGCATCTCTGGAGTTCTAATCTGAAATTCAGTAGCCTTGCCACCAGGGCCAAAGACCGTAGTGTGCAAGCTTTGATACTCATTAGGTTTGGGTAGGGCGATATAATCCTTAAAGCGGTTTATATTGGGACGCCAGAGACTATGAATAGCGCCCAGGGTACGGTAGCAGTTATCTACATCAGGAACGATAACTCGTAACGCAAAAACATCATAAATTTCATCAAATTTACGATTTTTGTCATGCATTTTTTCCCAGATACTATATAAATGTTTAAAACGCCCAGTAATTTTATGCTCAATATTTAATTGGGTAAGGACCTGGCTTAAAGTTGTGGCCATCTGTTCAATATATTGATTTAATTCCAATTTTTTTTCCACTTCATATTTTTGGACTAATTCTTGGTATTCAGTGGGGTGTAAATATTTAAAACATAAATCCTCCATTTGCCATTTAAGGTGCCAAATACCCAGGAGTCCAGCAATAGGGACATAAATATCCATAGTTTCATTAGCAATTTTTTGTCGTTTGTCTTCTGGCAAATATTCTAATGTTCTTAGATTATGCAGACGGTCGGCAAATTTAATAAAGATAACTCGCACATCCTTGGCCATGGCTAGAAACATCTTTTTTAAGCTTTCCCGGTATCTAGTTCGGCCGTGGTATTCAATAAGATTGAGTTTGGTGACACTATCAACCAAGAAAGCAATATCTTCACCAAAGTTTTTTTTGATGTCTGATAATGTATATTTACTATCTTCTGGCACATCATGCAGTAAGCCAGCAGCGATAGTTTTAGCATCTAAACCCATTTGCGCCAAAATAAAAGCAGTTTGAAGAGGATGCTCTATATATGGTTCTCCGGTTATCCTTTTTTGGCCCCTATGAGCCTTGGCGGCAAAAGCATAGGCCCTTTCGATTAACTCTGTATCTGCTTTAGATAGATGGCCTTGAGTTTGGGCGATAACTTGCTCAATAGTCATAAGACCCCCTTGTTAGTTTAAGTTAGCTTGTGCTATACTAGAACTATACTTTAATTTTTCTAATCAGTCAAAAAATACATGGCCACTAAATCGCGTCATTTTATTGGGCTAGGGGTTGCCTTTTTTATGCTTACCCTGGCTGTCGGTCCTTCTTTTCCAGCCATGGCCCAAGAAAATGGGGATAATTTAGGATTGGAATATATGGCGGAAACCGGGTTATCTCGGGAGGATCCGCGAATAGTTATTGCCCGCATTGTTCAGATCGCTCTAGGTTTTTTAGGAACAATTGCCGTTGTTTTAGTGATTTATGCTGGTTTTGTCTGGATGACCAGTAATGGTAATGCTGAAAAAATTAAGAAAGCTCAAGACATATTAAAATCAGCAGGCATTGGCTTACTGATTATTTTGTTATCTTTTTCTATCGTTACTTTTATTATTGATAAGTTAATTGATGCTGGAGGAGGTGGTGGAGGAGGTGGTGGTGGAGGAGGAGGTAGTGGAGTTACTACTTCTACTTTTGGAGCCCTGGGCAATGGAATTGTAGAAAGTGTTTATCCGGCTCCGGGTCAAACTGATGTACCGCGCAATACTAGTGTTATTGTAACTTTTCGTGAGAAGATGAAGGTTTCTACGATTTGTGATGGCGGTAATGATGCGACCGGAATTTGTGACGACACTAATATCAGGGCCGATAATATAGGATTCTTTGTGACAGAGGTTGGTGATAATCCAGCTACTAATTTGGCAGGTGATGAAGTGAAGGTAAGCACTAATGATGGCAAAACTTTTGTTTTTGTTCCAGTTAATTATTTAGGTTCAGCTAGTGGTAATGTCTGGCAGTCAGTTAAATTAACTACAGGATTACTAAAAGCTAATAATGAGCCGGCCTTTACTCTAAGTGATTTTATTTGGCAGTTTGAGGTGAGCTCTCGGGTTGACTTAACTCCACCCCAAGTAAGACTAGGAGGCATTTTGCCTTTTCCTGATAATGGTCGAGATATTCATGGTAATACCCAGCTTGCCCAGGTGGCTACTGCTACTATTGAAGTTGTGTCTTTACCCTTAGCGATGGCTTCGGCGGTAACTGGTCCAGCTGAATCTCAGGGTAATGCCGGTGCAGCCCGGGTAGAGGGTACATATAATTGTAGCGATAGTGGGGCTATTACGGTGACTGTGGTTCCTGGTAGCCCTTTAAGCGCTCAAGCCGTTGGCATTTCTGGCCTTATTAATGATGATGATGTGAGCGATGGTCATATTAGTTTAGGCTGTGGGCTGACTTTAATTAAAAATGGTTCTTTGCCCCCAGATAATCATGGCCGACTATCGCCAGGGGAAAGTTGGAAAATTGCTGTTACGGCAGCTCAAGCAGGAGAAACCTTAACAGTTGGTAGTCAAACCTATCGTTTCGTTAGTTCAGCCGACAGTAATGCTGATCATATTGTAGTTGCCGCTACGATTCAGGGTACAGCTGACAATATAGCTAATAAAATAAATGGAACCAATATTGATGTTAGTGCTCAAAGTGATGGCAATATTGTGTATCTCCAAGCTCGTAGAGCTGGGAGCAGTGGTAATTTTTTGAGTCTCTCTACCGATAGTTCCCATTTATCCCTAACACCTTTTAGTGGTGGGCAAGACCGGGAAGAGAATATTCAAATTGTTGATCGTCCTGACACACCTCGTAATTCCATTATTCAAATTAATTTTTCTGAACCAATTAATCCTCTTACAGTAGTAGGGGATAGTAATTATGTAAGTTCCACTATTGAAGTACTTACCACTAGCAGTCAGCCCATTAGTGGTCGTTTTGTTATTTCTAACCAATATCAAACAGTGGAGTTTATTCCTGATACTGAATGTGGTGTCAATGCTTGTGGTGATAAAATTTATTGTCTGCCAGCTAGCAGTACTATTGTGGTTAAGCTAAAGGCGGCTGCTCTAGCTAGTTGTACTGAGGATAAAGATTGTATAAGTAAAACCCCATATAATCAATGTTTTAATGGTTCTTGTCGTCGGGCCGAAGGAGACCATTATCCTTTAGCCAACTTACCTTTAACCGGTGGCATAGTTGATGTCTGCTTTAACTCACTAGACGGCAACCGTAATAGTAAAGTTGTAGGCCCAGTTAATTTTTATAATGAGAATGATCAAGATAGTGCCCACGGGGATAGTTATCGCTGGTCTTTTTTTGTGAGCGATGAGATTGATTTGACCCCACCCAGATTGCAAGCTGATTCATTGATACCAGCCCTGCATTCAACTCAAGGATTGCTAAATCAGCCCATTGAGTTCAGTTTTGATAAACTTATGATGGCGAGCACCTTGCTTAGTGGCGAGACGATTATAAACGATATGCATCATCACTTAATTAATTTATTAAGCGCCGGCCTAGCTCCATCCTATTGGATTTCTAGCGAGGCGGTGGATGCTGGCATTCCAGACGGTTATCCTGACTTTACCAAAGTTATTATTAATCACGGGCTACTATCTGATGCTACTAAATATTTCATAGAGATTGGCTCGGGGGTGAAAGACATTCGGCAGAATTGTTTTAAACCCTGTCGTGATGATTCTACTTGCGGCGACGCTATAGGTTCTTGCTGTGAGGGTCTCCCCAGTGCTTTACCTTTATGTAATTAATAATCTTATGTCTTGGGGTAAGAAGATATTTTTAAGCGGTTTAATAGTAGTTAGTTTGGCTAGCTTCGGACATTTATCTGTGGCTCAAGCTCAGGGGCTTACGAGTGAAGATTTGGGTCTTCAATATGCTTCTTCTACTGGTCTTTCTACTCAGGATCCACGTATAACTGTAGCTAAAATTATTAGAATAGTTTTGGGGTTTTTGGGGACTATTGCTGTTATTTTAATTATTTATGCCGGTTTTGTCTGGATGACTAGTAACGGTAATGAGGATAAGATTACTAAAGCTAAAAATATTTTAAAAGGCGCGGTCATCGGACTTGTTATTGTTTTATCGGCTTTTGCTATTACAACCTTTATTATTAATAGCTTATTAGAGGCCACGGGGGGTGGTGGTTCTGCACCTCCTTCGCCTCCGGGCCCACCTGGACCACCAGAACCAAGCGGGGATTTAATTATTACTGGAGTTAGTCCAGCTGATGGTGCCTCGGGTGTGCCACGTAATACGGTAATTCGTTTTCAATTTAATGGCTCCATTGATCCAGACTCTGTAACCAATGCTAGTGCAGCAGTTCAAGCTGATGATCAACCACTTACTGGTCAATGGACTGTTAATGGCCGAGAGATAGCCTTCCAACCAGCTAGTATATGTAGTAGTAGCTGTGGTGAGGTTAACTGTTTGCCGGAAGATAGTCATATTACTGTCCATCTTACTTCTGGTATTAAGAGTTTAGGGAACAATCCTAAGAATTTAGTCTGTAGTGGGTTAGGATTTTCTTGTGATCTTAGTTTTAGTGTTGGTTCTCTTGTCGATTGTCAAGATCCACAGGCTGAATTTTTATCTACTATTGGTCTATGTGCGGCGACTAATAATCTAGTTAAAGTGATGGCTAGTGATGATACTGGTCTAGCCAGATTTGAATTTTTGGCTAATGGCCAGCAATTTTATTTATCTACTAATGATTTTGGGTTAAATTATACGGCTATTGCTGATTGGCAGCCTACAAGCACAGCCGGTGAGCCTTTCACTCTAGAGGCTTTAGTTGACGATATTGCTGGTCGACGAACGACTATAGAACAGAGAGGGCGATTATTGCCGGCTCATTGTTGCAACGGCCAACAGGACGCCGATGAATCAGGTCTTGACTGTGGTGGCAGTTGTCTTAAGTGTGAGGGGGCAGCTTGTGCTAACGATCAACAATCTCCTGGAACAAGCTGTAATTCTAATTTATGTTATTCTGCTTTTTGTACTACACAAGGATCTAGTGCGGCCTCCTGCGAGGCGGCTGGTTATCCCAAGGGTACGGCAAGTTGTTGTTTGTGTAGAAATAGACCACGGATTACTGATTTAAGTCCGCAGGGCGGTTTTTGTCGTAATAATTATAATCAATATTGTAATACGGATAGCGAATGTGCCAATGGTGATACTTGTGATAGGAACTCTCCTAATGCTAAAGTTGGTAATTTAATAACTATTTTTGGCACTGGCTTTGGCTCGTCTACTGGTTCGGTGATTTTTGCTAACGATAAATTAGGTGATTTGAATGTATGTGGCAACACGGCCTGGTCGAATAATCAAATTATTGTTAAGGTGCCAAGCGGGGCAACAACCGGGATAGTCCAGGTGAAAAATAGTGACAATTTTATTGCTACCAGTAGTCAGGAGTTAATTATTAATAATATTAGCCGGCCGGGATTGTGTTCTTTGGATAAAGCCTCAGGAACCACTGGGGAGATTATTAATTATCGGGGACTTAATTTTATCCAAACTGGAGTAACTTCTACGGTGGCTTTATATGGTAATTTATCTAATCCTATTCCTGCTAATGAATCAGAAGTAATGGCTAGCAATTTATTAAAAGCTTGGGTACCTAGTTTGCAGCCTGGATGGGTTAGTACTTTTGTCCGCAATGATAATC
>Ga0116149_1002871_pt1 | contig 18408 bp, 15 predicted proteins | sample AD_UKC057_MetaG_FD_89787 | JGI IMG/M metagenome (GOLD analysis project Ga0116149, IMG submission 89787) | Active sludge microbial communities of municipal wastewater-treating anaerobic digesters from USA - AD_UKC057_MetaG | ecosystem: Engineered > Bioreactor > Anaerobic > Digestate | place: USA... | reverse complement strand
TCTCCGTCAATCATCAGTATGTATCGCGGTTTTTCGGGGTCGTCCGGTGATTTTAAAAAAATATCCCTGGACCTGACTGTGTGCCCTTCAATATCCACATTGATGATATCCGGTTCCTCAACCGAAAGGACAGGAAAGCCGCTGCTTTTCTTTATCTCGATACTCCGGTACGGGACGATGAACCAGGACCGGTTTCTCTCGAAGGTGATCCACTTGAATTTTTTCCCCGAGTAGTCTTTGAGGACGTTGTCAGGATGCCCGGACGCGACGACCGTGCCGTCGTGGGAAAGGGCGGGGAAACTCTCGAATGATGCCGACCGGGCATCAGCTATCCTGGCCATCAGAGAATGGACCAGATCGAAGTCCATGCCTTCACGTGTATAGCGCTCACGATACGTACGGAGCAGTGCTTTGAGCTTCATGACATCTTCAAGCCCCGCTATGGTATTGTAACCGGCGTAAATGGAAGACAGGATGCCGAGCTGATGGTCGAGGTCGGCGTAACGGGCCTCGAAACCGGCATAGCTGCTTTCAAGGTCGCGGATCGATTCTTCAACCCGCTGATGTATCTGTTCGATCTTCTGGAGGTTGAAATTCCACAGATCCCCGTAATCACGGTAAGACGGTCGGGTATTGTTCCCCGGTGGTACTGCCTGACGGCTGTTTTCTTTTTGTGAATATGACATAAAATTAATTTATTGTTTACACCAATCCCTGATAATAGTCAATTATTTTTGCACTGCGCTCCAAATTACTTGACAGAGCGAATAATAGCACCAAGATTGAGTACCGTTGAGGTAACCAGGTCGGATTTCCCTGACAAAAGGCTCCCGCGGACCACGAATTTAATACCGAACAGACTGTTGCTGCACGGCTGAGTTCGCGGCTGGAGAGCCATGAATTTATGAGGTGTAACCATGATAGGCAAAAAAATTCGTCTCCAGCGTATCATCAACCGTAATACGCAGAAAACCATAATCGTGCCAATGGACCATGGGGTGACAGTCGGACCCATACCCGGACTGATAAATATGACCTTGACCGTCAACCAGGTCGCCGAAGGCGGGGCAAACGCAATCCTGATGCACAAGGGGCTGGTCGAAACGGGCCACAGGAGCAGCGGCAAGGACATCGGTCTCATCGTCCATCTCTCCGCGAGCACGGTGCTCGCGCCGGACTCCAATGCCAAAACGCTGGTCTGCTCCGTCGAGGAGGCGGTGCGACTTGGCGCAGACGCTGTCTCAATTCATGTAAATATCGGCGCGAACACCGAGGCGGACATGCTGAGCAATATGGGCAGGGTATCCCGCGCATGCCGCGAGTGGGGGATGCCGCTTCTGGCCATGATGTACACCCGCGGCGCCAAGATCAAGAACGAGTACGATGTATCCGTGGTAAAGCACGCGGCCCGGGTTGGAGCAGAACTCGGGGCGGACATCGTCAAGGTAAATTATACCGGCTCCCCGGAAACGTTCCGCGACGTGGTGCTGGGATGTCCAGTGCCGGTCGTCATCGCCGGCGGAGAAAAAATGGAGACTGATGAAGAGATCCTCGAAATGGTGAAGGGCTCGATAGAGGCGGGAGGGTCCGGCGTATCGATCGGCAGGAATATTTTCCAGCACGATAACCCGGCGATCATTGTAAAAAAAATATCGGAAATCGTTCACGGGAAAAATTGATGAAAGAAATATGGCTCCATCTTCCCGCGTGGGAAAAAAAGCTCGTCACGGAGGCGATCGAATCCGGTATTGATGCGATCCTGACAGTGCCGGAACACGTCCGGAAGATCAAGGAGCTTGGACGGATGACGGTCATCGCGTCTGAATCAGGCGACCGCAAAGTGCCGGACGACGTCGAAGTGATTACCATCCGGAACAAAGAGGACGAGATCCGTGCTGCGACCGCACTGAAGACTAAGATCGTAGCGGTTCGCACGACTGACTGGGATATAATCCCTCTTGAGAACCTGATTCCTCAGGGCGGCGAGCGGCTCTACACCTTCGTACGGGGACTTGAAGATGCAAAAGTTGCGGCAGGTATCCTTGAAAAGGGGGTTGCCGGCATTGTACTTGAGACAACCGACCCGTCTGAGATTTCACGGGTCGTGAGGTTCGTGAAGGACCTCGACAGCGAAACGTTCGGTTTGGTCGATCTGAAGGTCACGGGAATACAGAACATCGGCATCGGTGATCGCGTGTGTGTTGATACCTGCTGTAACATGAACCTGTCAGAGGGCCTCCTCGTCGGCAATGCCAGCCAGGGGATGTTCCTGGTGCACGCCGAGAACATAGAAAACCCCTATGTTGCCCCTCGTCCTTTCAGGATCAACGCGGGGGCAGTGCATTCCTATGTCCGCATTCCCGGCGGAAAGACGCGGTATCTCGGTGAGCTTAAAACCGGTGATCCCGTCCTCATCGTGACAAAAAGCGGAAAAACTTATACTTCGTATGTCGGACGGTCAAAGATCGAAAAACGCCCCATGCTTGTGATTCATGCTGCTGACGAGGCCGGTACCGAATGCTCAATTGTTCTCCAGAACGCAGAAACGATCCGTCTCACTGCGCATGACGGAAGCGCAGTGAGCGTGGCCGGGCTGAAGATAGGCGATCGGGTACTCGGGTTCATGGAAAAAGGCGGACGCCATTTCGGCATGGCGGTTGAAGAAACGATAAAGGAACAATGACGGCTAAAAGCTGATTATTTCCTTCGCTTCCGGCCTGAACGGTTGAATATAACTTCGCACATCATTATATTGAAATTGTCGCTGAACAAATTTCGATATCCACTTGTATTATAACATTTATTCCGTTCTTATATCATTAGCATTCTTACACTGATTGTTGTGATAAATTTCACGAACTTGTGCTTTGTGACACAGCGATCTCATATCTTTGACTTGACGGAAATTGCCCAATTATATAATTTGCTTTAATATCAGCAAAATAGATAACTATACAATTATTTTTAAAAAAATAGACATAGGGGAATTTAGTATATATATTAAATTGAGTAAGGAGATTCCCAATGCCTCAAAAGAAAAAAATGAAATCAATGGATGGAAACATGGCTGCGGCGCATGTGGCATACGCGTTTACTGAAGTCGCCACCATTTATCCCATTACTCCTTCTTCTCCGATGCCTGAATTTGTCGATGAATGGGCGGCCCGGGGAATGAAAAATATTTTCGGCGAGGTAGTAAAAGTAGTCGAGATGCAGTCCGAGGCGGGAGCGGCCGGCGCCATGCATGGTGCCCTGCAGTCAGGTGTGCTGGCCAGCACATTTACCGCTTCACAGGGACTCCTGCTAATGATCCCCAACATGTATAAAATTGCCGGGGAATTACTCCCGGGCGTCATGCATGTAACGGCGCGCTCTCTCTCCGCGCACGCGTTGTCAATTTTCGGCGACCAGGCCGATGTCTACTCGGTGCGGCAGACGGGGTTCGCCATGCTGGCAAGCGGCGGGGTTCAGGAGGTCATGGATCTCGCCAGCGTCGCACACCTTGCCGCGATAAAGAGCAGGGTGCCGTTCATGCATTTTTTTGACGGGTTCCGCACATCGCACGAGATACAGAAAATCGAGGTCATTGACTACGAGGACCTGAAACACCTCCTCGACAACGATGCGCTCGATCAATTCAGGAAACGCGCTCTGAAGCCGCAAAACCCCGTGACCCGCGGCACCAACATGAACCCGGACATCTACTTCCAGGTCCGCGAGGCATCGAATCCATTTTACTACGCGGTGCCCGACTGCGTCGAAGCTTACATGAGCGAGATAAACAAGCTGACCGGCCGCGAGTATCACCCGTTCAATTATTATGGCTCGCCTGATGCCGAAAACGTCATCGTGGCAATGGGCTCGGTGACCGAAACCGTACAGGAAACGATCGATTACCTGATAAACAAGGGCGAGAAGGTGGGCCTCATCTCGGTGCATCTCTACCGCCCGTTCTCGGAAAAATATTTCATGAAGGCGCTGCCGGCAACCGCGAAACGGATCGCCGTTCTTGAGCGCACGAAGGAGCCCGGCGCGAACGGCGAGCCGCTTTACCTGGATGTGCGCGATGTCCTCTTCGGCAAAAAGGAAAAGTATGTCATAGTGGGCGGCCGCTACGGCCTGAGCTCGAAGGATACAACGCCGGGGCAGATCATCGCCGTCTACGACAACCTGAAGCTGCCGGAACCGAAAAACGGTTTCACGATAGGCATAACCGATGACGTGACCTTTACGTCGCTTCCGGTCAAGGAAAACATTTCCACTTCACCCGAAGGCACCTTCGCGGCAAAATTTTTCGGCATCGGGGCTGATGGCACGGTAGGCGCGAACAAGAACTCCCTGAAGATCATCGGCGACAACACCGATATGTATGCGCAGGCCTACTTCGCGTATGACGCAAAGAAATCGGGCGGGGTCACCATATCACACTTGCGCTTCGGGAAAAAGCTGATCAAGTCACCCTACCTTGTCATTGACGCGGATTTCGTTGCATGCCACGTGCCGGCCTACATCGAGCAGTATGACATACTGGACGGATTGAAAAAAGGCGGCACCTTTTTATTGAACAGCATCTGGGACGTTGAAGAGACTAAAAAGCGGCTTCCCGATTCGATCAAGAAATACCTGGCAGAGAACGGCATAAAATTCTATATCATCAACGCGACACAGATTGCGGAGGAACTGGGCCTGGGAACGCGCACCAATAGCATCATGCAGGCTGCGTTCTTCAAGCTCGCGAACGTGATCCCCTATGACGAATCGGTAAAATACATGAAGACCGCAGTAGATAAAACCTACGGCAAGAAAGGGGACGATGTCGTAAAAATGAATTACCAGGCCATTGACAAGGGCAGCGATGGCCTGGTTAAAGTTGAAGTTCCGGCCGAATGGAAAAACCTCAAGACGGAAAAGGAAAAGGCGCGGGGAGACGTGCCGGAGTTCGTAAGGAACATCGCGGACCCGATGAACCGGCTCGAGGGGGACAGCCTTCCGGTCAGCGCCTTCAACGGCATGCAGGACGGTACATTCCCGCAGGGCACCTCGGCCTACGAGAAGCGGGGCATCGCCGTCAACGTGCCGGAATGGCAGCCGGATGAGTGCATCCAGTGCAACCAGTGCGCCTATGTTTGCCCGCACGCCGTCATACGGCCATTTCTTCTGGACGGGAAGGAAGCGGCGGGAGTCCCTGCAGGTACCACTCTCATCGATGCAAAAGGGAAAGGCCTGGAAGGCCTGAAGTTCAGGATACAGGTTAGCCCGCTCGACTGCACGGGATGCGGTAACTGCGAGCAGACCTGCCCGGCCAAGCCGAAGGCGCTTATCATGAAACCCCTCGGCACGCAACTGGTTGAAAACGACCGCTGGCCGTATTTCGAAAAGAAGGTGACCTACAAGGACACCCTGATGCCGAAAAACACGGTCAAGGGGAGCCAGTTCGCCCAGCCGCTTTTCCAGTACTCCGGTGCATGCGCGGGCTGCGGCGAGACCCCCTATATCAAGCTCATAACCCAGCTCATGGGAGACCGGATGATGGTCGCGAACGCTACCGGCTGCTCTTCCATATACAGCAGCTCGGCGCCCAGCACGCCTTTCTGCGTTAATGCCGAGGGCCGCGGGCCTTCATGGGCAAGCTCCCTGTTCGAGGACAATGCGGAATACGGATACGGCATGCGGATCGGCGTTGAGCAGATGCGCGATCACATTGCGGATCTTTCCGGCGGGATGATTGCCGCGGGCGCGTCCCCCGAACTCAAGGCCGCCCTCCAGAAGTGGCTTGACGGCAGGAACGACCCGGAGGCCTCGAAAGCCGCGGCTGCGGCGCTGGTCCCGCTCCTCGAAAAGGACGGGAGCCCCCAGGCGAAAGAGATTCTCAGGCTGAAAGACTACCTGGCCAAGCGTTCGGTCTGGGTCATCGGCGGTGACGGATGGGCCTATGACATCGGATACGGCGGCCTTGACCACGTCCTCGCTTCCGGCGACGAAATCAACATACTCGTGCTCGATACCGAGGTATACTCCAACACCGGCGGCCAGTCGTCCAAGTCGACACCTACTGCGGCAGTCGCAAAGTTCGCCAGCTCGGGTAAAAGGGTCAGAAAGAAGGACCTGGGAATGATGGCGATGTCGTACGGATATGTCTATGTTGCGCAGGTCGCCATGGGGGCCAACCAGGCCCAGACCCTGAGGGTCATACAGGAGGCGGAGGCGTACCCGGGGCCCTCGCTCATAATCGCCTATTCACCCTGCATCAACCACGGCCTGCGCGCCGGCATGGGCAAGTCCCATCTGGAGAGCAAGCTCGCCGTGGAATGCGGCTACTGGCACCTGTACCGCTACAATCCGCTTCTCGAGCGAGAAGGGAAAAACCCCTTTACTCTCGATTCGAAAGAGCCGGATTGGGCCAAGTTCCAGGATTTTTTGCAGGGCGAGGTGAGGTATACCTCGCTGAAGAAAGAGTTTCCTGCCGTAGCGGCGGATCTTTTCAAGGCGGCCGAAGATAATGCGCGCTGGAGATATAAATCATACCAGCGTCTTGCGGGCGGCGAACAAAAGCAATAGGAAGGCCGATCACCATGTAACAAACGGTTGTCCCCGCTTTGGCGGGGACAACTTTTTTTGCTGCCGCCGAAGATTCCCGCTTGCGCGGCAGGGGCGGCGGGAGTATGTATGGCCCGGCTGTTCGGCAAATATAGGATTGAGGAGGGCGCCATGCCTGAAAAAATTGTGTGGATAGATTTCGATACCATGGAGCGGTTCATGACTGACGCGCTCAAGGCAGTCGGCGTTCCTGAAGAAGACGCAAAGATCTGCGCTAACATCCTCATAACCTCCGACAAAAGGGGTATCGATTCGCATGGAATCAACCGGCTCAAGCCGATATACATCGATCGCATCAAGGACGGGATACTCTCTCCGACGACGGCGTTCGAGGTCGTGAAAGACGGCCCGGCAACGGCTGTAGTGGACGGGCATAATGGCATGGGCCATGTCATCGGTAAGCGGTCCATGGCGATGGCGATAGACAAGGCGAAGAAATTCGGGATGGGGATGGTCGCGGTCCGGAACTCGACGCATTACGGGATAGCCGGCTATTTCACCATCATGGCGGCCGACCAGAACATGATCGGCATTACCGGCACCAACGCCCGGCCGAGCATAGCCCCCACTTTTGGAATCGAGAACATGCTGGGGACAAACCCGCTCGTGTTCGGCATCCCCACGGACGAGGACTTTCCCTTTGTCATAGACTGCGCGACGTCCATCACCCAGCGCGGCAAGATCGAGGTCTACGCGCGCCAGGGCAAGACGATGCCCGAGGGATGGGTCATCGACAACGAGGGCAAATCCACGACCGACGCGAACAAAGCGCTGAAACAGCTCATCGACGGAACCGCCGCGCTCACTCCGCTCGGCGGCATCGGCGAGGACGGGGGCGGGTACAAGGGATACGGCTATGCCACGGTCGTCGAGATTCTCTGCGCGGCGCTGCAGGCCGGCAGCTTCCTCAAGATGCTGTCCGGCTTTGACGGTGGAAAGAAAATACCGTATCCACTGGGTCATTTTTTTATCGCGATCGATATTTCGCACTTCATTGATCCGGCGGATTTCAAGAAGACGGCCGGCGACATTTTAAGGGAGCTGCGCGCGTCGAAAAAAATGCCGGGCCAGGAGAGGATTTATACCGCAGGCGAGAAGGAATACCTGGCATGGCTGGACAGGAAGGACAGGGGCGTACCCGTAAACAAGAGCCTCCAGGATGATATCATCGCCCTCCGGGACGGATTGAAGATTACCGGGTACAATTTTCCGTTCTGAGGCGCTTATTTGGCCCAGATTATTTTATCGTAATTTCTCACGCCCTGCATCTTTATGAAGGTTTTCCAGCGGGAGCTTACGGCTGCGCCGGAGAAATCCGCGTTTCTGAAATGCGCGTAGTTGGTTGCTTCGTCAGGGTGGGCCCCGGCAGGTACGGCGCTATTGTCAACAGGCGCATCTGAAACCATGATGGCGTCCCTCATATCTGCACCGCTCAGGTCCGCATCATAAAAATACGCGTCGATCAGCACGGATTCCCTGAATATCGCGTTATGGCATTTCGCTCCCCGAAGGTTTGCACCACGGAGATCCGCTTTACTAAGGTCAGTCGCGCTCAGGTCCGCCAGCCTCAGATCGGCATTCACCAGCCTGGCGCTTCTCATGTTACAGAACGTGAACGAAGTTCTGACAAGCCGGGCCCTGGTAAGGTTGATTTCAGGCAGCCGGAGGTTGTAGAAGTCATAGCCCGAGAGATTAACGCCAACCAGCTTCTGGCTTTTTATCAGCCTTTGTATCCTGCCGCTGGTGCAGCTGGCAGCCGCCAGTGCCTGAATTATTAATAATACAGCAGCTACCGATTTTATTGATAATTGGTTCATCTTTTCGCCATTTATATAACATGGTTACCGCATCCGTCAAGATAAAATAGGAGATGTTATTTTCTTGACTTTTTCGCGTTAGAGGTTATATGGATAACAGCATTTTAATTAAGGAGGCCGGTTATGGAAGATGAAAAAATCGGTATCGTGGTTAAGTTCTTCGCCAAGCCGAGCGTAGCAGCGATCGAATTGACCGATGGCTCTCTCAAGGTGGGCGACACCATACACATTCATGGCTCCAGCACTGACTTTCAGCAGCAGATCGATTCCATGCAGATTGAGCATGCGTCGGTCACAACCGCTGACAAGGGTGCGTCTATCGGGATCAAGGTCAAGGACCGCGTACGCGAGCATGACGTCGTGTACCTGGTGAAGGCGTAACGGCAGACAGAGAAGGGGGGTGCGAACGGCGGCGGCAGCCTGTCGATAGAACCAGTATGCGAAAAATAACGCAATTTTCTGTCAATACACCAAATAATTCTTGAAATGTCACGTAATGAAATGCACATTTTAAGGGTATTGGTGTTAAATATACAACATATATAAGAGTGAGAACATCAGAGGGAGGTTGCGTATGAATAGCATTTACAAGGTTGTCGAGATAATTGGGACCAGCGAGAAATCATGGGAAGACGCTTCGAGAAACGCTATCGAGATGGCATCCAAAACCCTTAAAGAACTGCGGGTCGCCGAAGTCAAGGAGATGGACATCAGCGTCGACAACGGCAAGCTCACCTATCGCATCAAATTGCGGCTGTCTTTCAAGTTCGTCGATTAATTCCGTTACTCATGATCGGTACGGGCCGGCGCATACAGGGCCGGCTTTTTCATTTGGAGATCACACGTGCAATCAGAGGCGGGGACAGCGCTTCATTGCAGAACAAAAAAGATGGGGGCGTCACATGGGATTAATGGATATACTTGGCGAAGTGGCCGGAGCTGTTGGCAATCAGAAAGGGGCCAACAAGGGGCTTCTGGACGGGGTCATGGACCTTTTAAAGGGAGATGGTCTTGCAAAAATTTTAGGCAGTCTGAAAGACAGCGGGCTTGAAGACATCGTGTCATCATGGATCAGCACAGGGCAAAACAAACCGATCTCTATAGACCAGATCAAGAAAGCTCTTGGCAACGATAAGCTCGAGGCGCTTGCCGGTCAGGCCGGCATACCTGTCGAGCAGTCTTCCAGGTTTTTGAAAGAGATGCTTCCGGATATAATAGACCGGTTGAGCCCGGACGGGAAATTACCGAAAGAATAAGAAAGATTCAAAGTAATTATTTCAGGAGCGCCGGAAGTGATCTATGATGCGTACCGGTCTTGAAAGGCTTCTGGCGAAACCCGAAACGATCAGGGGCAGGGGAGTCGGATTAATAGCGAACCATACATCCGTAGCGGACGGGTTCCAATACGGGTGGGACCTTCTCAGGTCTGCGGGAATAGAAATATGCACGATCTTTTCACCGGAGCATGGGCTGTTCGGCACGGAGCAGGACCAGGTTGCCTCCCCGGCTTCGGACATCCCCTTCAAGGTCGTAAGCCTCTACGGCGATTCTCCGGAATCCCTGGCACCGCTTGATTCCCACCTCGACGATATTGACTGCATATTGTTCGACATACAGGACATCGGCTCCCGGTATTACACCTATCTGAATACGCTGGTTCTTTTCCTGCGGGCTATTCACGGGAAAGGAATAGAGCTCTTCGTGCTCGACAGGCCTAACCCGCTCAACGGGATCACCGTTGAAGGGCCCGTGCTGAAGAAAGGTTTTGAGTCCTTTGTCGGCCTGCTCCCGGTAACCGTCAGACACGGGCTCACCGCAGGCGAGATGGCCCGTCTTGCAATCGATTATCTCAACCTTGACGTGAAGCTGACGGTGATCGAGATGACAGGCTGGACGCGGGATATGTATTATGATGATACGGGCCTCGCATGGGTCCCGCCTTCCCCGAACATGCCTACACTGAACACGGCCCTGGTGTATCCCGGTGCCTGTCTCCTTGAAGGGACCACCGTGTCAGAGGGAAGGGGCACGACGACCCCATTCGAGGTTTCGGGCGCACCCGGTGTGGACCCGTACGTGCTTGCCGGTCGTCTAAACGGCCTGCGTCTGCCCGGAGTGACGTTCCGCCCGCTGTTTTTCAAGCCCGTCTTTAACAAGTATGCCGGGCGTGTCATCGGGGGTTCATATATCCACATCATTAACCGCGACCTTTTTCGCCCCTTCCTGACCGGTGTCGTCGTGACGGCGGTATACCGGGAGCTGTTCCCCGGTTTTAAGTTTTCAACGGGAGTATACGAGTTCAACACGGCCCATCCCGCATTTGATCTTCTTACCGGAAACAGTGCCGTCAGGGAGATGATCGAAGACGGAAAACCCCTTGACCGTCTTGTGTCCCTGTGGGAAAAGGAGGAAAAGGTTTTCTCAGGCATTGCAGAGGAATATCACCGCTACGGGGCCCGCACATGACGATTGATATAGCCGTAATAGCATTCTACATGATTGCCGTTAATGTTATCGGTCTCAGCTGCGCACGCGTCACCTCGGTGAATGATTACTTTCTCGGGAACCGCACCATTCCCTGGCCCGTGGCCTGCTTCTCGATCGTGGCGACGGAAACAAGCTCCCTGACATTCATCTCAATCCCGGGACTCGCCTATATCTCGAACCTTGGCTTCATGCAGGTGGCTCTCGGTTATGTGCTGGGAAGGTTCCTGGTCGCCGGCGTCCTCCTCCCGCGGTATTTCACAGGCAATATGGAAACAGCGTACCAGTTTTTGCAGAGCCGGTTTGGCCTGACCGCCCGGAGGGCAATCTCGGTCATATTTCATATTACCCGTCTGCTGGCTGACGGCATAAGGCTCTTTGCGACCGCGATCCCGCTGTCGCTCCTCATGGGATTCGACGGTTACTGGCAGGCGATCATAATCATAGGGCTGACAACCTTCGTGTACACCCTTTATGGCGGGATCCGCTCCGTAGCGATCGTCGATACGATCCAGCTGGTCGTTTACCTGGTCAGCGCAGTTTCAGGCATTCTCGTGATTTCGCATATTATGGGAATGCCAGTGCATGAAATATTCGGCCTGATCCCGGCAGACCGGCTGATCTTCTTTTCTTCGGGCCTTGAAAACGGCATTAAGGGGTTTTTCGGTACGTATAACATGTTTTCGGGCATTATCGGTGGTGCGCTCCTTTCGTTTGCCTCGCACGGGACTGACCACCTCATCGTCCAGAGGGTCCTCTCCTGCCGCGACCTTCCCTCTGCGCGCAAGGCCATGATCTGGAGCGGAATCCTTGTGCTTGTGCAGTTTGCCCTGTTCATGACGTGGGGACTATTCATCTATGCGGCACTGGGAGGCAAGCCCTTCGATTTGCCGGACACAATAATGCCCTATTTCATCATAAACAAACTTCCACCGGGGATCAGGGGGTTTATGCTCGCGGGGATTTTTGCCGCCGCCATGTCAACGATCAGCTCGTCGATCAACTCGATCTCATCATCTACGGCGATGGACCTGTTGATGATCTCTCGCCGGGATATTCCCGAGAAGCGTAAGGTACAGCTGTCACGCGTCATCTCTTTCGTCTGGACTCTTGTCATGATGCTCATAGCGGTATTTTTAAAAGACACGAAAAGCCCGCTCGTGGAGCTGGGCCTGAGCATCGCGTCGATCACCTATGGCGGCATGCTGGGCATTTTTCTCCAGGGCGCGCTGTTCAAGAAGTTCAGCGACCGGGCAGCGCTGGCGGGCGTCGTGGCGAGCATAGCATCGGTGCTGGCGATATCGGCCGCATTCAAGGTGTTCTGGCCCTGGTTCGTCCCTGTCGGGTTTGCGGTATCGTTCCTGACCGGGACGCTGCTGAACATGGCCGCCAGGAGGTAGCGGGCTCACTCCTGGGACAGGTCCTCGATGATCTTCAGGGATGAATATCCGCAGGAGGGATCGTTCTCATACTGCGGGTCGAACAGGATAATAATCTCGGTGCGAACATCTTTCTTGATGATGAAGTAATATTCTCCGGCCAGCTTCCTGACAAGATCGATGCCCCTGCCGGTCTCGGATATCTGATTGAAAATTTCGTCGTCCTCCCCCGCGGCCTCATTAAGCAGTGCGCTCTGCTTGACGACATTATTGATGCTGTCGAGGATGGTCATCTTTGACAGCTTTCCCCTGTAATCATCGATGGCGATGCCGTATTTATTTCCCGACCTCCCGAAAAAGATATCGACGAATTGCCCTTCACCGAGCGTGACAGGTATCCGTTGTTTTTTCTGTTCGGTAAGCCCGTGTGAGTGGTACACGGCATTGATAACCATCTCGTTAAGAATAAGGTTCAGCATGGTCCTGTTTTCGATTTTAAATCCCCATGCCAGAATCTCGTTGCAGACAACGGCTATGGCTTTTTTTATCTGCCGGGAGCTGTTGATCCTGATCTTTTTGGTCTCTACCACGCCGTCTATGTAGTGTTCGAGACCAAAAATATTTTCCTTCGAGATGAGCTTTTCCGCAAGGTTGAGCAGCTCATCCTTTTTGAACGGTTTGCACAATACATTGCCGATGCCCTCGTTAAATATTACGTTAAAAAACGAGTCGATGTCCCTGTCGGTCGTCATGATCATGGGGATATAAGGGTAGGTTGAGGATATGTATTTGTACAGATCGAACGCGTTATCGCCTGGAAGCTCGACTTCAGATACAACAAGGTCGACATCGACCGCCTTGAGCTTTTTCATGGCGTCATATGCCGATTCGCACAGCTCTACGTTGTAACCGCTTTCAGTGAACGTTTTTACTATTGCATCTTTAAATATGGAAAAATCAACAACAAGAACAGTATACATATGTTAATCCTGAATCTGGCGCCCCGTCTGGCGGGATCTCTGCTATTATACTAGTATTATCGTTATCTTCATTCAAATGGTAAATGGCTTTTATGGAACGAAAAACCGGAGCTGTCCGAATGATCCATCCCGCTTCATCTTTGAGGGATCATTTGATGCAATGCCTGCCAGAATTTGAGGCGAAGACGTTCAAACCCATGACGGTACATCATTATATATACCTTAAAAGTGGCATTTCAGGGAAAATTACTACAGAAAAATGGCCTGTTTGTACGAAAATAATATTGAAATTCTAGTTACCCTGTATATAGTTAGCAGGCCGAAACAATACGGCAGGCTCCATTACCAGACCGTCGGAGGATATATGAAAAAGCTGTTTCTCGTCAGTGCGTGCATAATGCTCATGGTTGCGGTTTCAAGCGCGCAGGAAAGCGAAGATAAAGGTCAGGCGTACAAGTTGACGTCTGAAACTCTGAACCAGCAGGGAAAGGAGCTGGATACCCAGATCACCTCCCTGTCAAAACGCATGGCTGATATCATCAAGAAATATGAACTGCTTAAAGCGGATGGAGTGCGGATCATCCCGTACCAGACGGCCTACGTGCTGGGGCCCAATTTCATTGAAATGGAAAAACACAGCTTTAAAAAAGAGGATATATATGCCCGCGAGGTAGTAGGTATCCAGACAAGAAAAGTCAAAATATTCACGGACGGGCAGGGCGTATCGAAAATCGAGTCAGAGATTTATGACCGCGATTACTATTCGGGCACTTCTTTCATGGTAAGAATAACCGATCCGTCGCCAGCTTCAGAAGGAACCGATGATATAATTTTCACGCATGTGGTCAACGGCAGGACGTTCCTTGACGGCAAGAAGCTTGGCGATATAAAGAATACGACAGCGTTTCCGATACGCAACGATCTGAAGAGGGATTTCCTGGTTCCCCATTATTCGTATTTCATGAACTCGATGCTCTTCATCGCCGAGGCGTATTTCAAAGGACTCAAGGACGCCGAGTCGAGCATGTCAGAATTTCTTAAAAAAGCGAACAAATACTGACGGTAGCAAACACCGGTTAAAAAAAGGCTGTCCGTGGGGACGGCCTTTTTTATGTCTGAAATTAATAATCAGGGCGGTCAGGAGCCGCGCCAAATAAAAGTGTTGACATCATACATGATGAAATATTTTGTTTTTTTCATTGTGTACAGTCGCCGGTCTGCAGGCGGCCCGGCGTATCGCATGTTCATCATGCCGGATGCAATCAAATCGTACCGAACGGAGTGAATAATGAAGCTGGCAGTGGTAGGAAGCGGGTATGTCGGTCTGGTAACCGGAACATGTTTCGCTGATATGGGTAACGATGTCTGGTGTATCGATATAGACGAAAAGAAAATCCAGGGCCTGAAAAAGGGGATACTGCCGATATATGAGCCGGGCCTTGAAGAAATGGTTAAACGCAATTATGCCGAAGGGCGGCTCGCCTTCACCACGAATATGAAGGAGGGAATCCGCGAAGCACTATTCGTTTTCATCGCCGTGGGGACCCCTTCTGACGAGGACGGATCGGCCGATCTTCAGCATGTTATAGCGGTCGCGCGCGAGATAGGAAAGTGCATCGAGAAATATACAATCGTAATAGATAAATCGACAGTTCCGGTCGGTACCGCGGAAAAGGTGCGGGAGGCGGTGCGCGAGGAGCTGGAAAAACGCGGCAAGTCCGGCGTAGAGTTCGATGTTGTGTCCAATCCGGAGTTTTTAAAAGAGGGAAACGCGCTTGAGGACTTCATACGGCCCGATCGCGTCATTATCGGGACCGATACACCCCGCGCAGCCGAAAAAATGCGCGAGCTCTATTCCACCTTCGTGCGCAAGGGCGACCGGGTTATGCTTATGGACATTCCTTCGGCCGAGCTTACAAAATACGCTGCAAACGCCATGCTGGCCACGCGCATCAGCTTCATGAACGAGCTGGCCCGCCTCTGCGAGGTCACCGGGGCTGACGTCGAAAGTGTCCGCAGGGGTATCGGTTCTGACAGCAGGATAGGCAACGCGTTCCTCTATGCGGGGATCGGTTACGGCGGGTCCTGCTTCCCCAAGGACGTCAAGGCCCTGATATACACGCTGAAGGACTATGGGTTCCAGCCTAAAATATTGTCCGCGGTTGAAGAGGTCAACAAGCTTCAGCGCGACCTGTTCATCAGGAAGATAGTCGGACACCTGGGTGAGGACCTTTCCGGCGTCGTGTTTGCCGTGTGGGGGCTTGCGTTCAAGCCCCAGACGGATGACATGCGCGAGGCGCCGGCAATCGACATCATCCGCGGGCTCAGGGACCGCGGCGCCTCCTTCAAGGCGTATGATCCCATCGCTGTCGATAATGCGCGCCGCGTGATCGGCGATACCGGCATCGAGTATGTGAAAAACAATTATGATGCGCTCAAGGGCGTGGACGCGCTCCTTCTCCTGACGGAGTGGCACCATTTCCGGGAGCCCGATTTCGAGAAGATGAAAGACCTCATGAAGAAACCGGTTATTTTCGACGGCAGGAACCAGTATGATCCGAAGAAGATGAAAGAGGCCGGGTTCACCTATTTCAGCATCGGAAGATAACTGCAGTTCCGTTGGGCATCAACCATCGGTGTGCGGTTCAAACGCACTCTGCGCCTATCTTAAACTATCAAACCGAACAGTCTGGCGGCATTCCGTGTTGTGTTTCCGGCAATGTTTTCAGCGGTATCCCCGATAATTTCCGCAGCGGCCTCGAGGTTATACAGGATATTTCGCGGGCGGTTAATCTCGCCATGCTTTTGCACCGGGGGTATGTCCGGGCTGTCGGTTTCCAGGAGAAAACGGTCGGGATAGATCTTCTTGAGAACAGCGGCGCGCCTGGCGCTGTTGCGGAAGGTAAGGGTGCCTCCCATTGAGAAGCTGAGCCCCAGCGACGAAAGCTCCTCCGCCAGCTCGGGGCTCCCCGAAAACGAGTGGATCACGCCGCCGGCCGGAAGCCCGCCGATCCTGCGGACCGACTGGATCAGCTCGTTGAACGCGCCGCGGCAGTGCAGGACGGCAGGGAGCCCGGTCTCCCGCGCGATGGCGAGCTGCTCTTCGAAGAACTCGCGCTGGAGCCCGAAATCCACGGCCTCTGTCTTGCGGTCCAGACCGATCTCGCCGATTGCGACAGCTCCCATCCCGCGGGCATTGCGGAGGCGGGGGAGGTCCCTGAAAAACTCCTCGCGAATATACCAGGGATGGACGCCAAGCGCACATTCCACCTCACGGTAGCGTGACGACAGGCTGATGGACAGCTCCCACTGGAGGGGTGTGATGGACGCTGTTATCAATTTGACGATGCCGGCCCGGCGTGCCTCCTCGAGTACGAGGTCAAGCTCATCGCGGAAGTGCTCGCTTTCCAGGTGGCAATGAACGTCGACGAGCTTCATGGTCATTCTCCGATAATTTTCACCATAACGCGCTTCGGTCTTCTTCCGTCAAACTCGGCGTAATAGATCTGTTCCCATGGACCGAAATCGAGCCTGCCCCCTGTAACGGCTACAACGGCTTCCCGACCCATGATCGTGCGCTTGATATGTGCATCACCGTTGTCCTCACCGGTGCGGTTGTGGCGGTAGCGGGATATCGGCTCATGGGGGGCGAGGCCCTCCAGGAAATCGTCAAAGTCCTGGATCAGCCCTGATTCGGCGTCGTTGATGTATATGGATGCGGTTATATGCATTGCATTCACAAGACAGAGGCCCTCCTGTATCCCGCTCTTTTTGACCAGTGCCTCAACAGTTTCGGTAATGTTGATGTACTCGCGTCTTTTTTTGGTATTGATAGTCAAATGTTCGGTTAGTGATTTCACAGTGGTCTCCGGGTCAAGTTTTGTCGGATTTTTAACTATTAGATGGGTGATGTCAAAAACAATATATTGTTATCATGTCATCTTAAACCTGCATTTATGGTAAAAATAATAAAAAATAATTGACAAAAACCGTCCAGTTGGTTTAATTTATTTATATCGAATGTTCAATATAAATAAATCTCTGCAATCGCTTAAAAAAACATAAGGTACCATTGTTTTATATGATAAATACTGATTGTAAAACACTCGATTATTTTCAGGAACTTCTTGCTGAACCGCAAAATTCTCTGCTCGAACAGGCTGTCGATGAGGGGCATATCCCGATTGGGTACACCTGCAGTTATGTACCCGTGCCCCTGCTGTCTGTTGACAGGCTGGTTCCGGTACGGGTACGCGCGCCTGGTGTGGCAGGCACGGAAATAGCCGATAATTATCTGTCGAGCGTTATATGCTCCTACACGAGGAGCCTGCTCGAGTTCGCCATAGACGACCGCTACGATCTTCTCAGGGGATGGGTCTTCGTTGCATCATGCGATCATCTGCGACGGCTCTGGGACAATCTCGGCTATCTGAAAAAGCCGTTATTCAACCACATGCTGGACATGCCCCACAAGACCGGCGAGGCAGGCGAGGAGTGGTACGTGGATGAGGTACGGTCACTTGCCGTAAACCTGTCCGAACATTTCGGCGTGGATACGGGCGCAGCGATGATCGAGAAGGCGGTCACAGAGCATAATGTGGTCCTCGCGCTGCTCAGGTCGATAGGCGAATTGAGAAAGAAAGATCGGCCTCCCCTGTCAGGCTTTGATTTTCACCGGATCGTCATGGCCGCCCAGGTGTCGCCGGTGCGGATGATAGAGCCGCACGTCAGGACGCTGCTGGATGAGATCGCCGGTGCTGACGGCGGGAACGAGCCGCGTGCGCGTCTCATGGTTGCCGGGGGAGAGCTTGATGACCCCGAGTATATCCGGGCCATCGAGTCCCAGGGAGGGATCGTCGTGGCGGACCGTTTCTGCACAGGTTCCATACCGGGACTGGAACCGGTCACGCTGTCCGGGGATCCGCTGGCGGACATGGCCCGGCATGTTTTCAGGAAGACAATGTGCCCCCGGATGATGGAGGATTTTGACCGCAGGGTCGAAAAAATTATCGAGACGGTAAAAGAATACCGCGTCGACGGCGTGATCATCCAGATCGTCAAGTTCTGCGATATATGGGGGGTCGAGTCCGGGCCGCTGGTTTCGGCGCTCAGGGATGCCGGCATACCGGTGCTCAAGCTGGAGCGCGAATA
>Ga0116149_1002854_pt1 | contig 18454 bp, 26 predicted proteins | sample AD_UKC057_MetaG_FD_89787 | JGI IMG/M metagenome (GOLD analysis project Ga0116149, IMG submission 89787) | Active sludge microbial communities of municipal wastewater-treating anaerobic digesters from USA - AD_UKC057_MetaG | ecosystem: Engineered > Bioreactor > Anaerobic > Digestate | place: USA... | reverse complement strand
TCATGTTTTGGGTGGAGCACAGGACCAACACTTATAACGCGACTACACAGACCAGATCCACAATATGCATATATTTCAGATGTTGTGAGTACTGTCACCGAGAGTCTATGTACGTTTTGTGTATCTCGTAGTATCAAGGATGCTGTCGATGAGTTCAATGATGCAATTTTGTGGATGCTGGATGGTACAGATCTCACACCCGAAGAAAAACAACAACTGATACACGACTCATCGCATCTCGATACATCGATGGTGGTGCTGGATGAAACCAGCGAAGTTCAAGTCGCTCTACATGACGCAATCGATACCAATCAGGATATGAGTATTATCTCATCGAAGATTGGAAAACTTGCATCAAAAAAAGATGTTGGATCATTGTTCACAACCGGCAGAAAACAATTGTGTGTTGACGAAACGGAGTCCTTTCAAAACGAACGACTTGCCTTGTTACAGGAAGCGTTTGAATCCACAAGTCCTCTTCCAATGGAGGCGATTCGTGTATGTTTGTCAACTGTTTGAAGCTGCTATACGACGATCCATCAGATGCGGCATCGACATCTTCTCCACTATGGACAAGAAAAATCTATCAGTCCATCAAACATGATGTGGCATCAGATGTTGCATTAGAAGACACACTTTTACCAGTTGCTACACAATACATGCACATATTGGTAGACAGTGTTCGACAACAAGAAGACCCATATTATGTTTTCACCTGGCATGTTACGAACACGCTTCACCGTCTCATGACAAACATCATCCTGTACTATGGTGTGTTTCTTGTGAAACCAGCCATGTCGGTGGATGACATGGCAAAGCTGATGTGCGCCGCAAGTACGAATAAAATTGTATCCTTTTTCATTAACACCCGGCAGGTGTACATCATTCCACCGATTATTCGGTCAACAAAAATAAGAGTGTGTGCCACTGTGTTCAAATATCTCATCAATGATATAAGATATCATAACACATATTCAAAGTTTGATAAAGACGCGTGTTTATTCGCATACGATATGCTGATGTTGTGGCATCATATGCCAGATCAATTCTGTCATATGATGCTTGGTTTTGTCACGGCATGTGATTCAGCGGTAGCTGTGATGGAGGAGGCGCAACAAAATGCGTGACCTCAGCGAAAAGACTCGAATTCCGTTAGTGACGATGGGGGAACATGATAATATCATCCCTATCGGGATTGCTGCTACCAACAGTTATGCGCCCCATACCACCATGTCCATTCCGAAAGATGAATCGTGTTGTCGGGGGAATGTTGCACAATACAATGTCAACGCGTTCAACAAAGATGCGTCGGTAATCATCCTGGATATATCCCCCGATCGGCTTGCGTGGTTTGTTCCCAAGCATCGTCGATGGATATACCACACATGCTATCCATTTCGGCCCACTCCACAGAAGGCTATTCTGTTGGTGGATATACCGCATTGTATCTTTGTAATGCCGTTGCGCGCGAGATTAATATCATCAAATTTTAAGTTGTACTCAATCTCCCAAACGGGCAACAAAGTCATTCCATTTCCCTATGGGAATGTGTATGCGTCAGGACGTGTTTGTTGGGGTGAGCAGAGCAATTCCTTGTGGACTGTGTTTGAACGGTGTATGACTGCATCTCAGGTACCTAATATGTATGATTTGCAATACAATCTCGACACAGTGGCCACATATATGACGGAGTTTTTCTTCAGCTCTCCATTCAACCGAGATCTTTCTCTGGAACCATGGAAGAATATTTTGGCAACACCAACACCTCCGAGAAAATGGGTACTGTACGCGTTGTATGGTTCGGCGGAAGACCTATATGTTGGCGCGTTTCGGCGAGGTGAATTCAACGTCAATGACCTTGATGCATACATTGCAGAAACGGCGGGAAGGTATCGATATGTTATACCATACACCCGAACAGAAGTTCGACGAGGTCGCGTCAAGGATGGTGTGTGAGAATGTCTGTTGCGCGTGCGTGGTATGATTATAATGGAGCACTGATTCTTACGAGATACCAACACGATCTCATCTCCAGGATGTATGCACAAGATGAGACCGAACCCCAGGTATGTGTCTGTTTCGATGGAGTACGAACACTTCGGTATCAACCACCTCCTATCTGGGTGGACATCATTGATCCCAACACATGTGTGCCATATATTCGATTCGTTGATGACGAAGATGAACACCTTGGCGCATATCCAGTCACCACCGAGCAGCTTGCGCTTATTCGGAAAAAGATTCCAGATCACAACATCGATGATATGATTGTGTATGTGACACCATACATCGATCAACTCATTCGAAATCGATCCAAAATCGGTGTGGTGAATATGTCACATGATCTCTATCGAGATGTGGAGATGTCGTGTCGTCTTCGAGATCGTTCAGATGATCACCCCCACACACAATTCATACCGTGGCAATATTCCTGGTACGACAGATGGATAATGTTGGCCATTGATGCCTATGAACGGGATCAGCGTCGATATTGTGTTGTGGCAGAAAACATCGCCCGACATATTCTGCGATACCTCAACATCATCGGGTCGAATTGTCGGTATCCAGGCTTTATCTTTATCGTGAATATGGATGCTGCCCGACCTAGATATGTTACCGAAGTCATGGGATTCAGACGTGATGTCCCAACAAGCCAACAAGATAATATTAATCTATGGAAGGCGATCGGTCAGCGGGTTGAAGCTCTTGGCGAACCCATGGAGAAAATACCCATCATTCTTGATACACGAAAGATGCGGACGTTGTGGAACATCGTTCAACCAGAACGTTGCGAATCAAGTACACAAAGCATCATTCGTACGCTTAATAAAGACCGTCGAGAGTTCTTTGGCCGAACTGTGCGCAATGTATTATGTTTGTTGCTTCACACACTGCTTGTCAAACATCACAGAGAAGGGGAGTTGTGCAAATGAACAACGAAACGAATTGGACCAATCTTATGAATGAACTTCGCACCACTGTCGATGCGTTTTTGCAGACGGAAGTTATTCCGCAAATGGAGCAGATCCATTTCAAGAAGCTCAAGATCACTTATGTCCCCACCGAAGATGATGAGTTCGTCACGTATACTGCCACTGTGGCAGCGCATCACGAAATGGTTTGGTGGTTGGCATCAACGCTCTGTGCGAAGCTTTGTAACAGTTTGAAACATGTGTCTGTTGTGGACCCAAATGTGAAACGTATTTCTCTCGCAACGAGTTGGAATGCGCGAGAGAACTGTCTCAACGATACGCAGATCAATGTGTATCGGACGGAGTGAGGAGGAGAACTATCATGACAACACTCACATCGCAGCAGATTCTTAACGCCATTTGCCCAGAGTCGATTGCGTGTGTTTGTCGGAGTGAGAATGTCCTCACTCCTGTGGGACATCAACTACATCTGAAAGCCACTCTTCCCAGCAGACAGGGACATGATCCCGACACCCATGTGAATGCGCAGTGTTGGGATCTCAGCGCATACATTTCGCCCGATGATGATCCCATGGTGAAATGGGTAGCACATGGCACAAACGAATACACAATCCTCAACATCCCACCGAAACAACGAGTCGTTGTGCATACTGGGTTGATGATTCAGTTCCCGCCGCATATGGGCGCAGTGATTCGACCTCGGTCGGGACTCGCGGCTCGACATGGTATCATGGTTCTGGGTGGAGAGATCGATCCCGCCTACCGCGGCGAGATCATGGTGGTACTCTACAACTCGGATGACAAGGAGTTCACCATCAGCCATGGGATGCGTGTTGCTCAGATGCGATTGGTTCTGTGCTGGGATGCACTCCGATCCAATTCGTTGTTTACTGAAACGACGATGATGGATGTTACCGAACGAGGGGAACATGGGTTCGGAAGCAGTGGCCTCTGACCTTCTGGAAGGGGTTGAGGGTGTAGATGAAATATAAAATCCTATATGAGCACCCCGTCACCAATGTACCAACACTCGATACAATCAGGTTAAAACGTAGAATTCGATTTGATGATCATGCGTACAACACGATGGACACCGAATGGATGCATGCTGTGTCGCAAATGCATAACACTGTAATCCAGGAAGAATGTACACGAGAATTGTACTATATCTATCGGGAGTCTGATGGTATGCTTGGTGGCCTGGTTGAGGGTCCACACAATCTCAGCCAGGATGGATCGTGTTGGATTGCACCGAACGCCGCGGTATTTGGTTCCGCACGTGTGACTGATGATGCAGTTGTGGGCAACATGGAATTTAACTGGTACCACATCGATGATGTGATGTTGCCCACCGTGGAGGCTGATCGACTTGCGTGGATACGTGGCCAGCTTCTTGTGGGCGACGGTGTTCATATTTCGGATACGGCAAAGGTCTATGTCATCCCAGAAGTCGCTCAGGTGAATGGACCTCCCATCGAATGTGAGTGTGGTGCCACGTTTTGTGGGTACATTGGCACCACAGCAGAATCCATGGTTTGGTCTGATCGTTTAGCACAAAAAGCGATCATCAAAATCAAAGACAATGCAGTTGTTGGTATCGATAACCGCATCAATATGGATGCTGTAAAACAACCGGTGTGCGATATGACATCGACATCATTACCACGGACTTTGGAGTTTGGGGAATATCTACACCCAACCCTCATTATGGTGGGAAGTCTGTCGGAATTCAGCAAAAACACATTTGACAGTTTTCGGGTGATGGTGTTTCCGCATCTTACCATTGGAAAAGATGCACGATTGGTAGGAACCTCTATCCTTCATATGATGAGTCCCGTCATACATACACTCGGTCGATGTACGACGATGATCGACTCGTGTGTTGATTCTGAATTAACGTTTCATCATATGTCGGCGGTGGAGTCAACGTTTACCCATCTGTGGCATGTGTCTGCACAAAATCAAGTTGATACACAACGGAATATGGATGTGGACATCTTGGATGATGCGGTGGAGTACACCGCATCATACATATACAAAAACGTGCAGATTGTCAACTCATCGATGGGTATTCTATATCCGATGATTCCCGACGCATGCCATCACAGCACAATGTTGTATTATCCCGTATCATCTCTAGAAACATCTGGAAGTCCATCGATGATACGTTATATGTATCCACATGATGGCGATGTGTCTACAACCATATCAAGTGGAATCAAAGGGTCGGATCCAGATCACAAGCTTGGGATTGCGAACTCAGTTTTTCTCGGGTCGGTACACCAACCATTTTGCGGAACTGGGTATCTGGATGGATGTCTAGTCATAAACTCATCCACATCCATCCAGTCACATGTTGAACTGATGGACACGAAGTTGCTTGGTGTGGATTTCATGGGGACGATGCGTGCACACACATCAACACTCAGATGTTGTACAACCGACGTCCTTCCGCGGTTTGTTATTCGTGGTGCTCTGAGATTGACCGACACGACATTGTCAGCAGAACGGTCCAACACAAAGCTTTTAGGCAGGTTCAGTATGCGCAATGTGAAGACTCGGCTTGTAGACGATGTCCGATCGAAAAATGGTGTTCTCGAAAACATGCATTGGCCCGAGATTGGTCCTATAGTAATGAATAAAGTCACACGATTGGGATATCGAGGAAGATCCACCAATAACGGTACAGTTGTACCCGATGGATGTACGGGATGTCTGATGGATGCGGATCCATCATTGATAGATCATCCGAATCGTGCACCAATTTCGTGTGTAGTAAAAACCCGATGTGTTTTTGGTACACGAGAAGATCGCGCCCTACGTAAACTCAGACCACAAATCCCAGCAAATGTGTATCCATACTTTCATATTAATTTTATTTGGGAACTATGGTCGTTTTTCCGAATCACAGGAACAATGCGGACCACATTACATGCCATAGTTCCCATTCGGCGGAAAGCTGATGGATCAATAGTCACGGCGGACATTCATGAGATTCCAGTACATGTGGGCAAACCAATAACATTTTACAAGACAAAACTTCCCACCGTCGATCAGACACTTTTATCGTTTTCCAGAGCGATACATGCTATATTTATTACCGAGGAGGATGATACCCCCATTCCGATGCCCAACGATCATGGTTTGGCATATGTTCGGTGGAACCGATTGGATGTTATGTATATTCCTGAGTGCTACACTGTGCAGCTATCAGCAATGTGGGGTAAAGATTTGTGCGCGAATCCAAACCCACGGATTCGGATTGATCTGTATGGATGCGTTCCCTACAAGATTATGTTTCCTGACGAAACGGGCAATTGCCTTCCGCCCACGCATCTGAAAGGAGCGAAGTAAGATGACCGACGAAGAACTGTACAACACAATGACCGAGGAAGAGGAACGTGAATGCAAGCAGACTCTTGACGATATGGGCTTTTGTCTTGGATGCCCTTTGTTGTCGGTGTCACATGGCGCACGAGATACGTTTGGGGTACCACTCGATCCAACGACCATGGATTGCCCCGTGGACTTTGATATGGCGGATGCAGGGTGTGCACAGTATGATGATTGGGAGCAGCGTGCGGTGGATTTCATTCGCTTCAATAGAAGCAAGAACGAGGAGGATAAAACGAATGAAACATGTTAACGTACAGATTTCTGGGTGTTCGAAACCTAGTAAAGTTGCACTTTCCGATGAGGAAATACTCAGACGGCTGCTTGCTCAACTACCGGCAGATATACCCGAGGGAGTCGAGCTGCTCTCTTATGAGGATATGTTGGCCAACATACCAGAGCAGCGGCGTGTGGGTAGGATGACTGATGCGGAACTTGTGTCCACAATCACCGACGAAGAAACTCGATTATATGCGTTGCGATATGACTTCATTGAGAAGTGTGGTGCGTGCCCGAAGTTGTCCATTTTGCATGATACACCGAGTCCATTTCATGCACCATTTAATTTTGATAACATCGATGAGGAGCGGGCATTCCTATTGAGTCAACTGTTTGGGCCCGATGTTACAGTGACATGTCCAGTGAGCTTCAATACCGCGGATGCACACTGTATACAGTATAATATGGCCGATGTCGTTGCATTCCTTCGATTCATGAGGGGTTCGATTTCGCCGGAAGAGTGTGGTGAGACTATATGAGATCGAGGCACAAGAACAGAATGTTTAATCAGTTTATGGCAACAATTGCGAATATGGAGAAAGGTGTCAGCAACGCAAGCCCTAACAAAGGAGTGTGTCATTCTATGGAGAATAACAATAACGATCTTCTTATGAAGGCGATTCATCGGGTGGAGCAGCGACTTGATGCTATGGAGCAGCGAATGAATGTGAGTCTTGGGAAGCCGAAGGATGTTGTTATTCCTGACGTGCCCACCGTATCCATCAAGCATGTGGACCACCCTGGACATACATGTTGTAAACATGTTCATGGTTCCACCGAACGATGCAAGAATGAGTTTGGTCGGATGGTGGTACCCTCAAATGGACAGGAACGATGGATTAAGCTACCTCGGGGACTTGTCTGTAAAGCTATGGTGCGTCAACATCCTGGTGCTAGTGTTGATGTGACGCACATCTGCATCAACAACCATGATCAAATTATTGCGATTCGTGGATCTACTGGAGAGGAGGTCAAAGTCGATGTGAATCCGAAGCCTGTTGATCTGAATCAAAGTGAGCAAGAGACCACCGAACTAGTCACACCTGGTGTGTATACGGTTGTGCATAAGAACGATGGCATCCAAACGCATGCACTTCAGTGGACGGGTGGGAACATCAAAAGCGTTGTTCGTTTTCTTCGGCGAGATAGGACCAATATGCCGTTTCGCGCATACACCATGGATTCAGCGCTTGGACTTCTGAATACACTCACCAACGTCATGACGTTATTTGAGGTGGGTGATTGGATTCTTGTGGATGTGCTGCATATGAGTATCATGAAGCAGACAAACGCGCAGCTTCAAAACGACTGGCGTTGTATTGACTGATATGGAAAGGATCCCATCAAATGGCTCGTCAACTCGAAGTCGGTCATAACTACCTTGGAATCCGCGCATCTGCACTCCAGTGGACTGGTGACAACATTAATGCCGTGGAACGCTTTCTTAAACGGCATGAATTGGACATATCGTTTCGTATCGACAAAACATCAACAACGCTTGGTCTTCTAGATATGCGTGCGGTTACTATGATGTTGTTTGATACCAGTGATTGGATTCTTGTGGAGGTGAATCACAAGAATGTTATGAAGCAGACAAACGCGCAGCTTCAAAACGACTGGCGCGTCATCAACTAGACACGAAAGGATGGATAACAATGACGTCGCAGTTTAACGAAAAAGAGCTGCTTGATCGCATTGATCGTCTTCGTGTTATGATGGATGACACATCGTTGAGGAGCTCGAAGATGTATTTCGAGATTGGCAAAACGATACGAAAACTTCGTTGTGATCTTGGGTTGTCGACGTACAAGTTTGCCTGTATGTGCGAACGATCGATCTCGTGTGTATCGAGGTGGGAGACAGGGTTCAACATTCCAGGTTCGCGGAGTCGTCGTTATATCATTGATTGTATGAAGAACCGTGTACTGGAATTGACAAAATCAATCGATACGAATAAAGTTTCATCGGCTTCGCAGACTGTAACAACTGATGAACCTATGCAAATCACCGCATCTTCGTTGGTTCTTAATTCTGTACAGAAGGCGCATCAGTTGCTTGTTGATGGCATGGTCGATGGCTATGGTGTTGGACAGATCATTGTACAACGAGCAATCGAATTGCTTCATCAGGCCAACATTGTCGAAGAGACTGAAACTCCTCAAACCAGTTCTCCGAGGACTCATATGCCGGTCACAAATAAATCATATGTCCCGTCGTCCAAGAACACAACGCTTGTCCACGATCGATATCGGAATCAATATGTGGCAGTGCTACCCCGCCAGAATATGACAGATGATGATTTTTGCCCCACAGATCGATTTGAAGCATATGCTGTGGTCCCTCGTGGCGAGGAAATCACCACGGCAAAATGCACCGTACAACTCGATCCTGAATCATATCAGCCAAAAATGTCCGAGATCATTGTGATCGATGTGGAGGACATGGCATATTTTTCTGGGGAACGATGGATGCATGAGGAACTGGTGTTTAGTACCATCGCATATGAATGGCTCAAAATATCGTCGTTGAATCAGTTTTGTGATCAGCTACGGCGAGCCAATCCCGCAGTGCTTGTCAATCCGTTCCCTAAGTTTGAGACGGATGCGGAACGAGATTCTGCACTGATCGGGGCGTGGAATCGGTTGTCTGACTACCGGGAGAAGAGAACCATGTTGGCGATGCGGAAACTCGCCGTAACGAAAGATCGATTCGGATGTATGTATGATGCCGATTTGGCGGTGTGTGAGGAGTGATGCTAAGATGCCAATGATCGCGCAGAAACAGATTGTGCCCACCGATTTGAGCATCGATCAGCGGGTACAATGTTTTGGACGGAGTGGACCAAACATTGTAGCGGGTCTCTGCGCACCTGGTCATGTATGTGTCTCTTCAGATGATGGTGTAACATGGGAACGACGTCTACGCGAGTCGTTTGCAGACTATTCGGTGACAGCCATTTGCATCCTGAAAAATGGAACGATACTCATGGGATCGAACGGTCCATTGCCTAAACTGTGGCGGTCGACGACATGGTCGACGACATATGGAGCGGCGTGGGAATGCGTCTATGATTTTGATGCCATGAAGACGGATCGTCGATGGACACATAATGTCACCAGCATCATCGAACTTGATGATGGTTCTGTGATCTGTCATATCAAGACACCGCACGCACGGGAAGTCTACAACTCCACCGATGAGGGACAAACGTGGGAACACATTTCGTCGATTCCTCTACCCGTGGACAATATGGTGTATCTTGGGGGCAAGACTCTTATGACCATGGTGTTGCGGGCGGGGGACTATTACCAATCCGACGATGGCGGACACACATGGAAGCATAAACATATGTACGCTGTTGAACCACATATTGAGCCAGAAACCAGGTCCACGGGTACAACACAGGACATCTACACCGCATTCCGAATTCCAAAAACTGATATCGTTGTGGCGGCGAATGCCGCCACCGGTATCATTCACAGGACTACAAATCGTGGTGAGAGTTGGCATCAATGCGCGAAAGAAGTGTCACATGCTCTGTATGGGAAGTGCTCTTTTGCCTGGATAAATGGTATGACGTTCCTGACAATCTCTGCTACAGGTGAGATCTTGTATTCTTTTAATAATGGCGAGGATTGGGAACACATGTTGGCACTACCACATGGGATGACAGCACATTCGCTTTCTGATACTGCGTCGGGACAACATCTTCTTGTAGGTACTAGCCCACATGCCACAATGCTGCGGATCGATGTGATTCGTCTAATCGAAAGGAGAGCCCAACAGAATGAGTTCGACAAATGAAGCTCGTATCACTCCCATGTTTCTGGTGCTCTGTATTGTCTATACAACGACGTTGATATTGAGCAATATCATTGCATGCAAGCTCATCCAGGTGGCTGGATATATCTTGCCCGCGGCGGTCATTGTGTATCCCATCGTCTATATTATTTCGGACATCATGACCGAGGTGTATGGGATGCGATTGTCCATGCTTGCCATCAAGATGAACACCGCGATGAACTTCCTGATGGTTGTGGTGTTTGCTGTGGCATCGGTGCTTCCGTTCCCTGCATTCTGGGCAAACCAGCCCGCATTCGATGCCATCTTTGGCACAACGTTTCGGATCGTGTGCGCCTCCCTCATCGGGTATTATGTGGGCGATTGGGCGAACAGCATGACGATCTCTGTGATGAAGCAGTGGACTAAAGGGAAGTGGTTTCCGTTCCGGGCCATTGCATCGACGCTCGTTGGTCAAGTCTTTGACACAGGACTGTTCATCACCATCGCGTTTGCCTGGATCGTGCCGTGGGATGTCTTGACCGGGATGATCGTGGCACAGTATGTGGTGAAGGTAGGGTATGAGGCTGTATGTGTACCGCTCACAACTGTTGTGGTCCGCTGGTGGAAAGCGCACGAGTCCTTTGAAGTGTGGGACGAGATGGATCTCGAAACGTATAAACCGTTCTAGAGCAACTTAATCTGGGGGTGGGAGATTCTCACTCCACCCCCAGCAACATATTAGACTGATATGAAGGGAGATACCATGCATAATGGGCGCAACAGAAACGATCCTGATGGTATCATGTTTGCCGAGGACGTACTCCGAAAGTCCAAGGAACTCCTCGAAGAACTTTTGCAGCAACGAAGTATCCTGATCAGTACACTCTCCGAAGCATATGAGCATCTCGATAAACAATCACCCAACATCCGTGAAGCACTTGCGCTCATTAACAGTGCATTGATCATGCTTGATGAACTACCGTTGGGAGGGAGCAATATATGAGTACACCGAGCGGGTATGTGACACCACAGCCAACCTTCACCATCGCTTCAGATCGAGAATGTGATGAGACCCATACGTGGGCACACACCACAGGCATCTATGTCCGTGCTCGTGACTCTCGTGGAAAGATTCGGAATGCGGATATCGCACAACTCGATCGAGAATCGTTATGGAAGTTCCTCACGTTCTATGGCGGCAGTAACCAGGTAGCGGAGAACATTGTGGGTATCTTGCTGGGACATGGACCATTTCACGAACAACAACCGGTTGTTGCACCGCCACCGTCCATCACTTCACAGGCAATTGATCGATACGTGGGGTACTTTTGTGGCTCGGTCAATTGTCGTGGTCATGCAGCATGTGGCTGTGTGATCTTCAATATGCGCGGGGTTGTGGTAGCACATCGTGGACTCCTCTTGCTCAACAAAACACAGATTGAAGCCGAATATTGTGGGCTCATCACATTATTCGAACTCGCAAAAGAATGTAATATCACCGACATATATGTGCGTGGTGATTCGTCCGATGTGGTCAAACAGGTGTCGGGTATGCGGGAAGTCCCTGAAGAATTGATGCCACTGTACACATCCGTTCTCAAGAATCAACCATCTGTTTTCAAAATTGCATATGTCCGGCCGCCATGTAGTTCAGATGCATACAATGTCATGAACTCAGTATTTTCGTCGTCGGAGAAAAGAGATGATGTGTTGTGATCAAATATGCGACGATGTATCTATATGTGATGGTCTGGATGGATCGGCATTCCATCGAGGCGGCTCGTCGAATCTACCACATCACAAACCGGATGCATCTCTGGAAGTTTGGGCATGATGTGTCCGAGGCGTTGGCAGCCAGAACACATGACATCATTCTTTGTGTCATGCACCACTCACATCCACTTGTATATGAGCAACTTCGATTGCCCAACGAAGAACAGACATTGACGCCATATATGACGTGGATGTGTACTTTTGTTAGATATCCAAAAGAAACTACATGTCGAACATGTGGTCAAGAAATCGAAGTATGTCGAAGAGCCATTCCACAGCGAGTACAGACTCGGGCTATGGCATGCATGGGACAAACAGACCCCGCAGGAACAGTGGAACTCGCTGATCTGCTCACAGAAAGGGTACATTCTCATGGCTAACATCAAACGGGCGCCTATGTCATCCTTTGTTGTATAATTGCGTCATGCGCTTGATCTCTCGCAGGCTGATCTTGCTCGTATTCTCTGTACGAGTGTTCCTGCGGTACATGTCATGGAGCAGTATGAATCAACACGCGCAATACTTGCGGATGGTCTCGATCGGTATGGAATGTTCATCGCATTTAAGTGCATGCTTCAACATGCATGTGCCGACCGATCTGGAAAGGAGCTTTGTGAACTCAAGGCGTATCTCCATGGAGCGAAGACTGGTATTCTTGAGAGCATTCCACGGCAATCGGGCCTATTTGATGACGATATACTCACATGTCTTCGTTTTGGAACACTCACATCGATCTTCATGGCGCGAGAATGCGATGCAGTCCTTCGGGCAAATAACAAACACACGATTTGTGAGATCATTGCCATGGTGATGAACATCGGTGTCTGCCCATTAACACGTCTCACGTTAACAACTCCCATATCTGACGAATATATTCTTGCAGCGCTTCGTTCGCGAAACACAACTCATCCCACGAAGGAGGATTGATTCTGTGAGTATGACCGCACTTCATCAATGGTTCTTGAAGCTCTGTGCATCGTTTGCAGAAGAGATGTCCTATGAGTCGCCCTCTCGATATTTCACCATCGAGATGTGGCTGTATCGGCGGATTCCTATTGGATGGATTCGTCAGTTCGTTTTTGTGATATGTCGCATCATCACTATTGTAGTGGTATCAACCGTTGTGATTCTTGGGTCGTTGTTTGACATACTGTTGTCCATGGTCGAAACTCTGCAAATCGTGATATGTGTGATGTGGAGCATCATCTCAGATCGTGAGTTGTATCGATCGTTCGTCCAACGGTTCCGCGAAGTGGGCGACAACACATGGCTGAAAGGAAGGTTGTAGTCCATGGCAAACAGTTTGTTTCTCTGTTACAAAGTTCCGCGAATGGCAACCGTGAGCGATCCCATCGTTCCAAATCTAAATGATGATCTTACGTATCTTATTTCGCCATTCGTCAGTGAGCTATCTGCTGGAATCATTGATGTGGATGGGCTTGTGACTTTTCAGAATGATGCAATCTATCATCTCTTCCGTCGACTCGTTAAACGAGAAGAATTCGATAAGAACTTGCGGGTGTGGTTGCGTGACAATACTGAGTCGTTCTTTTACACAAAGATTGATTTTGCTGAAATCGAATCTCGTGCACAGCTAGATGAGGAGATTGACAAAGCATATGAGCGAATGCATATAATTGTCAAACCCGCGGCGGAATTGACATTGTCGTGGGTGGATTGGCCTTGGACGGATCTATGATGTGAGCACGATCGTGGCATGTGGTGCGAGGATGATACAACCGCATCATATGCCACTTTTCTCCACCAGGAAGTGGGCGATGTGAATGATTCTTAAACCGATCACGCGAATGTGCGATCCAGAGTTCGCATTCGTCGATTCGTGTTGGAAGTGTGATAGTACGATATGTGATTGTTGTGGCGAAGAATATGCACTTGAAGTGTGGGCTGATGAGTTTCCATCTTTTGGTGGGTGGGAAGCGGACACATGCCATCCCCATCTTCAGCATGGTTTCGACATTTGCTCGGTGTATCGGAAGATGTGAAAATCGTGATTCTGGAAATCTGTCCACTGCATCAACACAGTCATGATCCCACCATTGTCTTCGGGCACGATCGATCCATCGAAAGTGACAAGGTCAAATCTGTTCGTGATGCATGGAATGCAGCGAGTGCATTTTAGTTGTGTTCCGAGAGGAGGGTTGCAAAAAATATCGAATGTGCAGAACGGCGATGATCGGTTGGGCCACACAGGAAGATATTGATGCATTCACATCCATGTTCGGTCGGCTATCTCCAATGCCGAAAATCTATCCCTCCCCTGAGGACACGTTTTTGTGGAATGGCGAACCGATTTTCTGGGGATGCCAATAGAGGTTGATCCGAAGACCAAGATTGGATATCTGCGCATCTATCGAAAAACTGATGGAACATCCACGGCGCGAACTGTTGATCTGTCTACTGATGTTGGTGCATGTGTGTGATGTTGTTGTATCTGTGTTGAATGAGTTTTAGTGATGTTCTCTATCCTATGGAGTGATTGTGAATGCGGACTCTCAGTATGAAGACATCCACCGAGATTGATTTTCTGGAAGGATACTCGTATCGAAAACGATAACAAACTTGTCTGTGACTTCGGTGATATGAAATATCGTAGTGTTGTGTGGGACGATCGGTTCACTTGCGGGATCTGGGCTGATATGCAGCGGACATGCGCCAGAAGGACGGAGCGTACCAAAAACAGTATTGCGGTCGTCGAGTTGCATCCGATGATGATGAAAACAATGTGATTGTTGCGTACCCCGTTGAGATCGAATCTGATAGAATTAAGACGCTTCGTAAAAAATATACAACGATGCTGGCACGACAATGTACAACGCATCCAAATTACAGGTTTTCACATTGAGGACACCCGCGGTCCTTGATTTTCTGAAGGATGTTTGTCTTAATGATATCAAAAAGAAAGCCACGTGTGAGTTCGGTGGCATACCGTACAGGTTGGGATGCTTGGGATGCGGCAGTAATCATTGAATTGCGTCCTTTTGGTGGGGATCCCGATGCCGATGAAAACAACGTGATGATTGTATACTCTCATAGAGATGCGTCTGCAGAGATCAACGAGCTTCGCGAGAAAATGTTTAACTGGGTGTCTTCGATATGAGTAGTTCACATCTCGGTGGGTGGGTGGGGCAACACGAACACTCCGCATCAGCTAGACTTTCCACACGATCATTAAAGGGAGGATAGATCCACATGACATCGTCTATAACGATCATCGAAGTGATGCGGGAATTCGAACTCTATGGCATTCATCCTGGCACAGAAACACAACTTCCATGTGTCGTTGAACTCGATCTTCGATCTGGAAAGGTCTGTATTTCCACACGGGATGATACACCGAATTCGATACCGATGCGCGAATGGGAAGGACACATGATGTCGTGGAAAATGCCATGCCTTGTGGCAGATGCAGCGAATGTACTCTTGCAACAAGTTGCGGGAGAAGCACAATGCATTCGTCAGGCATATCTCAAACATCATGAAGAAAATGACGAATCAACGCGATTTCGTCCAGAAGGAGAGACACTAGCCGCCGCGGTGGAAATCGAACGAATATGTCGAGATGCTGAGGGCGTTCAGATCATAGGAGTGCCCGCATCGGATGTTGTTGCCGAAGTCATCAGTGATCTTGGTATCACGGCAGAAACAACGAATGACGAAATTGATGACATCGCGCGGTGGATTGAGGAGGAAGGTCGATTGAATGATCCAATCTATGTCTACATTGGACTCCATCAGCATCTTCGCACATATCGGGATACGTTGCAGCAAGCAACTCAGCATGTCATCACCGAGTGACATGTGATACTAACGGAGGCGATGCGAATGATTATTAAACCGATTAGGCAGATATGCGACCCGGACTTTGAGGCGGTCAAATCGATTCGTGTTAATGGAAACAACATTGTGTGTGACTATAATGGAAAGCAGTATATGGTGAGTGTGTGGGGCAACATATTCGATGTCAATACCCCTTGGGAAGCTTATTTGTACCATATGCAGCAGATGATCGACAAGGTGTACTTCGATGACGTGGACAAAGATACAAAGATTGTTGTTTTGGAAATCCATCCTATGGGGAAAGCGGAGGCCGAGCAAACCATCGTGTTCGGATATGATCATGCCATCGAGACCGAAGACATCAGGATGTTCCGCGACGAACTGCATGCTACGGGTGACTGGTTTTGAGTCCGAGGACGCGACGTTATGATGACATCGTACGAATATCGGGAAGTTAACATTCCTGGTGGTGTTGCATATGTCACAGACGAGTACTTTGCCACAATATCGTGTTTTCCAAAATCGATGGGCGATCGTCGTCGTCGATGTGTGACCACATACTGGTACAATGAACGATGTCCTGTTTGGTATACTATTGATTCTCAAAAGACGATCGGGGATGGACGAATCGAATGAGTTCTAGTCATACACATCAATGAGGATCACAACTATGGCAAGTGCATGCTTGGAACACGACGACCGTTGTGGTGCACAAAACGACATGGATGTCTTCATGTCCATGTTTGGTCGACTATTTCCAGTACCGAAAATCTATCCCTCCCACGAGGGAAATGTTTTTGCAGAATGACGAAACGACTTTGTGGGAACGAGTGTGGAGGTCGATACCAGAACTAAGATTGCATATCTGCGCATCTATCGAAAGATCGATGGGACATCCGTGGCACAAAGCATCGACTTATCCACAGATGTTGGATGGGGGTATTCATGTGCTGTCATTCATATTGCAATCATCAGAAGACATTGAGTTTCTGAAAGACGCGCATATCGAAGATGACAACAAACTTGTGTGCGAGTTCAAAGGGACGAAGAGTCGAATCATTAAATGGTATGACTCTTGTAGCGTTAAGCACTGGGTGGACGCACAATGCGCATCCGCATATCGTGTGGGTTGGTGGGATGTGCTGTATGCGTTGGCATACAGTGCGGGTTGGCACGATGACGATGTGGCGCTTGTTGTGATGTGCCCGATCAACGAGGATGGCGGCGACAACAGAAACAATATGGTGTTTGTCTACAGAAGTGGATACGAAACTGATGCGGTCAAAACACGTCTCACCGAATTGCTGACATCGCGATGACCCAAACACCAGAGCCGAGCTTGAGTTTCTGAAGACCGCGCGACTTGATGAGAACGACAAAGTTGTGTGTGTGTGAGTTTCGGATACACGCTCCCCGAGAGCGGCTTTCTCGTCTTCGAAAAAGAAGGTGGGATCGTCGCCCAGGCGTGGATTTATGTTGTTGAGAATACCCTCATCCTCGACAACATTGAAGCGCCGACGGGAGTAAGTACGGGAAAAATTCGTCCGACATTGACATGGTTTATTCGGTCGATGCTGAACGAAGTTCCCGAAATTCGGGAGATTCATTTGGGGACTCGATATGGGTCCTACAAGGTTACGAATCTCCCGGCTGTTCCGGTGGAGTCGGTGATATTCCCACAGTCGTTTTATAAAGAAAACAAGATGTGGGTGTACACCGATGCGTATGATGGGTATCGCGTGTATTTGGCACGCGATGGTGTTTGCTTAATTTGAGAGGAGGTTGGATGGATTATGAAGGAAGAGCTTCGTGATCTTCTTGGGGATGCATTTGAAATACTCATCCCCAAAATCGAAGAAGCGTCTGAGACGAACCCGCTTGTATGGGAACAGTTTCAGACGTTTGCCCAATCGTATCATAACGACGACATCGCATTCCTGTTTCAACGTTTCAGGAATGCGGATGTCGAAACGCTGATACAACTGGGGACGTGGGTGATGCTCCTCGAGACTGACGATTTTGTTAATGTCGAGGAACTCATCGAGCTTGCGGAGGAGAAGGGAACGAGTGATGAAAAGATCATCCAAGCAGTTCAGGAATGTCTGGCGCAATATGCCAGCTATTATGGGGAAGAAGGGAATAATGTTTAACCTCGAATATGATGGTGGGGAGGAGGTTCCTCGGACAATCTTGACGGATTAAGATCTGGAGTACCCTCTGTTTATCAGGGTGTTTCGGATCTTTCGCGGGACATGGGATCGCCGGAACCGCACACAGTGCGGACACCGAGCGCGTGTCCCACCGGGAATGCCGCCCGGTACACCACGGAGGTGATCGGCATGTATTGGAAGTTTTGTTGTGGTACCCCCATGGGCAACGTGCCCGTGGGGGTGGGCTCCATGGGCATCCCCATGGAGCCCGCACACTACCTGGTCCCGAAGGACCAGGCGGCAGCGGAGATGCTCCCCTTCATGAAAGAAGGGGAATGGATCCAT
>Ga0116149_1002848_pt1 | contig 18470 bp, 15 predicted proteins | sample AD_UKC057_MetaG_FD_89787 | JGI IMG/M metagenome (GOLD analysis project Ga0116149, IMG submission 89787) | Active sludge microbial communities of municipal wastewater-treating anaerobic digesters from USA - AD_UKC057_MetaG | ecosystem: Engineered > Bioreactor > Anaerobic > Digestate | place: USA... | reverse complement strand
TTACGGTCGTATCATAAGGAATACGATTTAAATTTCACCATCTTCAGGTTCTTCAATACCTACGGACCAAAACAAAGTAAGGATTTTGTAATTTCGAAATTCATTTACTATGCACTCAACAATCAGGATATCACCATTTTTGGCGATGGTATGCAAACCCGTACTTTCTGCTTTATCGACGATAATATTGAAGCTTGCGTGAAAATTGCCAGCCAGGATTTGCACATTAACGATGTGATTAATATTGGCAACGATCACGAAACGACCATTCTCGATCTGGCAAAAACGGTAATTCAAATTACCGGTTCTTCATCGAAGATTGTTCATTTGCCTCCTTTGCCTGAAGGAGATATGACGCGTCGCTGCCCCGATAACCAAATCATGCGCAATGTGCTTGGGCGCCCGCTGTTAAGTCTTGAAGACGGAATTAAAGCAATCCTCAGCAAGGGTTTGTTCGAACTCAACGACCAGCACTGATGCACAGTTTTACAGCCTTGCACGACATCGTAAACGACTATTTTGTAAATTATAAATGCAAAAAAAGTCCAGAAAACCTGTATGCTCCCGTAGAATATGCCTTGTCGGTGGGAGGAAAACGCATTCGCCCCATTCTTGTGCTTATGGCTTGCGAGATGTTTCAGGATGATTGTAAAAATGCCGTTGATGCCGCTGCCGGAATCGAAATTTTTCACAATTTCACCTTGTTGCACGACGACATCATGGATCACGCCCAGATGCGCAGGGGTATGCCCACGGTTCATGCGCGATGGAATAAAAATATTGCCCTGCTCTCGGGCGATGCCATGTCGATAATTGCCTATCAGCACATTGCCCGAATCCCTGAACGTGCAAGCGAATGCCTCGAAGTATTTAGCGACACTGCATTGAAAATTTGCGAAGGACAACAAATTGACATGGATTTCGAAACCCGCGACAATGTTGGTCTCGAAGATTACATCGAGATGATACGTCTTAAAACGGGAGTACTGATTGCCTGCAGTCTGAAAATTGGAGCTATTGCCGGAGGGGCTTCCTCCGAAATGGCTGACCGCATGTATAGCATCGGGATAAATCTAGGCCTGGCATTTCAGCTACAGGACGACTATCTGGATGTTTTTGGTAATCCTGACGTGTTTGGGAAAAACATCGGCGGAGATATTGTGGCAAACAAAAAAACCTACCTGTTGGTGTCGGCTTTGCAGAAAGCTGACGGAGAAACCCTTGTACAACTGAAATCGTGGCTGAGCAATACGTGCTGTGAGCCGGAAGGGAAAATTCATGCCGTAAGTGCTATCTATAAAAAACTGGGTGTTGACGAGAACTGCCGACTGACTATTGCACATTATTTCGCTCAGGCTTACGAAAGTTTGCGGCTATTGCCCTTAGAAAGCGAGCGGAAAGAAGTGCTTATATCACTGATATCAAAGCTTGAACACAGGAATTATTAGGCGATTGCAAATAATCTTCATTTTTTTTGGATTTTTATTACCACTATTCATAAAGAGAAAATTTTATTTTACATTTGTTTGATTCATAAAAAACAACAATATGGCGCAAATAGTTGGTGAAATTGTACAGGTTATCGGCCCGGTGGTGGATATCAGTTTTGACCGCAGTGGTTCTGAATTGCCCAAAATTTTTGATGCCCTCGAAATCAAACGAGACGATGGCAGTATTCTTATTGTTGAATGTCAGCAGCACATTGGTGAACACACCATCCGTGCTATTGCAATGGACAGCACCGACGGGCTGTCGCGCGGCACAAAAGCCTATGCCACCGGTGGTGTTATCCGTATGCCGATTGGCGATCAGGTAAAAGGCCGTCTTATGAATGTGGTAGGCAATACGATTGATGGTATGGAAACACTTGATAATGCCGATGGATACCCCATTCACCGTGACCCTCCGAAATTTCAGCAATTAACCACGACTTCTGAAGTGTTGTTTACCGGTATTAAGGTAATCGACCTGATTGAACCCTATGCCAAAGGGGGTAAAATTGGCCTGTTCGGTGGTGCCGGCGTAGGTAAAACCGTATTGATTCAGGAACTTATCAATAATATCGCAGTAGGTTACGACGGCCTATCGGTATTTGCCGGTGTGGGCGAACGTACGCGCGAAGGGAACGATCTGCTGCGCGAAATGATTGGTGCCGATATTGTGAAATATGGAGCCGAATTCAAGGAATCGATGGAATCGGGTAGTTGGGATTTGAGCAAAGTGGACAAGGAAGCCATTAAGGATTCGAAGCTTTCGATGGTGTTCGGCCAAATGAACGAACCTCCCGGTGCCCGTGCCCGTGTTGCTTTGTCGGGTCTTACCATTGCTGAAAGTTTCCGCGATGGCGACGAAAAAAGCGGAGGCCGCGATATTTTATTCTTTGTCGATAATATTTTCCGTTTTACACAGGCCGGCTCCGAAGTTTCGGCATTGCTGGGTCGTATGCCTTCGGCAGTGGGTTATCAACCTACACTGGCTACCGAAATGGGCGAAATGCAGGAGCGTATTACGAGTACCAAGCATGGTTCGATTACTTCGGTTCAGGCGGTTTATGTGCCTGCCGACGACCTTACCGACCCGGCTCCCGCCACTACCTTTGCTCACCTGGATGCCACTACGGTATTGAGCCGAAAAATTGCCGGGCTGGGTATTTACCCTGCCGTTGACCCGCTCGATTCCTCGTCGCGTATTCTTACCCCTGAGGTGGTAGGGCAGGATCACTACGATACCGCACAACGTGTTATTCAGATTTTACAGCGATATACCGAACTACAGGACATTATTGCCATTCTGGGTATGGACGAACTTTCGGAAGACGATAAAATTATTGTACATCGTGCCCGTAGGGTACAACGCTTCCTGTCGCAACCTTTTCACGTAGCAGAGGCATTTACCAATATCCCGGGTGCTTTTGTGAAAATCGAAGACACCATCAAGGGCTTTAAGATGATTCTCGATGGCGATGTGGATAAATATCCCGAAAATGCATTCCTGCTGGTGGGAACCATCGAAGAAGCCATTGCCAAAGGTGAAAAGATGATTGCTGAAGCACAAGAATAATGGCTATGAAACTTACCATATTATCCCCCGACAAAACACTTTTTGCGGGTGAAGCCAGTCTGATTGAAGTTCCCGGTACCAAAGGACGCTTCCAGATGCTGGTGAACCATGCCCCGGTGGTATCGACCCTTCAGGCCGGTACCATCAGGCTTGTTACCGAAAACGAAGGCGAAAAATTCTTCGAAATTCAAGGCGGAGTAATCGAGAACCACGAAAACACCACGGTTATTTTGGCTGAAGTGTAAACGGTGTTTTTTTATCACAACAAATTTTACCCGAACCGATTAAACCATCACATTGGTTTTTCATCAAAAGTCTTTATTTAAAATTCTTATGAAAAAATTTATTATTGCATGCGGTCTGTTGATTTTTGTTTTTACAAACCTGCACTTGTCGGCACAGGAGGGAAACCGGGGCGGGCGCGACATGCCTGCCGATGGAACAATATCGGGTCAGGTGGTTGATGCAAAAACAAAACAGCCGGTTGAGTACGCAAACATCAGCATTTACTCGGTGCGTGATTCGAGTCTGGTTACCGGTGGTATTACCAATAAAAAAGGCTTTTTTACGATTACGGGTGTGCGATACGGACGTTATTACGGGATTGCTGAGTTTATTGGCTATACCAAATTTAAGATTGGCAATTTTGTGGTGAAACCCGATAGCAAAGATGTAAATCTGGGTGAAATAAAACTTGATATCACTGTCGAAATGCTCGATGAGGCTGTGGTGGAAGCCGAAAATGCACGCGTTGAATATAAACTCGACCGCAAGGTGATTACACCCGACAAAGACCTGAATGCAGCGGGTGGAACAGCGGTTGATGTCCTTGAAAATACTCCATCGGTACAAACCGATATTGATGGTAACGTAAGTATCAGAGGAAGCAGTAATTTTTTAGTAATGATTGATGGCCGTCCCAGTCCCATTCAGGGAAGCGAAGCTTTACAGCAGATACCGGCCGGAACCATACAAAGCATCGAGATAATAACCAACCCTTCGGCTAAGTATGACCCTGACGGTGTGGGCGGTATTATTAATGTTATCCTGAAAAAAGACAAACGGCAGGGAATAAATGGGTTGTTTTCCGCTTCATACGGGTCGTTCAATACCCTGGGAGGCGACTTTCTGGTGAATATGCGGACTACCAATTTTAATTTTTTTGTAGGAGGGAATTATAATGACCGACAGAATAAGGGTAGCAGTTACGGTTTGCAAAAAACCTATGTGACCGACACGCTTACAGTCGAAACTGTATCGTCGCGCAACAGGGGACGTACTGATGGAAAGTTGCGGGCCGGATTCGATTATTTTATTAACCCCAATAATGTACTTACCTTTTCGGGATATGTCGGGCTGGATGGCATGAACAGCGGATCGACCGACTCAATTGAGTCGTATTGGATACGAGAAGGAATTACCGACGACTACCTGAAATATTATAATGTCAATGACTCAAAACACGAAGGCTTGTATTATTCGACCGACCTGAATTATCAGCATAAATTTAAAAAGCAGGGACACGAGATTACTGCATACGCCTATTATGATTTTGATAACGATGATGAAAACAACCATTACACCCAGTATATTGTTGCCGGAAGTCCCGATGAATATCGTACGCTCGAAATTTCGGAAACACAAAACCTGAGGGGACAGGTCGATTATATCCTGCCTTTGTTCAGTGCCGGTAAACTCGAAGCGGGATATCAGGTGAAGCAACGTTGGAGCAGCAACGATTATCACTATCAGTTGTTTGACGACAGCCAATGGACTGACAGCCTGCAAAACGATTATGTTTTTAATCAGAACATACAATCGGGTTATGTTACTTTTTCGAATGAAACCGGTAAGTTCGGGTATATGTTGGGTGTACGAAGCGAATATACATCGCGCTTTTTCGATCAGGATGAAGTGCTGGTGCCGGTGAATACCCATTTTACCGATTTTAATATTTTCCCGACCTTGCATTTGTCGTATAAACTGCCGTGGGATATGCAGGCGATGAGCAGTTACAGCCGCAGGGTAAACCGGCCGATGAACTATTTCCTCGACCCGTATCCCGAAGTTACCGATGCCTATAATATCCGCCAGGGAAACCCAATGCTTGAACCCGAATATACCGATGCCATAGAACTAAACCTTCAGAAAAGGTTTAAGAGCAATTTTGTATCGCTTGAAGCATTTTGCCGGCGTACTACCAATAAATTCGAAAGGGTAAAAGTGGTCAGTACCGATAACCCCGAAATTATGATCAGTACTTTCGAAAATATCGGGAAAGATTTGTCGGCAGGTCTCGAACTCACTACCAATGTTAACCTTACTCAATGGTGGAATATGAACCTGAGCGGTGATGGATATTATTACGAGATTATTGCAGAATCGGGAACCAATTCGGCCAGTAACAATACCTTTACCTGGGGCGCGCGCATGAACAATACATTTAAAATTAAGAAAACAGGAACCAGTTTTCAACTGAGTGGTTTTTTAAGGGGTAACAGCATAACCTCGCAAGGTACCAGTAAAGGCATGGGTATGGTTAGCGTGGGTTTCCGTCAGGATTTTATGAAGAATAAACTATCGCTTACATTTAACCTGCGCGATATTTTTGGAACCATGGGTCACGAAGAACTGCAGGAAACGGCACAGTTCTATTCGTTTAACTCGATGAAGCGCAAGTCGCCCACCTTTAATATTACAGTAACCTACCGGCTGAATGATTATAACCGCAGAAAAGATAAAAGCGGCGACCGCGAAGGCGAAGGCGGCGATGAAATGTAAACACGCTGGGTTACACAGCAACTTGACTATAGATAGAAATGGACACCTCGGAAGCCTCAGGTTAGGAATTGACAGATTATTGCAAGGTGTATGGGTGTTGATAATTTGGCCAGTCCCTGATGATCTGCGGAATGCAATGACAGGAAAAAATTGAATTGAAAAAATATTTCAGCCTTTTGAATAATTTACGTAGTAAAAATTTGTAACTTGGTGGCAATAATTTCTTTCCGAAATTCATTTTTATGATTAAGATACACCTTTTGATGTTGACTATGTTCATCGGGTTGTCGTTACATTCCCAAAATCAACATGAACCTGATCCTGGTAAATCCGTAAATACAGATTCTACCACTGAGTCTGATGCCCAAAAATATCCTGCATTTTTGGAAGAATACGCTGTTGACGCAGAATTGTCCGATGCCAGAATCAACTTTTTTTCGGTAAATACGGTATATGGCTCAACCGGTTTTTTCGGCAGTATACCCTGCTATATGCTGTGTGATCAAATGTTACCTGTGTCATTCTCAGGAATTATCAAAAATCAGGGTTCCGACGAAATTAATACGGTTCTTTCGGTTCGTGTAATCAGGGATTTCACCGACGAAATATACGAAGGTACCAGCAGCAGCATAACACTTGAATCAGGAATGTCTGATACCTTACATACAGGCGATCCATATTTCGGATTTAACCCGGAAAACCCTGTCAGCTACAGTGTTTTTACTTTCGAAATATCAGCAGGTACTGTGGGTGGCACCGATGGTAACCCCGAGAATGATAAACGGGTGTATCAAACTGCGCTGGATCAATCGGTGTACGCCCGCGACAACCAGCACATTACGGGGCAATGGAGTACGTGTTCTTACGAAGGTCAATCAAATAATGGAGACCAGATTGGTGTGATTTATCCGTTTTTCAAAAGCAGTAAAATTCAAAGTGCCGAAATATTTATTGGTGCTGAAACAGACCCGGGAACAGACTTTATAGCACATTTGTACACCCGTTCAGGGCTTGAAAATGAATTTGTGCTATTGACAAGCAGTGCGTTAATCAATATTGGCGATGCTTCAGAAACAGCGACAATGCTTACCGTATATTTTCAGGATGAAGCGCTGATTCCGGTACTGCCGGGTGATATTACCGAAGTAATGGTTTCGGTTGAATATTTTCTGAATAATCCCGGAAACGGGTTCTTTATTGGTGTAGACAGTACGGCTCCGACATCGGGCAACGAAACCATGATGTTTTTTTCTTCTGGCAATGTTTGGACTACGTTGAATGAAAATTTTGTGCCTTTTATGAGGTTGGTTACCGAATCCTACAACTGCGATATTCCGTTTGACTTAGGTGACGATATAAGTTATTGTGGAAGTAGTGTTACCCTGGATGCAGGAGACGGGTTTTATGCCTACGAATGGAACGGTGTGTCGGGTGGTCGCTATTTAGAGGTTACTGCCGATGCATCGTATGAGGTGCTTGTTACCGATTTTTATGGATGCACTGCCAGCGACTTGATTGAGGTAAGTCTGTACGAAATTCCTGTTCCCGAAATGAGTATGACTCAGGTCAGTGGCAACGGTGTTGCCGATGGAACAGCCAGCGTAAGCGTGACATCGGGAACGGCTGATTTCGGATACTCATGGAGCAATATGGAAACGGGTACTACCATAGTGAATCTGCCTGCCGGAGAATACTGCGTTACAGTGACTGATGCCAACGGTTGTACAGCATCCGGCTGTATTGTTGTTTCAGTTTCCAATGTGAACCCGCTTGTTGCCGTGTACTCCCTGCGTGCTTTTCCAATACCTGCAGGTGACCTGATCGCTGTTGATCATGGATCTGATTGCTCGGACATTCGCCTTGTAGATGCCCGTGGCCGAATATATTTCGAATCGAAAACGATAGACAATTCAACCCTGATTGATGTCTCGGATTTGAGTCCCGGATTGTATTTAATTCAATGCACGACCTTACGAGGAACGATTTCGTTGCAGGTGATAATTGAATAAAATCGATATGCCATAAGAGTATCCGGCTTGGATTGCAGTTTCCGCTCAACGGTTTACCTTTCCTGTAAAATTGTAAATATCTTTTTGAAAAATTGATTTTTAGTCAGTGGATTGGTTTTGTAATAAGACTTATATTTAGGCTTTTAAATAAAACGCATGAAGGCTTATCTCGATTTACTCAGCCATGTGATGGATCAGGGCGTTGCAAAAACCGACAGAACAGGTACGGGCACCATCAGTGTGTTTGGCTATCAGATGCGCTTTAATCTGGGCGAAGGCTTTCCGTTGCTCACCACCAAGAAGCTGCATCTGAAGTCGATTATTTACGAATTACTCTGGTTTTTGCGAGGTGATACCAACATCAAGTACCTGAAAGATCATGGTGTGAGTATCTGGGACGAGTGGGCCGCTGCCGATGGTGAACTGGGTCCGGTATACGGACACCAGTGGCGTTCGTGGCAGGCTGCCAACGGGCAGACCATCGACCAGATATCGCAGGTTATTAACTCACTGAAGAACAACCCCGATTCTCGGCGCCATATTGTGAGTGCCTGGAATGTGGGTGAACTTGACCAGATGGCGCTCCCGCCATGCCATGCCCTGTTTCAGTTTTATGTGGCCGACGGCAAGCTTTCGTGCCAGCTGTATCAGCGCAGTGCTGATATCTTTATCGGGGTGCCGTTTAATATTGCCTCCTATGCTATTCTGACCCACATGGTAGCACATGTTTGCGGTTACGAACCCGGCGACTTTGTGCATACCCTGGGCGATGCCCATATTTATAGCAACCATCTTGAACAGGTAAAGCTGCAGCTCACGCGCGAACCCCGGCCTTTGCCAGGTCTGCTGATTAAAAACCGGCGCGAAGATATTTTCAGCTTTCAATTTGAGGATTTCGAAATTATTAACTACGACCCGCACCCTCACATTAAGGGTGCTATTGCCGTTTAACCAAGTCATTGAAGTATGCCATTCTCGATAATTGTAGCCATAGGCGAAAACAACGAAATAGGATTAAACAACGATTTGCTATGGCATTTGCCCGGCGATCTGAAACGCTTTAAAGCCATTACCACCGGCCATGCCGTTATCATGGGTAAACGTACCTACGAATCGTTGCCGAAGCGCCCCTTGCCAAACCGCCGAAATATTGTGCTTAGCGACGACTGTACCGATTGCTTCGAAGGAGCCGAAACTGCAGGCTCTATCGAAGCTGTGATTGCGCTGTGTGAACCTGAGGCCGAGAATTTTGTTATTGGAGGAGGAATGGTGTATAAGCAGTTTTTGCCGATGGCCGACAAATTGTATCTTACCAGGGTGCACCACAGCTACGAAGCTGATGTGTTTTTTCCGGAAATCGACCCGGATGAATGGGTGTTGGTGGATGAGGAAAGCCACCGCGACAATGAACCCGCTTTTACCTATCAGATATTAACCCGAAAAACGAAATAACATGAGAACAATTGTAATTATCAGCCTATTGGCTGCTGCGTTTTTTACGGCATGTACCGTGGAACGCGAAAAACCGCCCACACCCGAAGAAACCGTGAGGGCTATGCAGGAATATATCATGGTGTCGAAAATTTTCTCTGATTCGTTCGATGAGGCGAGCGATGCCGGTAAAGAGTCGGACGAACAACTGGAAGGAAAGAAAGGCCCGAAGTCCGATTTTCCGATTATCACCATTGAACCTTTCGATTTGGTTACGTGGCCTAAAACTATTACTGCCGACTATGGTACCACCAACTACCTGTGTCTCGACGGACGCTACCGCCGTGGTAAGATAGTGATTACCGCCAGCGATTTCTATCGTAACGAAGGGGCAGAATATGTGGTGAACTTCGAGAATTATTACCAGAACGACCATAAGGTGGAAGGTACGCAAAAAGTGACCAATTCGGGGCGTAATAACGATGGTTTTCTGGTATATGGTGTGGTAATCACCAACGGAAAAATCACTACCCCTGAATCAAAAGTCGTGTATTTCAACCAAAATTCGACACGCACCTGGACCGAAGGGGAATCTACGGTGATTCAGCCCTGCGACGATGTGTATCTGATAGCGGGCACGCAGGATGGTGTCAGCTCCGACAGCATTCACTATACGATAACTGTACCTGAGGATTTAAATGTGCTGGTGTGCTGCAAGTGGGTGCGCTCGGGAATTCTGAACATCAATATTGAGGAATTGCCCACAATTAGCATTGATTATGGCGAAACCAATTGCGACAACCAGGCCACGATTAGCTTCGGAGGAAATACCTATCCGGTGAATATGGAGTAGCAACCGTTTGTTTTAGTTGTTGTTTTTGTACCTGTCCTTTAATTGCGTTAAAATACAATGGCGAAGTTTTGGCTTTTAATTCTAGTGATGCCGCTAATTTTTACCGGTACACTGAGTGCACAGAAGAAGTTTTGTTTTATTGTGTTTGATGGCGAAAGCGGACTGGTTATTAACGATGCCACGGTGCAGGTAACGGGTAAACGCAACAAACTGCTAATGCCTGAGCAGGGTGTATTTTCCACACGACGTATTTCTGCGCGTGACGAAATTCATGTCACGAGAAATGACTTCATTACTAAGAGCCTCAAGCGCATTGATTTGGCGAAAAGGGGTGATACGCTGCGGGTATATCTGATACCTAACGAGATGGAAATGCTGAAACGCTTCGATTCGGTTCGGAATGTCATACTGGCCTCACCGCTGAGCGATACACTATATACTGAGAGCATGCAATCGCTTGATGCGCTGGTGCTTTCGCAGATTGATTTCTGTCCGGCGTTGGTGTATCATGGCTGTGAGAGCCTGTGCGGCTGGGGACGCAGCTTTTCAATGTTTTTTATTTTTTCGATCGAAAACGACGGAAGCCTCAGGGCAAAGAAGTTTATCCCGCCGCAAGCCCGTAATTATGTGGTCGAAAAGTATTTCGAGAACCTGATACTCAGTTTTCCGGTTGTTGTTTTAAGCGAAAAGCCTTCCCGGTCCAATTCAAAGTCGGTGTCGGTACCGGTAACAGTGCGGTTTAGGTAAGGCAGGGTTTCCTGATACACAAAACCTTCAACGATTTGGTGGCATTTGAGTCAGGTGTTCAAATTGTTCAACATTTAAAACCGTGTCATCTTCGCATGGTATGAATGTGGAATGTTGCTTTGTACGAAAATTCACAGTCACTTTTCTGATAAAAACAGTGTTAACAATCATGAATCCGATTTTTGATGTTATAATTGTATGATGATTATCAGAAATATTATTGGTTATTTCAAGTTCCCGAAAGCCTCATTATGGATTTTTGGCTTGATGCTGCTGTTAATTCTTTCGCGTTTTGCCATGCTGAATGTGCAAAACTGGAATAGCGGATATATCAGCAATGGAATGCCCGGGGTGAAACTGGCCATCGACAGCGAACGCTATATATCGGCTGCCGAAAACATGAGTAAGGGTGTTGCGCTGCAGGGACGTGAGTATCAGTTTGCCGGATATATCGGTCTGCTTGCCATAATTAAAACCTTGAACCTGAGCCTCAATTGGGTGGTTGTAGTGCAGCTTTTCGTGGCCCTTGCCGCCGGAATGGCACTCTTTGATTCGGTGCGGGTAATCACTGAAAACCGGTGGGCAGCCCTAATGGCATCGGGTTTGTATTTGTGTAACCCGTTTCTGGTCTGCTGGCACCAGTACGTAATGACTGAGTCGCTGTATACATCGCTGGTGATACTGGTGTCGTGGGCTTTGCTTCGTTTATTGAACAAGCCGAAACCGTTATTTTATTTTGCAGCTGCGGTTTTTGTTGTTTTTGCCCTGCTGATACGCCCCAATGGATGGATATTGTTACCCGTGGCAGCCATAGCAATGTTATATAGCCTCAGGCTTTCGCGCAGGGTGTTCGGGTTGCTTTCGTCTGTGGTTGTGCTCATGTTTTTTTCTGCAATGGGTCTGGTGAATGTGTTTAATAAATCGGTGATGATTACTTCGCCGGTAGCCAACCTGCAGCGCGGACTTACGGTATGGGGGCATCCGGAGCTTTCGCTCACCATGCCGCAGGAGCCTGCTTTCGACACGAGCCGTATGGCCGGTGCCGTCAGGTATGTGGCGAAGCATCCCTTACACAGCGCCAGACTCGGTGCCGTCAGGGCAGGATATTCGCTGATTCACATCCGGCCATATCATACGGTAAACTATAAATGGCACCTGTTGTTGTGGATTGTACCGGCTTACCTGCTGGCCATTGCAGGGTTGATACATTTCCGCCGCAAACCACAACTGATAGTTGTGTCAGCAGTAATTGCGGCCCACCTGCTGGTGGTAGCTGTGAGCTATGCTGAGCACGATTCGCGTTTCGATACGTATATTCTACCGGTGTTTTATCTGTTGGCCGGACTGGGAATTGCAGCCTTATCGGCGCGAATTTGCCGGGCGATGGGTCGCAATTGTGGCAACGACATGGTGTTTTGGCGTAAAATTTAACAGCTTGCATTATCATTTTTTTTTGTATCTTCACAGCATCATAAAAACAGCACACCATGAAAAAAGCGAGAATGTTTTTTTGGTTGAAAACAGCCGGTTTACTTTCGGCGCTTATTGTTTTATTGGCCGGAGCATCATCGTGTAAATCGAGAAGGCATGCCACCAAATACGGTCCCCCGCCAGCCGATTATAACAATACGATCACCAAATACGGAGTTCCCGCCGATATGGACAATCAGATAGACCTGCCTCCGGTGAAGGACACGGTGAACAACACCATTACTAAATACGGAGTTCCTGTTGATAAAACAGATTACAAACCCGAATAACCTGCTGCGTCCGATTTTTTAAAATTAACCGAAAAGCTGTCTTGATGAAACTGCGCCGAAAACTGGCACTGCGCCTGCATTCTCACTATGTAAAAACACAGGCAAAACTGCACACGCTGAACTATTTTTTCTGGGAGTGCACAGCACAATGTAATCTGGCCTGTCTGCATTGTGGCAGCGACTGTAAGGTGCAACCCAGCATCGCAAACATGCCTGCCGAAGATTTTCTGAATGTAGCCCGGCAGGTGGCATCTCACTACGACCCGGCAGGTGTAATGGTGGTGATTACCGGTGGAGAACCATTGATGCGAAACGATTTGCACGAGGTGGGCGCTGAACTGATGAAACTGGGTTTTGCCTGGGGGATGGTGAGCAATGGCTACCTGTTTACTCCCGAAAAATTCAGATTACTGCGTAATAATGGCTTACGTTCGGTTACCATTAGCCTCGACGGCCTGGAGGAGAGCCACGACTGGATGCGTGGAAAACAAGGTTCTTTCGAAAAGGCGATGAATGCCATCAGGATTTTGGCTGCCGAACCCGGTATGACTTACGATGTGGTTACCTGTGTGAATCAACGTAATTTCGGTGAGCTGGAGCAAATCAGTCAGCTGCTGGCCGAAGCCGGAGTGAAGCGCTGGCGGTTGTTTATGATTGATCCCATCGGCAGGGCTGCCGAAAATAGTGAGTTGTTTCTCTCGGGTGAGCAATTCCGCCGGTTGCTCAATTATATCGTGACGCTACGACGCGAGGGTAATATGGCGGTTTCGTATGGTTGCGATGGCTACCTGGGTGTGTACGAAACCCATGTACGTGATGGATTTTTCTTCTGCCGGGCAGGTATTCACGTGGCTTCGGTGCTTGCAAACGGTGATATCAGCGCGTGTCCGAATATTGACCGTGGATTTGTACAAGGTAATATTTATACCGACGATTTTATGGATGTGTGGAATACCCGTTTCCAGATTTTTAGAAACCGGACACAATTGAAACATGGAGTTTGCAGTCATTGTAAGGAATGGAAGCATTGCTGGGGCGATGGCATGCACCTCCACCATCCGGGCGGAAAAGGACCGGTGGTGTGTTATCATCACAAACTTTCGGGAAACGGATAATCAAAAACCGACATTTTGAAGCCGAAGGTTGTAAGGGCTATCACAATTTCGTAAATAACGATATTAATTCTTCGTTTTGTTTTTATACTCAAGCGGTGTGACTCCTTCGAATTTTTTGAATACCGGATAAAACACATTCCGTGATTTATATCCGCACGAAGTAGCAATACCTTCGATGGACAGGTTGTCGAAGCTGGCGTCTGTCAGCATTTTTTTTGCTTCTTCGATGCGGTAGCGGTTAACGAAATTGTAAAAATTCATGTTGAATACATCGTTGATTACAAACGAAATATAATTTTTATGAATGTGCATTTCGGCAGCCAGATGATCGAGCGAAAGTTCCGGATTTAGGAAGAGTTTGTCTTCTTCAATCAGCTTTTTTATTCTTTGCGCTACATCGTGCTTCTGACTGTCGGACAGTAAGGCCTGGCGCTTTGATTTTTGTGGTGTTTCGATATCCTGAACCGGGGCACTTGTCAGGTTCCATTCTTCATTGTTTTCCGGAATATCGTACGCCGGAATATGATTCTGATGGTTAGCGGCTTCAACGGGACATGTCTTTGTTGTAATGGTCGTGTAAATATCGCGCTGACGCAGTCCCCAGATTCCGATAATAAAAATGTGCAGGCAGATAATTGAGAAGTTCATCGACTCGGTGACGTGCAGTTGAGGGAACAAGAAAATTATTATTTGTATCGAAAAATACAATAAGTAAATTAATACAAAAGCAAAGAGCCAGTTCAGATTGATTTTTTCGGTGTAGGAATAATGTGCTACAATATTACGCCGATGTTTGATTAATCTCTTAATCATTGCGGTTGAATAGGCAATCCACTGGATGAAAACAATGACAACCGAAAGCGAATATACCGATAAAAAATTATGCAGGGAATCAATCTCGACGACCTTTTCAATGGGTTGAATAAGTAATTGCCGGTCGGTGTTTTCGAGCGAAATAAACAGAGCCAGCTGAATGGTGAAAACCACTACTGCGGGAATAAAATGTAATAGGGTCTTAGCCTGAAACCTGAAATTCTCCTGCGACATCTTGCGGATGTAAATGTACATGAGTGGCCAGTCGCAGAGTGATGCTCCCGAGATAATAAGATAAAAAACTATGTTTAGTCCGCTGATGCCAAAAATGTGAAAGTTGGCAAATAAAAAACTCTGAATAACAAAGTTGAGCATGTAGAAACCCAGAATTCGGCTACTGAGACGACGTTGCGCGAAAAACATCACAGCAAACACATAGGCATGCACAATGGCTATTATGATGATTATTTTGTCCATACACCTGAAAAATCTGTGCAAGCTAATAAAAATCAATCGAATTTTATTGAGTTACCAATCATTTAACGACAATGTTGGCTTAATATTAAAGTTGTATTAATTGAAAAATGTCAATTTGATTTGTGCCTTTCTTCTTATAATTTGCCTTATCGTTAAAACGAGGTACTTATTATCATATATTTACACAATGTTTTTGAGAGTATGAAAAAAAACCTATGATTTAGGAATGCAGATGCTTACGTAAATGATTTAAATTTGTGATATTTAAACAGATAGGTATAAATGAAACTATTTATCGGATATTTGCAAGTTTCACTGCTGCGATTGCCTGAATCAATGGTTTGCTTTATGCTGAACGTATTTTTATACATGAGCATACCCTATGTTGCAAAAAGTCAATGCAGCGGTGGTAATTTTGCCTCAACAATTAATCCTTCCATTTCGTGGCAGACAGTAAGCTGTAACACTTACTCATATTATACCTTCTCGGCCATTGCAGGGCAGAGTTTGGTGTTTTCTTTTTGTCAGGGTGGAGGAAGCAATTCTGTTGATACGCAGTTGGAGGTTCATAACAATTCAGGGGCTTCGATAGGATTTTATAATGACGATAATTGCGGAACCGGTTCTGAAGTAAGCTTTACTGCACCCTCATCGGGAACCTACAGGATTTCGATTTACCGCTACGATTGTCAGACCACTTCGGTTTCAGCCGGAACACTAGCCTATAAGGTTCTGATTCCCAACAATCAGGATTGTGTTGGTGCCATCACGGTTTGTCAGCCAACCTATTATCAGGACCAGTCGTATTTCGGGCATGGTGCTATACTCGACTATACCAGTAACAACAATTGTCCGGGATTGTGCGTCGATAGCGAAGACCTTTCGGTATGGTACACTTTTCAGGTGCAGACATCGGGTGTGCTTGATTTCAGAATTACTGCGAATTTATATGAAAGCGATTATGACTGGGTGCTTATTAATTTAACCAACCACGATTGTTCGATTATTCCTTCTATCAACTCATATCCACAACTGATTACCAGTTGCAATGCAGCCTTCGATTATGGCCCGACCGGTGCCAATACACTTACTCCGAATACAGGCGATAACTGTCAGGGACCATCCACTTTGGGTGAGTATCCCATTAATAATCCGGCGATTAATGTTACAGCTGGGCAGATTTATTATCTGAATATTCAGAACTGGTCGGCTACACAGGGAGGATATACTCTTGATTTTTCGCATTCGACGGCAACAATTTTCGATAATTTTCCACCTGCTATCGATATGACTGTTCCACCCGGATGCAGCGATAATTCATTTACAGTGTTATTTAACGAAAACATCGACTGCAGCAGTATTGGTTCTGGCGACTTTACGATTGTGGGTCCCGGCGGGCCGTACACAATTACTAATTTGTATGGTCCGGCGTGTAACATTGGTGGCAGCATGGAACGTGAGTTTATTATAACATTCAGCCCGGCACTTACTAGTTCGGGAAGCTATACTATATCGTACAACGGAAATGCCGAAGATATGTGTGGAAATATGTGTTCTCCTGATTCATGGACTTTTAATGTGATTCCCGAGCTTAGCATGACCCTGAGCTCTGCTCCATCCAGCCTGAATCAGATTTTTTGTGCGGGAGCTTCAATTTCACCAATTACTTGGAACAGTTCCGGTGGAACCAATGTTAATTTTACGGGTTTACCCCCTGGAGTCAGTGGGAATTTTTCGGTAGCAACAGGTGTAATTACTATCAGTGGAACTCCCGGTGTTACAGGAACTTTTAGCTTCACACTTACCCTGACGGGAAGTTGCGGACAGCAATCGGCAAACGGAACAATTACTATCGGTACTTCTGCCACTCCGGTTTTTACGGCATACGGACCCTATTGTGTTGGAACAGTACCCGCTGCACTTCCGGTGCTTTCGCAAAACGGAATTCAGGGTACATGGTCGCCTTCGTCGGTTAATACTGCTTCATCTGGTACATTCGACTATACATTCACCCCGACAGCGGGGCAATGCGCTTCACCGGTTACCATTTCGGTAACCATTATCGGAGGCCCACAGGCTGTTTTCGATCAGTTTGGGCCCTATTGTCCCGGCGCGCCGGCTGATATGTTGCCGGCAATTTCGAACAATGGAATTGCAGGGAATTGGTCACCCGCTGTAATTAACACCGCTGTCTCGGGAACTACAGCCTATACCTTTACTCCATCGTCGGGAGTCTGTCCGGTTTCAGTAATTCAGAATATTGTAGTGGCAGAACCAATTCAGGTACAGGCAGTGGTTTCGCGCCCTGTAAACTGTATTGGGATAAACGGTCAGATATTGGTGAGTGCTAGCGGCGGAATTCCGCCTTACACGGGTATCGGTAGCTTTCCGGTAAACACGGGCACCTACAATTACGAAGTTACCGATTTGATTGGTTGTGAAGGCTCTGACAGCGTTTCTATGGTTCAGCCCGATGGGCTGATTGCCGCCATGGCGAAAGTTAATGATGTAGATTGCCAGGGAAACGCCACCGGACGGATTGGGATAGATGTGCTAAGTGGAAGTCCGCCTTACTTTATCCGGTGGGAGGAAAGTTCCATTTCATCGCAAACCAGCTACCTGGTTCTCGAAAACCTGCGGGTAGGTCGCTACGATATCACAGTGACCGACCTGGCAGGCTGTTCCTATGCCCAATCGGTGACCATTACAGAACCCGAGAAAATCGAGCTTGAAGTGTTGACTATTGACCCATCATGTATTGGAAATAACGATGGAATGATACTCATACAAGCCATTGGGGGAACCGAGCCCTATGTTTATCGTTGGGAGGAAATGGCTATCGACACCCTGTTGCTAACCGGACTCGATGAAGGCCAATACCGGATTACCGTCCATGATGCCAACAATTGCTTTGCGAATCCGGGCATAATCGAACTTAGCGATAATCCGGTGGACTGCCTTCGCATTCCCGATGCATTTACACCAAATGGTGATGGTATCAACGATACGTGGGAAATATTCAATATTCACCTGTATCCGAATGCAAGGGTAAGAATTTATAACCGTTGGGGTCAGGTAATGTATTCCGACAGTCCCATCAGTAATCCCTGGGACGGTACATACAATGGCAGGGCTTTGCCTGTTGGAGTGTATCTGTATGTTTTGCAAACCTTTGCAGGAACCCGCGATTACACCGGAACCGTTACACTTGTGCGATAATTTCAATTGTTAAAAAAGTACTTGTGTTTTTTGCTATATTAGCAATGAAAATTCAACAACTATATGGTCTAATTACGAAATCATTATCTGTTATGAAATATCCATGAGCGAATAAAAATAAGCACACCAACCGCGATGAATATTTACCTTCGTAGCAAACTTAATTGCTATGACAGAGATAAAATTTCCTCAGGTTGTAAAGGTA
>Ga0116149_1002846_pt1 | contig 18493 bp, 20 predicted proteins | sample AD_UKC057_MetaG_FD_89787 | JGI IMG/M metagenome (GOLD analysis project Ga0116149, IMG submission 89787) | Active sludge microbial communities of municipal wastewater-treating anaerobic digesters from USA - AD_UKC057_MetaG | ecosystem: Engineered > Bioreactor > Anaerobic > Digestate | place: USA... | reverse complement strand
TCCGCGATGGACGTCCTCTGGCGGCGGTACCGTAGCTCGGCGCGCTGTGTGGCCCTCCAGTATCTGCGGGACACCGAGGACGTCGAGGACGCGATGGTCGCACTCCGGACTCGGCTGCACCTGCGCCTCGACCGGTACACCATCGGCAGCAACTACCGAGCCTGGCTATACCAGGTGATCCGCAACCTCGCTCGGGACATGGCTCAGCGGCGCAAGAGACACGCGATGCCGATCTCCGTCGTGGTGGACGCCGGAGAGTTCCACGGCTGCGCTCAGGAGCCGCCATTCGATGACGCCGTGATCTGGGCGGTCACTCGTCCGGAGCGGACAACTAGGATCATCGGCCTCCTGCGCACACTGCCACCCAAGCTAAGCGCGACGGCGTGGTTGCGAGCGGCTGGGTGTTCATACCTGGAGATCGCCGACGCATTGGACATCCCACTCGGGACGGTGAAGAGCCGCATGAGCCTGGTGCGCGACCACTGGCAGGGCATGCGGAGTGCACAGAGCGGGCCTGATGAGCTGTTGGGCTGATGAGGTGGGATAGGTGGCTCGGAGGGTGAGCCAGGAATGCGCCAAGCGGAAGACCCCGAAGCGCGGCTCCGGCGCGCTCGAGTGGGTGCGTGACGCATGGCGCGACTGGGTCAATGGGGAGCGGAACTGGTCGGCGCTGGCGCGGAGGTATGGCCGAGAGCGGCGGACGATCAAGGCGAACGTTATCCGCTACTCCCGGGCCCTGGCGGCCGACCTCGACAAAGGCCCTGATCCCCTGGCCGCCTACGTCGCTGGCCTTGAAGCCGATCTCGAGCTAGCCCGCAAGGTCGCCGGCGACGTCAAAGTCGCCCAGCAGTCGCGGAACGCAGCGCTGAAGCACGTCACGGACATCCGTGAGAAGCTGGCGGCAGCCTACGGGATCATCACCAAACGCGAGGGGCGGGAGCACTCGGGGCGGATGGGCGTCGACGTCGGGTTCTCGGACATGAGCGACGATGAGCTGCGGGAGCTGGTTGGGACGTGACAGCCGATGGCAATGGCCGCACCTGAGCCCTCGCTGACGCCTCCGGCCCTCCACCAGAGCGCCCCGGCGGCAGTACGACCCCTGGTGATCGAGGAACGGAGCGGACCTCCTGTGAACGTCGCCGACACGAAGGGCCGTGCGTCCTGCGCGAACTGCAGGTTCTGTGACCAGCGACTCAGTTGGCTCCTCGGCCGGCCCGCCAAGCCGGCGAAGTGGCGGTGCACATACGTCAACCTGGCGCCGGCTGACCATGACCCGCTGACGGGGAGCCGAACGGTGAAGCCCCTGTATGACTACTGCTCTACGCGCAACAGCGCTGGCGAGTGCGAGGACTGGCAGGACGACAACATGCGCACCCTGGCCCGCCTGATGGACCCGGAACAGCGCCCTATCTGGCCGAGTCCGTGTGCCACCGTCAAGGCGGCAGCGCCACCCGTGGCGCCACCCTCGCCCCATGTGTTCATCAGCGCATGTTGACAGCCCCGCAGCGTGGCGCGCTGGAGGAACTGGCTCGGCGCCGTGCCCGGGAGTCGCTGCTGGCTTGGTCGCTCGGGTACCGCTACATCGGTCGCCGTCGCTTCAGCCTCGACCGGCACGAGTACCTCCGGGCGCTCTACGCCGAGACGCCTGACGTGCTACGGACCAGGCGGCGTGTCGTGCTGATGAAGAGCACGCAGATGGGCGCCACCGAGTGGGCGCTCTCGCTGGCACTGTGGATGCTCGACAGCCAGGCGCAGGCCGGCCTCGACAGGACGTGCATCTACTACTTCCCGACGCGCTCGGACGCCCTCGACTTCTCCGACGACCGCATGGGCAAGGCTGTCCGGCAGTCACCATACCTCCGGAGCATCGTGACCGAGCGTGCGGAGGATGACGGCGGCCGACTCCCGGCGTCGAAGCACCTGCGCGCGGTGCGTGGCAACATGCTCTACTTCCGCGGCATGATCCGCTCGGGCCAGACCGAGGGCGAGGGCGCCACCTCGACCCAGACCGTCGACGCCGACATGGTGATCTTCGACGAGAGCAGCTATGCCCCGCGGGATGAGGTCGAGGAGGCCATCAAGCGGCTCGGGCACTCGGAGCTCAAGTGGGTGGTCGAGCTCAGCCGGCCGATCTTCCCTCGGACGGGCATCGACATCCCGTGGCGGGAGAGCGACCAACGCTACTGGCATCTGGACTGCGGCTGCGCCGAGGGCTGCTGCCTCGAGGAGACGTTCCCGCGGTGCGTGACCGATGAGCTGGCGCTTGCCTGCCCTGAGTGCGGGTGGCCACTGGACACACAGGCTGGGCACTGGGTGCCTCACGGGCCCTTCGACGCCAGGGCAGGCGGGTGGCATCTGTGCCAGCTCTACAGCGAGTTCCACGACCGCGCCGAGATGATGCGCGACTGGGCCAAGCCGGGTGACAAGCAGAAGTTCACGAACCACGTGCTCGGCCTGCCGTTCTCTGGCAGCGCCAAGCCGTTCCCCGCGGAGCTGATCCTCAGCCAGTGCCAGGACCGGCCGATGCCACTGACCGGGAATCAGACGGTCGCCGGCGTGGATGTGGGAGCCGTCTGGCACGCGTGGATCGGCGAACTGGAGGCCATGCCGGACGATGCGCCCGAGGATGCCCTGGCGCCGGTGCGGGTGCTCTGGATCGGAACAGCCGAGAGCTGGACAGAACTCGGCGACCTGATGCGGCTGTATGACATACGGCTGGTGGTCATGGACGCGATGCCGGAGCGTAACGCGGCCAAGGACTTCGCCAAGCGCTACCCGGGCCGGGTCTACTGCGCCTTCTACGGCGGGACCGAACGGCCCAGGTGGGTGCGGAAGGACCGGGAGGTCCATGTCGACCGCACGTCAGCCTTCGACGCGCTTCGCGACGAGATGCTCGCCGGGCTCTGGCGTCTGCCGTCAGCCGGCGAGCCCACCGTGCGCGAGGCCGCGGAGCACTTCGACGCGCTTCACATCATCCAGCAGGAGTACGGCCGGAACAAAGAGCCGAGGCGGACCTATGACCACGCCGACAGTCAGCCGGACCACTACGCCCACGCGGCGAGCTACCTCCGGCTGGCGGCACGGCGGAGCGCGGTGACGCACTTCGAGATCGCTTCGGGATGAGGCGTGGTGGGCGGATGGCGGGGTTGAGGGAGCGGGTGGGCAGGTGGATCGCAGGGCAGAAGGCGCTGCCCGGGCGGTTCGTGGAGTATGAGACCTCCGCCGGCACCAGCTCGTGGGGCGGGCTGCAGATCCCGGCGGACCCCTACAGCGACTACGGCCAGCTGTTCCGCGTGCACGTGTGGACGTACGTCTGCATCCGCACACTGACCATGGCGACGGCGACCATCCCGATCATGGTCCAGACCAAGCGCAAAGACGCCTGGGAGGATGACCCGAACAGCCCTCTGCAGCGGATCCTCAACGACGTGAACCCCGAGATGACGAGCTTCGGGTTCCAAGAAGCCACGATGGGGTACCTGAAGGCGTTCGGGAACGCGTTCTGGTACATGATCCGTGACCGAGGCGGGCGGCCGGCCGAGCTCTGGCCGATGCGGCCGGACATGGTGAAGGCCAAGCCGGGCACGGACCGCATGATCGGGTCATACGAGTATGGCCCCGAGGGCAGCGCGACCACGTTCCCCGCTGAGGATGTCCTGCACCTGCGCTACTGGGATCCGGTGAGCGCGTTCTTCGGGACGTCGCCGATCACGCCGCTGGCCGAGAGCATCGCGGTGAACCTGTACGCCCGGGCGTTCACCAAGAAATTCTTCCTGAACAGCGCCGTGCCCGAGGGCGTGCTATCGACCCAGGATGACGACCTTCCACAGGCCGAGCTGCGCAAGCTGAAGCGGATGTGGGAGGACCAGGTCAAGGGGATCGACAACGCGCACCGGACGGTCATCATGCCGCGGGGCGTGGAGTGGAAGGCGCTGACCATCCCGCCGCCGCTGGCCGGGATTGGCGACCTCGCGCAGTGGTCGCTGCAGGAGATCCTGGCCGGGTTCGGGCTGAACCCGATCATCGTCGGATGGCTTGAGAACGCCACGCTGGCGAACGTCCGCGAGCAGCGCCGGGACTGGTATGAGAACAAGCTGCTGCCAGAGCTGGGGCTGATTGACGCGCTGCTCGTGGAGCGGCTGGCGCCCGAGCTGGGGCTCGACAAGGCGTCGGTGCGGATCCGCAGGGCGACGGACAGCATCGCCGTCCTGCGCGAGAACGAGCAGGGACTCTCGAAGCGCATGCTGGCCGAGGTGGCCGCCGGAGTTCGGAGCCTGAACGAGTACCGCGAGGCGCTGCATGTGGGTCCGCCGATCGCGGGCGGGGACATCTACTGCCTGCCAGCCCACATGGTGCCGATCACCGAGGTCGGCGCCTCGGCCCTGCCGCCAGGGAAGGGCTACACCAAGGCGCTCCACACAACGGACTGGCGGGGCTTCCAGCGCAAGAGCGCGCTGGCGTTCCGGCGGCAGGCCGTGAAGGCCGAGGCTGCCTGGGTGGCCACCTACTGGCCGATCGTGCAGGGCGAGTTCCGAGCGCTGCTAGACGACATCGACCTGTTCACTGCCGGTGAGCCGTTCGATCGGGACAAGTGGGCGCGACGCCTGTCGGCGACGGACGGCGCGCTGATGCCTCCGCTGGGCGAGGCGATGAACGCGGCGGCGCTGGCGTACTACGAGAGCGTGCTGCATGGGGAGCCTGGCAAGGCGTTCGCGTGGCGCCCCCTCCCTAGCCCTCCCCGTGAACGGGGAGGGAACGGCCACCACAAGGCGCCGTCGCCGGCGCCGCCCGAGGCGTGGCCGGACTGGTTGAAGCCGGACGTTCAGCCAGTGGCCTCTCCTGTGGGCGTGGTGGAGATCGGCGAGCCGCTGGTGGGCACGCCTGACCCGGCCACGGCACTCGATATTGCAGCCCGACCGAACATGCTCAAGCTGTCGCAGCAGTTAGCTAGTGTCCCGGACGACCTCTTCGACGTGGTGAAGCGCGAGCTGGCGCTTGGGCACGCGGAGGCGGAGAACGCGGAGCAGTTGGCGAGGCGGCTCGAAGAGGCCGTTCTGGGCAGTGTGGAGCGCGAGGGCTGGCGTGCCAAGCGGGTGGCCCGGACCGAGATGCACGGGGCATCGCAGGCAGGCGAGTTCACCGCGATCCGGCTGGCGCGCGATGAGGGCATCGCCAAGGCCAAGAGCTGGCAGTGTTCGTTCCTGCCGGAGTCTCGGGAGAGCCACATGAGCGCGGATGGTCAGGAGCGGGACGTCGACGAGCCGTTCACGATCGGCGGCGAGAGTCTCGACCATCCTGGCGACCCGGCCGGCAGCGCGAGCAACGTGGTGCACTGCGTGTGCTACATGCACACCGAGCTGGTGGATTGAGGGGGCCTGATCCATGGCCGTGACGATGGTCGGCAACATCACGGTCGGCTACGAAGAGGGCGGCGTGACGCTGGCGCAGATCACGAAGCAGCTCTCGGCCTCCTGCGGCGAGGGCCCCTGCTACGCCCATGACTCGATCGCGGCAACGACCACGGACCAGAGCGTCTACCCCACGGGTTTGGCCGACGCGGACTGGGTTGTCATTCTCGCGGATGGCGACCTGAGCTACCGGAACGCGACCTCGAGTGAGACGGTCAAGGGCACGATCAAGGCCAACCAGCCGACTGTGCTGTGCCTGGCCACGGCGATCACGGGCTTCTACCTGACGAACGCGGGCGCGACGGCCGTGAACTACGCGATCCTGTTCGGCGCGGCGGCGTAGAGGTGGGGATGGGGATGGAGAACCGCAGGCTGAAGATGGCCTTCGAGGTCAAGTCCGTTGACTCGGAGCAGGGGATCATCACCGGCTACCCGGTCACGTGGGATCGCGACCGCGAAGGCGACCGCCTCGTTCAGGGCGCCTACGCCGAGAGCTTCCCCGCCTACATGAAGACGGGCGGGCCGTTGTTCTGGCAGCACTACTGGGACGAGCCCATCGGGAAGACGACCGAGATCCGCGAGGACGAGCACGGCGTGTTCGCCGTCGGCGAACTCCGGCCCCGCGGCAAGAGCAAGGTCGTCGACACCGTCCGCGACTACATGAGCGAGGGGCTCGTGCGCGGGCTCTCGCACTCGTTTCGGCCCATCGAGTGGACGTCGGCCAACCCAACGAAGGACCCCTACGGCTACGACGGCCGCGACATATCGAGGGCCGAATTCTTGGAGTGGGGTCCGGTCACGGTGCCAGCGAACCCGCAGGCCACGGCCATGTTCAAGAGCATGTTCGGGGACCGAGGTGCTGCGCTGGCAGGGGAGCCGCAGGCCAAGCGCGCGGCGCCCTTCGCCGACCTGCCGATCCACGATGGCGAGGATCCGTGGATCTGGCACCCGGCGGCCGCGAACGAGATCCTCGGCGAGGACCGCTGGGAGCGCTACGCCAAGGCGCACGCCTGGGCCGACCCGGCGCAGCGCCAGGCCAAGAGCGGGTACCGGCTGCCGTTCGGCACCCTCATTGACGGCGAGCTGCATGCCTCTGTTCGTGGCGTGAAGGCCGCGATGGCGTCGCTGCTGGGCGCGCGCGGCGGAGCGCAGATCCCGGACGAGGACCGCAAGGGCGCCTATGACCACCTAGCGGCCTACTACCAGAAGGCGGGGCTTACGCCCCCCGAGTTCCACCAGGCTGGCGAGAGCTTCTCGTGGGGCTGGTTCCACCACGATGAGCAGAAGGCGTTTGAGCAGGCCGACTTCGCCAGCACCATCCATCGGCTGCACGGCACCATTACCGAGGCCAGGCAGTTCGCAGCATCGCGCCGTCGCTCAGGCTGGGACCCACTAGCCGGCAGTGAGGACGTGGCGCGGCGAGCTTTGGCGACGCTCGAGGACCTACTCGGGCGTAAGGGCCAGAGCCTGGACACGGAGGCTCTACTCCGGTCAGTTGGCTTCGACTCGGTGCAGCAATTCACCAATGCGGCCCAGTTCCTCGGGGCCGGACGAGTCGAAGGGAGTGTATGACCATGGCTGCACCAGTCGCCCCCGTGGAGATCCTGGATGCCATCGGGGTCCCGCATGACGCGGATCAGAACACGTTCCTCGCCGGGCTTGTGGCGTTCCGCAAGCGCTACGATGAGGCGCAGAAGAGCCTCGATGAGGCCAAAGGCCAGAACATGACCGAGGCCGAGAAGCAGAGCAAGGACATGCTGGCCGAGTTCGGCGGCCCGCTGCAGCGTCTCGATGCCTATCTGAAGGGCGTGCCCGAGCAGAGGCGGATCGAGGCCCTCGATGCCCTCAACCTAGATGAGGACACCGGCCCGATCCGCAAGGGCGCCGTGGCCGAGGACTTCCGCCAGCTCATGATGGAGCAGACGGTCGATGACGTGACCGCAGCGCTGCAGAAGGCGCATGACGAAGTGTTCCTGCTGAGCAAGCTCCTGCGGAAGCCGGCGCGCGAGCTGAAGGCGTGGGCTCCCTACGCGCGGCTGCTCGCCCGGAACCCGATCACCAAGGCGATGTACTCGACCGGGACTGGCGTCGGCGACGAGTTCGTGCCGACGGACCTGGCGCCGAACATCGTCCGGATCATGACGACCGAGGCCGTGGTGGCTCCGCTGTTTGGCGATGTCATCGACGTGCCGACGAACCCCTACACCGTGCCGGCGATCATCAGCCGGATGACGATCTACTCGCCGCCAGAGTCGTCTGGCGACACGTCGGCCGCCATCCCCGCCAGCACGCCTGGCACCGCTCAGCGCTCGGTGACGTGCTACCAGTTCGCTGGTCGCGTGCTGCTCAGCGGCGAACTGGTCGAGGACAGCGTGGCGCCGGTCCTGACGGTGTTCCAGCAGGAGGCCGGCATCGCGTTGGCCGAGGCCATCGACGATGCGCTGCTCAACGGCGACGACGCGGCCACCCACCAGGACAGCGACACGACGCACCCGCTGGACTGCCGCCGACGGTGGGACGGCGTGCGTCTGCTGGCGCTCGCCAACGCCTCGACCAAGCAGGACCTGTCGACGTTCAACGCCACGAACCTCCTGGCCATGAAGACCGGGATCGGGATCTACGGCATGAACCCGGCCGTGAACTGCGCCTGGGTTGTCGGGCCCAAGGGCGAGAACAAGATGCTCGGCCTCTCCGAGTGCCTGACGATGGAGAAGTACGGTGCGGCCGCGACGATCCTCACTGGCGAGATCGGCCGCCTGTATGGCGCGCCCGTCGTGACGAGCGGGAAGGTCCGCGAGGACCTGAACGCATCGGGCGTCTACGACGGGTCGACCAAGACCAAGAGCGCCGTGCACCTGGTGAGCCGGCGCACTCGCCGGCTGTGCCGTCGCCGGGGCGTGTCGGTCATCGTGCTGCGCAACGAGGAGACCGATCAGTGGTCGGTCATCGTCCGGACGCGCATGGGGCTCCTTGACGAGTACCCGACTGCGCTCAAGGACGCCGTCGGCTACAACTTCTAGGCCCACAGCCCACGCACCCCGGAGGTGAAACGGAATGGCAACTGTTGGGGAGAGCAAGTACACGGTCTTCGATGCCTTCGACTGGGCGCTCGATGAGGACGGCAAGCCGACCACCCTCATGATCCTCCAGGCTGGGCAGATCATCGAGATCATGAAGTCCATGTTGTCGGCCGAGGCCGACGTGGCTGCTGCAGACACGCACTACAACACGTACTACCTGCAGAACGACCACGAGACGGCCAACCACAACGTGATCGCCAGCCTGGCCAACGGCCCCGCAGCTACTGGTGTGGCCGTGACCAAAGCCGGGGCCGCGATGAGCACGCCAGTCGCAGCACAGAAGGTCGTTGGCAGCGAGACGGCCGCGAAGCGGCTGATCTTCGTCAGCGCCAAGACGGGCAACGGGCTCGGTGCCGCGAGGCTGCGGGTCCATGTCTGGTACAAGGTGCTCGCCTGGAAGGAAGCCGCCTAACCCGGGCCGCTCCCAGCCGGAGGGGGCGGCTCCCGGGCTGCCCCCTCCACCCGATCGGAGACCGACATGGCGATCCGGATGCACGGCACGGCGTTCCACGGTGATGGGCGGCACGAGCTGCGAGGCCAGGGCAACGTGTTCGAGCTCTCTCCGGAGGAGGAGGCGCGGCTGCTGCGCGACTACCCAGAGCGGTTCGAGGCCGTCATCGAGGAGACCCGCTCGGAGCCGCCAGGGGAGCCGCCCCGCACTAAGCGTCTGAGGCACGCAGAGGACAAGTGACGTGGCCGACTACACCAGCGTTCGCCACATCGAGCTGACGAAGCGCAGGCCGCTGACAGCGGCCGAGTTCGGCTTGTCGGCCGACGCGATCGCCACTGCGAACGAGCTGGTGGACCTGGTCACTGGCCGCACGTTCACCCCGACCAACGGCGTGAAGCTGTTCGATGGGACAGGGACGCAGAACCTGTTCATCCCCGATCTCATCGCGCTGGCCGAGGTGCAGATCGACGACGTGGTCGAGGAGAACGTCGTGGCTTACGAGCTGAACGAGACGCCGAAGTACTGCCTCCGGCGTCAGGGCGGCAGTGCCTGGTACGGCGTCGGCAACACCTGGCACGAGTATGGCGATGTGTGGCCGGTGGGGCAGGCCAACATCTCTGTGAGTGGCCGGTGGGGCTACGCCGAGGACGTGCCGGCCGGGATCATCCGGGCGGCCACGCTGATCGCCATGGACATCCTCTGGCCGACAGGCGGAGACGACGCGGGCGCCCCCGGCGTGACGAGCGAGAAGTGGCCCGACTACGCGGTGACCTACGCCAGCCGCGTGCAGAACTGGGGCGACCTGGCCGAGCTGAGCCCCGGGGCCGCCCGAGCACTGAGGCGGTATACCCGCATGGAGCTGAACGTCGTATGAGCCTGCGCGGAGCCACCCATCTGGTCACGATCAGCGAGAAGACCACGGCCTGGGATGAGGTGGCTACGGAGGTCGAGGCGCGCATCTGGCCGTTGGGACCGGTCGAAGCGCAGGCGCTCAGCGAGTTCTACGCCGACAATGTGACCCATGGGCTGCTGGCCGAGCTGGAGAGTGGCGTGGTGGCTGGCACCAAGGTCACGGTCACGCACGCGCTGACGGCAGACGGGGTTATGGACCCTCTGACGGGCGGTGCGGAGTTCGTTGTGGTCGAGGCGACGACTGCCCGAAGTGCCCGGGCAGCCCACCACGTGAGCGCCAAGCTGCACCTGCTAGAGCGGAACGAAGCGGGTGGTCTCTGATGATCGAGGCCCGGGTCGAGGGCATGGATGAGCTCAAGCGAGGCATGCACACGACGGCCGTGGGGCTGAAGCAGGGCATCCGCCAGTGGCTGCGGGCTGCCTCGATGATGGCCGCCGACACCATCAAGGACTACTACTCGGGCAAGATGGGCGACCGCGGCCTGAACGCCCGGACCGGGTTCACGCGGGACAAGGTGCGCCGGAAGATCGACTACACGATGAGCATGGCGAAGGCCTTCCCGACGACCCAGAACGCCAAGATCTTCGAGTACGGCGGGGTCATCAAGCCCAAGGGCAAAGCGATGGTCGCAGAGATGAAGGAGGTTACCCGGTTCCCGACGCGTGGCATCGCCAAGGCCGAGGGCGTGGCCGGGCAAGACTACTTCATCATGGGGGGCACTGGGGACTACGGCGAGCACAAGAAGAGCGGTGGGGTCTACGAGAAGATGTCGGTCCTGGTCATGCGCAAGGGCCTGTACGTTAAGGCCGTGAAGCCGGTGGCGCATGCATGGGCGCGCGTGAAGCCCAAGGCCAACGAGATGTTCGACCGGCTCGTGCATGCGGTGACGCGGAGGTAATCCGATGTTCCACGATGAGACCATGCAGGCGGTGGAGGCGCTCTACTCGGCGGCAGTTGGGAAGACGGCTACCGCATCCGGCACGGCCGATAGTGGGACGCAGTTCGCACTGACCGACGCGGCGCTGGTGGACTCGGCCACGAACTGGCAGTTCGCCATCGTGACGTTTGGGACCGGGGCGGCCAACGCCGGCAAGAAGCGTATCGTAGAGACCTTCAACGGCACGACCGGGACGCTGACCTGGCGCGAGGGCCTTCCGGCAGCCGTTCGCGCGACTGACGCCTACACGCTCACGTTCGGTCACCTAGCGACGGCGACGGTGTACGAAGGCGACCAGGAGTCGTACGGCAGCAACACGCGCGTGGTGGTCGGGTGGACGGAGGACCTGGATGAGGAGCCCATCGGGATCGGCGATGACCAGGGCTCGTCATGGCAACACCTCGAGCTCACGGTGCTGGGAGTCATCCCGCACACCGGCACGAGTGAGGCGGACGCGCGCACGCTCGGCGAACAGATTCGCACGGTCGTTCGAGCGAACAAGAACCTGAGCGGGATTGCGCAGGACGGGAAGGTCGTCAGGACTCGGGGCCCACTGGTTGGCGAGGGCAACCCGGGCGAGAAGCTGCGGTTCATTGAGGTCAGGGCGCGATGGATGGGGCTCATCTAGGGGTGGTGGAGGATGGCGACCGAACTCGGGCGCGAGCAGGTCTTCAACTGGGATACGCAGCAGTCAGGAACCGCCTATAAGCGCGGCGGAATCGTGACGGGCGGCCCGGGGAATGACACGGACAATCCGTGGGAGGAGTTCGGCGGGATCGCAGGCGACTTCGTGAAGCGGGCGATGGAGGTCGAGCCGAAGGGCGGAGTCGAGGTTTGGGCCACCGCCCAGACCAAAGCACTGCTGCAGTATGGCCTCCGCGCGAGCTGGCCGAATGGCGCGCTCACGGCATGTAAGTTCCAAGTCGGCACACGCACCGAGCTGATCACCCACGAGAACGCATTGATCTCTGGGATCAACTTCGAGGTAGCCAATGGGCAGCCGCTCAAGTGCGGCGTGAACTGGTGGGCGCTGATCGATGCCGAATCTGCTGCCGGCACGCAGGCTGGGCCGGCTTCGACCGACGTGATGATGTGGTACGACGGCAGCATTACTATCGGCGGCACGACACTCGGGTGCACGCGCATCTCGGGCTCGGTCGAGAATGCCCTTGAATGGGATGACGACTGCGATGCCCGTATCGCCACGGCCAAGCGCCAGAAGAAGGGCATCCTCTACAACTGGGAGACACATACTATCGAGGCTGAGGTCAAGGTGCCGCCGACCTACGACATCGATGCAGATGCCCCTGCCAAGGACATCGCGCTAGTGGTTGTGGCCACAGATAACGCCACAGTCCCGAATAAGATCACGTTCACCTATACGAACCTGGCCTACGGCGGCAAGAAGAGCGCCTTCAAGGGCAAAGACGGGATCGTCACCTACCGCATCAACTTGATTGGGCACCCCGGGTGCCTGGCCATCACGTAGGAGGCAACGATGCTCAGGGTACGCGTGGTACTGACAACACAGGAAGCAGACCGGCGGGAGCAAGTGCGGCTGATCGCAGAGCGGCACGGAGGAACCCTGAAGAACTGGAAGGCCACGGCCGACGCGTTCGTCGCCGAGATTGATGGGCCGGACGCGCTGGGCGCAGAGCTCGGTGGCGCGCCGTGGGTCCTGGGCGTCGAGCCAGTGAAGGTGGCGACCAAAGGCGGCGATGTGGCATGAGGCTGCAGGAACCGAACGTCGACCTGACGGTGCGCGATGTGAAGCTGCATCTAGCCGTAGATTTCGCGGCCAAGTGCCGGCTGAACGACGAGGGATATCGTACTGAGCCGCTGGGCGACGACGACTATCGCATCGTCAGAAACTCGGGCAAGATCATCGACATCGCGCTCGACTGCGTGCAGTCGTGGGAGGGTGTCGAGAACGAGGCCGGCGAGCCGGTGGAGTATAGCCGGGCCACCGCCGAGCGACTGAGCCCGGGCATGCTCGATGAGATCGGCCGGGCGTTCTGGGATGCCGTGATGCAGGACCACCCTATCGAGAGGCTCTTCGCGGCTATGCGCGCTTTGGCCCCGACCCCCGGAGAGCCCTCCGCAACCAGCCACCCAGCAGAGAGGACCGCTACTGCGACCGAATGCTGACGTACTACCGGTGTGCCCGTGCCTATGGGTGGACACCGGACGAGGTGGACCGCCAGGACCCACGGGTTCTGGAGTCGCTGCTGATCCTCGATGATGTGTACCACGAGATCGCGCAGTATGAGGCCGAGAAGCGGCGGGGCCGGGGGTGGGGACGATGAGTGAGTACGATGTAGCAATCGTCCTCAAAGCCAGGGACCTGGCGTCTCCCACCGTCACCCGAGTCTCCGGTGAGTCAGTCCGCCAGCTCGACAAAGTGCGCGGCGCTATGGAACGTGTCGGCGCGAGCGCCAGGAGCCTCGTCAGCAGTTTCTCGTTCATGTCGGCTGGTGTCGGCCTCTCGCTCGCAGGCATCACCCGTCAGCTCGCGGGCTTCGACACGGCCATGGCCGACGTCGGCAAGATGGTCGGCAAGCGCCTGGGCGATATGGACGCGGAGTTCCGCGGCGTCAAGGCTGCTAGCCAGGCCGCTGGAACCGGCCTCCGCGATACGGCCGCCGGGATGTACCAGGTCAAGAGCGCATTCCCCACTGCAGGCACCCGCGAGCTGAACACACTTCTCGGCGTCACCAGCAAGGCCGCCAAGACGGCGCACATGGACATGGGCGAGATGGCGCGCGCGCTCGCTGCGCTCGGTCAGCCGTACGGCGCCACTGCCGACCAGATCGGCCTGTTCGCCGACAAGCTGTTCAAGGTCGAAGAGCTGAGCATGGTCAAGGTGCAGGAGCTTGCGCCGCAGATGGGTCGCGTCGCGGAGAACGCCAAAGCCGCCGGCGTCAGTGTGGATGAGTTCCTCGGTGGCCTGGCGGTGCTGACGAGCAAGGGCATGCCTGTCGAGCAGGCCATTACGGGCATGCGTTCGGTCATCAACCAGATCATCAACCCAGCCGAGCAGGCGGCCGAGGCAGCGAAGGCAATGGGCCTGAACTTCTCGGCAGCTGGCATCAAAGCGGCCGGTGGCCTCGGTGGGATGCTGAGGCAGATCAGCAAAGCGACCAAAGGCGATCCGGACATCCTCACACAGGTGCTACCCGAGCGTGAGTCGCTCACTGCGGCCCTCTCGCTGACGACCCCCGAGAACGTGAAGACGTTCGACGCCAACGTGAAGGCCCTCGCGAACTCGCAGGGCACCCTGGCGAAACAGTTCCAGATCGTGAGCGAGGGCCTTGGCGCGAAGCTCGAGGGGCTCAAGGCGGCGGGCGAGCGGCTGATCGTCACGCTCACAGGCGACCTGAAGCCATACCTGGTGCAGGCCATCGATGCGCTCACCAAGCTGACCGACGCTCTGACTGGCGCAGCCGAGAACCCCATGACTCGCAACGTAGCGCTGGGCGTCGGCCTGGCTGGCGCGGGCGTTGGGGCATACCGGCTAGGGAAGGGCGTAGTTGGCGCAGCCCGCGGCGCGGGCGCGCTCCTGCGCGGCGGTGCGGCCGCTGCTGGAGGCATGGGGATCGGTGAGGTAGTTGGTGGCGCGGCCGGTGGATCGCTGGTACCGATGGGCGGCGCGCAACTGCTGAGGCTCCTGCAGGGCGGCGCTGGGGTCGCGGCGGCTGGCGGACGCGGTGCGGCGGTTGTGGGTGGCAGTGAGGCGCTATGGCTTGAGGGACTGGCCAAGGCTCGGGGCGGCGCCCTGGGCAGCAGGGCGTTGGCTCTCGCTGGCCGCGCAGGGGCAACTGCCGCACCTGGGATGATCGGCGCAGGTGGCGCCGGTGCTCAGGCGCTCGGTGTTCTTACCGGGCCGATCGGGATCGGCGCCGCAGTTGTAGGCGGAATCGGCTATGCCGGCATCAAAGCGTGGGAGGACATCACATCGAGCCAGCAGGCGATACAGGGGCTCAAGCTCGACCGGGAACGCGTGCTCCTACGGGGGACACGGCTGCAGTCGATTGTTGAGGATGAGACGAAGCCCATGGAGCAGCGCTACCGCGCACTGCAGGAACTGCGGAGCGTGCAAGCGGAGAGCAACCAGCTGTGGGATGGCGTCACGAAGGACCTGCCTGACTATCTGCACCACGCGAACGTGATGGGTATCACTGGCAGGGTGGAGCAGCAGGGCGGCCACCTCGCGCGCATCAACTCGCCGGAGTACATGGCCGAGCGGGCCGCGGGCGACCAGTGGTTCGCGCAGTGGTCGGCGCAGCAGCAGCAGGCCCAGCAGATGGGCAACTGGCAGGCGATGCAGCAGGCGACGAACGCGGCCATCGGGCCGGGGGCCTGCTGTTGGGCCCAGCAGATGGGCAACTGGCAGGCGATGCAGCAGGCAGGTGCTGTAGGCCCAAACGTAACGGTCGCCAGTGGTGGAGAGGGAGGCGCTGAGGGCAACTTCACAATCAAGATCGAGCTCCCCGAGGGCACGCAGATCGCGAACCGCAAGGAGCTCGAGGAGCTGATGCGCCAGTTCGCCGAGCAGGCCACCGCGGTGCAGGCGCGGGTGGGCGGTGCGGCCTGATGCTAGTGGCCAACGAGCACGCATCCATCAATCCGTGGACCCATACCGACGTCCCCGGCGCAGTGGCCTCGCAGCGTGGCCGTGTCGCCTGCGCGCAGACCCATGACATCCCGCGGCGACGCGACTCGGCAGCGCACCCCAAGCATGCCGCCGAGCCATACGGTTCCGTCGGGGTCGATGCGGTCGATAGCACCATAGACCGCAACGGTCTGGCCCTTGTAGAATGCGTCAGCGGCGGCGGCGTTGGTGCGGTAGTCAGACAGCATCGTCGCGGCATCGACTGTGATGTCTGTGGGCCTATTGGCCTGATCGGCCCGGCGGCGTTCGAGCCACGGCTTCCCATACTCATAGGCCAGGACTGCCGCCACACCAATCGCGATCAGCACGCAGATGCAGCACGCCCGCTGGTTCTCAGCATTCTGCCGAGGATCCATCGTAACCGCCTCCCGCCGTGCCATTATAGTGTGGTGGTTGTGAATGGATGAGAAGATCATCCGCGCTGCCGCTCAGCTCTGGGTCGGGTCTCCACGCTACTGGGGGCAGGTCAACTGCCATGGGTGCGTAGTCGACCACACGTTCGAGACGGCGCAGTTATCCACTGGCTACTCGGATGCCCCGCAGATCCGGAGCTCGGACTGGGACCTGAAGGGCACGCTCTACGTCCCCGCGCTGAACGGCGTTATCCTCGAGCCGCAGCCTGACTGGACCGCGCTGGATGCAGAGGAATGGTCCGAGGTCGGCACGGCGGGCACCTGGGACTATGTGAAGCCGCCCTACTTCGACCGGCACCAGTTCCTGCGCCAGTGCGACACCGACCCCGACGGCGTGCATGAGATCATCTCGGACGCCGACCTGCCGTCCAACCCGTGGATCCGGCTGCTCTACTACCCGTTCGAGGTGGCGCCCGGGCGAGTGTCCACCGATCCACCCCGGGTCGTGTTCTCGTTCCCGCTCGGCCGGAACCTGCAGTTGCAGCTTCAGCTCGAGGATCCAGCCGAGCCGAACAAGGTGCTGATCGGCGTCGCATACGGCACTCCGCCCACGGGGCCCAAGCCCGAGAGCGGCGATGCGTTCCTCTTCCTGAAAGATGACTCATGGTGGGGGCCGGGCGGAAGCGCCCCGGAGGAAGACCCGTGGTTCGTGGCGTTCCATCGCATGTGTCTCCCGAGCCTGGTTGTTCAGTCTGGAGGAATGGCGGGGTTCCGTGATCTGTGGATCGGGTGCATAGGGCCATCCGTTCTCATCGCGTCCAGTCGGTTTCGTGAATCCACTCTGATCGACGTGGCTGGTATCGGCTACAGCTATGGCATCGGGATCACGGAGATCCCGGCCGGGCCGGTGAGCCTCAAGAGTCTCGGATACAGTCTGGTTGCCGCGGTCACACCACTGACGTTCACGGCGACAGGTACGGTCGAGCGTGTCTGGTCGCAGGTCTGGCCGAGCTGGCTGAACGACCTGCCGGCGATCACCGCCGCCGAAGGCTACGATGGCAAGTGGTGGGGGTGGCCGAGCAGCAAGTATCTCTCCGTCGACTGGCAGTACGAGGCGCGCTTCCACTCGACAAAGCCCAAGATCACCATGACCCGCGTGAGTGAGAACGAGACACCCGGACTGCGCGCGGTGCAGGAGTGCCACACGCAGACATGGCTGGCCCGTGAGCAGTCGCTGGTGATGGCGGGCCAGGATCTCGTCGAAGCGACGTATGAGCACGACCTCCTATCCAGCATCAGCCGCATGACGGCGACGCTCAAGAACCACGCCGACCAGGTGCAGCAGTACTCATGGGATGAGACCGTCAAGCCCAACGGCTTCATCCGGCTGACGTGCGCGCAGGACATCGGCGGGGACATGGACGCGGCCCTGGCGTTCGGCTCTGCACTGCCGTGCTTCACCGGGTTCGTGCGCTCGAAGCTGCCGGTGCGCCCGGAGGGCGCGCTGCCGCAGCACCCACTCGTTCGGCTGACAGCCGAGAACTGGACGTACCGGCTCAGCAAGAAGCGGATCATGTGCCTCGGCGGGTTCGCCGGGTGGAGTGTCTGGGCCGCGGCGAAGCGCATCCTAAACGAGTGCGGGGTGCCCGACGACTGCATCGGCTGCTACCCGCCCGGGAGCGGGCGCGCGCGCGCGCTGGCGGAGGCCGCGACGATCCCGTTGGTGACGTGGGACCAGATCGACTATGCGTTCCCGAACGGGACTCCAGTGATCCATGCACTCGACACGGTCCTGGCCGCCGCGGGCTGGGAGTGGATGGTGGCCGTAGACGGCAGCATTATCCTGCGCCGCGCCAATGACTATAGCGCGGAGCCTACGTGGACACTCAGTGATGCTGTCCCGGACGATGACCTCTCGCAAGTGCATCATATCGGCTCGGTCCATGGGCAAGACATCGGCGCGAACGTGATCTACGTCGAGGGCCGCGACAAGTTTGGCCGCCGACTGGATGGCATGGCCGTGGGGTTCGATTCGATCTGGCAGCCGAACTCGCCGCTGTTTATCGGTGACGACTGGTGGGAGTACTGGGGGGACGAGAGCAACCCGAACCCCCTGACGGCGGCCACACACCGGCTCGACCGGGAGCGGCGCTACTGCATGCAGATTGAGTGGTCGCAACCAGGGAACGCGGCCATGCTCCCCGGGCACTACCTGCGCGTGGATGTCGACTACCTCGACGTGCCCGCGAACGCGCTGTTCCGCATCCTCAGCAAGCGCGGAGAGATCCGGCACACGGGCAAGACGTGCCTCTGGCGAGAGTCGTTCGTGGCGGGGTGGTTGGAGTGAGCAAGGGGACCGCGACGCGGGCGGCGCCATCGTCCGGAGCCAAGCGCCAGACACCGCTCTACGTGACTGGCAGCAGGATCAGGCCGTTCACGGCCGGCCGCGACGGGCTCGGGCTGAACGAGAGCTGGGAGCTCCCGCGCGACCTGAAGCGGGAGGCCACAGCGTGAACGGACTCACGCGAGAGGGCAGGCCCACACCACTACCGCGCCCCTACACGCCATCGCTGGAGGCGAAGCGCCTGCGTGCCGGCGCTGGATGCTGGTCACAGGATGCCGAGATGCTGGCGAGGATCCGTTGGCTGCGTCCGCCGTATCGCGTGCGACGGGGCGAGT
>Ga0116149_1002845_pt1 | contig 18501 bp, 17 predicted proteins | sample AD_UKC057_MetaG_FD_89787 | JGI IMG/M metagenome (GOLD analysis project Ga0116149, IMG submission 89787) | Active sludge microbial communities of municipal wastewater-treating anaerobic digesters from USA - AD_UKC057_MetaG | ecosystem: Engineered > Bioreactor > Anaerobic > Digestate | place: USA... | reverse complement strand
TCAGGACCGGCAAATTCCGATCAGATTGCCGCCGCAGACAATTCGTCCACAGCCGGAAACTATGCGGCCTTCCCCTTTATCGGAGACGAAATGCCGGACGTACTTGCAGCGAGTTCTCTGGTTATTGCGCGCTCGGGTGCCAACACGGTATGGGAATGCGCTGCGGCGGGAAAGCCGATGATTCTTGTTCCGCTGATGAAAGGCAACTCCCGCGGTGACCAGATCGAAAACGCTGATTTTTTTGCCAGACATGGCGCGGCAGTTGTACTTGCAGGAGCGGATGCGTCTGCCGCTACATTGCTTGACACTGTTTCCGAATTATACACAGACGAAGCCCGTTTGAGGCAAATGGCAAAAAAAAGCGGCGCACTGGGTCAAACGAGGCCCGCTGCAGCCATTGCTGAACTTATTCACCATTATTTGTCTGCCCGATAGTTCTGGTCCTGGAGGATGTGCAAATGACCCTGGCAATTTTTGATATATTCGCACTCGTTCTGATTGTTGTTATCGCTGTCAGAGCTTCTCTTTCCGGGTTCGTTTCCGAATTTTTTTCAAAGGCTGCCGTTCTGATCGCTTCTGCGACTGCAGTTCTCCTGTATAAAAGAATTGTACCGAACATCGTCGAGATCACCGGCAATGCCCTCTTTCCCGAGATCATTTCTTTTTTGTTGATTTTCATCGTTGTGTATCTGCTTGTCAAAGTGCTGCAGCAATTCATCGGTTCTTTCTTTCAAAGCGAATCGCTTGCGAATCTGGATCACGCACTGGGCTTTTTTTTCGGTATAGCGGAAGGACTTGTTCTTGTTGCCGTGATCATGTCTGTGCTGCGCATACAGCCCTGGCTCGATGTTTCCCCTCTGATACGCGACAGCATATTCGTCAAGCTCCTTTCTCCGCTTACCGGATACGGAGCCGATTACCTTTCGGGATTCGTTCCCCAAATTCTCAAATAAGGACGAGAGGTTGTCATGTTCGAAAACCTGATAGCACAACCGGCCGGTTCGTTATTGGCCGATGATATTCGTAGTCTGCGCTTGCCGCCTTCAATGCTTTTTTACGGACAGACCGCATCCGGGAAGCTGACAGCAGCGCTCGAGACGGCGAGAGTCCTTTCCTGCATCAACTCTGACGCTTCATGGACGTGTCCCTGTTCGTCCTGCAGCAGGCACCGGCTTCTCTCCCATCCGGATCTTGCCCTGGTCGGTTCGCGGGACTGCACGCTGGAAATACGAGCAGCTTCCGAAGCTTTTTTCCGCAACAGGGGACAGGCTTCCCGTTTTCTGTTCATACGCTCAATACGAAAACTGATGCTGCGCTTTTCCCAGTCAGTCCAGGACACGGACGATTCCAAATTCCAGAAGTGCACTCCGCTTTTATCCGACCTGGAGGAACGGCTTGAGGAACTCGGCTCCGACCGGAGCCTTCCTTCAGACGATGCGCAATTTCAAAAAATGCTCGAAGGAATTGTTTCATCGGCCGAAAAACTTGAACAAGATTTTCTGTACGATTCGATACCTGTTTCCGTAGTCCGTACCGTTTCCTCCTGGGCACGTCTCACTCCCGCCGGAAAGCGCAAAGTTGTGATTATAGAGAACGCCGACAGAATGCAGGATGCCGCTCGCAATGCATTCCTCAAAGTGCTCGAAGAGCCGCCCGAGAACGTCGTATTCATATTGACCACTGCGCGCCGGGGTGCAATTCTTCCCACCATCCTGTCGCGCGTCAGAACCTACGCGTTTATCGACCGCAGCCTCGCACATCAGCACGAAGTCATCCGCCGCGTATTTCACGACGAGCCGGATCAGGACACAACACTCACTTCATGGTTCAACTCGTTTCTTCCGGTTTCTCCCGAAGCTATCCATCGTGCTGCCTGCTCTTTTCTGGAAACTACTTTGCTGGCAGCCCTGGACGAAGGTAAAAAACCCCTCCCCGGAATCCGCTCGGTGCTGGACTCTGAACGCGGCGCCGGAGAACGGAGTGAATCCATCGGTTCTGTAACAGCGATTGTTTCATCCTTGAATAAATGCAAACCGGCGCTTGTGTGGCATTTGTTCCTGTCGCGCATCGCCCGGTTTATGCGGATGTCCCTCAGGTCCGGTGCGCCCGATGCACGGGAAACTGCAATCTACGCCGCCTGGACCGCGCTTCTTCGGGAGACGCTCGACTCGGTCGACATCTACAACATTTCTCCCGCATCAGCCCTCGAACGGCTTTCTCACAAAATGAAGGAAGCGTTATGAGAGAGTTTATCCGGCGGGCATTGCAGAAAACGTCCCGAATGAACAGCGAGCAGCTTCAGAGTCTGCTCTCTCTGATAACCGAAGAGTACGAACTGCTCGACGCCGTCCTCGATTCCCTCGGTACCGGGATACTCATCTGCGACTCGTTTCATATATTGGTCCAGCACAACAAGGCTGCGGCGCGAATCCTTCCCTTCGAATTCCACGACGTTCAGGAGCGTCCCGTCTGGGCCTGCGTCCGCGAAAGCGAAATTGCTGCCTTTATTCAGCAAACCATCGAAAACGAAGACAGCGCGACTGCACGCGAATTCGGGGTAGAAGAATTTTCCGGAACGCGATTTCTTTCCATCAGCGTAATGCCCTTGGTCCGGAGCAAGAGCGTACGCGGAACCATTATCACTATCGAAGACGTTACCTGGAAAAAAAATGAGGAATTGCGGAATCGCAGACTGGAGAGCCTTGCCAGCCTGACGAATCTTGCGGCGACCGTCGCTCATGAAATTAAAAACCCGCTTGGTTCCATCAGTATCTACGTCCAGCTGTTGCGAAAATCCCTTGCCCGAATCCCGGACGGCACTCCCGAAGAACTGGTGCAGTATCTTGATATCATCGATGAAGAAATCGAACGGCTCAACCGGATCGTCGTCGATTTTCTTTTTGCGGTCCGCCCGCTCAAATTTGAATTCACTTCTTTGGATCTTAATCTGATCATCCAGTCTCTTGCCGCTTTCATGTCCGAAGAACTGTCTCATGCGTCAGTAACTCTGATTCTCGATTTGGCACAATCGCTACCGCACATTCAGGGCGACGACCGGTTCCTCAGGCAGATGCTGATCAACCTGATCCAGAATTCTCTTGCGGCAATGCCTACAGGCGGTACTATCTCCATAGCGACTTCTCAGACGGACGACGTGATTACACTGACGGTGAGCGATACCGGTACCGGAATTCCCGCTGATGTCATCGACCGAATTTTCGAACCGTATTTTACCACCAAGGCCGACGGAACCGGATTGGGCCTTGCAATGGCGTATAAAGTTGTCAAGGAGCATGGGGGCGATATCTATGTGCAATCGGAGGTTGGGAAGGGTACCTGTTTCAGGATTACCTTGCCGGCTGTCCGAAAAGCCCTGAAAATGATCGAATACGAGGAGGAGTAATCCCGATGAAATTCAATGTTCTCGTAATAGATGATGAAAAAAATATTCGCACAGGACTTGCCGCCGCACTCAAGCTCGACGGATATGAAGTTTTTCTTGCTGCCGACGGCAACGAGGGGATGGATATAGCCCTGCGCGGAGATATAGATCTGGTAATCACTGATTTGCGGATGCCCGGGATGAGCGGTGAAGAAGTCTTAAAGAAGGTCACGTCCGAAACACCAGGAGTTCCCGTGATCGTCCTGACTGGCCATGGAACTGTCGAAAGTGCGGTAGACGCGATGCGTGCCGGGGCGTATGACTTTCTTACAAAACCTCTTAATCTTGATCGTCTTTCGCTGTTGGTCAAACGTGCATTGCAGAGCAGGGAACTTATTCTGCAGCATCGGGAGCTTGAGCGGGAAGTCGAAAACAGGAAATCGTTCGAACATATAATCGGTAAAAGTCCGGCTATGATGAAGGTTTTCGAAGTACTCAAGCGTGTCGCGCCGACAAAAGCCTCCGTTCTTATTACCGGAGAAAGCGGTGTCGGCAAGGAACTTATTGCAGATGCGCTGCATAACCTGTCTCCGCGAAAAGACAATCCGTTTGTCAAGGTGCATTGCGCGGCTCTTGCCGAATCTCTGCTTGAAAGTGAATTGTTCGGTCACGAAAAGGGTTCGTTCACCGGTGCTGTGTCCAGGAAGCGGGGCCGTTTTGAACTGGCACATTCCGGCACTATTTTCCTTGACGAAATCGGCGAAATCGACCAGACCGTCCAGATAAAAATTCTGCGCGTGCTTCAGGAAAAAAAGTTCGAACGGGTTGGTGGAGAAGACACGCTTGAGGTTGATGTTCGGGTTGTTACGGCAACCAACCGGGATCTCGAGAAAGAGATTGCAGAGGGCCGGTTTCGGGAAGACTTGTACTACCGGCTCAATGTCGTCCGCATTCATGTTCCGCCGCTTCGTGAACGAAAAGACGATTTGCCCCTGATGATAACCTCATTTGTCCACGAGTTTGCCGAAGAAAACGGGAAAAAAATCGAGGGTATGGATCCAAAAGCCCGTTCCGCCCTGTATGCCTATGATTGGCCGGGAAATGTCCGGCAGCTGCGCAACTGTATCGAAAGCGCGGTGGTAATGACGTCCGGTACCGTTATTACGCTCGATGATCTGCCCCCTTCGATCCGTTCCGGAGCAGAGGTGCCGTCGCTCCTTATTCCGGTTGGTGTAACGATGGCCGAGGCTGAAAAACAGGTTATTTTGCAGACCTTGTCTGCTAACAGCGGAAATAAGAGTAAAACGGCAGAAATTCTCGGTATTGGAAGAAAGACCCTGCACAGAAAACTGGATGAATACGGGGTTGTATCGGCACCGGACGGTGGAGACGGAAGCGGGGATGGAAGCGATAGCTGAATGCGGTCAGTCAATTGTTCCGGTGGAATACCAGCGGATAATTTTCCGGTAGGCATCGGTAACCCGTGTGGTTTTTTCGGTATATGAAACCCGTTCGTTTTCTGCAGAACCAGACAGATCTGGATGATACTTTTTCAGCAGTATTTTCCACTGCTCCTTGCATTTTTCAGGAGCTGTTCCCGGAACCAGGCCAAGCTCCGCGAATTCCGGAATGAGCTCTGTAGGGACTGTGTAGTACTCCGAGTGTTCCTGCTTTTTTGGCGGAGGCGTTCTTTCCCGGAAATTGGCTGCCTGCCTGACTTTTCCTGCATGAGGATTCCAGGTTTCGAACGGATCATCGTCAGAATCAAGCGTGTCGCGCAGTATGTCGCCCAGCCGTTCATAATATCCACCCACAGACTCACCCCTCTGACCATACTATACCCCGAAAAAATCATGCAAGGCAAGTTAGCAGCTATTGCCAAGTCGGCAGGAGTAGCATAAACTGGAAACATACCAAGCACACCTCGAACAACTGAGGTTTTTAAAGCTGCCCTTGATTTACTGTCTTCTGGAGCGCATCATGAAAGTCAAAAAAAGAAGTTTTGGGGTATTGTCTTCCGGTCAAAAGGTTTCGCTGTATACGGTTTCAAATGGCGTCATGTCTTTTTCGGTGACGAATTTCGGTTGTACGATTACCAGCATCTGTCTTCCGGAAAGCAACGGCTGTTCCGGTGATGTCGCTCTCGGATTTCCGGCTTTGCACGGATATCTGCACAATACTCCTTATTTTGGCTGTCTGGTCGGGCGCTTTGCAAACAGGATTTCCGGCGCACGGTTTGACCTTGCCGGCGCGTCCCACAGTCTGGAAGCGAATGATCACGGAAATTGTCTGCACAGCGGAAGAAAAGGATTCCATAACCAGGTTTGGGAATCTGATTCTTTTGTCAATACCAGTGAAGCAGGCGTTATTTTCCGGAAAAAAAGCCCGGCCGGAGATCAAGGCTTTCCCGGTAACCTTGACGTTCGCGTTACCTACAGTCTGAGCAGGAACAATGAAATCATTATCCGGTATGCGGTAAAGACGGATGCTCCCACTCCGGTCAATCTGACTAACCACACGTATTTTAATCTTGCAGGACATGATTCCGGGTCCGTAGAGGATCACACCGTTCAGCTGTTCTGTGATCGCTATATCCCTGTCGATGAACATGCAATACCTTCCGGTGACATTCTTGATGTTGCAGGCACACCCTTCGATTTTCGTTCTCCAAAAGCAATCGGTACAGATATCGGCTCTGTTGTCGGCGGATATGACCATACATGGGAAATAAACCGTGCCGGAGAGTCTCTCAACCCGGTTGCAGGTGTATATGAACCGGTCAGCGGAAGAACGCTGACGGTGTATTCGACTCAGCCTGGCGTTCAGTTTTATACCGGTAATTTCCTTGATTCGATACCGGGCAAGGACGGCTGTTATTACGGGAAACGATCAGGATTCTGTCTGGAAACACAGCATTTTCCGGATTCCCCGAACAGACCGGAGTTTCCGCTTTCGATTCTGATTCCCGATCAAAGATACAGACACGAAACTATTTGGCATTTTGACTTTTGAGCTTCCTGCAAAAGGCTTCTGCTTTTGCAGGAATCTCCACATACATTATTTGTAGGCGCCTTAACTAACTTCAGTTTTAGAGGTTTTCTTACATAATTATCAAGAGGTGAATATGGAAGTTCAATTACAGGAACTGGTCGAAAAGATCAAAAAAGACGGTATCGAGACGGCGAGCGCCCAGGCTGCCGGAATTGTCCGGGATGCAGAATCGAAGGCTGCTGCGATTATCAAGGCTGCCAGGGACGAAGCGGACGCCATTGTAAAAAAAGGCCAAGATGAGGCTTCCAGAATGGAAAAAGCTGCTGTTTCGGCGATAAGCCAGGCAGGGCGAAATCTGATTCTTTCCTTCCGCGATTCTATCCTGTCGACTGTTGATTCGATAATCAAAACCGAAACATCGAAGGTGTACGATTCTTCTGTGCTTCAGGACCTTGTTCCCGCATCGGTCAAGGCATGGATTGCTTCACCGAATACGAATGACCTGACCGTTCTTCTTTCGCCTGCCGATGCAGAAAAGCTTGATGCCGTCTTCAAGACTGCCCTGAAAAACGAAATTGCAAAAGGGCTCGAAGTTAAAGCCGACAAGGCTGTTTCCGGCGGTTTCAGGATTGGAACCAAAGACGGAGCCGCTTACTACGACTTTTCAGCCGAGGCTGTTGCTTCCCTCTTTTCCGAGTACCTCAACCCGCGTATCGCCGCAATTATGAAAGATGCGGCAAAGGAGCTGTAAGGCGTGAGCAGTTATTACTACCTGATGGCACAGCTTCCGGGCATTCTGCCCGGAACACCTTTGGCCATCACGTACGACCGGTTTGTCGAAACTGCATCCCGTTTTCTGTCATCCAGGGACAGTCGAATTCTGGCTTCTCTTTCGCTGGAACCGCCGCGCGACACCGTATCTACCGGATCACGCTTGCTTGATTCCTGGTATGCCAAAGAACGCGCCCTGAGAATGGCTCTTGAAAAAATGCGGGCTGCCAGAATGAAGAGAGATTACTCCGTCCGGACAGACGATGAAGAATATATTGGCCGAATGCCGGAAGTTCAGCAGATAGCGCGGAATGCTCTGGCTATGGATAATCCGCTTGAAGCCGAACGCTATCTTGATTCGGTACGGCTGAATGCTGTTGAAAACCTTCGGGGTAATCATTTTTTCGATTCCGAAGCTGTTTTCGCTTATGGACTTATGGTGCTCCTTCATGAACGAAGCGACCGCTTCACGGTCGATGCCGGAAGCTCATCATATACCGCCATTTACCACCAGATTCTGGAGAATAACGTATGAGGGATACCAAAGGGAAAGTAGTCGCCGTTAACGGCAACATGATCAGCGTCTATTTTGACGGGATTGTTGCCCTGAACGAAGTTGGCTATGTGCATGTTGCGGATAAAAAACTGAAAAGCGAAGTAATCCGGATTCGGGGCAATGTCGCTCAGTTGCAGGTTTTTGAAATAACAAAAGGCATTGAAATTGGCGATGCCGTACAGTTTACCGGCGATCTGCTGTCTGTCGAACTTGGGCCGGGACTGTTAGGCCAGATTTACGACGGACTTCAGAATCCGTTGCCCGAACTTGCAAAAAAAGCCGGGTATTTTCTTGAGCGCGGAACCTATATTGAACCGCTTGATTCTTCTTCACGATGGAACTTTACTCCGGTAACCAAAGCCGGCGATCGTGTCCAGGCCGGAGATACCATCGGAACGGTTCCAGAAGGCACCTTTACCCACCGGATTATGGTACCGTTCTGGCTTCAGGGAACAGCCGAAATCAAGGAAGTCCGAACCGCTGGCGAATGCGGCATGAAAGACCAGGTTGCCGTAATTGTAGATGAGAAGGGCAATGAACATTCGCTCGGTTTGAGCTTCCATTGGCCGATAAAACGGGCAGTGAGCTGTTTTGCGGAACGCTTGAAACCGGTCGAGACGCTGACGACAAAAATTAGAACAATCGATACTTTTTTCCCCGTTGCCAAGGGTGGTACTTATTGCATACCCGGTCCGTTTGGCGCCGGGAAAACGGTTCTGCAGCATTCGACCAGCCGCAATGCCGAAGTCGATATCGTAATTGTGGCTGCATGCGGCGAACGTGCGGGCGAAGTTGTCGAATTGCTGAAAGAATTCCCGGAACTTGTAGATCCGAGAACCGGCCGATCGCTCATGGAGCGGACAATCATCATCTGCAATACGTCGTCTATGCCTGTCGCATCCCGCGAAGCCTCCGTTTATACCGGAGTTACACTGGCCGAATACTACCGGCAGATGGGGCTTGACGTTCTTCTTTTGGCCGACTCGACCAGCCGCTGGGCTCAGGCTTTGCGCGAAATGTCGGGACGTCTGGAAGAAATTCCGGGAGAAGAAGCTTTCCCTGCCTATCTTGAGTCGTATATTGCCGCTTTCTACGAACGCGCCGGCATTGTCCGTCTCAGGGACGGTACAATCGGTTCTGTTACTATCGGCGGTACAGTTTCTCCTGCCGGCGGAAACTTCGAGGAACCGGTCACACAGGCAACGCTCAAGGTTGTCGGTGCGTTCCACGGTCTGTCCCGCGAACGTTCTGATTCCAGAAAGTATCCGGCTATACAACCGCTTCTTTCCTGGTCCAAATATACGAGCATTCTTCCTGCTTCGGCAGTAAGCTATGCCCACGACTTTCTCAGCCGCGGTGTGGAAATCGAACAGATGATGAAGGTTGTCGGCGAGGAAGGCACCAGTCTGGAAGACTTTGTTATTTATCTGAAAGGGGAATTCCTGGATGCAGTATACTTGCAGCAGAATTCCTTCGATCCTGTCGATGCGTCCGTATCCAGAGAGCGGCAGCACTATCTGTTCAGAATTATTCTGGAGATTCTCGGATCCTCGTTCGGTTTTGGCTCCAAGGAAGAAGCGCGTTCCTGGTTTAATAAAGCCAGGCTTCTGTTCATCGACTTCAATTCTTCTGCCTGGAAATCGGAGGAATTTACGGTCAAAGATACCGAAATTCGGGCTCTTGTTGCAGAACGAGCCGGCGCTCTGGATTCTACGGCCGAGAAGCTGCTGGCTCTTGATGAACTTGCAGGGAGAATGGAGTAAGACATGAAAAAGGTTTACAGCAAAATAGAATCAATTACTGGCTCTGTCATTACCGTCAGGGCAAATGGAGTAAAATACGGAGAACTGGCCGAAATCGAAACTCGTTTTGGCACCTCCCTTGCTGAAGTCAACAAGCTGGACGGAGACCTGGTGTCGTTGCAGGTTTTTGCCGGCGGCCGCGGTGTTTCTACCGGAGATGAAATCAAATTTCTTGGAAAAGAAATGCAGGTCAGCTTTTCCGATAATCTTCTCGGCCGTATTTTTAACGGTTCCGGAGAGCCCCGCGACAAAGGCCCGTCCCTGAAGGACAATATGATTCAGATCGGCGGTCCTTCGGTAAATCCGGCGAACCGAATCATGCCCCGGCGCATGATTCGTACCGGTATTCCGATGATCGATGTTTTCAACACTCTCGTCGTATCGCAGAAGCTCCCGATTTTCTCTATTTCCGGAGAACCGTACAATGAACTGCTCGCTCGAATCGCGATGCAGGCAGAAGTTGACGTTATCGTACTCGGGGGAATGGGCCTCAAGTACGATGATTATCTGTATTTTAAGGATACGCTGGAAAATGCAGGTGCGATGAACCGGACAGCAATGTTCGTGCATACGGCAGCCGATCCTACGGTTGAATGTCTCATGATTCCGGATATGTGCCTTGCAGTTGCAGAGCAGTTTGCCCTGAAAGGGAAGGATGTTCTTGTCCTTTTGACCGACATGACGAACTTTGCCGACTCCATGAAGGAAATTGCAATCATCCAGGAACAGGTTCCGTCGAATCGCGGTTATCCGGGCGATCTGTACAGCCAGCTCGCAGCCCGCTATGAAAAAGCGGTAGACTTTGCGAATGCCGGTTCTGTCACCGTTTTGGCAGTTACAACCATGCCCGGCGACGACGTTACCCATCCCGTTCCGGACAATACAGGCTACATTACTGAAGGACAGTTTTACCTGAAAGGGGGACGAATCGAGCCGTTCGGCAGCTTGTCCCGCCTCAAGCAAAACGTTAACGGAAAGACCAGAAGCGATCATCGCTCCCTGATGGATAATATGATCAAACTCTATGCTTCCTATAAAGATACTCTGGAAAAAAAATCCATGGGCTTTATGATGAGCGACTGGGATTCCAAACTTCTGAAGTACGGTGTTCTGTTCGAGAAGCAGATGATGGATTTGTCTGTCAATATTCCGCTTGAAGCGGCTCTCGATGCGGGCTGGAAAATTCTTTCGGATTGCTTCAAACCCGAAGAAACCGGAATTAAGACCGAGCTTATCAAGCAATACTGGCCTACCAACTAAAAGGAAAACGGAATGGCAATCAAGCTGACAAAAAACGAGCTGAAAGCCCAGAAAGAAAGCCTGAAAATGTATCAGCGCTATCTTCCAACGCTTCAGCTCAAAAAGCAGCAGCTGCAAACCGAAGTCCGCACCATAGAAAATCGGGCTAAGCAGGTACGGGCTGACCGTGACCGCCTGAATGCGGAATTCCGCGAATGGATTGCGGTATTCGGCGAGGCTGATGCATTTACTCCTGATATGCTCGCCGTTCGATCCATTCGGACATCTACAGGCAATATTGCCGGTGTTTCGATTCCAATATTCGATGGAGCCGAATTTGAGCGATCGCGCTACGATCTGTATGCTACTCCTTTATGGATTGATACAGCGGCGGACAGACTGGAAAAAGTATTATTACTGGATCTGGAAGCCCGGATTCTTGATGAACAGGTGCGTTTGCTGCAAATTGAACTGCGAACAACCACGCAGCGAGTCAATCTTTTTGAAAAAGTGAAAATACCGGAAGCCAAGGAAAATATCAAGAAAATCAACGTGTATCTTGGCGACCAGCAGGTAGCAAGCGTTGTTCGCGGAAAAATATCCAAGAGAAATCTTCTCAAGGCATCGGAGGTGAAGGAATGATCGTTCCGATGAAAAAGATCACCCTGCTGGTTCTGGCCGCGGAACAGAATACTGCGCTGGAGGTCTTGCGCCGCACGGGTGTTGTTCATGTAGAGAAACGAAATGCGTCGAGTCAGGGCATCAACAGCCTGCAAACCCTTCTTTCAAAGGTTGAAAATGCACTTTCTGTTTTGTCGGATGCGGGAACTGACCCAAAAATGGCACAAGCTCCCTATCCCGGACGGGATGAAATGCTGGTACATGCGGATTCGCTGCTCCAGTTGCGCGACAAACGACGAGCCGCGTTTGATGCGCAGGTCGCTCTTTCGAACGAACTGGACAGAATGGCTCCCTGGGGCGATGTTGATCCTCAAAATTTCGCATTTCTTGCGCACAACGGGATACGCCTCCGTCTGTATGAATCGGCAGCGAACGAGTATGAGGCTCTGGATGAAAAGGTCCGGACCCTGGTTCTGTCGCGAAACAAGAAAATGGTACGTTTTGTTGTATGTACCCTTCCTGGAGAGGATGATGCGAGTCTTCCGCCGGAAGCAAGAGAATGCCTCCTTCCGCAGAAATCCGTGTCGGAGCTTCGCGACGATCTTGATCGCGCTTCCCGTATGATTCCAGACACTCTGGAGCAAATACATTCGTTCGGGGCCTATGCTCAAGCTTTTGCAGCCCTGAAAGCTGAACTGCTCGAGGAACTGGAATTCGAAACTGTCCGTGCAGGCATGCCGGTAATAGCACTAGACGATGCAGCCGGAGCTGTCGCTGACACTGAACTGGCCTGGCTTACCGGCTTTGTGCCGGTCGATCAGGTTGGACAGATTTCCGGAGCTGCCAAGAATAATCAATGGGCACTTATTACGGAAGATCCGTCAGAAGAAGATGCTGTTCCGACACAAATCAGGAATAACAGGTTCGTCAATCTAATCAGCCCTCTTCTGGATTTTCTCGGGACTGTACCGGGATACCGGGAAATCGATATTTCGGTATGGTTTCTCCTGTTTTTCGGAATGTTTTTTGCAATGATATTCGGGGATGGAGGATACGGACTGCTTTTGGTCCTCGTTTCGGGCTATATGATTGCGTCTTCCTTCCGGAAAAAGCAAAAACCCGGTACTGCGCTCTACATGTTATTGTATCTCGGGATCATGACGGTTATTTGGGGAACGGCAACCTGTACATGGTTTGGCATACCTGTGGATTCTCTGCCTGAATTCCTCAAATCAATAGCCGTACCGGCATTCTCCAATGCCAATCCCGAGGCGCCGCAGAATATAAAGATATTCTGTTTTGTCATCGGTCTGGTACAAATCTCGCTGGCCCATGTTATCGGAATTGTCCGGAACCGGAAGTCGCTCAAACTGCTTGGCGAACTGGGCTCCCTGATGCTCGCGGTCGGTATGTTCTACGTTGTTTTAAGCCTGGTGGTCGACGCCGACAAGTATCCGCTCGGATCTGCATTCGGTACTGCAATGATCGGTCTGATTCTTTCCGGATTTCTTCTTAACTTTCTGTTTATCAACTATAGCGGAAAAGTGGGAGAAGGCATTGTCGAGAGCCTCAAGAATAGTATAACAATGATACTGGGCGTCGTGAACATGTTCGGCGATATCATGAGCTATATCCGTCTGTGGGCAGTGGGTCTTGCAGGAGCTGCAATCAGTACTACGATAAATACCATGGCCGGTCCGATGCTTGGCGGATTTATTATATTTGCAGGCATCATGCTGCTCCTGTTCGGACATGGACTCAACATGGTTATGAACGTTCTTTCGGTTATTGTTCACGGTGTACGCCTGAATACGCTCGAGTTTTCGAATCATCTGGGTCTGACCTGGTCAGGCTTTAAATACGAACCGTTCGCAAAGACGGTCAGAAAATAGGAGAGGTATATGAATTTTGGAATGTTTGGTGCTGCATGCGCTCTCGGTCTCGCCGCTATCGGATCTTCGATCGGTCTTGCCATCGCCGGTCAGGCGACAATCGGTTCCTGGAAACGGTGCTATATGAACAACAAGCCCGCTCCCTTCGTAATGGTTGCTTTCGCGGGTGCTCCGCTGACACAGACGATTTACGGATTTCTTTTGATGAACGCCATGCTCGCGTCGGCAAAAGATCCCTGGTACCTGCTGGGGGTTGGACTTGTGTGCGGGCTTGCGATCGGCTCCTCTGCGGTTGCGCAGGGAATGGCCGGAGCTTCGGGGTCCGATGCGATCGGAGAAACCGGAAAGGGTTTTTCACAGTTTATTACGATTGTCGGTTTGTGCGAAACTGTTGCCCTGTTCGTTATGGTTTTCGGTTTGATTTCGGTCTGATTTCGCACTGATTCGCAAATTCGCTGGTGCCGGTGTGCGTATTCAGTTAACACCGGATTGTCTGGTGCTGGAGCGCACTCGGATGAACAGAATGGTTGTCCGGGTGCCTGGGGCAAATCCTGTACGGATTTGCCTTTTTTTTTATCGCCCGCTCTGTACAACCGGTTTTATTGCCGATACTATGTATAATCATGAACGATGTGCTTAAAACCAGAACTGTACGAATCGGCGGGAAGGGCCGTACCCGGTCAATATCCATCGGAGGCGATTCCCGTGTTTCCATTCAGACAATGTGGAAATCGTCACTCATCGGCGCCGATCTTGATGCGATTTCGCGGAATCTTGCCGAACTGGAACAGCTGGGGTGCGATATTGTCCGCTTCGCCGTCCCGGATATGGAAAGCGCTGACCAGCTTGTGTCCCTTTCTGCACGATCCACGATGCCGCTTGTTGCGGATATTCATTTCGATTACAAGCTTGCATTGAGGTGTCTTGAGGGAAATGTCGCAAAGATACGGATTAATCCCGGCAATATCGGTAGTATTGAGAAAGTCAGGGCGGTTGTCGAGCGGGCAAAGGATTCGAATGCAGCGATACGAATCGGAGTGAATTCAGGCTCATTGCCCAAGGACCTTCTGGAGAAAGTAGAAGCAGCACGTTCGTCACCAGATGCCGCCCTTGTCAGAGCTTCTGCGCTTGCGGAGGCTGCAGCTCGCGAAGCCGAAGTGTTCGAGAAACTTGCGTTCGATACCGTAGTTGTATCGATGAAGGCATCTTCTGTCCGTGAAACTATTCTATGCAATGAAGAATTTGCCCGGAAATTCGATATACCATTGCATCTTGGCGTAACCGAAGCTGGTCCGCTCATCGGCGGAGTGGTAAAAAGCACTCTTGCGTTCAGCCATCTGCTTGGCCGGGGAATCGGTAATACTGTCAGGGTGAGCCTGTCCGATTCTGCCGAAAACGAGGTTATTGCGGCTCGGGAAATACTTTCTGAATGCGGAAAACGTTCCGGGGGAGTCCGAATTGTTTCGTGTCCCCGGTGCGGCAGAAACGGTTTTGATGTGCACGGGTTCGTTTCCCGCTGGCAAAAGGAGCTTATGGGGCTCGACAAGGATATTACTGTTGCTGTTATGGGCTGCGTTGTAAATGGCCCGGGAGAGGGCAGGCATGCGGATGTCGGGATTACCGGCGCAGGCGACAGCGTCCTGATTTTCAGGCACGGAGAGATTGTCCGGACAATTTCGGTCAAAGACGATGCTGAATCTGCCGACAGGGCTTTCCGCGAGGAGCTTCAGAAGCTGTGAACCTTTTTTCTGCTGGAGTCAAGCACTTTTTACTCTGTGCGGTATTTACCGCTGCTGTCTCGCACAGCCTTTTTTCTGCTCCGCTTTCAGGCGAGGCATGGAAGCTCCTGGATATAGCCCAACAGGCGTTGGAGTCCGGCGATTATGGAACTGCACTGAAGCGATGCGAGGAAGCCCGTCTTGCCCACAGGTCTTTGGTCGGCGGGTATATCGCAGATCTTGAAGTGTCCTTTTCTCCGTTGGAGGTGCGAAAAGCCGGCGATGAACTGACTGCGGTGTATCAGGTAATTGTTACCAGAAACGATATGGTTGCGAAGACTATTCTGGATTCAGTTTTTCTGAATTATCCTGTTTCACGGTTTGGAAACTCTGCAAGCAGTTTGATGAAATGGCTGTCTACCAGGATGGTGTATCCCGAGGCGGATTTCCTTGAAGGAAATGTCTACCGCGCAGAAGGAGAATATAATCTCGCCTTGTCGTTTTACGAAAAGGCCTGGATTGACCGGGAAGGTTTTGATATCCCCGATGAACGTTTTTCCCTGGCCTATGCCATGGCAGATCTTGCCGAGGCTATGGGGAAATTCGGAGACCAGGAGAAATATCTGCTTCTTGTTGTCAAGGAAGACGCTCTGTTCGGTTTGCCCGGCAACGAACCTCCTACGCTGAATGCAATTCTGCGAACGCTTTCTTCAGATTCGTCGCTGGATAAGTTCTTCGGTTTGTATCGGCATTATAATACCGTCGCTTTGCCGGCGTATAACCGGTTGTCACGTTTGTATATGAACAGCAATCTTCCTGAACGCGCCTTGCCCGCTGCGGCTCTTGGCGCTATTATTGCAGTTTCGAGCCTTTCACAGGCGCTTTCCGGCCGCGATTTTGAGTGGGTATATTCCGGTTTTCCCGGTATACTTTCGGATGCAGGAAAAAACTCCCGCATCGCAGAATGGGCACGGGATTCGGAGATATGGGCAATGCTGGACACCTTTGCTGCAGTGCTGCTTTCTCTGAATAAAGACAGTCTGGCTGAATCTGTGTATTCCGATCTTGCCAGATTTTGTTCCGACAGCGATGTTTCCCGTCGTGCCTCGGTTGTTCTTGAGTCCATGCGGCAAAAAAGGCTGCAGGGGCACCGGTAGGAATGTGCTGGAGAATTCGGCTCAGTATTTCAATTTTTTGTGTAACAGGGAGGAATAGATATGAGTAAAGTAGTGTTAGGGGCTGATTCTCTTGATGGGTATCTGACTGAAAGCGATATCGGGTATTTGTCCCGTATGGATGGTTTATACGCACGGGCTATGGATTCGTTCAAGATTTTGGCCGTTGGCGGTTTTTCATCTACGCTGGCGAATGAAGAAAAAAAGGTTATCGAAGTGTTTAATGAAATGGGGCATATTATGCAGGAAATCTGCAAACAGGCTCCGGGCATTAAAGTGTTTTCGTTCGAAACAGAAGAACAAAGCCATGCTGAAGCATCCCGGGTTATCGCGAAGCTGAGGGACATCCGTACGGGACACAACGAATTCGTGTATTATACGCAAAGAGCCTATGAGATGCTGTTTCGTCTTGCGTACAACAGAAACCATTCCGACAATAAAAACTATCTTGTTGTAAAAACGCCGGTGACCGCACCAGTGCAAAATTATGCTGTGCACAAGATTCCTGACATTGATTATAAAATCGAGAATTCGGTAATGTGTGTCATGCTGAGGGGCGCTCTGTTGCCGTCGATGATTATGTCCAAGGAAATAGAGGAATATTCTTCGCACGGGTATGTGACTCCGTTCGCCCTGTTCAAGATTAAACGGGATGATTCCAAGAAAGAAAAAAATATGGAATATATTCTTGATTTGGATAAATCCTTTTTTAATATCGAAGATATGAACGGTAAGGATCTGATTTTTGCGGATCCAATGAACGCAACCGGAGGCAGTCTGGTTACGGTTGTAAAATATCTGATCGATCATGGAGTTAAGCCGAAATCGATCAGTTTTTTCAATGTTATTTCCGCTCTTAAGGGGGCATTACGCGTTGTTCGGGCCCTGGAAAACTGTACAGTGTATACACTCTGGATGGACCCGGTTCTGAACGCTTCCGCATATATCATGCCGGGTCTCGGCGATGCCGGAGACCGGATTAACGGCAAGGACACGGATGAATCTCCGCGAAACATTATTCAGCTTGTTGCCGATTATGGTTCGGACATTGCCGGCTTGTACCGGTCTCAATTGCGCAAGATTGAGCAGACGGTTCTTGGTTCGCATTAATGACATTACGGCCTGTGTTCCCGATCTTCTGCGCTTTTGTCTGTTCTCTGCTGGTGATCTGTTCGGTTTCATGCACCTCGGTAGCCGATGCACCGGGCAGCGAGGTGTATTCAGAGTATTACCAGATTGCTGAAAGCTGGGCAGAACTCGGCAAGTATGACAAGGCGATTCCTTACTACAAAAAAGCAGGTCAAGCAGATAATTTTCGGAATGCTGCACATTGGGGGCTTGCCAGAGTGTATGCATTGTCCGGAAAATGGGCGGACTCGCAGGTGCTTCTGGAAGAAATGCATGTAGCCGAACCGGAAAATATACGCATAGCTGCTGCTCTTGCGTACGTGCTGGCTAAAAACAAGAAATCAGACCAGGCTGCAGCACTGTACAAGGCAATTTTCGAAAAAAATCCTGACAATCCCGATGTTGGTCTGAACTACGGCGAGATTTTGTTTGCTGCAGGACAGTTTTCGGAAACGGTTGCGCTGATGGATTCTCTGAAGAGTGCATTTCCCGGCGATGAAAAAATGTCTTCTTTCCAGTCTCTGGAACAGCGCGCCCGCGAGGCTCTTTCGGCTGAAGAAGCCAGGAAGAGTGCAGAAGGGCAGATCAGTACAGAGAACCTTTCCGAGTTTTGAAAAAGCCTCAGTAGCAAAACCGTTCTGTTCCTCTGCGTACAAATCACAGCCTGTTTCTGAATCCGAAGCGTTTGTGCTCCCTATTGTTGAATGCTTCCAGAAGCATTTCGTCTATCTCCATTTTATTGTAGATTTCCATGCATACAGCCGGATCGGCACGAAGTATCGGATGTTTCGGAGAAAAAAGGACGCAGCAATCTTCGTAGGGAAGAATAGAGATGTCGTATGTTCCGATCTGCTTCGCAGTAGCGATGATTTCTTCTTTGTCCAAACCGATCAAGGGTCTCAGAACTGGATACGCTGCAGACGAATTGGTGACGGTCAGGTTTTCAATAGTTTGACTTGCGACCTGTCCGAGACTTTCTCCGGTTATTATCGCTTTTGCGGAAACGACCGGACAGAGCATGTTTGCGACTTTCATCATACAGATGCGCAACAACACAGTTGCATGGTCGGGCGGGGCAGAGTCTCGTATTCTCTGCTGCACAGCAGTAAAAGGTACAATGTTCAGATGTGTGCCCAATCCGTATAGTGCCAGATTTTGGGCGAGATCTTCTACTTTTTGTTGGGCTTCAGGAGAGGTATAGGGATGTGAATGAAAATACAGGCAGT
>Ga0116149_1002844_pt1 | contig 18506 bp, 21 predicted proteins | sample AD_UKC057_MetaG_FD_89787 | JGI IMG/M metagenome (GOLD analysis project Ga0116149, IMG submission 89787) | Active sludge microbial communities of municipal wastewater-treating anaerobic digesters from USA - AD_UKC057_MetaG | ecosystem: Engineered > Bioreactor > Anaerobic > Digestate | place: USA... | reverse complement strand
GTCCGACAGGAGGTCGGGCGCCAGCCCGTTTATCGGCGCGAGCGTTTCCCGCAGTGAATCAACGGCTATGTTGACCAGGGAGGGAATCACGCCCAGGATGCAGACCGTTTTTGCAGGATACTCCCAGAGCTCACGGTTTACCATCCGCACGGTCTCAACGATGTCGGCGGCCGAGTTGTCGACAAGCTCCTTCAATTCGCCGAAATCCGTCCTTTCCAGGAACGCGACGAAGGCCGGCCGCATGGTCTCGGCAAAGTAACGGGGGTTGTGCGCGTGCACTTCGTTGATGATCCGCGCCAGGGAGGTAAGCACGCTCCCGGACCCTGCCGGCGCCGGAGCGGCCAGCAGGCTGCCGATAAAGGAGCACTTCTCCCCGGTGGGGAGCGCCTCGATACCGCGCGCCAGCGAAACGGCCGCCTCCGATGCCCCGTCAAGAAGCGCGGGAAGCTCCCGGCCCAGGCGCCTGATGAATTCCGGATCCCCGAGCAGGGACGGCAGGTCCCGTGCATTGTTCGACCGGGCGTTCCTGATGAATCCGCCGGCGACGATCTTTCCGATTACCCGCGCCATGATTTTCTTTATCGGATTCTTACCGGCCCACTGGCCGATAACGTCCGGCACCATGCTCCCGATAAGCCGGTTGGCGCTGCTGGTTTTCAGCACCTCGCCCAGCAGTCCTGACAGGGCGGCACCGCTCTCAACGACCGCTCCGGCAGCGGGCATGTCAACATCGGTTCTATTCATGTTCCCTTCCCCCTCGCAGATATGGATGTTCCGGTGCGATGCCGCGGTGCGGCGGCACTGTTATCCGGCAGTCCTTCCCTTTCGTCCGTTCGGCACGGGCGCCGCGGACGCCCTGTCCAGCTTTTCCGCGTACGCGATGAACATGTCGATGAACAGCTCCAGCTGTTTCCCGAATGCATCGGTCCCCGGAAAAACCAGCTCATAATAGAAGAGTCCGATCATGTGCACGTAGATATACCGCGCGAGCTCCTCCGGGACGCCGAGGTTCTCCGCCATCGCGTCTATGTAATACTGGACGTACTCCCGCTTGACTATATCCTTGTCCTGTCCCGTGTAATTCCTGATAAAATCGATGGCCAGCAGGATGATGCTCTGGTAATAGCCGCGGTTGGCGGACCAGTGATCCCCATAGACGGTGAGCCGCTCCCTGGCGCCGGACGAATCGTCGACTTTCGCGAGCACGGTCGCGACGTCGGTCTGGCTTAAATGCTCTGCCATGTGGGCGAAAATCGCCTCCTTGTTCGGGAAGTAATGGTAGAGCGATCCAGTTGAGACGCCGAGCTCTTTCGATATCTCGCGCATGGTCACGTTCGCGTAGCCCTTCTTGCTGAAAAGGTCCATGCACTTGTCAGCAAGCTCCTTGCGGTATTTGTCATGATCTACAATTTTTGGCATAACCTGATGCTTCCTTGTATCGTTTTCCGTTCCGCAGGCGACGCCGCGTCCGCCGCTCGTACTGGCGGGCACGGCACTGCGCGGCCGGTGCGGCTGTCAGTTCCTCAGTTTCTCCTTGATTCTTTTCGCGATCCTTGCCGGCACTGACTGCTTGCCCGAAAGCAGGTGCTTCGCAAGACGCTTGCCCAGGCAGATGATCGTCAGCGCGGGCGGCAGTCCCCACGGCTCGGGTATGACCGAGCAGTCGCATACGAAAAGGTTTTCGTATTTTTTCACTTTGAGGTCCGGGTCCAGTATCTGGCCGATTTTCACCGTTCCGCCCGGATGCGCGGCCAGGTACCAGGTCTTGTAGATGCCCTTCGCCCCGGCTTTTTTCAGTATTTCCTTTGCGCGCTCATACCCCTTCAGGAGCTTGGCTTTGTCGTTTTTCGTGAGCGCCTTCCGCACACCGCCGCTGTTGGTGAGCCTGCCGGCCAGGTCATCCTTCGCTTTTATCATGATGCGCAGCGTTTTCCGGGCCCGGAACAGGCGCCAGAACCTGAATACCTCCAGGGCGAACATCTTGTCAATCATCGTGGGGAGCGCCATATCTGTCATGACGTATCCTTCATCCGCCATCAGGCACCCGGTTGTCATGGGTATTTCGCTTATCTTCTTCCGGGGGCTCTTCACGCTGCCGCACACGGAGATGAGCGGATCATAGAAGAAATGATACCCGGCCTCCTTGATCCCGCTGGCGCGGAGGATTACCGCGGAACCGATGCCTCCTGCCGCGAGCACTATCTTCGGGGCAAAGATCTCATGGGTCTTTCGTTTAATTTTTACAACCACGCCGACCGCCCGGTTGCCGTTAAAAATGACATTTCTGACTTTTGCCCTGTTGATTAATAGTGCGCCGTTGCTGACCGCCTCCTCGACGTACATCCGCGCGCTCCACTTCACCCGGTGAGGATCCCCGTAGTAGCCGAATTTATAGTCCGGCTGCCACCGGTCCTGGTACATGAACTTGTCCAGCTTCTTCCAGTCGTATCCGAGATCGCGCGCAGCGTTCATTATCGTCCGCGCCATCGGCGTCACCATTTCGTCCTTGAGCGGAGCGATGGGCAGCTCCTGCCGCGCTTCCTTTTCCTCGGCCGCCACGTCGATACCGTGTTTGGCCAGCATCTTGTGCGGGACGGGAAATGCGGTTCCGTAATAAAACAGCGAGCTTCCGCCGGTGGTTATCCCGCGCACCATGCCGAGGAACTGGTTCGTTATAAGCATGCACTTTCCCGGTACAAGCTGCTCAAAAAAATACTGACGGAAGTTTCCTTTAACCGGATCGCCCGGCCCCCACTCGAGCATCAGGACTCTCTTCCCCTTCGCCGACAATTCCTTCGCCACGGTCGCGCCCCCGGGACCGGTACCGACCACAATAACATCAAAATGCTGGTTATCTAAATTCATCATGCTCCTCCCCATTACTAATGTATTATTATACACCCTGCTATTTATATCGAACATTCGTTATAAATAAAGTACAAACCAGCCGGACGGTTTGTCAACAAATTAATGTTAATATTACGACAAATATTTATTTTTTTCGAATGGATATATATTTTAAGATAATGAGCCAGAATATCTTGATAAATAATAAAAAAGGACTGCCCAACAATGAAGGCAGCCCTTATTCAACTAACTATTAACTTGATTTGTTGATTCTTTTAGTTAATTATGCAGCTTTTTTCTTGTTGTCTTTTTTTTCTTCTTTCTTTTTACCCTTGTCGTCAGCTTTCTTCGCGTCCTCCTCCGCCTTCTTTTCTTCTTTTTTCACTTTTTCGCATTCTTTTTTGCATGCTTTGGCGTCCTGCTTGCACTTTTTCACTTTTGCGCCATCTTTTTTAGCATCATCTTTACATTTCTTTTCTGCATCGTTGCATGCTTGCACGCATTCCGCTTTCTTGTCCACCTACGCTTCTTCCCTGGTATCTTTTGCAGGTTTGTCAGCTGCGAATACCGTTACAACCGCAAATACAATAATTCCCAACATGCTAACTATTTTATTCATGTTAAGCTCCTTTTGATAATTAAGTTAATTGTATTATTCAAACGGTCGGAAGATGAGTATCTAAAGACCAGTTGTCAAATTTAACTTTTTCTATTCATTGTACTCTTATAACTTTTGCATTATTTTCTTGTTACCGCCTCCTCTTTCCCGGCACAGATAATTCCAAGTAATACATTCACCTTCGGCCGGATCGCAGCAAGGTCCGCCGGCCAGAACGCCAGAAAAGAATTGACAGCGGGTCGGCCCACCTCCAATAATCAATAAAAAACACGCAAGGAGAAATCAATGTCAACCTGCAGTTATACCGTGGACGACCGTGGTGTCGCCCTCATGATCATTAATAATCCGCCCATGAACGCGCTCAGCACACCGGTCATAAAAGACATCAGGGCAGCAGTCGAGAAGGCGCTTGCGGACGACTCAGTCCGCGTGGTGGTCTTCACCGGTGAAGGAAGGGCCTTCATTGCCGGTGCCGACATCAGCGAATTTACCGGCCTCAACACGCAGAAAGAAGGAAGCGACTGGCTCAAGCCAGGCCAGGAGCTCCTCAACCTCATCGAGAACGCTGACAAGCCTTTCATCGCGGCCATCAACGGGTTCGCGCTGGGCGGCGGGACGGAGATGGCCCTCGCGTGCCACATGCGCATTGCCGACGAATCTGCGCAGATGGGCCTGCCGGAAATCAAGCTCGGCATCATCCCGGGATTCGGCGGCACGCAGCGCTCACCCCGCCTTTTTGGCACCGGCCGCGCCTACGAGCTGGTCCTCTCCGGCAACTTTATAAATGGCCGCCAGGCCGCTGAATACGGCCTGGTAAACCGGACCGCTCCGAAAGGCGAGGCGGTCAGCGAGGCAAAAAAGCTCGCTCAGGCCATTGCGCTCCGCGGCCGTCCGGCGATCAGGGCCGCCATGAAGGTCATCCGCACGGGCTTAACCATGAGCTTCAATGACGCGCTCAAGCTCGAGCGTGATTCGTTCGGTTCCCTCTGCGAAACGGAAAACAAGCGCGAGGGTGTCGCGGCCTTCCTCGCAAAGCGCGACCCGGTACCGAAAGACAACTGAGGTTACGGCGCCGCCAGCCGTTTCGGCACATCGATGGTCCCCGTAATCAGAAAAGCGACCGCCGGCGACCTGGACGCGATGCACCTGATCGAGGGACAGGGCCAGGCGCGATGGAACCGCCGCCAGTTCGAGGACGAGCTTCGGCTCGCATTTTCCGACGTATGGGTACTCGACGACGGGGGCCAGGTCGTCGGGTTCGCCGTCACATGGACTGTTGCCGACGAGATCCAGCTCAACAACATCGGCATACGTGAAGACTCGCGCAGGCGGGGACTCGGCGCCGTGCTGATGGACCATATAATCGCGGCCGCGCGCCGCGGAGGGAGCGCGCGTGCAGTCTTTCTTGAGGTGAGCGAGCAAAACGAGCGGGCACGACTCTTTTACCGGAGCTGCGGGTTCATCGAACGAGGCAGGCGCAAGCGGTACTACGACGGGATCGATGCAATACTGATGGAACGGGAGCTTGGATAATTAATGAAGATACGCGAAGTTCATTTCCTTAAAAGCTGCAGCGCCGTTTCGCAGTTCCCCCGGTACCGCCACCCCGAGATCGCATTTTTCGGTCGCTCGAATGTCGGGAAATCCTCGCTGATCAACATGATCATGAAAAAGCAAAGGCTGGTGAAGACCGGCTCCATGCCGGGAGTCACGAAGACCGTCAATTTTTTCCTGCTTAATGATTCTATCTCGCTTGCCGACCTGCCCGGTTTCGGCTACGCGAAGCTTCCTCACGCAATGCGGAAAGCGTTTCTCCCCCTGATAAAAAAATACATTGAGGGTCGCGGGAACCTCCGTCTCGCTTTTTTATTGATCGACGTGCGGCGCGTCCCCGACGATGCAGAGCTGGAGATACTCTCCCTGCTGACCGGCAGGGGCGTGCCCGTTGCCGTGACACTCACGAAATGCGACAAGTTGTCCCGTAACCAGCGCGCGCGGAGCGTTGCTGCGATCGCGGACGCGCTGGGCGTACCGCGGGACGCGATTTTCATGTCGTCTGCAAAATCCGAGGAAGGAAGAAAAGAGCTCCTTGGCCTGATCGAGGAACACGCGTCAGCCGGGACAGGGGATTAGCCCCGGCCGCTCGCTTCGGCGTACATCTGGCGGATATCCTTGTAATCGACCTTGTCGTTGTAGATCTTGTACTGATTTTTCCCGGAATACTTCGCGTCATACAGGGCGTCATCCGCCGCCTTCTGGAGCTTGAGATACTCCTGTTTGATTACCTCTCCATTGATCCGCTTCAGCCTGCTGAACTCGAGCGCGAACAGCGCGACGCCGGCGCTGACGGTTACCTGGAGGTCCGTGTTGTCGAAGTTGTAGCGAAGGGTACGCAGGTTCTTGTATATCTTGTCAAGATACGTCACTGCTCCCTTCAGGTCGGTCGAAGGAAGGATGACGTCGAACTCCTCGCCGCCGAAGCGTATGGTGTAGTCCGTGGGCCGGGAGTAGGTTTTCAGTATTGTGGCGAGGTCGATAAGCACTATATCGCCCTTGTCGTGTCCGAAGCGGTTGTTCAGCTTGGCGAAGTTATCGATGTCGAACCGTATGTAAGCCACCATGTACTTTTCGCTCGGGATGATCTCGATGATGCGGGAGGCCGACTTGACGATCATGGTGAGGTAATCGTCCCTGTATTTCAGGAGGTTCGTCTTCCAGTCAATGTTGACCTTTTCTTCAAGGATGCCGTTTTTATCCAGGAGGGTATGGTATTCGAAGTTCAGCTTTCTGAGGGTCTCCATCACATCATCTTCCACGGCGCCGCTCTTGTAGAGGTGGGTCATGATATTAATGACATTTAAATCGAAAGAACCCAGTTCGCGTTCCATCCTGTCACGGTCATCCCTTTTCTTCATTACGCTCACCGTTCAATAAAATGTTCCACGCAGCCGTGGACGCGGCGCGGACGGCTTCCGGCGAACAAGGAAAGGCTTCCTTCACGGAAACCCTCCCCTATTCGATCTGTTTAATTAATTCAGGTAAGCGTCGATTGTCAAGTTTTTATTTCAGACAATCAAAGCTGCGTCATGAGGTACATTATACGGCTTGCCCGGTCAGCCTTCGTATCTGACATTATCTTCATTAGGAACGGGGTTATGCTCGCTTTTCCGGCGTCCTGGGCATCAGCGTCGATCTGCCTGAGAACATCGATAATCAGGGGGTCTTCCCAGTTCAGCATGATCTCGACCGAGCTTTTCGGCGGCATGTTGACCATCTTGTTCGCCAGGATCTTCACGTTCTTCCGGTAGCCCGAGTACTGGCCTTTTTCAAGCGTGAATTTTTTCTTTTCAAGGTCGAGGCCTTTCCGGGTCTCTTCCATTTTTTCCTTCTGAGCTTCGAGGTCCTTTTCCCGCTCGGTTATGAGCGCCTCCCTCTTGTCCAGATCCTCAATACGCTCGAGAAGTTTCTGCTTTTCCTTGTCAAACTCCTCGCGCTCCATCAGCGACGGCTCGTCGTCATCCGCCTGGGTCACAAGCCCGGGCTCTCCCCTCAAACCTTCCACGTAGGAGGACATGTCCAGGAGACCGATATAATCCATCCACAGCACGCCGAATCCGGATATAAACAGGATCAGCAGTATCAGGTAGAATATTTTGGCTCTGTTAGATATATTTCTCATGGGTCCCTCCCGGACGCTCCCGCGCTGTTCGGCGGGTGCCTACTGGCTGTTCTTTACGTACGCATCAATCACTTTTTTCACATAGTGGCGGGTCTCAGGATAATCCGGAACGCCGCCGCTTTCGTTGACCGCCTTCCGGCCCGCATTGTACGCCGCCAGGGCCTTCGTGTAGTCGCCGTTATATTCGGTCAGAAGGTCTTTCAGGAGCCCGACGCCGGCGTTGATGTTTTCAGCCGGATCGAACGGGTCTCCAACGCCCATGTCGCTGATCACCGACGGCATGAGCTGCATCAGGCCCTTTGCACCCTTCGGCGAAACGGCCTCCGGGTTGTATCCGGATTCGGCCCCGATCACCGCGCGGACCAGCGCCGGCGGCACCTTTTGGGTCTTTGCAAAATGGTCTGCGAGCTTCCCTATCTCCTCGACCGACTTCCCGGTTAATCCGTCGATCCCGCTGTCACGCTCCTGTGCTGCCGCCCGGTCCTGCATCTCGAGGTATCCGGTCGTTTCCGAGCCGCCCGCGGGCTGCCGGATCATGCCGACTCCGAACCTGCCGCGGATCTCGCTGATGCGCCTCATGATCGTGAACATGCTGTCTATCATGCTAAGCCGGCTCCTTCTTTCTCATTGCGTAAATCTTCATGTTCGTTTCGTCGTTTTCCTTGGCGAGCTCCTTGTTGACCTCGTATGCGTGCTCGGCCTTCTTGCGGTCGCGAAGCTTCTCCACGACCTTCCTCTCGCGCGAGGCCTCGATCAGGCGGTTCCGGACTTCCCTGATCTGGGGCTCCATGCCCTTGATGCGCTCCTCCGCCGTGTCTATGGCGCGGAGCGACACGTCCACGAACCGCTCGAACAGGACCGCCTCGCCCGGCGAATAAGCTCCCTTTCTCAACTTCTCGCCGAACAGGGTCTTCTGCTCCTCTATCCGACGCCGCAGATCCGCCTGTTTTTCCCGCTCGCGGTTCTGCAGGCTTATGATCTTCGCGAGCTCGTACTGTATTTCACGCTCGCGGGCCTCGCGGATGTTAAGAAGCGTCTGGAGACGGAACTTGAATTTTTTCATATTAATTCCTCTGACCTCACCCCCCGGCCCCCTCTCCTCACGGGAGAGGGGGAGGAAAAACATACATCATCCTATCTCCCCCCTTCTCCCTGGGGAGAAGGGGGGGCCGGGGGGGATGAGGTCCTATAATACCTACCGCACGATCCGCGCAAACGCGGGAGTACGCGTGACTATCTCGGGCCTCACGGCCTTCTTCTCCGCGAACATGTCAATCAGCCGCTTCGATATGGCGTCCAGATAATCGCGCTCGTATATTCCCTGTTTTAAAAATTCGTTCATCCGGGGCAGCATCTCAATGGCCCGGTCCACCGAGGGCACCGAGCCTTTCGCGTACGCGCCCAGGCTGATCTCATCTTCATGCTCGGTATAAGCTGCCAGCAGCTCGCGGAACTTGTTCGCCGCCGCCGCATGCTCCGGCGTCACCACGTCTTTCATGCACCGGGAGATTGACTGGAGCACGTCGACCGCCGGGTAATGGCCCTTGTGCGCCAGGCGGCGCTCCAGCACGATGTGTCCGTCAAGTATGCTCCGCGCGTGGTCCGCAATCGGCTCGTTCATGTCATCGGCCTCGACCAGGACCGAGTAAAACCCGGTGATGCTGCCGCCCGTGGCGATGGTGCCGGCGCGCTCCATGAGCTTCGCCATGAGCGCGAAGGTCGAGGGCGGGTAACCCCGCATCGACGACGGTTCGCCCGCGGCGATCCCGACCTCGCGCTGTGCCATGGAAAACCGCGTGATCGAGTCCATCATTAAATTTACATGCCTGCCCCGGTCCCGGAAATACTCGGCTATTGCATGGGCCAGGTAGGCGCCCCGTATCCGCATCATCGCCGGCTGGTTCGAGGTGGCCACAACCACCACGGTGTTTTTCAGTCCCTCCGGCCCCAGCTCCTTCTCGACGAAGTCCTTCACTTCACGGTCGCGCTCACCGATGAGCGCCACCACGTTCACGTCCGCGTCGGTGTAGCGGGCGATCATCGCGATGAGCGTCGATTTGCCGACGCCCGATCCGGAGAAGATGCCGATCCGCTGTCCGCGGCCGACGGTGTTGAGCCCGTCGATGGCCCTGATCCCCACGGAGAGCGGCCGGTTTATCACGGTCCGGTCAAGCGGGTTGATAGGCAGGCTCGTAACCGGGTACTTTTCCCTGGCGTAGATGTCGCCCTTGCCGTCCAGCGGCGTGCCGACGCCCGAAATGACCCTTCCGAGCAGCTCGTCGCCGACCGGCACCATGAGTGCAGACCCGGCCGCGATGACATCGGCCCCGGGCACGATCCCCTTCATGTCCCCGATCGGCATGAGCACGACCCGGTTCCGGTTGAATCCCACGACCTCCGCGAACAGGTACTCCCCGCGGTCGAGCCTGATCTTGCACAGCTCGCCGTACTGGACATCCGGCCCGATCGATTCGATGGTAAGTCCCACGACGCGCTCGACCTTGCCCGTATGCCTGATCGGGTCCATCTCTTCGATGATATCCTTGTACTTGGTCAGGATATCGACTTTTTCATGCGGGAGTATCTTTATCATACGTTATACGCGACCCTTCGCGTTATGTCTCATTCATTCATATTGTAATGGCGGGGCCACGTGACCCCGCCTGTTTATATTGTCGTCGTGCTCCTGATCGCTTCCTCGATCGCGTCAAGCTGCGTCGATATCTTCGCGTCGATCGCGCCGACGTCGGTCTCGATGATGCAGCCACCCCGCTCGACGCGGGAGTCTTCGTATATATTCACCTTCTTCAGCGATTCCATCATCTTTATCAGCTCGTCCTTGTGAGCCGTCGTCATGTCCAGGTCTGCGAAATTGACGCGTATGTCGATCCGGTCGCGGTCCTTGACGCGCTTGATCGCTTCCTTGATATTGTTGATGACGACCTCACGCCGTTCCACGATCTCGTCCTTGATGACCTTGCGCGCAATCATCAGGATCATCTCGGTCATCAGCTTCTCCGATGACTTGATGATGTCGTCCCGGATGTCGACGGCCGTTGACACGATGGTTCCCAGGCGGTCGATGAGCCGCATGACCTCGGCCTGTCCCTCCTTGTATCCTTCCTCGCGGCCTGCGTCGTATCCCTTCTTGTACGCCTCGTGCTCGATCTCGGAGACCTTGAGCTCGGCCTCCTTGATCATCTTCTCGGCCTCGAACTTGCCCCGCTCTATCTCGCGCTCCGACTCGACCTTGAGCCGGTCCATCTCCATGCTGATCTGCTCTTTCGAGGACTGGAGCTCGCGGAATGCCGCCTGCCTGCCGTCCTCCTCTATCTGCCTGGCGCGGGCGCGGGCCTGCTCCAGCATGTCCTTGACTTCTTCTTCGGTCTCGCGGCGGTACCGCTCGAGCTCGGCCTCCATCTCCTCGATGGACGGCCCCTGGTACACGTCTATCGGGTTCCCCTCGTCGTCGACTTCGAACTCCTTGAAATCCTCGGTCTCAATCAGGTTCTTCTGGTACTTCGACGGCAGTTCAATCTGCTTGGGGATGTTCATCTGCCGGATTTCCCCGGGTTTGAAAACGAGCTTAGACAACCAGTTCCTCCTCGCCGGCCCGTGCCACTATGATGTCGCCGGATTCCTCAAGCTTACGTATGATGTTAACGATCTTCTGCTGCGATTCCTCGACGTCACGCAGCCTGATCGGCCCCATGAAGTCCATATCCTCGCGAAGCAGGGCCGACGCGCGCTTCGACATGTTCCGGTATATCTTCTCCTGCACCTCGGCGTCGACGCCCTTGAGGGCCTTCGCCAGCTCCTGGTTCTCCACCTCGCGGAGAACCTTCTGGATCGACCGGTCGTCGAGCAGGACGATGTCTTCGAAGACGAACATCCGCTTCTTGATCTCTTCCGCCAGCTCCGGGTCTTCCTCTTCCAGGGCCTCGATGATGATCTTCTCCGTTCCGCGGTCGACGTTGTTCAGGACCTCGACAATGGAGTCGATGCCGCCGGCCGAGGTGAAGTCCTCGCTGGCCAGGGTGGAGAGCTTGCGCTCGAGAACGCGCTCGACCTCGCGAAGAACGTCCGGCGAGGTGCGGTCCATCTGCGCGATCCGCTTGGCTACGTCCGCCTGGATCTGGTGCGAGAGGCCGCCCAGTATCTGTGCCGCTTTCTGCGGATCGAGGTATGCCAGTATCAGGGCTATGGTTTGCGGGTGCTCGCCCTGGATGAAGTTCAAAAGATGGCTCGGGTCGGTGCGCCGGATAAAGTCGAACGGCCTGACCTGGAGGGACGAGGTCAGGCGGTTTACGATGTCGATGGCTTTCTGGGTGCCGAGGGCCCGCTCCAGGACGTCGCGGGCGTAATCGATACCGCCGTTCTGGATGAACTCCTGTGCCATCATCATTTCCTGGAACTCTTGCAGAACCTTGTCCCGGTCTTCAGGCTCGATCCTGTCAAGGCGGGCTATTTCGAAGGTCAACTGCTCGATTTCGTCTTCACGCAGGTGCTTGAATATTTCCGAGGAAACCTCGGAACCGAGGGAAACGAGGAAAATGGCCGCTTTCTGGCGCCCCGTCAGTTGTGTCTTTTTCGTTTGAAGCATCTCTCACTCCATCCTACGGTCAGGTGGAACTCGTTTCCTATATTATCGGCCTGCACATCAAATTAACAGTATAAATATATCAAAGTCAAACCAAAATTAGGCCCCAGACGCTCCTTGCCGGGTGAAGAATGGGGGTCAGAGCCCCCCCTTGTCAGGAAGGGGGGGGGTCAGAGCCCCCGGGATAAGGGGGACTATTCCTCCGCCAGCCAGGTACGCAGGAGCTGGGCCACGTCGTCCGGCCTCTCCCGGGCCAGGTTCATGGCATTTTCCTGCAGCTCCAGCCTCGCACGCTCTTCCAGTGAGAGCTCCACGTCTATACCCTCCTCCTCCGCAGCCCGCAGGGCGGCCTCCCGCATGCGCTGCTGCTCCAGGGCAAGGGCCTCCTCCTTCGCCCTCCTCCGGCGCTCCAGCTCCTTGGTGATTGCGCGGAACAGGATAAAACCGATGAACAGCGAAATGACCCCGATCAGGGCCGCCAGGAGTATCTTCTTGACCTGCTCTTTCTTCCTGAACTCGGCACGGAGGGACTCCCAGTACTTGCTGCGGTCGAACATGATGTTCTCGACCGCCACCTGATCGCCCCTGCCCTCGTCAAAATTGATCGATTTTTTTACGATATTCTCGGCCTTCTTCAGCTCCTCCTGCGACAGGCCGGCCTGGACCGGCTCCTTTGTCGGGTCAAGGTCGTATTCCCCGCTCGGCAGCTTCGGCAGGTTCTGGACGCCATCAATGGCGATGGCGACCGATACTTTCGATATGTCGTACGGATCCCGCTCTATCTTACGCGTGGTCTTGTTGACCGCGTTGTTCTTTATGTCCTCGCTCTTGCTGTACTTGGAGTACTGGTCGTCGCTGGCCTTGTAGCCCGGGGGAACGTTCCCCTCGGTGCCGGCCGGCCCCTCCGGGTTCCAGCCATGGCCCTGGAAGCGCTCCTTCGTGTTTTTCTCGGAAATGACCAGGTTGTCCTTTGTTTCGCGCTCGGAGTACGGAGTGGCCGGGTTGTCCTTCACCATTTCAATCGGGGTGTACTCCTCCTGCTCCTCCGCCACCTTGTCCCAGTTGAATTCCATGTTGAGCCGCAGTATCTGTATCCGGTCTGCAGAATAGATACGCTCCAGGCCGGCCCTGATATCCTTGAGCATCCTGACGCGCGCCCGCTCTTCCAGCTTGTGCCGGTACTCAAGGATGGTGTATTCCGTTTTCGCCTTGTCGAGCTCGTCGTCGAAATCAGATATGATATTTCCCGTTTCGTCCGTTACCGTGACGTTTTCCGGCTTCAATCTGTTGCCGACCGCCCGCGACACGAGATATATGATGCCTTTAATCTCCTTCTGGCTGAGCTTGTCATACCCCGCCTTTAAATGCACCGTGACCGCGGCCGTGTATGGAGTATCCTTTTCGGAGTAAATGCTCTCCTCGGTCATGGCTATGTCGATGTCAGCCTGCTCGATGTTCTCGAGCGACTCGATGTGCCGCTTGATCTCGTCCCTGAGGGACCGCATGAACTTCACGTCAAGCTCGCGCTCTGTCTCGGTCCACTTCGTCATGTCGAAGAGCTTCCACCCGGGGATGCCCTTGGGTATCATCTTCTCCTGCGCGAGCTTGGTCAGGATCAGGTCGCGCTGGGCGGGCCGCACCATGATGCTCGTCTGGCCGGAGGTCTGGTACGGGTATCCCATCTCTTCCAGCTTTTTCGTCACCTGCCCGAAATCATCCGAAGAGAGCTCGGTGAACAGCACGACATTGGGCTGGCCGCTTGAAACCGAGAAGAGAACGATAAAGGCCACCACTACGACGCCGGTTACGACGCCGATAATGATCTTTTTCGTCCGGTCGAGCTTGCCGAACAGCTCCTTCATCTGGCCGAACAGTTTTTTTAAGAATTCCTGCATATGGTCCTCCCCAGGCCGCCAGGGGCACGGCTGTACCTGAACGTTATCACATTACGGGTAAACACAATGAGACATAATACACTTTAGCAAAACAAAAAAAAATGTCAATTAATTTTTCTAAAAATAATAATAAAAATATACATAAAAATTAATTGAATCAGGGGCGTTCCGGGTTGGATAAATATCAAACCTTCAGCATCACCCTCCCCCATCCCCTCCCATCAAGGGAGGGGTGAAGGGCCAACCTGTTACCTAAGGTTAATCAGCTCCCGGTACGCGCGGATCGCCTCGTCCCGCACCGCCTTGGTGAAGCTCATCGCGACTTCCGCCTTCTGGGCAGCTATCATGACCGTATGGATGTCCACCGATTCAGGCTCGTACATCATCTTCTGGGCCAGGTCTTCCGAATTCGTCTGCAGATCGTTCACCTTTCCCAGGGCTTTCATCAGGGCATCGGCAAATGATGTGGAAACATCATCATACCCCGGTTCGCGCTTCACGCTGTTGTCATAGTGAAGCGGGTGGGTTTTCTTCATCTCCACGATGTTGCCGATCGGTTCGCCGCTCAGGATGTTCATTATTGCACTCCTTTTATATCATTGTACCGCATCTCGATCTTGGACGCCAGCCCCAGGTCGTCGATACGGTCCCAGGTCCTCTCATCGCGCTTCAGGCAGAACCGCCTGGACAGTGTATGCGAAATATGGACTTCACTGCTTACTGCCGCTTCCCTGTACATGATCTACCTCCTTATACCCCGCCCCTTCCGATTTCAAGGGCCTTGTTGAACATTGCCTTCTCGTTGTTGATCATCTGCACGTTGGCCTCGTAGGACCGGGAGGCCGAAATCAGGTCCGTCATCTCCATGACGATGTTTATATTCGGCATCTCGACATACCCGGTCTTGGGACCTGTCTTGATGGCGTCGGGATGTGTCGGGTCGTATACGAGCCTGAACGGGGCCTGGTCGTCCTCGATCTTTACCACCCGTACGCCCTTTCCGATACCGCTCTCGATGCGGTTCGGCACTATGGGCGACTTGTAGTTGGGCCGTATGTTGACCGGCGCGAAGATCGCCCGCTTCCTCCGATACGGGCCGCCTTCGGGCGTGCGCGTGGTGGTTGCGTTGGCGACGTTGTTGCTGATCAGGTCCATCCGCAGGCGCTGGGCGGTGAGCCCGGTTGCCGATGTATTAAAGCTGTCGAACATTCCCATTCCGAGTCTCCTTTACCTAAGCCGTCCGCATGACAAACTTGAGCATCTTGAAATTGTTGTTCAGGCTGGTCGTGAACGCGTTATAGCGCATAAGGTTCTTGGCCGCGTCGACCATTTCCTTTTCTATGTCCACGTTGTTGCCGTCATTGCGGTACGAGGTGTTATAATCAAGGTTAATGCGCGAGCGCACCGTGGTAATGTCGCGGGGCACGAAAAACGGGATGTGGCGCTCGTCTGTCATCAGGGCCGGCAGCTTGTTCTCCTTCTCTTCCCTGTCAAGGATCGCCCGCTTCAGCTCGCTCTCGAAATTGACCTCGCTCCTTTTAAAGTGAGGCACGTCCACGTTGGCGATATTGTTGGCGATCACCTTTCTCCTGAGCGACTCGTTATCGAGCCCCTTTTCCAGGAGGTAGTTGGTCATCATCATCTTACTGTTCTCGAACATCTTGTGTCCTCGCTAATGCGGATTTACAGCCTAATAATCTCATCGGCGTAACAGTGAATACTTTAAGCTTTTTTTGCAACGGGACATAATTTTTTTTGCATTGGGATAGTTATCGCCATGCAGGAGGGGGTCAGAGCCTCGACTATTGCGACATCCTGTCGTAAGACGGAACTTTGCCATCCTGGCTCAGCCTCGTTTCCCGATTGTTGTCGGAATTTCGAGGATAGTTCTCGCCATATTTCGGGGTCAGAGCCCTGTTTCGTGCTTCGGAATATCCGTAATAGTAATAGCCCTCTTGATGACCATATTTTTTATTATGTTTATATTTATTTGCATTACTATCAACGCCATGAATAATAAAATATTTGAGCAGCGTCCAATTTTATTGTTTCGTTATTTTCATTCATGTAACCATGTAGCATATAACACATGAAAGGTACGGGCAATCAGTCCGGTCATACAAAACAACAATAACAGGGGGGGAACACGTGAAACATATTCTTTCGATGGGGTTTACCGCGCTCATTCTTCTCTTTGCATCGTCATCAGCAATGGCAATCGGCGTCGGCGTGTACGGCGATTTCCAGCGGGGCACAACAAGCTCCAGGACTTATTTTAATGTATCTTCGGACGATATAGGGGTATCGGGTGGTCTGGTCCTTGACACGAACGTGGCAAAAAACAATCTGTTCAATTACCGGGTGCGCCTGGGAGCGGGACAGACCTGGGCCAGCAAAAAACCGATTACGCGCGCAAGCCTTATCCAGTCATTCGGCGTCTCACCCGCTCCGCTTCGCGGTGATTTTGCGAGGTTCTGGTTCGGGCCGAGGATCGGACTCCACTACATAAACGCACAAATGACCAGCAGCAATGATATGGATATGATGATGCTCATGTCGATTGCGTCAGGGTTTCCGATGCTGTTTCCCGAGGAAAAAATCTTTATGAATGCCTTCAAGGCGGATATAGGGCTGGTGGTGGCCGGCTTCAACTTCAATTTTGGTGACAGATTCACCCTTTCCTTTGAGCTGGGCTTCGATTACGGATTCATGGTAGGCAAGGCTAAATACGCATCATCCGGCCAGAAGCTCGACGCCTCGGGCGAGGGGATAGAGGGCTTCGCTACCATGGCGGTCCTGTTCAGGATCAACGATACCTTCGCCGCAAAACCGGACGGGGCGTCAACTACCGACACCGGAAATAAAATCAAGATCGATATTCAGGAATAACAGCAAACCTGAACGCTTCACTTCCGCTCCGCATGGCACCATGCGGAGCGGAAGGGTTATGCACCCGCTTTTTTTCACTTTACTTTCTTTAACTAAGTGTATAGTATTACCATAATAATAATAGCGGACGATTTAATAGCACGGGAAGGGAAATACGTCTCTATCCCGGCAAAACCGCCTGTTTATTAAGAACTTTTTTCAATACATTTCGATCAAATATCTACCATGAAGCAGTGGAGGATTTTTCATGAAAAAGCAATGCAGTCTTTCCATACTGACCGGATTGTTCGTCTTGTTCACCGCGTCGTCCGCCTGGGCAGTCGGCATCGGCGCCTATATTGACGCAGCGGGCGGTGAAGGATACCGAAAGGTCAAGTCCCGCTCCCTCGAGGACAGCGGCGGCACGGCCACGAACTACGGGTTCAGGGCCGGCCTCGTGTTCGACACCTGCGTGGCCTGCGACAGCGCGGTCAGCTACCGGATGAAGCTCGGCGGCGGCCTGTTTCGTAACGACCTCCTGACCAAATCCAATTTCAACAGCCTGCACTGGAGCAACACGCTGGCGTTCGCGCTGGTGAAAAACGACTACGTGAAGTTCTGGCTCGGACCGCAGATCGGGTTCCAGTACTACCGGGGCAACGGCGACCGCCTGTTCATCGGCACCGAGAACCCGAACGCGGTGCTCTTCCTGAGTGGAACTGCTCCAGACTGGTTTTACCAGGGAATATTCAAAGAACGGAACAGGTACAGCATCTTCGGAGCTGACGCCGGCCTGGCCTTCGGCGTGAACATCAACCTTGGCGACTATGTGAGCCTGCTGTTTGATGCGGGCGTGACATACGGTTACCGCATGGGAACGCAGAAACGCGAGGTGATCGCAGCCATCATCCCCTACATGCCGTTCAACAAGTTCAACGACAGAATCACGGAGCACGGCATCGAGGGATATGCCTCTGTCGGCCTCATGTTCCGGTTCGTGGACACGTACCAATAGGCGGGGTTACGTAACGGAGGGCGGGGTCACGTGACCCCGCCTGCCAAATTATTCCCTACTCGTCGTAGCACCCGATCTTTCTCGAGATTACGATCCGCTGCACTTCCGACGTCCCCTCGCCGATGGTGAGGAGCTTATAGTCCCGGAAGAAGCGCTCTATGTTGTACTCCTTCATCAGACCGTACCCGCCGTGGAGCTGGACCGCCTCGTCCACAACGCGCCCCATCACCTCGGAGCAGTAAAGCTTGGCCATTGCCGCTTCCTTGCCGAAAGGCTTTTTCTGGTCCTTGAGATAGCAGGCCTTGTACAATAAATTGCGCGCGGCCTCGATCTCGGTGGCCATGTCGGCCAGCTTGAAGGCATTGACCTGGAACGTCGAGATCGGCTTGCCGAACTGCTTCCGCTCCTTGGCGTACTTCATCGCCAGCTCGTACGCGCCCTGCGCCCCGCCCAGGCCCATGGCCGCGATGGCCAGCCGCCCGTTGTCCAGGGTCTGCAGCATCTGGTGGAAGCCCTCGCCCCGCTTGCCCAGGAGATTTTCCTCCGGAACGCGGCAGTCATCGAAATAGAGCTCACCGGTGTCCGACGCGCGCCACATCATCTTTTTCGTCATCTTCTTCTGGGTATAGCCCTTCGTTCCGTTGGGGACAAGGATGCAGGAGACTTCCTTCTTGTCGCCTTTCGTCCCGGTGATGGCCTGTACCGTGCATACCCCGGCCATCTTGTTAGTCGAGTTCGTGATGAAGATCTTGCTACCGTTGATAATCCACTGCCCGTTCTCGAGCTTGGCGTTCGTCTTGCTCGCCCCGGCGTCGGAGCCTGCTTCCGGCTCGGTCAGGCCGAAGGAGGCCAGTATCTCGCCCTTGCATAGCCGTGGCAGCCACTCCTTCTTTTGCTTCTCGCTGCCGTAGTAGTAGATGGGTCCGATGCCGAGGGAGTTGCCCGCCGCCACGGTGGCGCCGTGCGATCCGTCGATCCGGCAT
>Ga0116149_1002842_pt1 | contig 18510 bp, 16 predicted proteins | sample AD_UKC057_MetaG_FD_89787 | JGI IMG/M metagenome (GOLD analysis project Ga0116149, IMG submission 89787) | Active sludge microbial communities of municipal wastewater-treating anaerobic digesters from USA - AD_UKC057_MetaG | ecosystem: Engineered > Bioreactor > Anaerobic > Digestate | place: USA... | reverse complement strand
GATCCTTGAACAGCGCATAGTACTTCGCATGCAGCTTGAGCGCCTGCCCCGGCTTTCCGGTCCTGAAGGCCCGGACGAGATTCGACACCGGGCGCGGGATGATGTTCGAGGCCACGCTGACGACGCCGTCGGCTCCCGCGGCCAGAAACGGCAGCGTGAGGGCATCGTCGCCGCTCAGGACCGTGAACGACGGCTTCAATGCCGCGCGCAACTGGCTCACGCGGTCGACGTTGCCCCCGGCTTCCTTGATGCCGACGACGTTGGGGCAGCGATCGGCCAATCGACGCACCGTGTCGACCGCGATCTCGACGCCGCATCGGCCCGGGATGCTGTAGAGGACGATGGGGAGTTTCGTCGCGCGTGCAATCGCGCGGAAGTGCTCGAAAAGGCCCTCCTGGGTCGGGCGATTGTAGTAGGGGGCCACCTGCAGGGAACCGTCGGCACCAGCCTCCTCGGCCGCGCGCGTCAGGTAAATGGCTTCCTTGGTCGAGTTGCCCCCCGTGCCGGCGAGCACCTTGAGCTTCCCGCGCGAGAGGGCCACGGACATCTTCACGATTTGGATGTGCTCGTCGAAATCGACCGTGGGCGATTCGCCCGTCGTTCCGACAGGCACGATTCCGTCCACCCCTCCGCGCACCTGGGCGCGAATGAGCGATTCAAGAGCAGCCGCGTCCACCTTCCCGTCTCTGAACGGGGTCACCAGGGCGGTGTACGTTCCGGCAAAAGGCAAACGATAAGTCATAACGCGCGTTCAAGGTGTAAGATTGCCAGCATCTTGACCAGCCTGAAGATGCAGTACTCGTCAGCTCTTCTCGATGCAGGCGTAGGCATTGTGGCTGTGGATGCTCTCGAAGTTCTCCGCCTCGACCTTGTACCAGGTCACGTTCGAGTGCGCGTTCAACCGAAGCGCGACGTTGCGCACCAGGTCCTCGACAAAAACCGGATTTTCGTACGCCCGCTCGGTGACCGATTTTTCGTCCTGGCGCTTGAGCAGGGAGAACAATTCGCTGCTGGCCGAACTCTCGACCACGGCGATCACATCCTCGATCCACACGATGCCGTCGGAACGGAGTTGCACCGTCACGCGGCCCCGCTGGTTGTGGGCGCCGTGGCGGCTGATCGCCTTCGAGCAGGGACAGAGCGTCGTGACCCCGGTGATCACGGTGAGGACGAAGTCGATCGTCTCGCCGATCGCCGCCGCGTCGAAACGCGCCGTGTAATCCATCAGGCCCATCATCCTCGAGGCAGGGGCACGCTTTTCGAGAAAGTAGGGAAACTCCAACTCGATATGAGCGGTCGCGGCGTGTAACTTGCGCTGCATGGCGCGCAGGATCTCGGGGATGTTCTCGACATGCACCATGCTGCCATGCGCGTTGAGGACCTCGATGAACCGGCTCATGTGGGTCCCCTTGAACTCCTTGGGCAAGTCCACGTACATCCCGATCGTGGCGACGGTGTTCTGCACGGTGTGCGCCTTGTCGCGCACCTGGATCGGAAAACGCAAACCCCGCACACCCACCTTGTCGATCCGCAGCTCGCGGTGGTCCCGCTCGCTCTGCTTGTCGTGCAGTCGAGTGGACGCAGAATCGCTGCCCCTCGCTGTCTCGATGGTGGTCCGCGCACGCCTTTTCATCAATGCGCCGCAAGATAGCAGAACACGCGCCTCCTGCCAAAAGCATTCTAGCCCGGATCCGGTTCCGCGCGCAGCCTGTGATCGCTCCGGGCTGGCCCGCATGTTTCATCGACTCGTGACCACGGCGAAGCCGAAGACTCCAACACGCGGACCGCCGCGGGCTATTCCGCTTTTGACGCCGGGACGCAATCCGGAGAGGATGGGGCCGCATGAACTGGCTGCTGCGTTGCTTTCGTGGCGTCGCCCTGGCCTGCCTCGCGGGCGGGCTCGTCGCCGCCGAAACGGCGTCCACCTTCACGGTCGCCACCTACAACCTCGAAAACTACGTGGACGTGGACGGCGGCGGGCGCGTGGCCAAGCCGGCCGAGGCCAGGGCGAAGATCCGCGAGAGCATCCGCGCCATCAGACCCGACGTGCTGGCGGTGCAGGAAATCGGCACGACCAACACCCTGCTGGAATTGCGGGCTTCACTCAAAGCCGAGGGCCTCGACTTCCCTCATTGGGAGCATGTCCGGGGATCGGATACCAACATCGCCGTCGGGCTGCTCAGCCGATACCCGATCGCAGCCCGCCGTCCGCACCCGCGCGAGAGTTTCCTGCTCCTGGGCCGACGCCATCGGGTCAGCCGGGGGTTTCTCGAAGTCGATATCCAGATCACCCCGCGCTACAGTTTCACGCTCCTCAACGCCCACCTGAAATCGCGTCGCACGATCCCGAACGCGGACCAGGCGGAATTGCGCGCGCAGGAGGCAATCCTGTTGCGCAAGCACGTGGATACCGTGCTCGAGGCGCGCCCGAAGGCGAACCTGGTGGTGCTCGGAGACTTCAACGACACGAAAGACTCCGTGGCGCTCCAAACGCTCCTGGGCAAACGGCCGCGCGCGCTGGTGGACACGCGCCCTGCCGAACGCAACGGCGACGATGCCCCCAGCCCCAACCCGCGCTGGGATCCGCGACACGTCACCTGGACCCATTTCTACGGAACGGCCGACAGCTACGACCGCGTCGATTACATCCTGATCAGCTCCGCGATGGCGCGCGAGTGGGATCGGGCAGGCTCCTACGTGCTCGCGCTCCCCAATTGGGGCGTCGCCTCCGACCACCGACCCGTCATCGCGCGATTCCACGCTGAAGATCGCTAGAGACCGGCCACCCCCTGCTCCGACATGCCTTCGCAATCCGCCCAGACGAGCGACCGGCTCGCAGCCCGCATTCTGTGGGGCATGGTCGCCGGGCTGGCGCTGGGCATCATCCTGCGCATGATCGTGATCCGGCACCCGGCCCTCGACACGGCGGCCAACTGGCTGGCGCGGGAGGCATTCGATCCGCTCGGCCAGGTGTTCCTCGGCCTGCTCTTCTTCGTCGTGGTCCCGCTCGTCTTCGCCTCGCTCACGCTGGGCATCATCCAGTTGGGACGTCTCAGCCGGCTCGGACCGCTGGCTGGACGCACATTCCTGCTCTTTGTGGCCAATATGGCCGTCGGAATTGCGATCGGTCTGATCATCATGAACGTCGTGCGGCCCGGCGATCGCCTTGCCCCCTCGACCAAGACGCAACTCATCGAAAACACGCGTTCCGAGGCCGAGGACGTACAAACGCGCGCGGCCACGCAGCCCCGCCTCGGGCCGGCCCAGTTGGTCGAGACCTTCATGCCCCGCAACCTGCTCAAGGCGATCGTCGAGTTCCAGATTCTCCCCCTCATTCTCTTCGCGCTGCTCACCGGCGCGGCGGGGACCCAACTCCCCGAAGCCCACCGCTGCCGAGTGCAAGGCGGCCTCGAGATCGTGGCGGCCCTGATGACCCGGCTCGTCGATTATGCCATGCGGCTTGCCCCCTATGCCGTGGCCGCTCTGATGGCCAGCCTCGTCCTCCGGCTCGGTCTCGAGTTGTTGCGCCCGCTGCTCATCTTTGTCCTCTGCGTGGTCGGCGGCATCGCACTCCATCTGTTCGGCACCATGTCCCTGCTCTTGAAGATCTTCACCCGCCGATCGCCAATCGAGTTCTTCGCCGCGATCCGAACCATCCTGGTCACGGCGTTCTCCACCAGTTCGAGCAATGCCACGCTGCCCACCAGCATCAAAGTCGCCCGAGAACGGCTCGGCGTCTCCGCCAGCACAGCCGGGTTCGTCCTGCCCCTGGGCGCCACACTCAACATGAGCGGCACAGCCCTCTACGAAGGGTGTGTGGTGCTCTTCATCGCCCAGGTCTATGACGTCCCCCTTACACTCAGCGGACAAATCATGCTGCTGATCCTCGCCGTCCTGAGCGCCGTCGCCGTCGCCGGAATCCCCGGCGCGTCCCTGCCCCTCATCATTGCCCTGCTCGCCAACTTCCAGATCCCTCCCGAGGGGATCGGACTGATCCTCGGCATCGACCGCCTGCTCGACATGGCGCGCACTGTCCTCAATGTCGCGGCCGATGTCGTCACGGCCTGCATCGTCGACCAACAGGTCCGCCCCGCCATCGAGCGGCCGGGCAGCGCATGAACGACGATTATACCCCGCTTGCCCCGGACCAATGACTTGCCTCCTTGTCCCAACACGCTCCTGAGAAACTGACCCCTCCATTCTATGTCAACGCATCGCATCGGCATCATCGGCGGCAGCGGCCTCTATCAAATCGAAGGATTCACCGACCAGAAATGGATGCGCGTCCGCACCCCCTTCGGCAGCCCGTCGGACGAACTGCTCACAGGGCGGCTCGCTGGACGCGAGGTCGTGTTCCTGCCGCGGCACGGACGCGGCCATCGCATTATGCCCAGCGAGCTGAACCATCGCGCCAACATCTGGGCCCTCAAGAAGCTGGGCGTCGCGTGGATCATCAGCGTCAGCGCCGTGGGATCGCTCCAAAACCGGTATCACCCCTGCGACATTGTCCTGGTGAACCAGTTCCTGGACCGCACCAAGCGCTCGTATGAACACACCTTCTTCGGGCGCGGCATTGTGGCTCACATCGCCTTCGCCCATCCGATCTGCGAAGAACTGCGTCAGACCCTTCTCGAAACCGCCCGCCGTCTGAAGGCAAAAGCGCATGATGGCGGCACTTATGTTTGCATGGAAGGGCCGGCGTTCAGCACCCGCGCCGAGTCGCTCGCCAACCGCGCCGCAGGCCACGCCGTCATCGGCATGACCAACCTCGGCGAGGCCAAGTGCGCCCGCGAAGCCCAAATCGCCTACGCCACCCTCGCCATGGTCACCGATTACGACTGCTGGAAGGAAGACGGCAACCACGTGACCGTCGATATGATCATCGAGTGCCTCCACCGCAATGCCGCCCTGGCCAAACAAATCGTCGCCCAGGCCATCCCCAGGATCCCGATCCAGCCCGGCTGCGCGTGCCACTCCGCGCTCCAGAACGCGATCCTCACCGACCGATCCTCCTGGCCCGCCGCCGCCAGACGCCAACTCGCCCTCCTGTTGCCTGACCCGAAAAGCCCATGACCGGACTTTCTTGCAGGGCCAATCTCCCTCGGGGTCCGATCTCCGCGAGGCCCCTGTCCGGTGACAATGACCGTATCGGGTCACGTGGACTGCCAATTGTCGAATGTGAAGATGCGACCCCGAGCACTCGAAAGGTCAGCGGTCCGGCGCTGAAGTGTGCTCGCTGAGCCAGACCATGTCACGATTGTTGGGGGATTCGACGCCGAGGGTGAGCCAGTTGTTGTATTTGACTGGAGCCTTTGTGCGGGCGTCCAACCACTTCCTGATCTCAGCATGGCCGTCGGCAAAGGAGAAGCCGCAGGCGCCATTGTGGGAGCTGGCAGGGTAATCGAAGATGTAGGCCCGGGACGGGTTGGCGGGATCCGCCATCCAGACGCCGAAGGCGCCGTTGTTGATGCTGTCAGGATGCTCGTCCACAAAAACGTGGATCATCGTCGGCGAGCCCACCTGGAAGTCGGCGGCCTTGAAATAGACCTTGAACTTCGGGTTGGCGACCCGGTAGTTGAGCCAGTTGCCACCCGCGGGGTCGGCGACCGCCACGCTCATGGCGACGCTGCGGACCCGCGGATACACGCGGCCCGCGCGCCGGATGGTGCTCTTGTCGGCGGGGCATTTGTAGATGCCGGCGGCGCTGGCGCTGTACGGGGCCAGCAACGCATGCGTCGGATCCGTCAAGAAAAGCGTGTTGGTGTTGTCCGGGCCCGACGTGAAGTCGAGCCAGCCTTTCACCCAACTGCCGACGGCGTCGCCGGGTTCGAGGTTCGGAACCAGCACGCCGTTGTAGTCGTCGGCATAGAGACCGTGGGCGAGCTGGAGCTGCTTCAGGTTGCTCATGCACTGAATGCCCTGCGCCTTGGTCTTCGCCTTGCCGAGCGCCGGCAGCAGCATCCCGGCCAGGATGGCGATGATGGCGATGACCACCAACAATTCGATCAGCGTGAAGGCAGCCCGGGCGAAGTGCCCCCGCGCCGGAAACCGAATGGGCAACGCCCCAACGGACAGGCAACAAGGAGCCCTGCAAGAGGCGAGGCTGGCCCCCGCGGATCGAGTTCGTCCCGTGTCTCCCCCACTTCCCGGCCTCGTCAGAAGCAAGTTCATAAGTCCAGCACACAACGGACCCAGCGCCCTGTTGGGATCAACATGCACGGCGTAAGGGAAACTGCCCTCCAGGTCAAGATGTTCCTCGGAATCTACCGCGCAGTCCAACACCCGGACCGGTGCATCGGATTGTTGGCGGTGTTCTGTCGCCCGGTGAGGGCACCGGGCCTACAACACCGATGTCTGTCCCCCCCCCCATAGCAGGCCGGGTCCCCTGACCCGGCGTCCGCACCGATGTCTGTCCTCGCGCCGCGTGAGGGCACGCGGCCTACAACACCGATGTCTGTGCCGCGAGGCCGCTCCCAGTCGGGCATCGCGGCATCGCGGCATCGCCCCAGTCAGAAATCGCCGTTGCGCGCAGAGGCAAGTTGTGCTCTGATTCGGGCTGTTAGCAGACATGATACAATCAGCCGCCAACGAAGGACGCTGCCAACCCAGTCCGTTCGCCCCAAGACCATGCACCTATGAAATCTGAATCGCTCAATCGCCGCACGTTTTTCAAGCACAGCGCCGCCTTGGCGGGCGGCGCGGTCCTGCTGCCCCTCGCTGCCCCGAGTTCGACGGCGCGCGCCGCCGCGGTCAAGCGCACGGCCGCGGACCAGGTGGCCCTGGGCCGGACCGGGATCAGGCTGAGCCGTCTGGGGTTGGGCACGGGCAGCAACAGCGGCAAGGTCCAACGCGATCTTGGCCGGCAAGCTTTCGATCGCCTGATCCGGTACGCGTATGACAAGGGCATCACGTACATCGATGCCGCCCAGTCGTATCAGACATTCGGATGGATCGGAGCGGCGATCAAGGGCCTGCCGCGCGAGCGGCTCTTCATCCAGTCCAAGATCCCGGGCGAGCCCGAAGATGTGCTCGACGCAATCGACAAGCACCGAAAAGCCTTCGACACCGATTACATCGACAGCATGCTGATCCACTGCATGGTCAAACCGGGATGGACCGATCCGTTCAAGCGCGTGATGGAGGGTTTCGACCAGGCCAGGGAGAAGAAGTGGATTCGGGCCCGCGGCGTCTCGTGCCACAGCCTGCCCGCGTTGCAGACGGCGACCGCCAGCGATTGGACCGACGTGCATCTCGTGCGGTTGAATCCGCAGGGCGCCTCGATGGATACGCCGGAAGAGACCTGGAACGCTCGGAGCGACGCAAGCCACGTGCCGGCCGTCGTCAGCGAAATCAAGGAGATGCGCCGGCGCGGCCACGGGGTCATCGGCATGAAGCTGATCGGCGACGGCGCCTTTCAAACACCCGAGGAGCGAGAGAAGTCCATCGGTTACGTCATCCGGTCCGGCCTGTGCGACTCGGTCGTCATCGGTTTTAAGAGCACGTCCGAGATCGACGAGGCCATCGAACGCATCGACCGGGCCTTGGCGGAGGTCTGAGGTTCTCTATGAACACGTGTCCATGGTGGCCGCTACTGGCAGTCGTGGCGTTTTCCGCGTTCGCGGCAGGGCCTGTGCCGGATTTCCGGCTCCAGGACGTCAACATCCGATCCAATCGCGAGGGCCGGACGGTTTCCCCCCGCGATTACAATTATCAGGTGGCGGGCTTCTACTTCGCCACCGCGAGCACGTGAGGGTCTTGTCGTATCCAGTTTGGATACCTCGAGACTATTCAGCAGGAAGTCCGCGCGGCCAGGCCCGATCTGAACGTCGAGATCCTCGGCATCAACCACACGGCCTTCCAGGCGTATGCTTCAGTGCTCACCGCCAACAGCCGGCTGCCGCTGCTCCAGGACACGGTTACCAACCATGTCTGGAGCGATTGGCTGGCGAACTATGACGACGTCCGCATCCTCGATGCGCGCAACCACCTCCGGGCAGTGTTCAACCTCAGTGCCCACAGCCTAACCGTGGCGTCGAATCGCACGGCCCTCAAAGCGCTGTTGATCGAGACAGCGACCGCCGGGGACACGGATGGCGATCGCCTGCTGGATGACTGGGAAGAGGCCTCCTGGGGCAATCTCGACGCCAAGCCCGAAGAAGATCCTGACCGGGACGGCGCCGATAACGCAACCGAATTCGCCTTCGGATCAAACCCTGCCGACCCCCAGTCCCATCCGGTTCCCTTGACCACCGCCGCCGCTGCTGTGACTCCGCCGGCCTTCGATCTATCGTTCCGTTGCCGAGCGGGGTCCTGGCTCACCTACCAGGTGGAAGGTTCGACGGATTTCGAGAGCTGGACCATCGAACCCGGTTGGGTCGGCTCGCCCGATTCGCTTGTGAACCTGTTCGACGGCACTGGCCTGGCCGTAGCGACCTGGCGCGTCACGCCTCCTGCCGGGAACCTCGCCCGACGGTTCCTCCGGGTGCGAGTTCTCAACAGAGCCTGGAGGTGCCCGGGGCTTCTGAACGGTGAATGAGTTGATCCCGTCGGTGTTGTTGCCCCGACACAGGGGCAACGCACCCGATGGTAATCCTGGTCGGGTTTCGCGCGTCCTGACACCCGGAGCTTCCAGCACCAAACGGTGGCATTAACTTGGCACCCCGAACGGGCAGGGCTCAGTCGGTCTCGAAAGCCACTTCGGGACGCTTGTTGGTAACTTCCAGACGCCCAGAGGTTAGCCCGCGAGCCCGAGCCCGAGAAAGTGCCTGGGCCTCAACACTGCCTGGCCCCGCCGCCGGGTCGACATCCCAGGGCTGCCCCCCAACACACGTGCGCCAGTCGCAACACGAACGCAACGACTGGCGCACTCTCGTGGACAGGCGGGGAGGCTGATCGCCCGCGTCCTTGAGAAACACAAGCAAGTTAGCGAGGATTCGCAGACCAAGGAGGCGTGAGAACCACTCGTGGACGCCGGGTGGCAACCACGATCACCGACGCCCGACGCCTTGCTAAGTGGCGCCGCTGCGCGGCGCCAAAACTTGACTCGTTTGCCACAGCTTCCATCTGCGGAGTAACTCTCGCGCCTTTCCGCGCGAGCATGGCGGGCACTCCCGCCATGCGACCGGCGCCTTCCGCCACTGTCCCGAGGCTCCGAAAACCAGCAGCCCGGTCGCGCCCATCCCATCCATCACATCCGGCATGTTGGAGCGGTCTTTGGGAACAAACGTTCAATCACCCTCACGGGATAGACGAGTTCAGGCTGCTTGCCTCGGGCTTGGGCGGCTCGGAGGAAACCGAACCGCCATCGGAAAAACCACGATCCCGCGTGTTGACGGGCTGCTCGTCCGCCGATACCGTCCTCGGACTGGACAACCCATGCTCGAAGTCATTGAAAAACTGCTGATCCTCCAGGAGCGCGATCGGAGAATTCTCCACCTCCAGCGGGAACTCGAATCCGTTGATCCCCAACGCCGAGCTGTGCTGACGAAGGCTGAGAAAGCCGAGGCGGCTCTGGAGCATGCACGGCAGAAGACACGGCATCTCGAGGGCGAGCGCAAGAAGCTCGAACTCGAAGTCAGTTCGCGCCAGGAGAGAATCGAGCGCTATTCCCTGCAGCAATTCCAGACCAAGAAGAACGAGGAATACCGCGCCTTGACCCACGAGATCGACACCTGCAAAGCCGAGATCGCCAAGATCGAGGACCAGGAACTTGACATCATGGAACAGGCCGAGGCGGCGCACGGGGCGGTCTCCGACCTCGCCGCAAACGCGGCAACCGTGAAGGAAGAATCCGCGCGTCAATTGGCCGACCTTGCCGCGCGGGAGGACACTCTGAAGAAACACCTGGTCGAGGCCATCGAGGGGCGCTTGGCTCTGGCTGGAGCCGCCGGCGAGGCCGGCCTGGCGATCTACGAGCGGCTGCGCAAGAACAAGGGCGAACGCGTCGTTGTCGGCGTCGAGCACGGCGCATGCGGCGGTTGCCACATGAAACTCCCCGCCCAGGTCGTGCTCGAGTGCCGCGGTGACCAGAACATCGTCACCTGCCCGAATTGCGGACGCATCCTCTACTACACCCGCGAGATGGACATGGCGGTTGCCGAATGACGGGCGCCGGCGATCGTGGTTGTCACCCGGCGACCACGAGTTGTTCACACGCCTCCTTGGTCAGGCGAGGCCTCGCTAACCCGGAAATCTCACCAGTGGGGCGCGGGTTTCTGATGAGCCCGCCTTTCAGGTGAAATGTGACGGTGACCGGTCAGATGACATCAATAGCTGGTGAGAAATGCGCTAAGCGCCCGCCGTATCGTCACTGACCTCGAATTCCAGCCCCCCGGTCCACTTGGCGACCAAATTATAAAGGGCGGCGCCGATCAGGCCGCCAATGAACCCGGCCACCGCATAGAAAATCGGTGCCAGGATGGCGAAAGCCAGGGCTCCCCCCCCGTCCCGACCGAATATCGCGGCCATCAACAAGAAGGGCACGGCGATGAGACCGGCGATGCCGTAAAGGATGGCGCTGACGATGCCGGCCCGAAGTGGAGTCACTCGAGTGAGTCGTTTGATGGTAGTCATGATGGGTGCGGGTTTGGTCGACAACCCGAGGTCGCGCGCATGCCGCCTCTCACCTTGGGTTCACAGCCCGGACAATTGCCGCGGCGTTCATCCTTGTCAAGGAACGGGTTGCGCCCCGAAACGAAGAGGCTGTATCTGGAGGTTGTCGGTGGCAGTCGAGTTCGCGCCGCGGGGGGCACGCGGCCTACAACATCGGTGTCTGTCCCCTTGCCTTTGCCGGCCGGGTGTCCTCACCGGGCGGCTAACCCTGCACGCGACGTGAGACTGCCGGCGTTCCGCTGCGCCCGCTTGCTTTGCCCAACAGCAGGTCGTAGTGTTGGCTCCGGTTCCAGGGGAGCGGAGGCTCGCCGCGGGCGCAAGCCCGCGGAGGAAAGTCCGAACTCCTCAGGGCGCGATGCCGCGTAACTCCGCCAGTGCGGGAGATACACGCGGGAGGCGACACCGCGAGGTGTCCCGACGGACAGTGCCACAGAAAACAAACCGCCATTGTGCGACGACGGCCGCAAGGTCGCGCGGCGCGCGGTGGCAAGGGTGAAAAGGTGGGGTAAGAGCCCACCGCTCCAAGCGCAAGCGCGGAGGCACGGAAAACCCCATCGGGAGCAAGGTCAAATAGGGGATCGAAGGCGCGGCCCGCGCCGCGTCTCGTCTCGACGAGACAGGTCCCGGGTAAGACCGCTCAGACAAATGAGCCTCTCCGCTGGCCCTCGGGCCGGCGCAGACAGAATTCGGCTTACAGCTCCCCTGGAACCATCGGCACGAACGGGGCGTGGACGACTCGGGGGAAGAGACGTGGCTGTCCCCGGACAGGCTTCTCTGCCCGGGGTGTTGTGTGTGACGAACCTTAAGCCGGTGTGGGGAGCACTTTCGGACTCGCCTTGACCGGCAACTCGGGGCATGCCTCGAGCCGGGCTTTGAGGGCGAGGCCTGGGCGGTTCATATGGCGGCGGGCCAGGGCCTGAAGCAGTTTGAGCTTCGTCTGGGGTTTGTTCGTCGCATCATTCACGACTCCCCTGGCAGCAATCCCTGTGCCGGAATGCTCGCTCAGCCGAGCTGGAGTCGCGGGTCGTTTTGGAGCATCTGTTCGAGGTTTTCCCAATTCACCCCGCCGGTGCTCTGGACCGTGTTCAGATAGACGATCACTTTCTCGGCCGGATGCTTGCTCAGCAGGAGATCCACCGCGCTTTTCAGCTTCGCGTCGTCCACAGTGTTCGGAAAATCCTCGACGACTCCCTTTTCGTGCGGGATGCCCAGCGCATCGAGAAAGTCGGTGAGGATCCCTGTCTGCGCCTTCAGCAGCCAGCCGCGCAGGAGATTCGCCGCCGCCTCTTCCAACCGGGGGCGGCTCAGAACGCTGGCCATCTCGGAATGACGCTGAGTCCGCGGTTTCTTCTCGAGGAAGACCGGCCGGACACGGTTGGCATCCGCCACGGCCGCCAGGACCGCGCGGTAGAGGGGCTTGTCCGACGCAAAGGCGTACTCAATGACCTCCTGCGCCAGCGCTGGTGTGACAAAGCCCAGTAACTCGTGACACTTTAACATAAACATTCACCTGCCCGTCCGGTCCGCCCCAACTTCGTTCCACCCTCTCTAAACGCCGGCCTTCAGGTCGCAGGAGACTCAGGAACCGGGGCGTTTGAAACGGCAACGGCCTTCTTGGGGGCTTGCCGCGTGTTCGAGCGCCTGCGCTTCAGGTGCCGCACCCGACGGCGGCGCTTTTCGTTCTTATTGTATTGTCTGCCCATAACCTTCTTTACATCCGATATCGATTCGTTTCTGTTCGGCGGAGTATGAAATCGCCCTGGCGCGGCATCAATAACTATTTGGCCTCGGCACTGCTGGTCGCCATCCTGGCCGGATGCGCTTCCGCGGACAGATCAAACCAGCGCAAGGCCCAGGCCGTCGTGCAACTGTTCCTCGAGGCCGAGTTCGACACGGGGGACAAGACCGAAGTTGTGCCGATCTATCGGTCAGCCCCAGTGCCAATCCGCGTGTTCAAGGCGCCGTTCCTCGACAGCGGATCGCTGATCGACGCCTCAGTCGTGGACACGATGGGCGGTTTCTCGATCGTCCTGAAGTTCGATTTCCACGGAAAGCTCGCCCTCGAACATGTAAGCACCGCCTACAAGGGCAACCGGATCGCCGTGCACGCCCAGTTCCCGGAACGGCGCTGGCTGGCCGCACCGCGCGTCTCGACCCGCATTACCGACGGCGTCCTGGCATTCGCGCCCGACGCCACCCGCGAAGAGGCCGTGCGCATTGTGCATGGACTCAACAACGTCGCTGTCAAGCTCGGCAACAAGCCCAAGCCCGGATCGAAGAAACAGACTGACTGAGGAACGACCGGCACGGCACCGACACCACCCACACGAGCCGCATTCGGGGCTGTGCGCATTCCGGACTTGAAATCGCGGGTTTGGGCCCTACGCTCCCGCCGCCAGTTATGAATTACCGCATTTCTCAGCAAGCCGCCGCGCTCTCCCCGTCGCTGACATTGGCCATCGATGCCAAGGCCAAACAGATGAAGGCCGACGGACTGGACGTCGTGGGGTTCGGCGCGGGCGAGCCCGATTTCGACACGCCCCAGCACATCAAGGATGCCGCCGTCAAGGCCCTTGCCGACGGCTTCACCAAGTACACGCCCAGCAGTGGCATCCTGGAACTGCGGCAAGCCATTGCGGACAAATTCAAGCGGGACAACGGCCTCACGTACAAGCCATCCCAAATCATCGTGTCGTGCGGCGGCAAGCACTCGTGCTTCAACACCGTCATGGCCACCTGCCAGGCCGGTGACGAGGTCATCATCCCATCGCCCTACTGGCTGAGCTACCCGGAAATGGTGAAACTGGCCGGCGCCAAGCCGGTGATCGTGCCGACGACCGATGCGACCGAGTTCAAGATCACGCCCGACCAGTTACGCGCCGCCATCACGCCGCGCACCCGTCTCTTCATTCTCAACTCCCCCAGCAACCCGACCGGTTCGCTCTACGCCCCGGATGAACTCAAGGCGCTCGGGGACATCTGCGTCGAGCGCGATGTGCTGGTCCTCAGTGACGAGATCTACGAGAAACTGGTGTACGACGGCGCCGAACACGCAAGCGTCGCATCGTTCTCGCCGGCCCATTACGCCCACACCATCGTGACACACGGGTTCGCCAAGGCCTACTCGATGACCGGATGGCGCCTGGGCTTCCTGGCCGCCCCGGAGCCCGTGGCCAAGGCGGTCGACGCCATCCAGAGCCACAGCACCAGCAACCCCACTTCCTTCGCCCAGAAAGGCGCGGTCGCCGCCCTCAACGGCCCCCAGGATCACCTGAACAGTTGGCTCGCCGAATACAGCAAACGCCGCGGTTACGCCCATCAGCGCCTGAGCAGCATGCCCGGCATCACATGCGTCAACGCCAAAGGCGCCTTCTACCTGTTCCCCAACATCAGCCGGCTCGGCCTCAGATCGACCGAGTTCTGCGCCCGCCTGCTCGAACAGGAGAAAGTCGCCGCGGTCCCCGGCATCGCATTTGGCGCGGACGATTACGTGCGCATCAGCTACGCAACCAGCATGGTCAATATCCAGAAAGGGCTGGACCGCATGGAACGTTTCGCGCGCAGCCTGGCCAAGTGACATGAAGGCCAAGATCATCATCACGCCCAAGAAGGCAGTGCTCGATCCCCAGGGCAAGACCGTCCAGAACGCCCTCGAACACATGGGCTGCCAGGGCGTCGCCGCCGTGCACGTGGGCAAGTACATCGAAATCGAGATGGCGCCCGACGCCGACTGCGCGCAGGCCCGCCAGGCCCTCGAACAGGCCTGCCACCGGTTCCTGAGCAATCCGATCATCGAGGATTACACCATCGCTCTCGAGTAGCCTCCCGCTCCATGCGCTTCGCCATCATCCAGTTCCCCGCGTCGAACTGCGATCAGGACTGCGTCCACGCCGCGCGCGTCCTCGGCCATCACGCCGAATGCGTCTGGCACAAAGAGACCGCGCTGAACAACCCCGACGCCGTGATCATCCCCGGCGGCTTCAGCTACGGCGATTACCTGCGCTGCGGCGCCATCGCCCGGTTCAGCCCGGTCATGCAAGCCGTGCGGCAGTTCGCCGAGGCCGGCGGCCTGGTGATCGGCATCTGCAACGGATTCCAGATCCTCTGCGAAGCCGGACTGCTCCCGGGAGCCCTCGTGCGCAATCGGGATCTTCAGTTCCACTGCGAACAGGTGCTCCTGAGGGTCGGCAACCGCCACACGCCCTTCACCTGCCAAGTGCCACCAGACAGACTCCTCAAGATCCCCATCGCCCACGGCGAAGGCTGCTACTTCGCCGACGAACCGACGTTGGCCCGCCTCGAGGCGGGCGGCCGGATTCTCTGGCAGTACTGCGACGTCAACGGCGAGTTGACGGATCGGGCCAATCCGAACGGCTCGCTCCTCAACATCGCCGGCATCTGCAACGAGAACCGCAATGTCGCCGGCCTCATGCCGCATCCCGACCGCGCCTGCGAAGATATCCTCGGCAGCACGGACGGCCGCCTGATCCTCGACAGCATGGTCCACACGATCGAACAGGCGCGCGCGCTGCCCCGGGCGTCGTAACGGCTTGCAGGCGTCGCGCAGGCCCCCGGACCCGCCTTGCACCGACGCCCGAACAACCGCCACACCGGCTCGGTCCGCACAGGATCATGCCGCTCCTGATGGGGGCGTTGTAACTCATGGTTTCCGACGGCAAGTCAGCGCTCGCCTGCATTTCTCACCACTTCCTGCCACCGCGAAGCCGGGGTTCTCAAGAGAAGTCAGCATGCAGCCCGGAGTTCTTTATCATCTTCCCGGTTGTGAGCAATCCGGGCTAGACTCGACCCCATGAACGACAACATGCTGCGGTTCGACTATCTTGTGATCGGGAGCGGGATCGCGGGACTCTTTTTCGCCGTCAAGGCCGCGGAGCGGGGCCGCGTGGCGATTGTCACCAAGAAATCGAGCGCGGATTCCAACACCAACCACGCCCAGGGAGGCATCGCCTCGGTCACAAGCCAGGAGGATTCGTTTGATCTGCATGTGCGCGACACCCTCACAGCGGGGGCCGGCCTCTGCCGCGAGGAGGTGGTCCGCACCATCGTCCAGGAAGGCCCCGCGCGCGTGCGCGAGTTGATGGACTTGGGCATGCGCTTTTCCGAGCGTGAGAACCCCGAGCATCCCGGCGGTAAGGAACTCGATCTGGGGCGCGAAGGCGGGCACTCGAAACGGCGGATTCTCCACGCCGCCGACGTGACGGGCCGGGAGTTGGAACGTGCGCTGCTTAACGCCGCCAGCCAAAACGCCAACATCCGGTTCTTCGAAGACCACTTCGCCATTGACCTGATCACGACGCAGAAGCTCGGGCGCTCGGAAAGCCAGCGATGCCTTGGCGCCTATGTCCTCTGCAAGGGCACAGGCGAGGTCCGGGTCTTCGCAGCCCCTGTGACCGTGCTGGCGACCGGAGGCTGCGGAAAGGTGTATCTGTACACGACCAATCCGGACATCGCGACGGGCGACGGCGTGGCGATCGCGTACCGCGCCGGGGTGCGCATTGCGAACATGGAATTCATCCAGTTCCACCCGACCTGTCTCTATCACCCCAAAGCCAAGTCTTTCCTGATCAGCGAGGCGGTGCGGGGCGAAGGGGCGGTGCTCCGCACCTTCTCGGGGGCGGAGTTCATGGCGCAGTATCACCCGCTCCAATCGTTGGCGCCGCGGGACGTGGTGGCGAGGGCCATCGACAGCGAGATGAAGAAGAGCGGCAGCGAGCATGTGTACCTGGATATCACGCACAAAACGGCCCCGTTCATCATGCGGCGCTTCCCCAACATCTACCGCACATGCCTCGAGTACGGGATCGACATGACCAAGGGACCGATCCCAGTCGTGCCGGCGGCTCACTACCAGTGCGGCGGCGTGACCGCCACGGTCAACGGGGAAACCGACATCCCCGGCCTGTTCGTCGTGGGTGAAGCCGCGTGCACGGGGCTGCACGGGGCGAATCGCCTGGCCAGCAATTCGCTGCTCGAAGCGGTGGTCTGCGCCCAGCGCGCGGCCCAATGCGCGGCTGCCCTGCCCTCGTACAGCGACTTCCGCAACATCCCGCCGTGGCAGTCGGGCCAGGCGCACAACCCGGACGAGCTGGTCGTGGTGTCGCATCTGTGGAACGAGATCCGGCGCCTGATGTGGGACTACGTCGGCATCGTGCGCACGAACAAGCGGCTCCAGCGCGCCGAGTCGCGGATTCGCAATCTGCAGAGCGAGATTCAACAGGATTACTGGGATTACGTGGTGACATCCGACCTGCTCGAACTGCGCAACATCGCGCTTGTGGCCGAACTGATCGTCCGCTGCGCCATGCAGCGCCCCGAGAGCCGCGGATTGCACTTCAATACCGATTACCCCCAGCCGGCTTCGGATTGGGCGCAAAAGGACACGGTCGTCCGCCGCGTGCCCGACTCGACCCGGCGCGATTGACTCGAAGCGCAAACCAGATACCCTGCCGCCGTTGGACAAATCCATGCCTGCTTCCGACTCACTCGACGCGATGGAATGGAAGCCCCGCCCGCTGTGGTGGCGGGTGATGCGCATTCTCCTCGCCCTGCTGATCATCGCGGCGCTCCTCCTGACCGCCCTCTACTTCGCCTTCACAAACACGTCGTTCCTCAAACGCGTGGTGCTCCCGCGCCTGAGCGAGACCTGGAACGCCCAGATCACCGCCGCGGATCTCTCCGTCGACCCACTGTCCTCGGTCGAGTTGCACCAACTCCGGGTCGAAACCGAGGGGCCGGAACCGCTGTTCGAGGCCCAACGCGTGCTCCTGCGATACCGTCCTTGGGGCCTGCTGATGGGGCGTCTCGAGTTCCCGGAAATCGTGGTCGATGCGCCCCAGGGCATCTGGGTGCGCCAGCCGGACGGCAAGACCAATCTCGATCCGCTCAGCGACGCTTGGGATAAACGGCCACGGGCGGCGCACCGGGGCGCCCGTCCGGAAATGGACATCGGGAGGATCACGGTCACGAACGGCGTTCTGCGTCTTCTGCGCCTGGCGCCCGACGGCGGCAGCCAGTTGAGCGAGATCAGCGCGCTGGACCTGGATCTCGAAGAGTTGGGCAACGAGAAGGAAGCGAAACTCGCATTTCGCGCAACGGCGGCTCACACGGCGACCCCCGCCTCGGGCCTCACAAATGTCCAGGGCCGATTGCAGGCCGCGCTTGCGGGGGCCTTCACCGCCACATTGGACAAGAGGCTTCGCGCGACGTCGGCCCGAGGAGACGCCCGCCTGACCGTTGCCCAGAGCACAGGCACGTTGAGCGACCTGGCAGGGCTCGTCGGAACCCTCGCCTGCGACTTCTCGGCCAATGAAGTCCGCGATGTCTCCGCGCGATTCGAGCGCGACGGCCAATCGCTGGGCGTCATCCGCGTCCGCGGTCCGATGGACCTCGCCCGTTCGGAAGCCAGGCTTTCGCTCGATGTCACCTCGATCGACCGCAACGTGCTGGACCTGGTGGGGGCGCCATTCGGACTCGATTTCCTCGACACCAAGATCAACGTGAAAACGACGCTCGATGTCTCCCGCGGCGGGGACCTGGTCGCTCTGACCGGGCGTTGGGTTCTCGAACAATTCAGCGTCCGCCACGGAGCAACCGCCAGCGCGCCGGTCGATCTCGACCTGGACAGCCACCTGACGATCACCGAGAACGAGCAGTCCGCAATCCTCCATCGGTTCGCCCTCACGGGCCGGCAGGCCCAGCGCGAGCTGCTCAGCGCCACCCTGGACAACCCCATGTACCTGGCCTGGGGACGCCTCCCCCAGGGCGTCAATCAGTCCACTGTCCGAATCGCCATCCGCGACTTGCGCCTGCGCGATTGGGCGCTCTTTCTCGGAACAAATGTGCCGGGCGGCACCCTCAGCGCAACCAGCGCCGTCACGT
>Ga0116149_1002840_pt1 | contig 18519 bp, 14 predicted proteins | sample AD_UKC057_MetaG_FD_89787 | JGI IMG/M metagenome (GOLD analysis project Ga0116149, IMG submission 89787) | Active sludge microbial communities of municipal wastewater-treating anaerobic digesters from USA - AD_UKC057_MetaG | ecosystem: Engineered > Bioreactor > Anaerobic > Digestate | place: USA... | reverse complement strand
GAAAACGAAGACCGAAAAACTACCAACTGCTCAACCAACCCCGCCATCTATTCAAGGAGATACCACACAGAAGCAGATATGTCATAAAACCTTAAGTTAGTGCCATTCGGGACAGACTACGAATTAAGACATAAGAATACGTAACAGTTTAGTTGTTGTTTGCGTTTTTTTGAGGGGAGGAAAATGCTATGGGTCGCTTTTGTTTCTGTAAAGTTCTTTTTGTGCGGTGGCTGTGTCTTCGGTCAACACCGTTTTAAGGAAACTTCGGATATCCTTTCCCTGCCGTTTTGCGGTTTGCGTGAGGCTCTGTAAAATGCCGTGTCGTTGGGAGCCCCGCTGTGATCGCGTTCCAAAACTGGTTTTACGCATGATAACTATAGGCCGAATTGACTGCTCGGCATGGTTGTTCGTGGGCGGTACGCCGGGATGCCGCAAAAAGGCGAACCACTGATTTTTCTCTTTGCCGAGCAGCCGTTGCCTAAAGACTTCAGCCGTCGGGTGATTCAGGGACAGACTACGAAATAAGGGGTTCCGGAACCCTCGGAACTCGCCCCGAAACTTTCTTCGATTGACTTTTTTTATGGTTGACATGTTGCCAGCCCTATAGTGTACTTGTGATCATTCAGAGTGGGTATAAATATTATGACGGACTGCAACAGCCACACGATGAATTACACCTGTACGCCCCGGGGGCGAACTGGCGAGCATCACAGCGCCGGGCAGTAAGGTGTGGACCTTCGCGTATAACGGCCTGGGCCAAGGTGCGCAGTACGTAGTGCCGGAAAAGGGGGACAGTCCCGTCTCGTTCGCGGGGGCGGACTCGCGTGCGACAGTCCCCTTTTCCTCAACGGACGCGGTGTTTTTTGGGCTGGCCTATACTTTGAACGACGGCGGCAACATCACGCGGGTGGACCATAACGATGCCAGTTACTGGCTGTACGGTTATGACAACCGGGATCGGTTGACGGGCGCGGAGCGTAGAAATAATCTGGGTGATTCAGGGACACCGAAATAAGACGTAATGATGGAAAATTTCATGATAAGTAACGGCAATCTACTACTGCTGACCGACCCCTGGGCCACGAAACCGCCTATGCCTATGACGGCATGGGCCGCCTGGTCAGCGTACCCACGGAAGAGGGGCGATCTTGATCAGCGGGATACAAAATGAAGACAATACTTCGGGACATCGTTGCAGCGGGTCAGACAGGGCTCGTGTGTTTTGGCCGTGCAGCATGGAACAGAAAACACCGTTGAGATGTTTCATCGGTATGGGAGCAGCATAGATTTTCGTGTCCATGTCCAGCGCTTGACGGGCTAAGTCATTTCTGAATTTGGACGTGGCAGGTGCCCGGACTGTTTGACACGGATAAAAATAAAGTCAAGAATGAAAGGCAGGTTGAGATGAGAGCAAGAAAGATAAATGATCGTGTGAGCCTGGCGGGTGCCGTCGATTGGAACCGGAGGCTTTTTGACTCGTTGATACCCCTTCCGGAGGGCACCAGCTACAACGCTTACATCGTGCGCGGTTCCGAAGCCACCGCCCTGATCGATACGGCCGATCCGGCGATGGCGAGCATCCTGAAAAGTCAGTTGGAAGAGGTGGACCGGATTGATTATGTCATTTCCCAGCACGCGGAACAGGATCATGCGGGAGCGTTGCCTGATGTACTCGCCCTGTATCCGGAGGCTGTTGTCATTTGTTCGGTCAAAGCAAAGGATATGCTGATCGATCATCTTCATTTACCCGCATCCCGGATCCGGACCGTTGCCGAGGGGGAAACCCTTTCGCTGGGTGATTGTTCCCTGACATTTGTTTACACCCCCTGGGTGCACTGGCCGGAAACCATGTGCACCTACCTGCCGGAAGACCGGATTCTTTTTTCGTGTGATTTTTTTGGTTCGCATCTGGCGACATCCCGAATGTATGCCGGAGAGGATCCCCATGTTTGTGAAGCGGCCAAACGCTACTACGCCGAGATCATGATGCCCTTCCGCAAAATCGTCAAGAACAATGTCGCCAAGGTGCAGAAGCTTGACTGTGCCCTTATCGCCCCGAGCCACGGCCCCATTTACGACAAGCCCCGGATGATCATCGATGCCTATGTCTCCTGGCTTTCAGACACGGTCGCCAACAAGGTGGTCATTCCCTATATCTCCATGCACGGAAGCACCGAAATCATGGTGAACCATCTTATCGACAGCCTGGCCCGCAAAGGCATTGAGGTGCAGCCTTTTGACCTTACCGTCACGGACATCGGCGCGCTTGCCATGGCGCTGGTGGACGCCGCAACGATCATTATCGGAACGCCCACGGTACATTTCGGGCCTCATCCCAATGTGTTCGCCGCCACGCACCTGGCCAATTCGCTTAAGCCCAAAGTACGGTATGCCGCGATTATCGGATCTTATGGGTGGGGCACCCAGGCGGTGGAACAACTCTCAGCGCTTATTCAGAACCTTAAGGTGGAAGTGCTGGATGCCGTCATGTGCAAGGGACTGCCCCGCGAAGAAGATTTCGAGGCTCTCGACAGGTTGGCGGAAAAAATACACGAGAAACATGCTGCCTTGTCCTGATGCGTTCGTTGCCCGAAGTTGGCACAACGTGACCTTAGCAAGACCCCTGTGATTCCGATGATACGCTCATGGGGGCGGGGATAGCGCCAATAACACCAGTGGCTGTTCCGTACTTAAAGTCGAACTTCCCGGGTGGCAAAAGGATTTCGCACCCGTTTTTCGTTTCGGCATGTCTTGCCATTCTTTCTTATTTCACTTTTCATGGCCCTAAAAATGTCTATATATTGTGCCTGCATTTTGTGAAACACAATATTTTGTTGCATTTTGAGGCGTATTCTGTTACAATACCCCTAAGTTGTTTGGGTTCTGTGGGTGAATTCAGTTGTGGAGATAGCGGTTATGTCCGCAGTTACTGGAAGGGTATACCGGTGCGCCTAGTACTGATTGCCATATCAATCGTCATCTTCCTGGCGCTTGTTACAGATGGCTTCGATGCCGCGGGCAGTGCGGGGCGCCCGCTTGACGGCATGCTGGATGTGCCGAATCTGCTTAGACAGCCGGGGGCGGCTATCGTTGGCATTCTTGCCGTGCTCGTGGGAGATGCCGCCCACCTGGTCTATGCCGTCATCCTGCTATGGGGGTTTGTGCTCTTTACCCACTTTCCGTTTGGTTGGTTGTCAACTCGACTGATGGGCATGTTGTTGTTGGTCGTTGCCGCCGCGGCGATGCTGCACCTCAATGAGATTCAGGGCAGTTTAAATGCGCAGCCGGGCGGGGTGTTCGGGGCTTTCATCGCCGAGCAATTGTTATTCCCCCGGTTCGGCCTGATTGGCTCGAATGTTATGGGCTTCATCGGGATTCTGATTGGCCTCTTGATTGCCACCGACTTTCTTTTCGTTCACTTCCTCACGATACTTCGCAGGCCTTGCCTGTTTCTCATGAGAAGTTTGTGGTTGGGATGCCGAAATTCCAGCCGCGGTGTTTTGTGGCTTTTTGAAACCCAGCCGCCCGTGGCGCTGTCTCAAGTATCGAATACGGTTGCGGGCTCAGGTCGTACGGACGCCGCCACTCACGAGGATACCTCCACCACGCGGATACAAAGGGGTGTAGTGGCCCGGGTCGTTTCTTTTTTATGGCCGCATATTTCCACCAAGGCTTTGCCTCAGGATTCCGACAGTCTGTTTCCGCCGGAGGAAACGGGAATGAACGCCACGGCGGGAACGGACCGTGACACGGTAAAACCGCTGAAGAGGCGCAAGCAGATTGGCCCGGTGCCGACGCGCTCCATTAATTCCGGGGAAAGTCACGGTAGTGTGCCGTTTGGTGAAATCCCCGAGGTAGATTCACGGGATGCCAGGGCAGGCGCCTATCGGGAAGCGCCGCCCCAGGGGGAATTGTTCGACAGCCCGGTCTCGGAGGAAGGGCGCGCACCCTCCTCTCACGGGGAAGAAACGGATGGCGGTCCGGACGAGGCGGACCTGCCTGAAGTGTCGGAAGGCGGGAATCGCAGGGTTTCCCTGCGGCAGGAAGGCGTGGCGGATAAGTTAGTGACTTCCAAGCCGGGCGGGCCGCGGTTGCGTCGCAAGATTGAAACGGAAGATGAATTGCCGGAGGGGTATGAGTATCCCGAAAAGTATCATCGGCCTTCCATAGACCTTTTTACACGCGCCGAACGTCATATCATTCCAAATCTCAGCGAAATCATGGGCAAGATGGCGGACCAGCTTGAGGAAACGCTGCGGACGTTCAATCTGGAAGCCAAAGTTACCGATGTTACGCGCGGTCCTACCGTTACCCGCTTTGAACTTGAGCCTGCTCCCGGAATGAAAGTCAATCGTTTCCTCGCGCTGCGGGATGATATCGCCCTGGCGCTCAAAGCCAAGGGCGTGCGGATAGAGGCGCCCATTCCCGGAAAAGGGCGGGTAGGCATTGAAATTTCCAACGAAATGCGGGATCCGGTGGTCATACGTGAACTCCTTGAGCATCCGGTTTTTGCGGGGCCCGGCAAGGGCCTGGATCTGGCCCTGGGGAAGGATATCACGGGCGAGGTTTGCATTACTGACTTGACGCGCATGCCCCACCTTCTCGTCGCCGGCGCCACCGGTGCCGGCAAAACTGTGTGCATCAAGGCCCTGCTCGCGAGCCTCCTGTATCATCATACCCCTGATGAATTGCAGTTGATGCTGGTCGATCCCAAAATGGTGGAGTTGTCCATCTTTAACGATATCCCGCACCTGATTACCCCCGTTGTCACGGACCCGAAGAAAGCCGCAGTCGCTCTGCAATGGCTGATCACGGAAATGGAAGAGCGCTATCGGCTCTTTCGGGACTTGCGCGTGCGGAATATCGATGTTTACAACGCCAGCGTCGAAAACGGAGAAATCGAGATGGAAGGGGGCAAGGGGCATAGAAAAACACAGTCGTTGAATGTCGTGCGCAAACTGCCTTACATCGTTTGCATTATCGATGAATTGGCCGACTTGATGATTCTGGCCCGGGCCGATGTGGAAGAGGCCATCATGAGACTCGCGCAACTTGCCCGGGCTGTAGGCATTCATCTCATCATAGCAACCCAACGCCCCTCCGTCGATGTATTGACAGGTGTCATCAAGGCGAATTTCCCCGCACGAATTTCGTTCCAGGTCTCCTCGCGGGTGGATTCCCGATGCATTCTCGATGAAATCGGCGCCGAAAACTTGGTGGGGCTGGGAGATATGCTTTTCATGCCCGCCGGGCAAAAGCCCGTCCGAATTCAGGGCGCTTTTGTCAGCGATGCGGAGATGCTGAGTTTAATTGCCTATCTGAAACGGCAAGCCCCCCCTCAATATCGCGATGAAATTGCGAATTTTGGTAAAAACAAGGAATCAGCACTGGATAGCGACCCGGATGACGACCCGAAATTAGACGAGGCCATCCGTGTGGTGCTGGAAACCGGGCAGGCATCGATATCAATGGTGCAAAGAAGGTTGCGTGTAGGGTATACTAGAGCGGCACGGTTAATTGACATGATGGAGTTAAAAGGGATCGTAGGCCCCCACACGGGCAGCAAGGCTCGGGATATTCTCGTGGATTCATCCGGAACGGATGGACTCGATGTGGACTTTTCCGATGATGAGGATGATCCGGAAGAGGATATACCCGGGGAAGAACTGTCCGATGAGGAGCTGCCCGAGGAGGATGAAACGGAATGAAAGAAACACTCTTTCCCGGCATGCTTTTGAAAGAACGGCGGGAAGTGCTTGGGTTTTCCGTAGAGGCGGTTTCCCGTAAAACACACGTCTTGCCGGAACATATTATCGCTTTTGAATCGGGACAATTTGACAACATGCCGGGTAATGCCTATGTGCTCGGTTTTTTGCGCAGTTACTGTCGTTTTCTTGATTTGGAACCGGAACCCTTCTGTGACCAGTATTTGATTTGTACCCGGACGCAACAGAACAGTGCACGTTTCAATTTCATGGGCCGGGCATTCAAATCGTATTCCATGGACCAGAGCACGCCGCGTTGGGTCAATGAATTAATCAACTGGGGAACGGTCTGTATTATCATCGTCATGGGTTGGGTCGCTTATACCACGGTAATCAAACCGATTGCCGAATCCTGGAGAACGCGCGTGGATGCCGGGACTGTTGAAGTTGAGGTGCCCGTCCATTTCAATGAGGATTTGTAAGGGGGCGCCGGGCGGGTATGGAGGGCACCTGAACGCGTGGCCAGAAACATGCAAGGGGAACGCATCGTTTTCTACTTTGCATCACGCCGATGAAAAGTTCGTTAGGGGGGGAAGATCAGCGGGGTTGTTTTTTCTGAAACCGGAATTGTGTGTTTTTATATTCCACGCAGTGGACGGTGTCACAGGCACGACTACAGGTTCGTGCGTTCCCGGGACAAGTCTGGTCCAAAAATCGCTGCATTCCGGTTTGCGCGGGCTCTGCTAAATGCCGGCATGAACATGACCTGCGTTGTACCGACACCGGACCTCGCTAGAGCGTTTTGTTAAATTACTGAAAAGAGTGAAACCATACCGGTTCCGGCAGTGTCTTAACTGGAGGTTATAAACGAAAGAGTGTACTTTGATGGGTAAACGCAATACAGGAGTTTTTCGCAAAGGCTTTTTAATTCGGTTTGCGCTGGTGATGGCATGTGTACTGTCTGTAGTGGCGGTCGGGGGATATTTGCTCCGGTCCGATACCGATACCAGCAAGGCCGCCTCCTTCAGTGCCTTTGCCGGACCCATGGAAATCAGCGTGCTGGAGGGGGGGAGTATAGAAGCGCGGGATTCCCTCCAGATACAATCAGAGGTGCAGGGTAGTACGCAAATTTTGACGCTGATCGAGGAAGGGTACCTTATCACGCCGGAAGATGTGGAAAAGGGGCTGGTCCTTGTGGAACTTGACTCCAAAGAACTGGTGGACAGGCAACTGGCCCAGGAATTGGAATATCAGAGTTCCATGGCCGCGTTGACGGAAGCCACAGAGCAATATGAAATTCAGCTGAATCAAAATGAGAGCAATATCAAGGCGGCCGAACTGGAGGTGCGTTTCGCGCGAATGGACCTGGACAAATATCTCGGGGAACAACTGGCTGCAGCGCTGCTGGAGAAGCTCTCCCTGACAGACACTTCCGAGGCATCCTTGTCGGAAAAGCGCGATGTGGCCGCCATCGATTTTACCGAGTATGCCCATCCGGAAAAACTGGGTGATGGCGAGGCCAGGCAGAAACTGCGACAATTGGAAGATGAATTGGCCCTCTCCATCCAGGACCTGGGGCTCGCGGAGAACAAACTGGAAGGGACCAAGCGCCTTTTTGAGCGCGAATTCGTCATGAAAACCCAGCTCGATACGGACCAGAGCGGTTACAACCGGAAATTGATCGCCCGACAGTCCGCCGAGACCAGCCGCGATTTATTCATCAAGTATGAGTTTCCGAAGCAGGCACAGAAGCTGCTGTCCGACTATGAGGAATCCCTGCGCAAACTGGTGCGCGCCGAAAAACTGGCCACGTCCACCATCGCCCAGAGTGAAGCCAAGAAAAACTCGGCCGAAGCACGCCATAAGTTACAGACCAGAAAGCGTGAGGAACTGGCCACGCAGATTGAGAAATGCGTCATCCGAGCGCCGCGTACGGGACTCGTCGTCTATGGCACGGGAGAACAAAGCTATCGCAGCGAACCCATAGAAGAGGGCGCCACCATACGGGAACGCCAGGTTATCTTTACCATTCCCGATACCTCGGTGATGGCCTGCCGGGTGCAGGTGCATGAATCCTTCGTCAAAAAAGTGCGTCAGGGGCAGAAGGCCCGTATCCGGGTCGACGCCTATCCCAAGGAACAGCTGACGGGGGAAGTCTACCGAATCGCCGTGCTGCCGGATTCACAAAACCGCTGGCTTAGCCCGGACCTGAAAGTCTATAGCACCGTCATTCATATCGACGGTGAAATTGATTGGCTCAAACCCGGCATGAGCGCGGAAGCGGAAATCATTATTGATGTGTTGGATGACGTGCTTCAGGTGCCATTGAACGCTGTGCATGTCGTCAATGGAAAGACCTTGTGCTACGTTGATGGCGTGTTGGGGGTGGAGGAGCGGCCGGTGAAGACCGGAGACTACAACATCTCGTTTATCGAGATTAAGGAAGGGCTTCAGCCCGGTGAAAAGGTGTTGCTGCGCGCTCCGACCGCTTCCGGCAAGGGACCGGAAGGGGAAGAGAACGGTGATGGAGAGAAAAAGGGCGGCAAGGGTAAAAATAAAGGCAAAGAGCGGGAACCCGAGGGAGCCCCAGCGGGATGAACCGTGAATGCATTGTCGCCTTGAGGGAGGTTACCAAAACCTACTACATGGGGGAAACGGTGCTGGATGCCCTGCACGAAATCAATCTGGAAGTGTATCAGGGCGAATATGTGGCCATCATGGGGCCGAGCGGCTGTGGCAAATCGACCCTGCTCAATGTGCTCGGCTGTCTCGATCGGCCGACCCGGGGCGCCTATCTGATCGGGGGAACGGACGTGTCCACCCTGAATGACGATGACCTGTCGGAAATTCGCGGCTCGCGGCTCGGCTTTATCTTTCAGTCCTATAATCTCATCCAGCAATTGAACGTGCTCGAGAATATCGAGGTGCCCCTGTATTACCAGGGCTGCAAGTCTTCGGAAAGCAACCGCCGTGCGAAACTGTTGGCGGAGCGGGTGGGGCTGGGCGCGCGCCTGCACCACAAGCCCATGGAACTGTCGGGCGGCCAGCAACAGCGCGTGGGCATCGCCAGGGCGCTCGTGAACAACCCGCTGCTGTTGTTGGCGGACGAGCCTACCGGCAACCTGGATTCCAGTTCGGGCAGGGAAATATTGAGCCTGTTTGACGAGTTACGCGAGCAGGGCAAGACCATTATCATGGTGACCCATGACGGCGACATCGGGCGGCGTGCCGACCGTATCGTACGCCTCCGGGACGGCCGTGTGGAAGAGGATTCGCGTAATGGCGGCCATTAACCTCCATGGTATCCGGTCCCTTTTCGCCCTCGGCAAACTACGCCGCGCCGTGGCGCTGGGGTTTAAAACCTTGTGGCTGCACCGGCTGCGTTCGTTCCTTACTATGCTGGGCATCGTGTTCGGGGTCTGTTCGGTGGTTGCCATGCTGGCGGTGGGGGAAGGCGCCGGGTATGAGGCGCAAGAGCAGATACGGAGGCTGGGCAGCCAGAACATCATTCTGCGCAGCGTCAAGCCGGCGGAAACGGAACGCATTTCCTCCGAGCAGAGCCGCATTTCCGAGTATGGGCTGCAGTATGATGACATGAGGCGTATTCAGGACACCATACCGAGTGTGACGGTTCTGGCCCCGGGACGCATCATTCGCAATCATGTCTGGAACGCCACGCGGCGGGTGGACGCGGAAATCATCGGGGTCAGGCCCTGGTATCCCGAAGTCCGGAAGTTGCAGGTCAGCGCCGGCAGGTTCTTCACCGCCGTCGAGCATGACGGGCATGTCAACGTGTGCGTGATCAGTACGTCGGTGGCCGATAGGCTGTTTCCCTTTTCCTCGCCTCTTGAAAGGAATGTGCGCATCGCCATGGATTATTACAAGGTGGTGGGCGTGGTGGAACCGGCGGTGGCATCCGTGGAATCCGGGGCGGTATCCACGGCCGGCGCGGCGTCGCAGGGCAATTCCGACGACTATGCGCCCCGTGTGTATATTCCCCTGACGGCCGCCAAAAGCCGCTTCGGGGAAACCCTGGTCCGGCGCAGCCAGGGGACTTTTGAAGCGGAACGCGTCGAACTGCATGAAGCGGTGATACAGGTGGAACGCCTGGAAGACGTGGAAGAGACCGCCATGGTCATTGACGATATTCTGTCCAGGCAGCGGCGCACCAGGGATTATGAAATGATAGTCCCGCTGGAATTGCTGCGCCAGGCCGAAAGGACGAAACAGATATTCAATACCGTGCTGGGGGCCATCGCCGCCATTTCATTATTGGTGGGCGGTATCGGCATCATGAATATCATGCTGGCAAGCGTGACCGAACGCACCCGTGAAATCGGCATCCGGCGGGCGCTGGGGGCGAAACGGCGCGATATCATCGTCCAGTTCCTGATCGAAACCGTCATCCTCTCCGGTACCGGCGGGCTCATCGGCGTGGTTATCGGCGTGATGATTCCCCTCATCATAAGCCGTGTCGCGGACATGATTACCATCGTCACGCCCTGGGCGCCCCTGCTCGCGTTCTCCATCTCCGGCTTTGTGGGCATTGTATTCGGCATATACCCCGCGTTGCGGGCGGCCAACATGGATCCCGTCGAGGCGCTGCGCCACGAATAAGCCGGGCTTACCCCAGTTTGCCGCGAAGGTCGATGACGCGTACCGCCTTGCCCGTGGACCGTTCCAGCGTTTGCGGGGCCACAAGTTCCACCTGCGCGTGAATGCCGGCCACAGCCTGAATGCTCCGGTCCAGCCGTTCACGAAGACTCTGCATGTCGCTCATCTTGTCCGAGAAAAATTCCGGGCGTACCTCCACTTTGACGGTTACCTGGTCCAGGGTGCCCGGACGCGCTACTTCAATCAGATAGTGGGGGGAGGTGCCGTCCACCTTGAACAACGCCTCTTCGATTTGGGAAGGAAACACATTGACGCCCCGGATAATCAGCATGTCGTCGGAGCGCCCTACCACGCGCGACATCCGCTTGGTCGTCCTGCCGCAGACGCAGGGGCAGATATCAATGGAGGCGATGTCCCGGGTGCGGTACCGGAGCATGGGCATGGCTTCGCGCGTCAGCGCCGTTATCACCAGTTCCCCGTACTCGTAATCCTGGACCGGATCCAGGGTTTCAGGATTGAGGCATTCCACCAGAAAATGGTCTTCTTGGATATGCATGCCGGTGCGGGCCGCGCATTCGCCGCTGACGCCCGGACCGATGATTTCCGACAGCCCGTAGTTGTTGAAAGCGAACAGGTCCATCTCGGACTCGATCTGGCGGCGCATTTCTTCCGTCCACATCTCGCCGCCGAAATGGGCGAAACGAAGCGACAGCGTGCGCGGGTCGATGTCCATGGACCGGGCCACCTCGGCAATATTCAAAGCATAACTGGGCGTGGAAATGAGCGCGTCCGGCTGCAGATCCCGGATTAACGTAATCTGCCGCGACGTGTTGCCCGAGGATGCCGGCACGATCGCCGCGCCAATCTCCTCAATGCCGTAGTGAAGGCCGAAACCGCCGGTAAACAGGCCGTATCCAAAAGAAACCTGCACGGTATGGCTAGCGCGCAGGCCGCCCGCGTAGAGGAACCGGGCGCACAGGCGCGACCACATTTTCAGGTCGCCCCGGGTGTATCCCACAAAGGTGGGTTTGCCCGTGGTGCCCGACGAACCGTGAATGCGCGCCAGTTCCGAGCGGGGCACCGGGCACAGGCCCAGGGGGTAATTGTCCCGCATGTCCGCCTTGGTGGTCAAAGGCAGGCGTTTCAGATCGTCAAGGGAGTTGATGCTGTCCGGGGTGATTCCGTCACGCTTGAAAATGGCCTTGTAAAAAGGTACCCCCATCGCGCGCGCAACCGTCTCGCGCAGGCGTTTCACCTGCAGGGCTTCCAAATCAGCCCTGGGCAGCCGTTCTTCCGGGTCGAGTATCTGGTTGTCCACTACAAAGTCAGTCATTGTGAATAGGCCTTCCACCGTTGAAGCGCTTTTAGTGAGGGGGAAATGAAACACGCTCGACGCCCGCCTGGGAAGCGTTTACGCATGCCATGCGCGGGAAACGAACCAACCCTTGCGGGGGCCTGCGTGCCCTGCCGAAAGGGGCTATTGCTTCGCGCGATCGTACAATTCCACGCCGTTAATCACGTTGATATTTTTTTGCTGAAGCGCTTGTATCGCCAGGTCCGGATTGTTGAAGCGGAATACGATTACCGCTTTATCGCCGCTGCGAAACGTGAACGCGTACATGTATTCGATGTTCAGTCCCGCATTTTCGATAATGCCCAGAATCTCGGCCAGGCCGCCCGGCTTGTCTTCCACCTCGGTGGCGACCACTTCCGTGACGTTCACCACGCACCCGGATTGTTCCAGTACCTTTTTGGCCTGTTCCCAGTCACGGACAATCAGGCGCAGGATGCCGAACTGCTGCGTATCCGCCACCGACAGGGTCAGGATATTGATGCCCGCCTTTGCCAGCAGGCGGCAGGGCTCGCTCAGGCGCCCCGGCTTGTTCTCCAGAAACATGGATAATTGATGTATTTTCATGGCTCACTTTCCTTTTTGCTTGCTCGTTCTTGTATATCCATAGGTTCCCGCGCGCCGATACGCGGGGATGTTTTCCACCCGCAGGTGGGGGAAGGCTACTTTTTGCGCATGTCCAGAACCCGCTTGGCTTTACCTTCGCTGCGCTGGATGGTGTTCGGTTCCACCAGACGTAATTTGACGCGGATATTGATGATGCGTTCAATGGAAGCGGAGAGTTTCTTCTGCAGGCCTTCCATGACGCTGATGGTGTCGCCGAAGACTTCCGGGGTGACTTCAACGTGCACCTCCACGTCATCCATAATGCCGTCATTGGTCAGCACGATCTGGTAATGCGGCGCCGTGCCTTCCACGGCCAGCAGCGCTTCTTCGATCTGGGACGGGTACACGTTCACGCCCCGGATGATGAACATGTCGTCGCTGCGGCGGGAAATACGGCGCATGCGCCGTATGGTGCGCCCGCAGGGACACGCTTCCGTATAGAGCGCGGTGATGTCCCGCGTGCGGTACCGGATCATGGGCATGGCCTGTTTGCTCAGTGTCGTCAGTACCAGCTCGCCTTCCGTGCCGTCCGGTACCGGTTTCAGCGTTTCAGGGTCGATAATCTCCGGGTAGAAATGGTCTTCAAAGATATGCAGCCCATGCTGCTCGGAACATTCATTGCCCACGCCCGGCCCGATGATTTCAGAGAGGCCGTAGATGTCATAGGCCTTGATATTCGCCTCGGGCTCGATGCGTTTGCGCATTTCCTCCGTCCAGGGCTCGGCGCCGAATACGCCCGCCTTGAGGGGCAGTTCGCGCAGGTCAATGCCCATCTCCGCGGCCCGTTCGAGGATGCGCAGGAAATAACTCGGCGTGCAGCATATGGCGGTGGTCCCGAAATCTTTCATCAGCATGATTTGGCGGTCCGTATTGCCGCCGGAAATGGGAATGACCGTGGCGCCCAGGGCTTCCGCCCCGTAATGGGCGCCCAGCCCGCCGGTAAACAAGCCGTAACCGTATGCGTTTTGAATGATGTCGCCCCGGTCAAGCCCGGCGGCGGCGAAACAACGGACCATAACGTTGGACCATACCCGCAAGTCTTCCCGGGTGTAGGCGACAACAATCGGTTTGCCCGTAGTGCCGCTCGAAGCGTGCAGCCGCACAATTTCGTTCATGGGACTGGCAAAGAGACCGAAGGGATAGGTATCCCGCAAGTCGGTCTTTATCGTAAACGGTAGGTGTTGTATATCCTCCAACTGCTGGATATCCCACGGCGCCAGGCCCAGTTCCTCCATCCTGTGACGGAAAAGGGCCACATTATCGTAGCTGCGCTGAACCACGGCTTGAAGCCGGTGCAACTGCAACTGGCGCAGTTGCGCGGTCGGCAGGTAATCCGGGGCGCTGACCGGATGGAAAGTGCATCCGCCATCGTGCCAGAACTCGCTCATAAAATCCTCCCTTCTACAAGATGTCAATAACAAGTTACAGCATAACCAATGAATGTCACTATGGTCCGTCCAATAACTTTACCGCCGCGTTAAAGTATATACAAAGTACCGATTGATAGCAAGCAGACGGCTGTCCCAAGGCTCGTTAATCAGCCTTCGCACAGCGGGACGATTCCCGTGAAACGGTGGGACGAGGCTTCTTTAGCGGATACGCAAACGGGTACATGTTCACGCTTACACCCTACCCTGAAACTGGAAGTTGAATTCTCAGGCGGTTTTCAAAGCAAAGAACAAAAAGGACAGTAAAACGCACGTCTGATTGGTGTGTCCTTTAAGTCCCTTAAGACTTTTCGGTCCTTTTTTTGATAGGCTTTATTCTTAAATCCCGTTGGGATATTAAATTCAAACATTCGCTTTTCTTCCGCTACTATTCGTTGCCAAAAGATGTGGGCAATAACAAGTGTTCATATTTGGGAACCAGTTTAAACAGTACCTATGATTCTGGTGCCGCCAAGTGTGTCTCCACCTTGATAACCCGGGTTTGCAGCGGGTCCAGCCCCAGCAGGGCAACAATTTCGCGGGGTTTTGCGAGCCGGTTTTCCAGCAGGCGTGTGGAGAACCGAACGCACCCTGTCTCCCCATAGCCGTCCGGAACGGGAAAGACGGCTATTTCAGTGATAAGGGGGCGGATATCCAGGGAAATGGGCTTGCGTCCGTCCCCCCCTCCCGAAGAGCGGCTTTTCACCATTCTTTCTATCAACAGGGAGGTGGCGGAGTTGATGCGCGCCGTGCGTTCCTCCAAGTCCTCAAGGGCAGGGTCGAACAACAACAGATACGAGAACCCGTCCACGGCGGCCATCAGGGAGGACGCGTTCAGAGGGACCTCCCGGCAGTTATAGGCGTGCAGGCCCTCAGGAAGGGTCGACCGCAGGGCGGCAAGAAGCTCTTCCGGCGCGCGGGATTCCTCCAATACAAGGTCCATCCACTCCGCTTTACTCTCTTCGCCAAGGGGAAGGGCCGTTGAGAAGGTGATCTTCGGGTGGGCATGAAACCCTTGGGAATAGGCCAGCGGGATACTGGCCCGTCGCAGGGCGCGAATCCAGGCTTGGACGGTTTCCAGATGGCTCAGGAAGCGCAGGCGCCCTGTGCGTCCCACTTGGAGGCGAAGCCGTTGAATGGCCGGAAGCTTTCCTTGAAGCCGTTCTCCGGAACGCTTGGCGGGAGCGGGTGTCTCCTCCGGCGACGCAGTGCCGCGTTTTCGCATTGCATCGCATAGCGCGGCCGCATGCCGCTGCGCGCCGCAGAGATTACAGGTACCTGTACGGCAGTCGGCTGTGTATGTTCCGTCTTTGGAACGGAGCCACTCCTCGAGCAGGGCGTCCCGGCCGACCTGGGCGTCGATAAAATCCCAGGGAAAACGTTCGTTTTCACCGCGCTCTGAAAATACGGCTTCCACCGGGTAATGCGTTTCTTCAAGCGCCGCCTGCCACGCCGTAAAGTTGAGGTGTTCTTCCCAGGTTTCATACCCGCCGCCAGGACACAGCACTGAAAGCAGCAGCGGCGCGGCCCGCCGGTCCGCCCGACTGAGCAACCCTTCGATAAAGGAACTTTCCGGGGCGTGGCGGCCAAATTTGATGCGCCGGTGCGGCCGCAACAGTTGGGAGAGGTGCTGTTGTTTTGCGATGGTTTCAGCGAGTCCTATCTGTCCCGCCCATTGAAACGGCGTGAAAGGTTTGGGCACGAAGGTGGACACACCGGTACGCAGTTCCGCGCGGGACTGGACCTTGCGCCCGGCGTGGAGCGTGCGCACGCACAAGTCCGCAATGGCCGCCACGTCTTCTTCCGTTTCCGTGGGTAGCCCAATCATGAAATACAGTTTGATGTGGGTCCAGCCCCGGCGAAAGGCCTCCTCGGCCAGTTCCAGCAGTTGCTCATCGGATACGCTCTTGTTGATTACGGCGCGTAGCCGCGCCGTGCCCGCCTCCGGAGCAAAGGTGAGTCCGCTTCGGCGCATGGACGTCACAAAATCCGCCAGTTCCACGGAAAAGCGGTCCAGGCGCAGGGAGGGGAGCGCCAGCGCCGCCTTGTGCGCCGCAGCCGCCTGCGCCGCGTCCTGTAACAGGTCCCAGACCCGCGAATAATCGCAGGTGGACAGGGAAAGCAGGGTGGCATCCTCCAGGCCGGAACGTTGAAGCGTCCCTTCCAGCAATGCCCGTATGCCGGGGATGCTCCGCTCGCGGACGGGACGGGTAATCATGCCCGCCTGGCAGAAGCGGCACCCATGGGTGCAGCCGCGCAACACCTCGATGCCCACGCCGTCGTGGACCAGTTGCGTATAGGGGGTGATATAGTTCACGGGAAAGGGGGCGCGGTCGAGATCGGATACGAAGCGCGCGCGTATGGGACCGTATGAAGGATCGGGAAGCAAACGCCCGTCCGGAAGGGTTTCAATAGGATACAGGGCGGGCACGTAGACGCCTTCGATTTCGGAAAGGGCCTCCAGTACAACCCGGCGCGGCGCGCCCCGGTGCCGTTGCATGGACAAGGCGATTTCCCGCATGGCCTCTTCACCGTCACCGATGACGAAAAAATCCATGAACGGCGCCAGCGGCTCCGGGTTGTACGCGCCCGGTCCGCCGGCAAATACCAGCGGCATACTGGCATCACGGTCGCCCGAAAGCAGCGGCAGTGCGGCAAGTTCAAGTATTTTCAATACGTTTACATAAGTCAATTCCGACTGCAGGGTGAAACCGATGCCGTGCACCTCGGTGATGGATTCCTGGGATTCCAGCATGCGCAGGGGACGGGACCGGGCGCGCATCAGGGCAGCCATGTCCGGTCCCGGCAGGTAGGCCCGTTCCGCCCAGACGCCTTCCATTTCATTCAACACCGTGTATAGAATTTGCAGGCCCAGGTTGCCCAGGCCTAGTTCGTACAGGTCCGGAAAGACCAGGCACAGGCGCAGGTCCACCCGGGCAGGATCTTTGACGACCGAATTCCATTCGCCGCCGATATAGCGCGACGGTTTTTCGACTTCCAGCAACAGGTTGTCCGTAAAATGATCAGGGGTCATAAAAGGAGATTTCTTTAATTGGTTGTATGGGCGTTGAAATCAGTGCCCTTCGGCCGGGTGGAGCGAAACGTAACAAGATTTTATATAGTATCACATCCGCACAAGGATTGGGCCTGCACCCGATAGACGTATCATGTGAAACGGAACCCGCCTGTTTGCAGTGAAGGAGGGTTTTGCTCCCGCCAAGTGGAACATGGGGTAGTTCATGAAACGTGTCTGAACCAGAGCCCAACCCACCTTTCATCTTCGGCTTCTGTTTCAAGAAAACTGTGCTATACTTGTCGTCATGAGGAAAAGCGTCTACATAGAAACAAGCGTCATCAGCTACCTGACGAGTCGGCCCAGTCGCGATATAGTCATTGCCGCGTACCAAGAACTGACGCGTCAGTGGTGGACGGAGTGCGCAAAGGGGTTCTATACGGTAGTTTCGGAACTTTGTCCGTAATGAAGCTGCCGGCGGCGATAAAGGGGCCGCTTCCGCCCGCTTGAAGATCATTGATTCCTTGCCGCTGATTGCCCAAAACGACGCTGTTATTATGCTTGCGGAAGCCCTTGTGATACCTGGCCCCATCCCAAAACAATCAGCTGCGGACGCTTTGCATATTGCATTGGCGGCCGTTCACGGCATAGACTATCTACTGACGTGGAACTGTAAGCACTTAGCAAACGCGGTCCAACGCAACCAGATCGTGACGCTTGTAGAGTCGGCAGGATATGCGTGCCCGGTTATTTGCACCCCGGAAGAACTTATGGAGTCCAGACTATGATAACGGACCCTATCGTTGAAGAAGTGCGGCGGATACGGCAGGAATATGCCGCCAGGTTCAACTACGAAATACGCGCCATGGCGCAAGACCTGAAAAAACGCGAACAGGAACACCCCGAAAGGCTGGTCTCTTTTCCCCCAAAACCGCCGCGTAACAGAAAAATCGGTTGACTTGTAGGGGTCTACGAAAACCGCATCGCCGTTCCTGGAAAAGGAGTGCGGGTTCTTCCGCGTACGACCCCGGATGCTTGACGACGGCTTACTCCTCCGGGACGCCGATGCTATGCACGCCTGAGAAAAAGGGGACTGTACCCGCCGCGACTACAAAAAAGTCCGGATAAAACGCTGTTACCTCAGTCATTGACCTAGACGAATGAACACAAATGCGACCGCAGCGGGAACTGCTCTGAAATTTTGCTGAAGTAGGGACTGACGCAAGCGAGCGAAGCAAGACGGGTCTGTCCCTACTTCAGCAAAATTTCATCGTTTACGGGGGAGCCACAGGGCTCATGAATGGCTGTCCCGCTTTTTCGGCCGCAAAAATTGGGACAGCCCCCGGCGCGCCCTTACCGCAATACCCTTCGGCCGCGTGGAGCATAATCTAGCACGAGAACATATACTATCACATCCGCCAAATGATTCCGCTTGCGCCAGACACCCGTATCCTATGGAGCGAAACTTCCCTTTACGGGATAAGAAAAGGTAACAGGGTTATCGTCTAAGGGCTATGGAGTTCGTGAAATACGGAACCCATAGAGAGAGTTGAGTCCGCCCGGGTTGCCCAAAGCGCCGCGATTGGCCGTCCGGCTCGCATCGCCATTATCGTAGACCATAAACCCGCCGCGAAGTAGCCGTGCCGAACCCCATGTCGGCCCCGTTGGATTTATTACCGGCTCATTCGTGTACACGCGACACCACCAGTCGTTGCACCACTCCCACACGTTGCCGCTCATGTCATACGCACCCACCGGGCTTGTGGCGTTCATCGTCAGTCTAGGCCAGCCCACCCGCGATGG
>Ga0116149_1002835_pt1 | contig 18535 bp, 16 predicted proteins | sample AD_UKC057_MetaG_FD_89787 | JGI IMG/M metagenome (GOLD analysis project Ga0116149, IMG submission 89787) | Active sludge microbial communities of municipal wastewater-treating anaerobic digesters from USA - AD_UKC057_MetaG | ecosystem: Engineered > Bioreactor > Anaerobic > Digestate | place: USA... | reverse complement strand
ATCCCGACTTTAAGGAGGAAATATGGCTTCAAAAACCAAAACAAGAAAACGTCCGAGATTCTCACTGTGGAAGGCTTTTGTCGGCGACGGAAGACATGGCGATATAAGCCTTTCATTTTTTGCATATGTAATGATCCTTCTTGTAGTGGGTATCGTTATGATGTCCTCCGCCAGCTATGCATGGGCTTACAGCGAGCACGGCGGAGACGGTCTGTTTTATGCCAAGAAGCAGGCAAAGAGCGCAATTATCGGCTTTGCGGCTATGATATTCTTCATGAAGATGGATTATCATAACTTCAAGAGCGTAAGACTGCCTCTGCTGAAAAAATTCAATATAGCAGGTCTTCTCTACGTGGTGGGTATCATACTTCTTGTACTGGTTCTCGCCATAGGTAACGATGAGGGCGGTTCCATGGGCGCTAAGCGCTGGCTTACTCTGGGTCCCATCAACTTCCAGCCGTCTGAGGTGGCGAAGCTGGCGATCATCATTTACTTTGCCTACAGCATGGAACGTGACGGCAGAAAAATGAACAACTTCAAGATAGGCATTATCAAGTATGTTATACTTATGGGCGTATACGTCGCCCTGCTTTACAAAGAGCCCCATATGTCGGGACTTATCCTCGTCGGCAGCATCGCAGTTGTAATGATACTCTGCGGCGGCGCTAATATACGCCAGTTCTTGCTGCTTGGCGTTGCTTCCATTCTGTCGGCTGTTGCGGTAATCGCTTATCAGTCAAAGATCCCCGGAAGCTACATTGCTACACGTATAAAGTCATGGAAAGATCCGTTTGCGGATATCCTTGACGAAACATGGCAGACTGCAAACTCCATAATCGCTATCGGTTCGGGCGGTATGTTCGGTCTCGGACTGGGCAACTCCCGTCAGAAGTACCTCTATCTCCCTGAGACGAAGAACGACTTCGTATTCCCGATAGTCTGCGAAGAACTTGGATTTGTAGGCGCTATTGCAATAATCATAGTATTCTTCCTTCTCGTTGTGGAAGGCTTCTCCATAGCAGTACGCTGCAAGGACAGATTCGGTATGCTGATAGCTGTGGGCATCACCACACAGATAGGCATACAGACAGTCCTCAACCTCGCTGTTGTCAGCAACCTGATACCGAATACAGGTATCAGCCTGCCATTCTTCAGTTACGGAGGTACGGCGCTTATCATGCAGCTGGCGGAAATGGGTATCATGCTGAATATATCACAGCAAAGGTACTATCCGTCGGAAAAGGGAGCTTCTTCTAAGAATAAAGCCGCAGCTGCGGAAAAAAGGAGTTAATATATGAAGGTTCTCATTGCGTGCGGAGGCACAGGTGGTCACATAAATCCCGGCCTCGCTATCGCAGACATCATCAAAAGCAAATACCCCGATACGGAGTTCCTCTTTGCAGGCACTCCCAAGGGCATGGAGGCAAAGCTTGTCCCGAAGGCAGGCTACAAGCTTGAAACTATCAAGGTGGCAGGCTTCCAGAGAAAAATATCCCTTGAAAACATCGGAAGAAATATCAAGGCCGTTGCTTACCTTGCCACATCCGGCAGGAGAGCAAAGGAGATAATCGAGGGCTTCAAGCCCGATATCGCCATCGGCACAGGCGGATATGCCGCAGGTCCTGTTATTCGCAAGGCTGCAAGAATGGGCATACCCACAGCTATCCATGAACAGAATGCCTACCCCGGTGTGACGAACAAGCTTCTTGCAAAGGAAGTTGACTACGTTATGCTGACTGTTGAGGAAGCGCTGAAATTCATGGACAAGAGCAAGTTCGAGTACAGCGTTACGGGACTTCCCGTAAGAAGCAATATCAACACCATGTCAAAGGCTGAAGCAAGAGCAAAGCTTGGATTTGACGACAAGTTCACCGTTCTCTCATTCGGCGGAAGCCTTGGTGCAGGCTGCATCAATGAGAGCATGGAGTTCGTTATCAAGGACAATTTCAAGAACGGACGTGAGATAAACCACATCCACGGCTACGGCGGAATGGGCAAGGATACTTTCCCACAGGCAATGAAAGCCGCAGGTGTGCCGCTGAAAAGCGAGCGCCTCCGTATAACCGAGTACATAAACGATATGGATGTATGCCTTGCGGCGGCTGACCTTGTAATATGCCGAAGCGGTGCTTCGACTCTCGCAGAGCTTGAAGCGGCAGGCAGAGCATCCATCCTCATCCCTTCGCCTATAGTTGCAGGCAATCATCAGTATCACAACGCTATGGTGCTTGGCAAGGCAGGTGCGGCTGTAGTTATCGAGCAGAAGGATGTTACCAGTCAGAAGATACTTGATGAGGTGCTGAAACTGAGCAGTGATACCGCAAAGACCGAGAAAATGTCGGAGAATGCGGCAAAGCTGTTCCTGACCGATACAAATGACAGAATACTCGCAGTAATCGACAAACTTATTGCCAAGGGCAAGAAGTGTTAATGTAGCAAATCAGGATATATAGGAGACCACAGCTGTGAAAAACAGGATCGGATACCGTATTTTCTTCCGCTATCTTGATAATATATGGAATGCAGAAGAGCATGACTGGTTAGGCGGACTGCTTGGCGGGATGAGTTTGCTTTCTGATGGCAGCACTGCTGACCCTGCTTATGGATATATGTGGGAGAACGCAGCTGAAAAAACGTCTGTGAGTGACGATCCTTATCAGATCGGTATTCAGTTTCTGAAGGATTACCTTGCACTTGGTTATATTGACGAGATCGGTCAGGTGCTTTCAGATATGGAATCGTATGTTCGTCTTGATCTGTGGAAAAAGGCACAGTATGATGTCATGAATGATTCTGATGATCCGTATCTGAATTTAATGACAGAATACTCGCAGTAATTGACAAACTAATAAATAAAAATAACAACCACATCGTCTGAGGAATCAAAGTATTATGAACTACAAGAATTTAGTTGAAGTAAACGGCACTCGCCTCAATGTCTATACAGAGGGTCAGGGTGATGTTACCATAGTTTTCATGGCAGGCAACGGAGTTACATTGCCTGTGCTGGAATACAAGCCAATATGGAAAAGAATGTCCGGAAAGTACAGGATTGCTGTCATTGAAAAGGCTGGCTACGGATTCAGCGGCTCAAAAACCACTGAGCGCACCGTTGAAAATCTTGTGGCAGAGGACAGGGAAGCACTCGCAAAGGCAGGAATAAACCCGCCTTATGTGCTTGCGGCTCACTCCTATTCGGGATTTGAGGCCGTATACTGGGCTAATACCTATCCCGACGAAGTAAAAGCCGTACTCAGCATGGATATGGGCATTCCCGACATGGCCATCGCACAGTCGAAGGAACTTCCCGAAGAAAAGCGCAGGGCTATGGTACTGAAACAGCAGAAGCTGCTACAGAAGGTATCAAAGGGCGGTATTCTCACGAAGCTGATGAAAAACAAGCTGGAGAATGCTTCCGGACTTATGAGCGGAAATGAACTCACCGAGGGCGAAAAATCTGTCTACAAGGAGTATTTCTACAAGAATATCGCTCATCAGGAATTTACCGATGAAGCTATGCTTATGACGGATAATGCGGTAAAAGCAAGCAAAACGGGACTGCTGAAATGTCCCTGCTGTTTCTTTGTCAGTGATATGAAAATGCCCGTAAAGAGTGTTTCATGGAGACAGGTCGGCGTTGACTATGCAAAGAAGTGCGGCGGGGAATTACATCTCTCCGACAAGGGTCATATGATGTACGCTTTCATTCCCGATGAAATGGCGGATACTTTCGTGAAATTCCTGAGTTCAAATCAGATATGAGGGATATCCAATGAAGTAAAAGTGCCAACGAGCGAAAGCAGACTGACGTCCTCGCAGAGAGTGAACGAGCTTTGCGAGTGTGAGCGTGATTGCGGTCGAGCTGGCGGCAGCTCGAGTAACAACTCAACCGCACACAGCATAATATACACAAAAATGCTGTGAGGTGGTTTTATGCAGAAATTTATCATAACGGGAGGCAGAAAGCTTCGTGGAGAACTTGCTCTGCAGGGCAGCAAAAACAGCGCCCCGCCCATAATGGCGGCTTCTCTGCTTTGCGGTGAGGAGGTCGTGCTGAAAAGCTGCCCACGGCTCACCGATGTCTATGCTGCTTCAAGGATACTCAACTGCACCGGCTGTAAATGCAGCTTTTCGGGGAGTACCGCCGTTATTGACCCACGAGACGTTTCAAGGACCGATATCCCCGAGACTCTCATGCACGAGATGCGCTCATCCATTATTTTCATGGGCGCTGTGCTGGGAAGGACAGGGAAATGTACGGTAAGCATACCGGGAGGATGCGAACTTGGGCCCCGTCCCATAGATATGCACCTTGCCGCTCTGCGGAAAATGGGTGCGGATATCCGTGAGGAACAGGGCAGGATAATCTGCTCGGGCAAGGCTCACGGTACAAAGATATCCCTTACTTTTCCGTCGGTGGGAGCGACAGAGAATATCATTCTCTTTGCTGTGAATGCCGACGGCGAAACAGTGATAAACAATGCTGCCCGTGAACCCGAGATATGCGACCTCTGCGAATTTCTGAGAAAATGCGGAGCCGACATAAAAGGCGACGGCGGAAGCAGCATCATCATAAACGGTGTACCTAAGCTTCACGGCTGCGAGTACAACATAATGCCTGACAGGATAGCAGGCGCTACTTACCTTTCCATGACTGCTGCGGCAGGGGGAGAGATAATACTTACCAATTCCTGCATCACCGAAATGGAGCCATTTCTCTCAGTGCTGGAACAGACGGGATGCAGTATAATGACCTGCGGAGACAGGATATACCTGAGAAGCGGTTCAAGGCTGAAAGCCATAAAAGAGAGGATAAGGACAATGCCTCATCCTGGCTTCCCTACCGACGCTCAGGCAGTGCTGATGGCTGCGCTTTCTGCAGCTGATGGCACAAGTATATTTGAAGAAAATATCTTTGACTGCCGTTACCGCCATGTGGACGCTCTTGTGAAAATGGGAGCCGATATACAGGCGGTGGGCAAGATAGCTGTTGTCAAGGGCGTGAAAAGACTTCACGGCGCTGACGTTGTTGCTACCGACCTGAGAGGAGGTGCGGCGATGGCTGCTGCGGCACTTGCGGCAGAGGGTACATCCTCGGTATCGGGGATACACCACATCGACAGAGGATATGAAAAAATGGAGGACGCTGTAAGACTTCTCGGCGGAGATATGCGGAGAAGCTGAGTTGTAAGGATTTATGAAAGACATCGAAAAAACAAGCGTTGACAGAGTCAACAGCCGCAAACGTATGCGGCGGCGGCGAAGGTTCATGAACGTATACATTATAATAGTTATTATGCTTGTGGCAGTCATCGGCTTTGCGGCAAGCTATACCTTCCTCTTTAATATAGGCGAGATAACCGTTTCAGGCGAATCGGATATGTATTCCGCCGAGCAGATAGTGGATGCTTCAGGCATTCACGAGGGTGATAATCTCCTGAGACTTGATACCGAAAAGAGCGAGCAGAAGATACTTTCCGAACTGCTGTATGTGGAGACTGCGGAGGTCAACAGGGATTTCCCGTCTTCTCTGGAGATCAAGGTCACAAGGTGTATACCTTCATTCAATGTGAACATCGGTTCAAAAACTCTGCTCATCAGCAAACAGGGCAAGATACTGGCTATCAACAGCTTCATTACTGACGGACTTCCCGTATTCTACGGCTATAAGCCTGCGGAAAAGGAAGCCGGCGACTACATCTACAGTGAAGATGAATTCAAGAACGATGCCTTTACCGCTCTTATCACCAGCCTTGCGAGACTGGACGACACAAGCGCAGGTATTTCCAATATCAACCTTGTGGATGAACATAATATCATCGTAAACTACAGGAACGGCATGGTGTTCAAGATGGGCAACTGGAACGATGCTGAGTATAAGCTGAATATGGCGGCAACGGTCATGAATGATCCTGCTGTTAAGGGCAAAAAGGGATTCCTTACCATGATAGGCTCAAATCAGTGCAGCTTCAGAACCACCGATGAACCTGTGGAAGTTCCCGGAAATATCGATCCGCCAAAGAAAAAGAAGACGGATGAAAACGGTGAGACAGTTGATGAGTCAGAACTGTCAGTAGAATCAAATCCCGATCAGGAGGAGCGTTTCAGCGACTACAACAGCCAGAACGACGAGGAGAGAGAGGGATACTTCGATTTCGAGGCAGAAGGCGGAGAAGAAGGCGGCGGCACTGAACAGACCACTAACGAGCAGGGCTACGTACTGGACGAAAACGGCGGCTACTACGACGCCGACGGATTCTACTACGATCAGTGGGGATACTATTACGATTCCTACGGCAATTACTACGATCCCTACGGCAACCTTGTGGCAGGCGTCTTGGACGATAACAGCTATGACAACAGCTACGATCAGGGCTGGTAACAGAATGATGTCTATGCTTGTGTGTGCATTGTAAATAAAAAATGTACAAAATGCTGTGATTCAAAAGCTTGTAATTGTTAGTTTCGCAGAATTTTACGCTAAATTTTCCGTGGACTTGCAAAAACACAAATTCTATGCTAAAATATATAGAGTATTTGTTGAAGTATATTCGGATGGGAGCGGATACCTCATGCGCTCCTGTAAAATACAGGATTACGATTAGGAGGATCAAGAAATGTCTGATTTTAATTATGAAGAAGCAATTGAACCCGATGTTAACATAAAAGTCATCGGCGTTGGCGGCGGCGGCGGAAATGCTGTTAACTGCATGGTCGAGTCCGGCGTAAATAATATAGAATACATCGCTATCAATACAGATGCCAAGGCTCTTAACAAGTCAAAGGCTACTACAAAGATCCCGATCGGTGCCAAGCTCACTAAGGGCAGAGGCGCAGGCAATAAGCCTGAGGTCGGCCAGAGAAGCGCTGAAGAGAACAGAGACGAGATCGAAACTCATCTCAAGGGCGCTGATATGGTATTCATCACCGCAGGTATGGGCGGCGGTACAGGTACAGGTGCTGCTCCTGTCGTTGCAAAGATCGCCAAGGAGATGGATATCCTTACAGTTGCTGTTGTTACCAAGCCTTTCCTATTCGAGAGAGAGCAGAAAATGGCTCAGGCTGAAAGAGGTATCGCAGAACTGAGAAAATATGTTGATTCACTTATCGTTATCCCTAACGAGAGACTTCTCGTTGGTCTCGATAAGCCGCTTACAATGATGCAGTCATTCGCACTTTCTGATGACGTTCTCAAGACAGGTGTAAAGAGTATCTCAGACCTGATCGTAGAAGAGGGTTACATAAACCTCGACTTCGCAGACGTTTCTACTATCATGAAGGGCGCAGGCTACGCTCACATGGCTATCGGCCACGGTTCAGGCAAGGACAAGGCAAGAGATGCTGCTACAGCCGTTATCTCCAGCCCACTGCTTGAAACTTCTATCTCAGGCGCTAAGAGACTCCTTATCAATATCGCTATGTCAGAGGATATCCTCTCTGCTGATGTTGATGCAGCTACAAAGATGATCACTGATACAGCTGCTGACGGAGTTGAGTTCATCTTCGGTACTGCATTCAAGGAAGATATGCAGGATGAGATGATAATCACTGTTATTGCTGCCGGCTTCGATGATACTGATGATTCACTCACAGTTCTCGATAACCAGAACAACAATAACGCTGAAACAGCTGCACCTGCTGCTCAGGAAACACAGCCTGAGCCACGTGAGGAAGAACAGCAGCAGTCAACAATGCAGGAGGAGTACATCTCTATCGATAATCCTCTCATCGACAGCCTCGGCTTCGGTTCATCTTCAAAGCCTTCATCTTCATCACAGGATTACGATCTTGATGATATCTTCAAGATGCTTGGCAACTGATAATAATAAATATGAGCGGTCCTGACGGGCCGCTTTTGTTTTATGCGGCTATGGCTGCGCTGCCATGACTGCTATTTTTTTATGTATTACGGGGAATTTCGTTTTGATCAGATGAAGAGGGGATGCGGGTCCGGAGATATGTCTCTCCGGACTCTTTTTCTGATTATAATATAACTCAAATGGAACGGAATTTTTTTATCGTTTTATATTACTGAATTGTAAAGAAATAAACATTTATACTTAATATAGTTTTATTCATTTACTACAAAATGTGCAAAAGGTATATTTCAAGGTTTTTTTATAGTAAATTGCACTAAAATGACTCTGAATTTTCTACATTTCAATAGTTGAAATAATATAAACAATATGTTATAATTCTATTAAGGCGTATTTACTGAACCTGTGTTCATAGGTCATATGTGCACCAAATCCTTCTCTCTTTTGTCGGTCTCCGACAAGAATGCGTATGATCTGTGAATGCAGGTTCTGATTCCTTAAATTTCAACCTCGGTACTCGAGGGGATCGGAGTGTAACACTATGGACGAACCAACCGTATTAAGAACCACTAAGATTGGCGGCGGCTTTGTTAAAGAGGATGTTATGACATACCTCGATGAACTCAACTCAAAGATCGTAGGTCTCGAAGAAGAACTCAAGGCTGCTAAGAGCGGCCCCGGCGCTGATCCTCAGGAAATACAAAAATATAAGAACCAGATAGATAGCTTACAGGAAAAACTCAATACCTCCAATAATGCCCTCAGAGCAGCTAAGAAGGAAAATGAGGAACTCCAGAAAACTATCAATCAGCTCAAGGCAGGCGGCGGACAGAATAACGCTCTGAACGCTGCTATGACTCAGGCTCTTGAAGCTGCCAAGAAGGAGATCGATACTCTCAAGAATCAGCTCAGAGCTGCTGAACAGAGAGCTGCCGCAGGTGCAGGCTCACAGCAGCAGGCTAACGCTCAGGCTGCCGCTGCTCTCGAAGCTGCCAAGAAGGAGATCGACGGACTCCGCAATCAGCTCAAGGTTGCTGAACAGAAGGCTTCTGCTCCTAACGGCGGTGAGCTGGATAAGGCAAGACAGGATATCCAGAGGATCAATGCAGAACTGGCTGCTAAGTCCAAGGAGATCGCTGATATAACAAGCAAGCTGGAGGCTAAGACCAAGGAACTTGCTGCCAAGAACGACGAGATCGCCAAGATCACCAAGGAGAAGGAAACTCTCGCTGCCGATAAGGATAAGGAGATCTCCAAGCTCAACGACGAGATCACTGACCTCAAGGAGAACGGCGCTGCTATCCCATCTTCATTCGATATGGGCGCTCTCTTCACTGAAGCTCAGAAGACTGCTAACAAGATTACCTTCGAGGCTCAGAGAAATGCCGATAAGGTAACCAAGGAAGCTAACGAAGAGGCTGAAAAGATCGTTAACGATGCTAAGATCGAAGCTGAGACTACTATTGCTAACGCTAACAAGACAGCTGATTCTACTATTGCTAAGGCTAATACAACTGCTGAGACCTGCATCAAGGAAGCTAACGATAAGGCTAAGAACACTGTTGACGAGGCTAACAAGAAGGCTAAGAATGCAGTTGATGAAGCTAACAGACAGGCTAAGGATACTGTTGATCAGGCTAACGCTCACGCTGATAAGGTAAATGAGATGACTTCAACTGTCCGCTCAATGCTCCTCAACGAGATTAACAGCGTTAATACCAAGTTTGACGATATCTCATCCGTACTCAAGAGACTCACTGATCAGGCTACTGACAGAATGGGTGAGGCTCAGCTCATCATCGGCGAGGCTAAGAGCACTCTCGATAAGGGCAGCGAAGACGGCAAGATCAAGAAGGCTGAGGCTCCTGTAGCTAAGTTCGAGGCTGCTGTAGCTCCTGTCGCAAATGCTAAGGAAGTTCTTGCAAACAGCGAGAAGAAGGATGCTCCTAAGGCTGATCCTTTCGCAACAATAGGTGAAAAGACTTTCAACAACAATAACAAGCCTAACAATAATAACAACAATAATAATAATAATAACAATAACGAAAACAAGACATCCGCTCCTGCGGATCAGAAGCCTGCTGCTCAGAAGAAGTCATCTAACTTCAATTTCGATATGGCAGAGCTGCTCAAGGCTGCAGAAGAAGAAGCTGCAAAGAGCCCTGAAGAAGAATAATCGCAACTCATTATCCCTTCCCTGTGCAATGCAGGGAAGGGAAGTGTATTCAGCGCTTTGGCTCACATTGCCGAAGCCGCTGATAAATACTCTTTATTATAACTGATTCCGTTGGAGAATTCAGAATGTTGGGTGGATATCTTGCTTGAATTTGATTTCGATTTGAATGATTTGTGCAGTAAAACAGATGAGGAACTCGTTTCGCTTGCAAAGACAGATAAGGCTGCGGCAAGCGTCATCCTGTCACGTTATTCTAAGCTTATACTGATTAAATCAAAGATTTATGCAAATTCCGATACCGACAGTGAAGACCTGCATCAGGAAGGACTTATGAGCCTTCTCAAAGCTATAAATGCCTATGATCCGTCTATGGGCGCTAAATTTTCTACCTTTGCTGAAAAGTGCGTCGTTAACCGCATGAAAACTGTGTCGGCAAGAATGGGCAGATCATGCAGCGAGGTGAACAGGATCGATGAAGATGAGGCTGCAGATGTACTGTCCGTCGAAGAAACTCCTGAGAGCATTTTTTTGTATAAAGAGTTTTTAGACGAATTGCTCGGAAGTATAGATTCATTGCTTTCAGATGCCGAGCTTCGGGCTTTCCGCCTGTGTATGAGCGGAATGACCTATAAGCAGGCCGCCAAAAAGCTGGGAGTAACAGAGAAATCTGTGGATAATGCGATGCAAAGAGCAAGGCGAAAAATACGTGCGCTTTATAAGAAACGCATGGAAAATTGAAATATGACCGTGTAGCTTAATCCAAGAGCGTTGTTTAACAAAGATGTGGGTGTAAATCCAACCGTGGTCTAATAATTTAAGCGAGGTATAATGAAATGTACGAAGACAAGACATTAGTCTGCAAGGAATGTGGAAATGAGTTCGTTTTCACTGCAGGCGAGCAGGAATTTTATGCTGAAAAGGGATTTGTAAATGAGCCCCAGAGATGCAAGGCTTGCCGTGACGCAAGAAAGAACGCAGGTAAGGCTGAAAGAGTAATGTATACAGCAACTTGCGCATCATGCGGCGGTGAAGCTAAGGTGCCTTTCGAGCCAAAGGAAGGCAGAGCTGTTTATTGCAGCGAATGCTTTGCAAAGATGAATGAGGCATAATTAAACGCAGATCCTACAGCACAGCTATTCGGCTGTGCTGGGGTTTTATATAAGAACCCTTTCACTATTCTGAAATGTTTTGTCGTAGTTTGCCGTGTTATGGCATATAATAACGCAGATAAGCTGAATGCTCATTTTGCGGTAAAGAGTATCGCAGGCGGCTGTTGCAGTACAGTTTGCCTTATTTTTTTGTAAAGAGGTGCAGAAAATGCTTGATAAAAGATTAACAGCTTGTGCTGAACTGGTCGGCGGTGAAGGCATAGTTTGCGATGTGGGAACCGACCACGCCTACCTTGCCGCAGAGCTTATAACTTCGGGGAAATGCAGCAAGGTCATCGCTTCTGATGTGAAGGAGGGACCGCTTGCTTCTGCGAAGGCTACTGTAGAAAAGTACGGTATCGCCGATAAAGTTGAGCTTATCCTTTCGGATGGACTGAAAAATGTCTCTCTGGATGGTGTATCGGATATTGTTATTGCAGGTATGGGCGGCGAAACTATCGCAGCAATAATTGGCGGGATCGAAAAACTCCCCTATTCAGTTGTGCGTTTCATCCTTCAGCCAATGACAAAGCCTGAATTACTGCGCAAAGAGCTCTATAAACTGGGATTTACCATCACCGAGGAGCGTACAGTTGAGGAAAGCGGCAAGCTTTATGTGATCATGCTTGTGGATGCAAGAAGCGGCTTTGAGGGCTGGCTGACTGAAACTGAGTCTATTTACGGCTTTTTTGACGGTGAAAGCGGTCGGCAATACCGACAGAATGAGTCTGAGCGCTTGTCAAAAATTGCGGTAAGTCTCGAAAAAGCAGGCAAGCAATCTGATGCCACACACTACGAAGCCCTTGCGTACAGAATGAAAAACGGCACAGGCGTTGAGGAGATCGACGATGTGATAGCTTATCTCAACTCGCTGTATCCATTCAATTTGCAGGAAAAATGGGACAATTCGGGCTATCTTGTTGAGAGCCGAGGCACCGAGGTCAGCAAAATTCTTCTGACACTTGACATTACAAATGAGGCTGTCATGGAGGCTGATCTCAAGGGGGCAGAGCTTATAATTTCCCATCATCCCGTAATTTTTGATGCAAGGAAGCGGCTGCTGCGTACTGACCCCGTGTATAAACTGGTTCAGTCCGGCATTGGTGCGGTTTGTATGCATACTAATCTTGACATCGCTTACGGCGGCACAAACGGCGTAATACTGGGAAAACTTAAATCTGCTTTCGGGATCTCGGCTGCTCCTGAGCCATTCGAGGAGATCGGCAGCGAGAATAATCTGGGCTGGATAGTCACCCTTGATGAGCCTGCTGATGCCGAAACTTTCGGGAAAAAGATCAAAGAGATCTTCGGCTGCGAGTATATAAGGATGTCCGGCAGAAGCAAAAATCAGTTATCAAAAATTGCGTTTTGTTCCGGCTCAGGCGGCTCGATGATCGGTCTTGCGATGGCTAAAGGCTGTGACGCACTTATAACAGGAGATGTGAAGCATGATGTGTGGATAGACGCAAATAACCATAATTTCGCCCTTTATGACTGCGGACATTTCCACACCGAAAACATCGTTCTCACGGAACTGAGACGTGTGCTTGAAGAGAAATTTCCGCAGCTTGATGTGGAGATCGCTGAATCCTCTGTGGATCCCTGCGTGTACATCTGAGGTGAGCCGATGAGTATACTTATATGCCCTGTATGCGGCGGTAATCTGGAGAAAACCGAACACAGCTATGTCTGCGTCAAAGGCCATAGCTTTGATATTGCAAGGAGTGGATACGTTAATCTGCTGCTCTCTAAACACATGGGAAAAACTGTTCACGGCGACAACAAACTCATGGTGAATGCACGTCGTGAATTTCTTGAAAAAGGCTATTATGCGCCCCTTATGAATGCTCTCTGTGACAAGGCTGAGCAGCACTTCAAAGGCAAGGTGCTGCTTGATGCCGGATGCGGCGAAGGGTACTATACTACAGCAATATATGATAGATTTAAAAAGTCGAATATTGCTGCGAGAATGTTCGGTATCGACATATCAAAAGTTGCGGCTGAAGCTGCTGCAAAGCGCAAAAACAGCATTACTTTTGCGGCTGCAAGCGTGTTCCATCTGCCCGTAGCCGATTCGTCATGCGATATGCTTGTGACCATGTTCGCTCCTTATTGCGGCGGTGAGTACCCTCGTGTGCTGAAAAAAGGCGGCATCATGATCATGGCGATACCATCCGAAAATCACCTCTGGGAGCTGAAGCAGGCGATATACGACACACCCTACAAAAACAGCGTAAAGCCCTATGAATTGGAAGGTTTCAGCCTTGAGGACAAGGTGAGGATAACCTATGATATGCAGATCGATGATCATGAGGATATCATGTCGCTTTTCTCAATGACACCCTATTTTTACCGCACAGGCAAGGAGCAGCAGGAGCGACTTGCCAAAATTTGCTCAATTTGTACAAAAGCTGACTTTGAATTACTAATATACCGCAAAATTTGACTGGAAAAGTCGGCTATAAAATGATATAATAAAGAGGAAGAAAGAGGCTGAGGCTTTCTGCGATCATATGCTTTCTTCCTTTACAGGTTTTGAAAGGAATGATCTGATGGCTCTCGACGGCGCATTTCTCTATGCAGTTAGATCCGAACTTCTGCCCCTCATCAGCGGCAGAGTTGAAAAAATACATCAGCCCTCCCGTGAGGAGATCGTAATATCAATACGCACTCGCAATGGCAGCAAAAAGCTTTATATTTCGGCAAACGCAGGCAGTGCCCGTATTCATCTCACCGAGAAGAGCGTGGATAATCCGCAGACACCGCCTATGTTTTGTATGCTTCTGAGAAAGCGTCTCGGCAGCGGCAAGCTTATCGATATCCGTCAGGACGGACTTGAACGTGTCCTGTTCCTCGATTTTGAATGTGTGAATGAACTGGGCGATATCGTCACTGTTACTCTTGCCTGCGAGATCATGGGAAGATGCTCCAACCTCATTATCATCAGTCATGAGGGCAAGGTCATCGACAGTATCAAGCGTGTTGACGAGGAGATGTCCCGTGAGAGAATGGTCCTCCCCGGCATGAAGTACACTCTTCCGCCCCGTGATGACAGACTGAATTTCCTGACAGCCGAGCCTGAGCAGATCAGACAGCGCCTTGCTGCGGAGAGACCTGCCGAACTTTCAAAGGCTCTCATCCGTACTTTTGAAGGCATTTCCCCTGTGCTTGCCCGTGAATGGACATTTTTCGCAGGTAGGGGAGTTCATATCGACAGCGATACCATCGGCGGCGATCAGCTGGACCGCCTGATGTTTGCGATAAAGCGCACCCGTGAACAGCTGACTGAGGGGCAGTGCTGCTTCTCTGTTGTCACCGACAAGGAAGGTCAGCTCAAGGATTTCTCCTTTATCCGACTTTCGCAGTTCGGTACTCTTATGTATACTAAGGAGATCGGCTCAGCTTCCGAACTCCTGGACTATTTCTACTACGAACGTGACCGTGCAGCCCGCACCAAGCAGAGAGCAAATGACCTTTTCAAGCTGCTTGTGAATCTTACGGAGCGCACTTCGAGACGTATCAGCGTGCAGCGTGAAGAACTTGCCGCTTGTGCGGATAAAGACAGGTACAAACTCTGCGGAGACCTTATCTCTGCCAATATGTACCGTATAAACAAGGGCGACAGTGCCGCATTGCTGGAGAATTTCTACGATGAGGACTGTCCGCAGGTGAAAATCGATCTGGACGTGAGGAAAACTCCTGCCCAGAACGCTCAGTACTATTACAGTGAATACAAGAAAGCCGTGACCGCAGAGGAAAAATTAGCGGTGCAGATCGAAAAGGGCGAGGAAGAATTGCAGTACCTCGACAGCGTTTTCGATTCTCTTACAAGGGCGGCTTCAGAAAATGATATAATTCAGTTACGATTGGAACTCCGTGAGCAGGGCTATATAAAGTACGCAGGCGGAAAGGCTAAGCCTCCAAAGGCATTGCCTCCCATTGAGTACAAGTCAGGCGACGGGTTTACAATACTTGTTGGCCGCAACAACAAACAAAACGACCAGCTTTCTCTGAAATTTGCGGAGAAAAACGATATATGGCTGCATACTCAGAGCATTACAGGCTCTCATGTGCTCATACTGACGGATGGCTCAACTCCCCCCGACAGTACTATTGAGGAAGCCGCTGTTATCGCCGCAGTTAACAGCAGAGGGCGCAGTTCGTCACTTGTTCCCGTTGATTACTGCCTTGCACGATATGTGAAGAAGCCCGCAGGCGCTAAGCCCGGCAAGGTCATATTCACCAATTACAAGACCGCTTTCGTAAAACCTGACACGGAGGTCGAAGAAAGGCTCAGGGTAAAGTAATGGCAAGGCTCGGTAATGATTTCTTTCACCGTCAGGTGGATGAGGTCGCAAGGGATATGGTGGGAAAGGTCATCTTCCGCAGAATGGCTGACGGTTCGGTTATCAGTGAACGGATAGCTGAAACTGAGGCTTACGGCGGTGAGGAGGACCTCGCCTGTCATGCTTCCAGAGGAAGAACCAAAAGAACCGAACTGCTTTACGGTAAATGCGGTGTGATGTACGTTTATCTCTGCTATGGTATGCATTGGCTGATGAACGTAGTCACGGGGGAAGAGGAACAGCCTCAGGGCGTTCTCATCCGTGCAGGTGAAAAGTATGACGGACCTGCCAAGCTTACGAAATACCTTGGTATCGACGGAAGCTTCAACGGCAGGGACATTTGCAGCGAACCTGACATATGGATAGAGGACGACGGGTACAGGCCTCGGATAATTGAAGCTCCCAGAGTAGGCATAGACTACGCAGGGGAGTATTGGAAGAATATTAAACGACGATTCATAGCTGTTAAAGGGGAGTGATAGCAATGAACATCAGAAGTCTCGGCTGCAATTCGGTCTACGATGCAGGCGGCGGTGTGAGCCGTGTGCCCGAAAAGGGTACATATCTATTCATGCTGGCAAAAAGCAGTGTGCGTTTCCATATCGGTGACAGTGCATTTGTATGCCCTGAGGGGACTGCCATCCTTTATAATGATAAGGAACAGCAGGAATATTCGGCTTGCGGCACAGCCTTTGTTTGTGACTGGATATGCTTCGACACAGAAGGCGACAGGGAATTTATCGATTCACTGGAGCTCATCACTAACAGACCTGTCCGTTATGCAGACAGCGAATTCATAACCTCGCTTATCAGAAGCATCACGGCGGAATATTATTCACTCAGCTCAAGAAGAGCTAAAATGCTGGATACCCTCATGAGGACTCTCCTTATATCATTCAGCGAATCGGGCAGCAGGCGTGAAGAGGAAACTGTTCAGGCTGCCGCTCCGCACTACAGCACGCTTGTAGAACTCAGGGAAAAGATATACCGCAACCCTCAGCAGAAGTGGAATGTGGATACAATGGCCGCAGATGTGAATATGTCAAGGTCGTATTTCCAGCATATCTACCGTGAGGTGTTCGGAGTATCATGCATCTCGGACGTTATAAGCGGCAAAATTGAAAAAGCAAAGGAGATCCTCAGCGAGACGGGGTGTACCGTTTCCCAGGTAGCGGCTATGTGCGGCTACGACAACGAGGAACACTTCATGCGCCAGTTCAAAAAAATCGTGGGAGTTACTCCTACAAAGTACAGAAAACAAGTCTGATTTATAAGGATGATTCAGACAGTCAGAGTCTGCATTTGTGCGGTGTCGCTTTTATGCAGCTCGAAATGGTAAAGTGACGACATTATGAAAATGTTTTTCATTAAAAATTCACTTTGCCGGGACACTCCGTACAAGTTGAAAAGTATAGAAGCGAAATTGGGAAAATAACGGTATACAGAGAAAAAACCAAATGCCACAAAACTTTTTAAACTCAAAATCCAGTTTGTTTGAAGGTATTTTATATTAAGACTATTTTAAGATTATTAATATATAATATATTCAAACGATACGAAAGGAGTGTGAAGCTCCCGACGGAAATTATCCGCCGTGGAGGCGCTTATGGCAATTAATACTTTTGCTCGTAAAGAGATCAAATTTCTCCTGAATATGGATCAGTATCACGGCCTTATGGAGGTCATTAACGAATACATGAATCCCGATAAGTATTGCATTGGCGGCAAGGAGTACGGTATATACAATATATACTACGATACTCCCGATGATTACCTTATAAGAGAATCACTGTCCAAGCCATACTACAAGGAGAAGATCAGACTTCGCAGCTACTACTCACCTGCTGCACCCGACGATATGGTATTCCTCGAGATCAAAAAGAAGATCGGAGGAATAGTGACAAAAAGAAGAGTACAGATGACTCTTGCTGAGTCGGACGCTTACTTCAAAGACCGTTCAAAGCCTGAAATGAACAAGTACATAACCGAACAGGTTTTCAGGGAACTGGATGTTTTCCTGAATAACTACCCCATCGCTCCCAAGCAGTATATCAGCTATCAGCGTGAGGCTTTCTTCGGCAAATACGACAGCGATTTCAGACTTACCTTTGACAGAAAGATCACCGAGAGACGCTATGATCTCGGACTGAACTATGAAAGCTACGGCAATTACATCATAGGTGCAGACCAGAGACTCATGGAGGTCAAGGTTTCAAATGCTATACCTGATTGGCTCGTTAACAAGCTTTCAGAACTGGAGATCTACAAGACCAGCTTCTCCAAGTACGGCAGAGCTTACCAGAACTTTGTAAGAAGTCAGGTCGAGAGTGCAAGATGCTCAAACAGTTCGGGCCGCATTTATATCTCAGGGATCTCAATGGTAAATAACAGTATTATGAACAGGAGCGTGTAATTTTTATGTTTCCAAATGGTTTTTTCGGCAATGTTTTATCAAGGTACAATGATATCGATTCTGTAATAAACAGTTCAAGCACAGTTCTTCCGGACCTTAAAGCAGGAGAATTCTTATTCTGTCTTATTTCTGCTGTGGTTCTCGGAACACTGATCAGTCTCATCTATATCATTACTCACAGAAAAGAAGGCTACTCACAGAGCTACGTAATGTCAATGGTAATGCTTCCTACCATCGTTACACTGATACTCCTTCTGGTAAATACCCAGATCGGTGCTATCAGCCTTGCAGGTACTCTTGCACTGGTACGATTCAGAAGCGTTGCAGGCGACCCGAAGGATATTTCCTACATCTTCTTCGCAATGGCAATGGGTGTTGCCTGCGGAATGGGATTCATCGGTTTTGCTATCGTATTCTTCATCATTCTCGGCGCTGTCCTCTTCGTAATGAGCGAGGTAGACTTCGGCGGATGCAAGAAGAGACATATGACTCTCAAGATAGCTATTCCTGAGAACCTTGATTATCAGGGCGTATTTGAGCCTGTACTCAACAGATACACAACATTCCACAAGCTCAGAAGAGTAAAGACTACCAACTTCGGTACACTGTTTGAGCTTATCTACAGCGTTGATGTT
>Ga0116149_1002829_pt1 | contig 18548 bp, 13 predicted proteins | sample AD_UKC057_MetaG_FD_89787 | JGI IMG/M metagenome (GOLD analysis project Ga0116149, IMG submission 89787) | Active sludge microbial communities of municipal wastewater-treating anaerobic digesters from USA - AD_UKC057_MetaG | ecosystem: Engineered > Bioreactor > Anaerobic > Digestate | place: USA... | reverse complement strand
GCGAAATAATCGAGATGATAATTATTACGAGTATCATCACATAAGTCAGGTTGTGAACACTGTCGAGCATAGTAACCGAATTGGTACTGGGAACAATGCCTTCAATTATGTATTTATTACCGATAGCGGCAAACAAACCTCCAACACAAAGTCCGAACCGTGGATCAACATTCGAAGGTTTTATCAGAAAGACCAGACTCGAAATAAAAAATGCCACCAAAACCCCGGTAATCAGTTTAAACAAGGTAAGCCAGGAGTTCTTGCGGGTAAGGTCAATCGTCATTTTCACTGCGGGATATGAGCTTTCTCCGGTAAGTTCCTGATCGCCATAGGTAGTGGCATAGGTCGAAACCTCCGAGGTAAAACTCACATTGGTGATGTCCCACTCCGACAGTTTGAAATTCGGATCTATCTTGGTGTTTTCCACATCGGGAACAAATACCATGGTGCTGGTGTCGGCATCAGCCGACTCGATATAAAAATGTAGTTGCTGGCTGTCGAAAGGGTAACGACGCAAGTCCCAATCAATGCTCATGGTGGCGAGCGCTTTCAGACTAAGCCATTGCAGGCCGCCGGTTTCGTCGTATATCGGGTTGTCGAGCGAGGCTTCTTTGGTAGGCTTCAGTTCGATTGAATTCTCAAATTCCAGTTCAGGATTTTCGTACAACAACCACAGCCAGAAATCGATTTTATAGCTTCGGTCGCTAAAATCGAAATCGTGAATTGAATTCACAAACGCACCTACAATTACAGTATCCTTTTGTGCAGATACCCGGCTAGAGCCCAGTATCAGGAACCCAGCCAGAAGCGCAATACATACGGTAGTTTTTGCCATAAGCGTGTTTTTTTAAAGCAATGCATCAACCAACCCACAAAACCCATCAACAAAACGAAAATACAATAGACTGCTATAAATTTACCCTGAAATAAAACCAAAACCTTTTCGATGAAGAATGCAATCACCACCAGGTGCAGCACATAAAAAAACAGGCTGCTGCGTCCCAGCCATGCCAGCGGATTAAACACTTTACTCCTGATTTTAACTGCAGCAATCACAAACAGTGTTAAAAAAGCCAGTGCAGTAGTACAAAAAAATACGTCGGCAGGATAAAACAACTCGCCGTATCCTTCCCGCAAAGGTCTGTCCTGCAAGTAAAGCACGTAAGAACCCAATGCAAAAACAACAATGGCAGCAGCAAATACCCATTTTTTGGTTAACGATTTTACCAGAAATCCGAATTTGCCTGTGTACAATCCGGCAAGAAAAATGCCCATCCAGGGGAAAAATGGAAACCAACCATCGAGGAACAAAGCCCTCGACGACTTTAAAATTACCGGAAGGGCCGACCACGAAAACGGATATGTCAATTCACGGGCAGTGTAATCCATGGCAAATTGTAATGCAAAAGCAATCACAAAAAATAATGCGGTAAGCACAACGAGACTCCATCGACCGAGCCGGGGAAACAGCGGGGAAATCAATACCGAAAAACCTATCACATACAACACATCGAATGTGGCAAATGGCAAGGTGTCCCAAATGAGAATATCAATGGCAACGGCTGTAGTCAGTATCAGCAGACCCCTAAGCAGGGTTTTACGAAATGTCAGGGAATCGCTTCGTTTCCCAAGCATAAAACCCGTTAGTGACACAAAAACGGGCGCTGCCAGAGAACTCATCAAACGGAACCAAAACGGATAAGGCTCCTCGAGAAGATACGGAGCCGCGTTGGCCAGCAACATAATAAAGATGGCCAGTCCACGCACCACATCAATATAAAACAGCCGGCTTTCTTTCTTTTGCATTCATTCAATGGTTGACAATCAAAAATAGATATTTCCTTGAATTATTCAATATGATGGTTGAATATAACATCATAATGAAAATAAAATTGATTACCCATAATGCAGATGGGCCTCAAAAAGCTTTAACAAACTCCACGAATTAGCGTTTACCTAGTCACCTACAGCGGAATACTTCTGTCGATAAGCTGCTCGATACTGATCATGGTGTCGGTATTCGAAACCCCGTTGATGTTGTGAATTTTCACCAGAACATCCTGCAAATGCTTATTGTCGCGGCAATAGGCTTTTGCCAGAATTCCATACTGACCTGTGGTGAAATGCAATTCGACCACTTCCGGAATTTCACGCATTTTTTCGGTTACACCGGCAAACATATTGGCTCTTTCGAGAATAATACCAATAAAAGCCTGTGTTTTAAAATCGAGAACAACAGGGTTAACAATCAGGCGGTAACCACCAATCACCCCGACTTCCTCGAGTTTATTGATTCGTTTGTGAATGGCGGCTGCCGAAATTTTACACTTTTTGGCAATATCTACCACTGAGGTTTTCGAGTTTTTGATAAGAATGTCCAAAATCTTCTTATCCATCGAATCGAGTTTAATCTTTGCCATAATTTCTCAATTTTAATTCACTAAATAAACACAATGCTCAACAAATATAAATTAATTTTACCAAAACAACAAATATTTCACTTTTTTTTATCCTTTTAAATTCACAAATCTGCATTTTAATAAATGTCATTGATAAAATATTACTGTAAAAGGCTTTTTTTGTACTGAATGAATACTTACTTTGCATATTCATGTTGATTAAAACAACAAGAGTATTTATGGCCTGGTTCGACGATACTTTCGGGTTTTCGCGACGCGAGAAAAGAGGAATTCTTGTTCTTTCGGTACTCATTGTTATGAGTATTGTGGCGAATGCCATCATTTATCATATAAGGGTGGCCAGCCCGTACAACTTTTCGGATTACGAAAAAGAAATTGATAAACTGATGGAAACCGTTAAAAGCGACTCTGTTGCACAACCGGTTGAACTGTATTTTTTCGATCCGAATCTGGCCAGTAAGGAAGAACTGATTGCACTGGGCATTCCGCCGAAGGTTGCTGGCAACATCGTAAACTACCGCAATAAAGGCGGGAAATTCAGGAAACCAGCCGATCTGGCCCGCATGTATGGCCTCGACACTGAACTGTTCGAAAGATTAGAGCCCTTTCTGGTTTTTCCCGAAAACGAAGACAAGAATTATCAAAGCCGCGAAGAAGCCAGACCCGTGTATTTCGAATTTGACCCCAACACTGCTACAGCTGACGATTTCAAAAAGATGGGTGTCAGGAACTACGTAGCCTCCAACATTGTGCGTTATCGCGAAAAAGGCGGGCAATTCCGCAACAAAACCGACCTGCTGAATATTTACGGATTCGACAGTCTGTGCTATCAGAAAATTGAACCATACATAAAAATTACAACCCAATTTGCTGCAACACCCGAAAAAGCGCTGCTCGAACTGAATACGGCCACACTGTCGGACCTCGATGCACTTAAGGGTATTGGCGAAGCGTATGCCAACCGCATAATCAGTTACCGGACAAAACTGGGCGGATTTGTAAATGTGGTGCAACTAAAAGAAGTTTACGGAATGAGCGACGAGCTGTATCAGTCGCTTACACAACAGGTGATGGCCGACCCTGACAAAGTGAATTGTATTAATGTGAATACAGCTGACTATAAAACACTGATTTCGCATCCCTACCTCGAAAAAGCCGAAACAACCGCCATACTGAGTTATCGCGAAATGGTCGGAAAAATTCAGCATACCGACGAGCTGCTGAAACAAAAAGTGCTGAGCGAAGATGTTTTCCGCAAGATTAAACCCTACCTTTGCACAGAATAGTCCAATGATTAGCAAAGCCCAAATATCGTTTGTTAACTCGCTGAAGCTGAAGAAACACCGCCAGTCCGGGAAGCTGTTTGTTGCCGAAGGAGAAAAAATTGTGAACGAACTTCTCGCTTCTCCGATGCAGATTGCCTACATTATGGCAAGTCGCGCCTGGATTGAATCGCACCCCGGTTTGGCAAACCAACATCTGTCGAAAATTGTAGAAACACCCGAAGCAGCCATGGCGAAAATAAGCAGCCTGAGCACTCCGTCGCCGGTGCTGGCGGTGGTGCACATGCCCGGGCTGGTTAAACCGGTTTACAATGCACAGGACTTGTATCTGGGTCTCGACGAAATTCAGGATCCGGGAAATCTGGGCACCATAATCAGGATTTGCGACTGGTTCGGCATCACCAACCTGATTTGTTCTATTGGTTGCGCCGACCTCTTCAACCCAAAAACCATTCAGGCAAGTATGGGGGCTTTTTTACGTGTGCATGTTTTTTATAGTCAGCTTGATGATGAAATTGAGAATTACCGTTCAGTTACTGGCCATGCTGTGTATGGCACTTTTCTGGAAGGAGACAATATTTACGAAACCGAACTCCCCTCGGGAGGCTTTGTTGTAATGGGCAACGAGGGAAAGGGAATAAACCCGCAGATTGAACAACGCATCACGCACAAATTGTATATCCCGAGTTTCTCGTTATCGCCCGTACATGCCGAATCGCTGAATGTGTCGGTGGCTACAGCCATTACCTGCTCCGAATTTATGAGACGGCGTCGCAAATGAGGCAACTGATTACGATAGCGCTTTTAATGCTGAACGGGTTGATAGCTCACGCCCAGCAGGTTGACGTTACCCGTGATGCCGGAATATGGTTTGCTGCCGGCCTTGAGCGTAAGCTTACCGGTAAACTGGAGTTGGATTTCGGGCAGGAAGTGAGACTTTACCATAATGCAAGCCGTGTGGATGATTATATCAGTGAACTTGGGTTGAGCTACCGGATTAACCGAAATTTTGCACTGGGTGGAGGTTTTCGATACACCTACAACATTCACCGTGATGGAAGTCTCGGGCACGACCTGCGCTACCACGGTGATATTGGCTACCGGGGACGTCTGACAGAAAAATTCAGGATAGGCTATCGGCTCCGGTTTCAAAAGGAATATGCCAACCAACTCGATTCGACCGGGGTAAACGACTACAACACCATGGATTTCCGTCACCGGCTGAAGATAGAATATCTGCACAGTCAACGGCATACGTTTTTTGTAAGCGGCGAAGCATTCCGTACACTGAAGCAATTCAGGGAACCCTATTTCGGCAAGTTACGCTTTTTTGCCGGCGACGACATCAATCTGGGCACGGGTGTAATAGAGCTCTCGCTGGGCATGGAACAGGAACTCAATAAAGAGCGGCCATTAAGCTTCGGATTTGTGGCGGTTTCGTATGTTTTTACATGGAAACGATGAAAACCCGTGGAATCATAGGTTTCGGTGTGTGCATCCTGCTGATTTTTTGCAGCGGATGCTATCGCGAAGATATCAGGCTTACAGCAAACCCTGACGATAACCAACGCATCGAAGCACTGCTGGTGCTGAACGGAAAAGCATGTTTTTACGACGAAAACAGCCACAGCCTGCGCTACAGTCTTACAAAAGAAGCATGCAACAACTTTATGCCGGTAGTAACACTGAGTCCTTATGTCAGGCTATTTGTAGGAACCAACGAAATCAAAAATGGTGATACGCTGGTTCTTGGCGATGTTGCTTATAAGCAGGAATATGCGCTGAGGCTGATTGCCGGTAATGATACGATAGATGCAGGGCTGATGTTCACACCGCTACCCATTGTCTGCATAAGCAGCCAGTTTGAAGTGAGCGACGACCCAAAAATGCCGGCATTTATCGAAATTGCCTATCCCGAGCCTGAAAAACCCAGCTATCGGGGCTATATTGGCATTGAATACCGGGGGGCTACCTCGCAGCTCTTCCCCAAAAAATGCTACGGGTTTAATACACTCGAAAATCAGGATATTAAGGTGTATAAAAATGTGTGCCTTACCGGAAACCGGCCGAATTATACATGGATTCTCGACGCCGCATTTATCGACCCTGCAAGGGTGAGAAACAGGGTATCGTTCGGGGTATGGGCCGGTATGGGGATAAGCACAACGCATCAGGCCATACAGGGACAAGCGGTAGAACTTTTCAGAAACCTGCAGCATCAGGGCTTATACAGCCTGAACGAAAACTTCAACAGCGAGGTGCTGGGTTTGTCGGGCAGCGACGATGTGCTGTATAAGGCCGTTGACTGGGGCAATGGCGCAACCCTTTTTGAATTTGCTAATGAGAATTTCCCCATGTCGTTTTATTGGGATGGCTGGGAACAGAAACATCCCGACCCCGAAGCTTTTATTGCCTGGGAACCTCTTCGCGATTTGCGCCGCCTGGTGGTCGAAAGCAGCGACGCAGAGTTTGTAGCCAAGGTGTGGGAGTATATCGACATGGATAATTGCATTGATTATTTTCTTTTCCTCAACCTGAGCTCGGCATTCGACAACTGTGGCAAAAATATTTTTCTGATGCGCTACACCCGCGAGGGTAAATTCAGGATGATACCCTGGGATCTTGACGGCTCATGGGGCTTGTTTTGGGATGGATCGCATGTGGCACATACGGCAATTATCAGTAATAAACTCTACGACAGGCTGTATGCGCTAAACCCTGATTCGTACCGTGAAAAAACAAAACAACGCTGGTTCGAACTGCGGCAGGATGTTTTCGCCGAAGAACGGCTTAGGGGTTTGTTTGGTGCTGCCATTGATACCGTTGAATTATCGGGGGTGGTTGAAGAAGAAAACCGTATTTGGCATCTGAACATCAGCCCCGCAGACGAAAAAGCCTACCTGAACGAATGGATTCCGCAACGGCTGGCTTTTCTGGATTTGTATTTCTCGTGGTATTAGGGGGAGAAAAAAGACAAAGCAATTATGTTTCGCATACTACCAAAGACTAATTCAAATCATGTTGCGGTCTGAATTTTTATGTTCCGGATATTCACATTAATCCGTTGGCCTGCTGTACTAAAAAACTGAATCTTATTGCCTGATAATCTTCGCTGCGTACTTTTGGTTTCCCGAAATTACCATTATATAGTACATTCCTTCGGGCAATCCTTCAAGGGTGAATTCCGGAAATACCGCCGGATCGGAAATAATCAGGGTTCTGCTGAAAATTATTTTTCCCGTGGCATTGGCACAAGTAAACCAGTAACTGCCCGGTTGCAGATTCGAAGTATTGAGCCTGAATTTACCATCAGTCGGGTTTGGCGAAACCGATATGGTATTTAATGAAGTATTTTCGTGTATGTAATTTCCGCATGGCGGAACGAAACCCACTCCGGGCGAACCCTCTAGGCAACCATTTATCCAGTTATCGCCATCGCAAAAAATACCGTTTTCATCGAGTATCTCGAGTGTATAGCCATTTCCTGCCGCTCCCTGTGGCCAGGGTGACAGATTACTGTAAACAAGCGAAAGGTAAATGTTACCGCTATTGTCGTAGAGCCTGATTACTTCGCCAGAGCCACTTAAGCCAAAGCCAAACGGACCCGTTGTATTGTTTACGTCTGGGAATCTATCCGAAAACTTTTCCTCATCAGCAAAGAGCACCAGATACGCTCCTGCATGTAATACCGTTGTTTCAGGGATTTCGAAACTATGGGTATCGTCGCTGTCACGAAATGTCCAACCCGAAATATCGATGTCGGCATCGCCGGTATTGTGCAACTCAACCCAATCGCCTGCATCGGCATCGGCATCGGAATTATAGTTTATTTCATTGAAAATAATATCTTCGGTACATGCTACATAGGCTTGCCCGGGGGAACCACCCATGCAACCTGCAAACCAATTAAGGGCGATGGCCGGATTCAGTGTGTCATTGCGAAGTTCGAGCGTGCGTCCGTGACCATCAGCGGCTTCCTGCCAGGGCAGACTATCGGTGTAATGCATCGACAGATACGCAAAACCGTTTTCATCAATCAGCGTTAATGGCTCTCCGGAATTACTGAAACCAAATTCGATTTCATAAAAGTTATCGATGCTGCCATGTTGTTGAATAAACAATCCGGGGTCGGAAGAAAGCACCAGTCTTTCGCCGGGTTGAAGAAGGGTTCCATCGGGGAAAACAAATTCATTAAACAGTGTACTGTCGGTAAATTTCCAATGGGAAATGTCAATTTGTCCATCACCAAAATTGAGAAGTTCCACCCAGTCGCCTGCATCGCGTGTGCTGTCGGAATGGTAGTTTATTTCGGAGATTGCTATTTTGCCCTGAGTTTCGGTTTGCGCAAATACAGCAATAAATTCAGTGCTTTGCGAGATATTCAGGGTAATGGTATCTTCCGGATTTTGTTCGGTAAGCACATCGTTGGTCTGCCAATAAAGAAACTCATAGCCATTTTCGGGGATGGCAATGAGACTTACGGGATTTCCATCGAAATACACACCTGTCCAGGGCAATGAGTCGGGAATTATTGTGCTGATTTTTATCCGTCCGGCATTTTCGGGAAAAACATCCAAGCCTACCTCGACCTGTTTTACAAGATCAAAACCGCTGGTGATGTAATCTCTTACAAACATGGTTCTCGATTGGTATTCCGATCGGAGAATGTTGTGTTTCTCGACAAAGGCTGCCATTTGACCCGCCACATTACCCGGATCTCCCCAGCGGGCAAATTCTTTTGGCATTTCGGCGGCCATTTTCGAAAACATCTCCTGCTCTTTTTCCAGTAATTTCTCCGAAAGGTAGGTCGTGTTCATAATATCGGCAAAGCGGTTGATGAAATAGTTTTTAAACTGTTCATTCTCAATGCTTCGCAGCCAGATATTAATGTAGGGGTTGTTTGGATCGCGGCTGAAGAGGTAATCAATGGGATTGTCGCCGGCTGAGCTCCATCCACCCGGCTGCAACGACAATTCAAGGTCAATAATACAGAACCGGAATCTATAACCGGTTTTTTCGGACCGGTACATTTTTATATTGTTTTGCGGCCAGTCGGTGTTGTGGGTGTAGGCCTCGGCAATGATGTAGTCGGCATAAGAATTCATATCGAAATAGTGGTCGGCCGATGCAAAATAATCTTCCTGGGCGGGATCGAGACTGAGAAAGGCTTCGTAGCTGTTCCAGAAGTTTTCGACAGAGCCTGCAGTTGCCCTGAGCACACTGCTGTACCAGGCGCTCACCGTGAGAATGTCGAGGGAATCTTCGTCGGCATCTTCGTAAACTTCGAAATATTCTTCATCGATTTTCTCTCTTAATTCGTAGAGGCCAAAGTATTGCCCGTTGATATAGACCGATACGGGTTCCATTGCCGAATAGTGATTGAGGGTTCCCTCACCCAGCGATGTAACCTGAAAGGCATCTTTGTAGGGTAAGTTGAGAAACTGATTGCTTCCGTTGCGCAGGTAGAACTTACTGTATTTTGTGCGTTGCGGACGGTCGGGGATTAATTGGTAGTCGACCGGCGCCTGACCCAGCACGGAATGGTCGAGTTCGAGCCTGAAGGAATGTTGCGGATGTGAACGGCTGCCTCCCCAGCCCCCGTCGATTTGCATACCGACAGGTTGTGAGAAAATCAGGTTGTTGGCGGTGTCGAAATATTCTGCGTAAGCTGACTTTTCCCATTCGGCCCACCAGTTGTCGAAGATTCCGTTGTCGCCATATAAATTGGTGTTTTGGGTAACCACCGATATGATGGGCGTGGTGTGGTTGATTCCGATTAAATAGGATGCGGTGGTGGTGGTGCTTGGCAGCATGTCGTCGGAGAAGGCACAGGCTTTAAGGACTCCCGAAAAATAGAATATGACCGGGGTTCCGTCGTAGACGGGGGATTCAGGGCCGGGATTGTCGCCGTTGGTTGTGTAGCGGATTACTGACTGCTGTGGGTTTGGATTGCTCATATAGACCGCCACCTGAGCATCGAATAAACCGGAAGCGAGCGAAAATTGGGGAGGCAACAGATAGGAATCGAAGTATTGGCTGCCGTTGTTTGATTCGCCGGGTGTTGGTGTGGCAAAGGTGTGAATGTTTTCGGAAGCATCGGGAACGGAGCCGGTGCTATGGTCAATTCCTGTGCATTGTATGTTGAGTGAGCTTACTTCGGTTTGTTCGGGGTTGTAGAGCGAAACGACTTCGCCTTCGCCGGCCACTGAAAAGTTTGTATGCAGGGTGAGGTGTTGGTCGAGGGGTGTAAATTCTGATGTCAGTTCGGTTTCGGTAACGAGTTTGAACGAAAAATCAAGGTAATCGTACTGCGTGTTGGGGTCGGTTGAAACCACATCGAAGGCGATGCTGGTAATGACACCTTCGGTGAGACCGGCAGCAGCGAGGTCGTCGGCAGTGATGAGTATCTGGTGGCGCGCCGACCAGTACCAGTTGCCATAGGGCGCCGGATAGTCGTAGGGTGAGTTGTTGATGGTGCCATGACCAATGGTGACTCCGTTCAACTGAAGGTTGGGGCGCTGCTTAACGCGTGTTCCGTATTTCGTGTGGCATATTTCGTCGCTATCGTCCTGATAATTGAAGAGGGTAGCGTAGTAATCGGTTGAGGTTTGGTTGAACACTGAGTTTGTGGTGTATCCGGCCGAACGGTAGGAGCAGATATTGATGAGCAGGTTGGAGATGCCGTCCCAATAGAAAGGCTCGGTAAGCTGGTGTGTGTTCCATTGCGATGCTGTTGCCGTGAAATTCTGCACATAGGCAACATTGACGAATGCAGTAACAGGCCGCCGGTTTTTGCTGCTGCAAAATACGAGCTTAAATGCACCGGGTTCGAGGGTAATGTTGGGGAAAAGCCACTTCTGCGGGTTCGCGGGATTGTCGGTAAGTGCCCAATTGTTGAGATTGATTTCCTGATCGCCTGCATTGTAGATCTCGATCCAGTCGGGAAACTCGTTGTCTTCGTCGGAAACGGTGCTGTAGTTGCGGTTGGAACCCTCGTTTATCACAATCTGGCAAGAAGCGCCCGGCGACTGTGCCAGAACTAAGATAAGTAGGCAGACGGAAAAAATAAATGGTTTAGATCGGGTCATAAAATCGTATTAACATGCTTGTGAAATCAATCGCAAGTTAGGTAATATCTGAGAGAATAAAAACAAATAAATCGGGGTGAAATTGAGGGGGGGGGCAGACGTTGGGTGAAATGAGACCTCTCTATGCGGGTTACTCGAAGAGGACGTGGGTGAAACGTTAACACAACTTGAGTTTCGGGTTGTTGAGAAAACTGTTTGATTAATCCGACAGCAAATTTCTACTTTGTTAGACAGAGATATTATAACAATGGGAAGCACATTAATAATGTTTACGAGGAAGATGAACTAGAAAAAGTTCAACAGTCGCAAATTTTGCGATAGTTCAATGTGAAGTATTAAAACAGGTAGGTAGGCAAATTGAATATTACAACCTTGATGGTATAATCTCAATAGGTTATAGAATAAAGTTAAATTGAGGTTCACAATTTCGAATTCAAAAATGACACATTTGTTTTTTTTGTTAATGCACAGACCTATTAAAGCAACAGTGTTAATAACAAAATCAAGTTTTATTTGGGATAAAAAATACGATTCCATAAATTTGTCAAAAATTGACAAGGCACATGAGAGAAACGATTGGACAATACATTAGAACTTTGAGAAACGATAAAGGTTGGACCTTAACACAACTTGCTGCGAAGTTAGACATTGATTCAGCAAACTTGAGCAAAATTGAAAATGGCAAAAGAGAACTTGATGAGAAAAAACTTACTAAACTTTGTAAGGTTTTCAAGCTCGATAAATCTGAAATGGAGCGAGAATTAGTAAGTGAAAAAATTGCAAGGGCAATATGCAACAAAGAGTTAGACCAATCGATATTGACACTAGCAGAAGAGAAGATTATTTACATGAAGAAAGGCTACAATTCAGACCAAATTGATTATTCAATGGTGGATGAACTCGACTTGTTCGGAGAAAATGACTGGCGACTTAAAAAATTCTCTAATCCAACAGCAGAAATAAGAATTGGAACATTGTTTAGCGGAATTGGAGCAATTGAACACGCTTTTAAACGTCTTAACCTTAATCATTCCATAACTTTTGCAGGCGACATTGACCTACACGTTAGACAAAGTTATTTTGCGAATTATGAAATTGCTGCAAGTGATTGGCATAATGATGTTACAAAATTTTCAGCAAAAAAATACAAAGAAAAATTAGACTTACTTGTTGGTGGCAGCCCTTGCCAAGCATTCTCAATGGTTGGAAAAAGATTAGGTCTTGAAGACATTCGCGGAACATTGTTCTATGACTTTGCACGAATAGTAAAAGAAACTCAACCTAAAGTTTTTATCTACGAAAACGTGAAAGGTTTGACCAACCACGACAATGGAAGAACTTGGAAAGTAGTCCAAGATGTTTTTCACGACTTAGGATATCAAATTAATTCTAAAATCCTAAATAGCAAAGATTACGGAATACCACAGCATAGAGAAAGAATCTTTGTAGTTGGCTTTAAAGACAAAAATGTTGATTTTTCCTTTCCACAAAAAATTCAATTAGAAAGAACGATGCAGGACTTTCTAGAAGATTTTACGGACTCAAAATATTATCTAAAAGAGAAAGGCATAAAATTCGTAACAAGTTCTAAAAACAAAACAAAGCGTTACACCCAAATTAATGGTGAAGTTATGCTTTGTCAAAAGTCAAATCAACAATTCAATTGGCACGGTGACTTTATTTTTGAATCCGCTGACGAAAATGATTTTGACGAATTCATTTTTGATGTGAGTAAGGTTGAAGAAAAATATTATTTATCAGACAAGGTACGAGATTACGTTTTAGCAGGTGGAACTAAGAACTTTACAACCAGCACCAAAACAGACTTGGAAATTGCTAGACCACTTTTGCAATCAATGCACAAAATGCACCGTGCAGGAGTTGACAACTACGTTACTCATAACAAAGGTCGAATTCGGAAATTAACACCACGAGAGTGTTTAAGACTTATGGGATTTCGCGATGATTTTAAAATTGCAGTTAGTGACACTCAAATGTATCGTCAAGCAGGTAACAGCATAGTAGTTGATGTTTTGATAGCTTTACTAATACAAATGGATATAACACAATTCTCAAAATAATGAAAATATTTCCTGTTCCTTTTAGCATTGCTAATGAAGTAGTAAAAAGAGCACAAAACGATAATAGAAGATTAATTGAATCACCAAGAATTGGTGGCAATGATTTATTCTATCTAGGGACAACTATGCAGTTTATCGATAAAATTCAAAATCCTTTACGTCAAAGATTAATCGAAGTTAGGGATCTTTGTGAAGTGAACTTCAACAACCCTAATATTAAACCAAGAACTATTCAAAGAACCCAAGGTATTATTGTACATCACAAAATAAGTAAGGAATTGTTATTGTCTTTATTACCTTTTTTGGATTCATACCTGCAACAGTTTGGTAATTTATATCACCATGTAAACTTGAATGCAATTGAATTAGTTGATAGAATCATCAAAATTCAAGATGAATTTGTTAGATTTAAATCAGACTTAGTTTTTATTAGAGATTCGAATTTGGCTAAGCCGTATTTTAAATGGTTTAATTATCCAGACACAAAAGATAACTTCAAAATTGTTCAGGAGTTTTTTATTCCGCATCAGTCCTTTTTGAATTTTGAGTTAGATAATTATGTTGACGGAGTAGTTAATACAACTTGGGTATTATCTTATACTATGTCAGTAATTTATACTTCCGACAATATTGAAGCTGTTGTTTCTAAAGCAATTGAAAAGTTCCCAATTAATTATGACCAAATTGAAACAATAAGAGAAGCCATAACAAAGATTAGAATAGGTCAATCCCAATTTAGAAATGACTTACTTAACTCAGAAAGAAATAATTGCTTCGTTACAGGGATATCTAATCCCGACTTATTGATTGCAAGTCATATAAAACCTTGGAAAGATTCTAATAATCAAGAAAGGCTAGACCCTAATAATGGAATTCTATTAACGCCTACATTTGATAAATTATTTGATAAATTCCTTATCACATTTAATGAAAATGGGAATATTATTTGGTCTCATAATAGATTAGATGAAGACACAAGAAATAGATTAATACAAGCACACTCTAACATAGCAGAACTTTCCATTATCATTAATAATAATAATCAAACGTACATAGAATATCATAGATCTGTTTTTAACCAAAAAGAAGAAGCTAATCAAGCATAAATATGAATATCAACATAGGAAATAAAGAATTTAAGGTTCTTGACGCTAAAGAAAAAATAACAATTGCTGATTCTTTCGTAGTTCGTCAAAACAAAATTGGTGGCGGAAATGGTGAAGCAAAACTTTATGTTGGAAATAACAACTTTGAAGTTAGAAGCTTTTTTGGAAATACTGGTTTCACAATACCGTGTTTTATTTTAAAGAAAGATTTATTACAATATTTAGAAGAAACAAAAACAGAATATCTAAAGCCAGAACAGCCATATATTAATCGTGATCTTCTGCCAAACCTTTGGAATGAAAGGAAAAAGAAAATTGAATCATTACCTAATGTAATAGAGTTTGAAGTTAGAGAACAAACACAAATTGCTGGTCCAAGAGTTTATGTAAATTCAACAGACCAAGCATATAAACTAATTAGAGAATTATCGCTCCCAAACATTACCTACATTTCTGTAATTAAAATAGTTGACAACAAAGGGAGACTATTTTACTACTTTAGATTATTCGCTGACTATTTTGGCGAAGTTCAACACCCTTACATTATCAAGAAAGAAGAAGAAGCAATTGAACAAATTGAAAACGAAACAGAAAAACTTACTTTATCAAAAGCAAGGGTTGGGCAAGGAGAATATAGAAAGAAACTTTTGGAGGTTTGTCCTTTCTGCCCTATTACCTTAGTATCAGACGACAGACTATTAATTGCAAGTCATATTAAACCTTGGGCTGCTTCTAACGACTTTGAAAAAACAGACCCGAATAATGGATTTATGCTAACACCAACTTTTGACTTCCTCTTTGACAGGGGATTTTTATCATTCACAGACGATAGAAAAACTATTTTATCTCCTTTTCTTTCAAATATGACTTATTCTAAATTGGGTATTTCGGACAATAAAATAATTCCACACTTGCCGACTGATGGTAGAGAGATTTATTTAGAATATCACAGAACAACAATACTGAAGAAATAAGCCAATACTTAACAGCAACACACATTACTAAGTCGCACCAGTCGACCCACAAGCCAAAACTGGGCATAGAGTGTGTTTGCACCGACGCTCAACTAACAGACAATCAACACGAAAGTCAGAAAGCCAGCACCCAACTGGCGTTTGTCTCAATGGCGGGTGACGTGATTAATTGAACATTCTACCTAGTATCAGCCTTTATGGTGTATAGCCTGATTTGTACTCCGAAATCCGCCTATGCGCCAAGCACCAACCTGTTACCTCCTCAGACTCACCCAATAATCAGGTACAAACCAAACCCTCCAATGAGTATTGTGCGGATTAATATTCTGAGAAATCCGGGATAGCGATTTTGCAAAAAACGGATTAACGAAACGATGTTGAAACCTAATAAAAAGAACAAACCTGCGTAGAGCATTACTTTTGAACCCGGGTAGTGCATTAATTTAAACAAAATACCTATTACCACCAGAGAGAGTGAGTATCCTGAACCGGCGGTGGCTACAATGCCAAGCGGACCGGCTTCTGCGTAGGTTTCTTTTTTAAAGATTCTGTTAAACGTGGCTCCGTTAAAAGATGCAAAACCAAGCAAAAAATAAAAAAGCGAAAGAGCGTGCAAAAAAAGATTAAGCAAAACCAATACTTCCGGAATAATAAAAAGATGGATCAAATAAACGACAATGGTCAGAACCCAAAGTAATATTTCAATTATTTTCATTGTAGATGGCTTGATATTAAAATCTTATTTCATACAATAAAAGTAGAAAATTTTTTCAATGGTAAGAACCTTCCGGGTAAATTCACAATAACGTTACCAAGCCACACTACTCTCCCAAAACGCCATTCGCCTGCGCAGTTTTCTCACCCATATACACACTGACTACCCCGAGGGTGATGGGGACTTTGTGGATGTGGGTGAACCCGGCCTGAGTGAGTTGTTGGCATACGTTACAATGGATGGCAAAGCGGATAATGGACCGGTGCAGGTAGCGGTAGGCGCGGATGTTGCCTGAAATGATACCCCCGATGAGTGGCAGCAGGCCGGTAAGGTAGAAGATGTAGAGGCTGCGGTAAACCGGATTGCGGGGCAGCGAAAACTCTAGAATGAGGCATCGCCCGCCGGGTTTGAGCACACGGTGTATTTCGGAAAGACCACGGCCCATGTCGGAGAAGTTGCGCAAGCCAAACGAAACACTCACGATATCGGCGGTGTTATCGGCCAGTGGCAAAGCCTCGACCGGAGCCTCGATGAGTTGCAGACGGCCTGCCTGAATGCTGGTGTGAAGTTTTTGCGCGGCCTGCACGAGCATCTGCGCCGAGGGATCAACGCCAATGATGTGGCTGTTGGTGTGCGCGATGAGCAGGGGGATGTCGCCGGTGCCGGTGGCAATATCAATCAGGGTTTCGCCGGACGAGAGTTTGATGAGGGCTGCAAAACGCCTGCGCCAGTAGCGGTCGATTCCGAACGACAGCAGGTGGTTGAGCGAATCGTAGGAGTTCGAAATATCGTTGAACATCCCCGAAATGTCACCCTGGGTGTTGCACGACGAATCACCGGATTGTTTCTTCACTACGGCAAAAAGTGTTTATACGGCAATAGCCTAGCGGCGAATTCCACGTTGCTTGGCGGCCTCTTCGAGGCGGGTTTGCCAGTTCGATTTTTTCACCGGTTTCTTTTTGTTGGCTTCGAGACGTGCGAGCACTTTGGCCTCATCGACAAAGAAACGCCGTATAATCCAGGTCTGCAGTATGGTGATTACGTTGGCCAGGAAGTAGTAGTAGCTCAAACCGGCAGCATAATCGTTGAAGAAGAAGAGCATCATAACGGGCATGAGATATAGCATGAGCTTCATGCCGGGCATCTGGGTATTGGTAGGCTGGTTGCTGCTGGTCATTATGGTGGAAATCAGTAGCGAAACCGCCATGAGCAGTGTGAACAGGCTGACATGACTACCGTAGAACGGGATGGAAAAAGGCAGGTCGAGGATGGAATCGTAGGTGGAAAGGTCGCTGGCCCAGAGGAAACTCTGCTGCCTCAGTTCGATGGATGCCGGGAAAAACCGGAACAGCGCAATGAGAATGGGGAACTGCAGCAGCAATGGCAGACAACCACCCATGGGGTTGACCCCTGCCCTCTTGTAGAGGCTCATAATGGCCTGTTGTTTTTCCATCTCCTTGCCTTTGCCATACTTGGCCGAAATTTCGTCGATCTGGGGCTTGAGCACCTTCATGCGCGCGGTGGACATGTAGGATTTATAGGTGAGCGGGAACAGCAGGATTTTGATGATGATGGTGAGGAGGAAAATAATGAGACCGTAGCTGCTGATAAAACCACCGAGCCAATTGAAAATGGGGATGATGAGGAATCGGTTGAACCAGCCGAATATACCCCAGCCCAAGGGAACGAGTTTTTCGAGCTTAATGTCGTATTTTTTCAGGATGTTGAATTTGTTGGGGCCATAATACATCTGCATGGGAACCACCACATGGCTTTCGCGCTTAATGGGGAAGGACATTTCGGCATAGAACTGCTTGAGGAATTTCGAATTCGGGTCAGCCACTTTCTCAAGTCGCATCACCGGGCCATCGGCGTATTCTTTCATAACCAGCACCGACGAGAAGAACTGTTGTTTGAATGCCACCCAGTGCACTTTTCCGGCACTGCTGAATTCGTCGGCATCTTTTTGTTCGCTGAGGTATTCGATTTCGTTGTCGTCCATCTTCAGATAGGTGGTAGTGCTCTGCATTTCCCATTTCCGGCCTTTTTCGAGTGCCGGAGCCAGCAATGACCAACGCAGTTTATAGAAGGTGATGTTCTGCGACAGCACATTTTCCATATTGTGGAACACCACGTTGAATTCGATCATGTAGTTGTCGGGATGCACCACGTAATTGTATTCGAGATACTGGTCGGTGCCGGCATACAAGCGCATGCTGACGGTTTTGTCGCCGGTGGTGGCATTGGTTTTTTCGGCCAGGCCTTCGGCGGTAAAATACAAATCGTTGGTATAGACAGCAGTACCACCCACCATGAGGTCGAGGCCGAAGCGTGTGGTGTCGCCGGTGAACAATACCACGGGCAATGAATCGAAGGTACGGTAATCTTTGAGTTGCACCGAATATACCCTTCCGCCTTTCGACGACAGGGTAATAATCATCTTCTGGTTTTCGATGGTGTAAAACTTGTTTTCGCCTTTGGCTGCCTGAGCAAAAACACCGTATTTGGTTTCAAGATCAACCGGAGCCACTGAGTCGGGCACTACGGTATCGGTGGCAACCACCTTAAGGGTATCGGCGGCTTGTTGCGCTTTCTTCAGTTCGGCTGCCTTGGCAGCGGCAATAGAGTCGTTTTTGTGAACCTGGACAATGCTGTCGTTAATCCGTTTCTGTTCCGCCAATTCCTCCTTACTGGGCCTGTTAATAATGGAGTATCCAATCAGAATTGCTCCGATTAATACGAGTCCAATAATGGTTCTTTTATCCATACTATTCTTTTATCGGTTATTAGTAGCTTTAATAAATTCAACAAACAAGGGGTGCGGGTTGAGTACCGTAGATTTATATTCGGGATGGAACTGCACACCGACAAACCATCTGTG
>Ga0116149_1002825_pt1 | contig 18561 bp, 12 predicted proteins | sample AD_UKC057_MetaG_FD_89787 | JGI IMG/M metagenome (GOLD analysis project Ga0116149, IMG submission 89787) | Active sludge microbial communities of municipal wastewater-treating anaerobic digesters from USA - AD_UKC057_MetaG | ecosystem: Engineered > Bioreactor > Anaerobic > Digestate | place: USA... | reverse complement strand
CGGCGCCGAAGCCTGTCGGCGTTGCTCCGCCGTCGGCCGCCGCCGCGGCTGCCCCTCGCGCGCCGTCGCGGCGGGCTGCGGCATCTTCCGCGACCGGCATCACGATGTTGGACAATGGGTTGGCGGTGGCAGCGGCTGTTCTGGGCCTGGCGGCATTGGTGAGCGTCTTTCTGCTGCTGCGGATGCTCCAGTTCCAATGAGGCATCGGCGACCGGTCTGACGATCGGCCGGCCGTTCTCCGAATTCCGAAAGGGGGCTGCCCACATGGCCTTCGAGAAAATCCTCACGCTCACCGCGGAGACTTTCGGCGGTGAGATTGCCGGGTCGCCCGTCCCCATGCTCGTCAATTTCTGGGCGGATTGGTGCGCCCCGTGCCACAGCATCGCGTCCCTGCTCGACGATTTGGCCATCGAGTACGAGGGCCAGGTCCGCTTCGGCAGGGTCAACGTCGACGTCGAGCCGCAGTTGGCCGCCGAATACCGCATCAGCGGCGTGCCGACGCTCCTTCTGTTCAAGGACGGCCAGGTGCAGGACGTCATCGTGGGGCTGAAGAACCGGCGGGATCTGGTCGCGAGCCTCGAACAGGTGCTCACTCCCGCATGAGTTCCAGGCGCAAGCCGTGCCGTCATGCCTCTGATTGTCACGCCGGGTCGGCTCGCGCGGTTGGGGGAATTCTACTACCAGCTCAAGTCGATGCAGGCCGCCGGCTTGAGCCTGATCCAGGCGCTTGATCAGCTTCGGCTCGCCCCTCCCAGCCGATCGCTCGTCCGCCCCATCGAGCGTCTGCTCGACGGATTGAACCACGGCCTCTCTTTCACCGAGGCCCTCAAAAGTCTCGGGCGCTGGCTGCCCTCATTCGACCTCGCACTGCTCGCCGCGGGCGAACAGAGCGGACGCCTCGATTCGGTCTGCGGGCTTCTGGCCCAGTATTACCAGAACCGCGCCGCACTGGCGCGCCAGGTGATCTCCTCCCTCATCTATCCCGCGGTGATCGTCCATGCCGCGATCTTGCTCGGTCCATTCCCCCAGTTCTTCCTGACCGGCGATCTTGTCACCTATGCCCGGCAGACGCTGGGCACCCTCCTGCCGCTCTACGGTGTGGTCCTGCTCGGCGTCATGGCCTGCCAGAGCCGGCGTGGAGCATTCTGGCGCTCCGCTCTCGAACGCCTGCTTCATTTGGTCCCCGTGCTCGGCAGGGCGCGGCGAAGCCTGGCCCTGGCGCGTCTCACGGTGGCGCTCGATGCCTTGCTCGAAGCCGGTGTGTCCGCGGTCGAAGCCTGGCCCCTCGCAGCCGCGGCCAGCGGGTCGCCGGTGCTCGGGCGCGATGTGGCGGGTTGGAAGACCCGCCTTCTGGGCGGGGACGCGCCGGGCGACCTGCTGCCGCGGGCGCGTTCTTTCCCGAGTTTCTTCTCGAATCTTTACCGGACAGGGGAGATCAGCGGCACGCTCGATGACGCTCTCAAACGCCTGCGCGTCTACTACGAGGACGACGCCCAGCGCAAGATGAAGGCCCTGGCCTTCTGGGTCCCTTTCGCCATTTACATCGTGATTCTGATCGTGCTCGCCATGACAGTCCTCGGGTTCTGGGTCGGCCACTACAACGCAATCCTCGATACGGAATACTAGCCGTCGGCTGCTTCTTCCCCTTATGACAATTGACGAAATCCTGTCGAACGAACCGCTGCGCCTCGAGGAGTTTCCCGTGGCGCAGCGCTCGGTTTACCTGGCCCATGCCGGCGTCTGCCCGCTGCCGCGTCGTGTGCAGGTCGCCTTGACCGCCTATGCCGCGCACGGCGCCACGTGCGACCAGGAGGAGGCGGTGCCGCCTTCGTTCCTGGCGGATGCGCGCCAAGCCGCCGCCGGGTTGATCGGCGCCACGCCATCGGAGATTGCCTTTGTGGGGCCGACGTCTCTGGCGTTGAGCTTCGTGGCGGCGGGTCTGCCGTGGCGGCGCGGCGACAGCGTGCTGCTGTATGCGGACGATTACCCGAGCAATGTTTACCCGTGGATGGCCCTGGCATCGAGAGGGGTCGAGGTGCGCGCTCTCGAGACGGACGCGCTGGGGCGGATCGTGCCCGAACAGGTCCTGGCGCGCGTGGACGATCGGACGCGCCTGGTCGCGCTTGCCTCCTGCCATTTCGTCTCCGGCTGGCGCCTCGAATACCAGGAGATCGGACGGCGCTTGCGCGAGCGCGGAATCTGGTTTTGCCTCGATGGGATCCAAACGCTCGGCGCCTTTCCGCTGAACGGGCCGTGCGTGGATTTCCTGGCCGCGGACGCCCACAAGTGGTTGCTGGGGCCGTGCGCCGCCGGCATTCTCTACGTGCGCAAGGAACTGCAGGCCCAGCTCGCCCCGGTCGCCTTTGGCTGGAACAACGTCCGCTGTCCGGGCTTCGTGGCGGCACCCGAGCTGGTGTTGCAGGGCGATGCGCGCCGTTACGAGGCTGGCAGCACGAACCTCCTCGGCCTGGTCGGGCTCAAAGCAGCCTGCGATCTGATCCTCGAGCTCGGAGTGGATGCGATTGCCGCGGAACTGCTCCGCAAACGGGCCTGGCTCATCGCCGCTCTGCAAGCCAAGGGCCTCTCGGTGCTCGGCGCGGACGCGCCTCCCGCCAATGCCTCGGGCATCGTGACCGCGTTTCGTCCCGGAGCCGATATGACGCCGGTGCACCGGCGTCTGGCCGCGCACGGCGTGATGACGTCGCTGCGCACGGATCGGACGGGCCAGAACTACGTGCGTTTTTCGGCGCATTTCTACAACACGGACAGCGAACTCGAGAGGGCTGTTGGGGCTCTGGCGTGAGGGGAGGCGTGAACACGAAAGTGAAAGGCGATGCGATGATCGAGTGTCTTAGCATGAAGACGGGCCGACCGGGCTCGATCCCGCGGACCGCGGCTTCGGCGTTCGGGGTGATCGTTGCCCTCGGGCTGCCGATCTTCGAGTCGCTTTCTGGTCAGCCGGATCGGTCCGGCCTGCCCTGGACGTTCGCGCAACTCGAAGCGCCGCCGCAGTGGAAAGTCCTCGAGCGTCCGAAGGCCGAGGGCGTCCGCGCCATTGCGTTCGCGGGTCTGCCGTTTCGGGGAAGGCCGACGCAGGTTTTCGCGTGGCTGGGCGTGCCCGAGGTTGCCTCGGGCCAGACCGTCCCCGCGATGGTTCTCGTCCACGGTGGCGGTGGCACGGCCTTCGACGAATGGGTGCGCCTCTGGATCGAGCGCGGGTACGCGGCGATCGCAATGGACACCTGCGGGCAGGTGCCGGTCGGCAACTACGGAGAATGGACGCGCGCTGAGCAGGGCGGGCCGCCCGGGTGGGGCGGATTCGATCAACTGAGCTGGAAGCCGGAGGACCAGTGGACCTTTCATGCGGTGGCCGATGTTGTCCTGGCGCATTCGCTGATCCGCTCGCTGCCCGGAGTGGATCCGGAGCGTGTGGGGTTGACCGGCATTTCCTGGGGCGGCTACCTGACCTGCATCGTCGCGGGCGTCGATGCGCGCTTCAAGCTCGCCATTCCGGTGTACGGCTGCGGCTTCTACGACAAGACCGTCTTTGCCGCCGATCTGCTCCGGCTCGGGCGCGACGAGGCCTCGCGCTGGATGCAGTTGTGGGATCCGTCGGTCTATCTCCCGTCCGCGAAAATGCCGATGCTCTGGGTGACGGGCAGCAACGACTTCGCCTACACGCTCGATGCCCTCCAGCTTTCCTACCGCCTCACCCAAGGCCCTCGATCGCTCTGTGTCCGGTTGCGCATGCCGCACGGACACCATGGGCCGGGGGAGAACCCCCGCGAGATTCATGTCTTCGCCAACAGCATCCTGAAAGGCGAGACCGGACTGCCCCGCATCGTCGACGCCGGCAGGGAGGGAGCGAACGTCTGGACCGCCTACGCGTCGCAGGCGCCCCTGGTCAAGGCCGAGCTGAATTTCACGCGGGACAGCGGCGCGTGGCAGAAGCGCCGATGGGAGGCGATCCCGGCCCGTCTCGAGGCGTCCAGGGCCACCGCGACGCTGCCGGAGGGAACGCGCGCGTACTATTTCAACCTCTTTGACGAACGCGAGTGCGTGGTGAGCTCGGAACACGCGGACTGCCCCTGATCGGAAGCAGACTTGCGCCCGCGGCGGCTTTGCCGGTACAACGTCGAATCACAAATGACGCAGAACTCGAAAAAGCTCAACCACACCTTGTTGTTCGCGTTCCTCATGGTCGCCTCCCTCTTTTTCATCTGGGGGTTCTGCCATGCCATGCTGGACGTGCTGAACAAGCATTTTCAGAACATCCTGCACGTGAGCAAGGCGCAGTCGGGCCTCATCCAGACCTCCGTGTTCGGTGCCTATCTGATCGTGGCCCTGCCGGCGGCGTTGCTGATCCGACGCATTGGCTACCAGCGGGGCATCCTCCTGGGGCTGGCGGTGCTGGCCATCGGAGCGTTTTTGTTCATTCCGGCCGGATTGGTGTTCAGGACGTTCTGGGCCTTCTGCCTTTCGCTGTTCGTGCTCTCCGCCGGGTTGGCCTGCATTGAGACCGCGGCGAATCCCTACGTGACCGTGCTCGGCCCGAAGGACGGCGCGGCGGGGCGGTTGTCCGTGGCGCAGGCGTTCAACTCGTGCGCCTACATCATCGCCCCCGCCGTGGGCGGCTTTCTCCTGTTCGGTCAGAAGGTGGACTTGGCCAACCCGGACTTTCACCCGCTCATCCTGCCCTACGTCGTTCTGGGGTGCGTGGTCCTTCTGATCTTCGGCGTCTTCTCCTTCATCCACTTGCCCGTCATTGACGACGAAGGCCAAGCCGAAGCGGCCGGCGATTCAGCGACGTTCAAGGCCCCGCTCCTCCGCCAGCCGCACTTCACTTTCGGCGTCGCCACCCAGTTCCTCTACATCATCGCGCAGATCGGCATCAACGCCTTCGCCGTGAATTACATCGTCGAGAACGCGATCGTGAAGAACGCCGCCGGACAGGAGAGCACCTCCCCGCTCTTCGCCTGGTGTCGATCGGTGACGCATGCGGCCAATGCCGACGCCACCGCCGCTTACGTGGTGACCTTTGCCATGGTCCTTTACGCAGTGGGCCGGTTCACTGGCGCGCCCATTTCCCGCGTCATCAAACCCCACCTCCTGCTCGCGCTCTACGGCATCGCCAACGCCATCGTCATCCTGCTGGCCATGGCCGACCTCAAGATGGTTTCGTGGATGATCCTGCCGCTCTGCTGGCTGTTCATGTCCATCATGTTCCCGTTCATCTTCGCAATGAGCGTGCGCAACCTCGGCGCGCAGACCAAGATCGCGGCGTCGTTCCACGTGATTGCCGTCGGCGCGGCCGGCTCCATTTCCGCCGTGCTCATGGGTTGGCTCTGGGACCGTTTCCACAGCGTCGGAATCTCCTTCGCCCTGCCGCTGGTCTGCTTCATCGCCACCACCATTTACGGCTTCGCCTATCCGAAGCTGCTCGAGAAGTCGCGTCTGGCCGGCGCCACGGCGTAAAAGGCCCCTCCGACAGCGGTTCACGATCCGGAGGGGCGACGCCCTCGTCGCCCGCGAACGGATGCTGCGATTCCATTGGTCGGGGACGAGGACGTCCCCACCCCCACGCCTCCGCGTGCACGAGTGGAGGGGCGACGTCCTCGTCGCCCGCGAACGGATGCTGCGATTCCATTGGTCGGGGACGAGGACATCCCCACCCCCACGCCTCCGCGTGCACGAGTGGAGGGGCGACGTCCTCGTCGCCCGCGAACGGATGCTGCGATTTCATTGCCCTCGAGCAGGCGCGGCGTGATGAGCGAAACAGACACATTTTCGAGCCGCACAGATATTGATCCGGGCCGAGGGTGTGGTAAGATCGAACACGCTTTCCACCGAACTCAGAGACAGGAAAACACAGACAATGAAAAGAACTCTCATGATCGCAGGCACGGCGGCCGTGTTGTGCCTGGCGGCAACATCCGCCAGGGCGACCGTGCTGACGAATCTGGCCCGGGCCGGCATCGCGACCCAATCCACCACGCACAGCGCGCAGGGCGTCGCCAGCAAAGCCATCGACGGCAACACCTCGGGCCTGTGGGGCGACGCGACAATGTCACACACGGCCGACAACGACCCGGCGCCGTGGTGGCAGGTTGACTTGCAGGGAGTCCAGCCCATCGGCCATCTCCATTTTTGGTTCCGGGAAGAGTGCTGTTTTGCCCGCAACGATTACCTGCGTATCGTGATTTACGACAGCGCGGACGTGGCGACGCGAGTGGCGTTGTGGGAGACGAACAACCTGGCCTGGTGGCCGGGCCAGACCCCGCGGGACATCGGGTTTGACATCGATCCGCCGATCGCCGGTCGGGTCGTTTACGTGGAACATCTGCCCGAGCAAACTTCGGACCTCTACATTTGCCTGTCCGAAGTCGAGGTGTTCAACCAGCCACTGGCGGCCAAGGTGAACTTCGCCCTGCAAGGCATTGCCAGTTCGAGTTCCTGTTACAATTACGATTGCACCCTGTTCGGGCCGCAGCAGGCGATCGACGGCAATCACTTCGGAATCAGCGCGGTCGATCCGTGGGGATACTCGGCGCCCGTGGACGATTTGGCGGCTGATCCGTTGCCCTACTGGCAGGTGGAGCTCGTCGCCTCCCACACAGTGGGCAGCGTCGTCCTGTGGCCGCGGCGGGATCGGACGTATCAGCGGTATGAGAACATCCGGCTGAGCGTGTTGGATCCGAGCGCGGCGACCATTTACCAGCAGGTGTTCACGGTGCAGCCCAGCGGACCCGCGTTTGTCGTCAACTTCGCGCCGCCGCTGGCCAACGCCAACGCGGTGAAGATCGAGACGACGGAGCAGACGCCCGACAAGTTCCTGAACCTCCCGGAGGTCGAGGTGTTCGGGCCGCTGACCTCGGCGCCCGGCTTCACCTTTGTGGCCGATCTGCAGCCGGTGACGGTCGAGGAGAACCGCCCGGCGACATTGGGCCCGGTGATGGCGTCGGTGGATGGCGGGGTCCGGCCTGAAGACATCAGCTATCGGTGGTATCGAAACGGCGTCGAGATCCCGGATGCGGCTGGGAGCTGGCTCGCGTCGTATACGCTTCCCGACCTGGCGCGCATGGCCAATGACGGCGACCGGTACAAGGTGCAGGTCTCGGTCTCAGGCCACGGCGCGATGTCGTCGGAGGTGGCGTTGTCGGTGCTGGCGGACACGGTTGCCCCGGTCCTGGCGACGAACTTCTGGGTGACGATCGATCAGCCCTACCTGCATCTCGAATTCAGCGAGCTGCTCGATTCTGCGTCGGCGGCCGACCTCGGCAACTTCGCGTTTGAAGGAGGTCCCACGGTTGCGAGCGCCACGCTCGAGCCCGACGGCAAGACCGTCGTGCTCACCGCGGGCCATGTGCTCCTGGGCGACGAAATGGCCCTGAACATCAGCAAGGTGAAGGACCTCAAGGGCAACGCCATCGCCCCCGTGCGGGTGACGGGCGCATTCCCGTCCGTCTCGATCAATTACGCCCGGGCCGGCATTGCCACGCAATCATCGACCTATTCGCACTCGGTCAATCCCGTCGCAAGCAAGGCCATCGACGGCAACACGGCCGGGGCCTGGCCTGCCGGCTCGCTCTCCTGCACCGCGGGCGCCGGCGACTACGGCTGGTGGGAGGTCGACCTGACGGCCGCCAAAACCATCGGGACCGTCGTGGTCTGGTGGCGGACGGATTGCTGTTTCGCGCGCAACCGGAACGTGGACCTTGTCATCTACGACAGCGCCGATCCGGCGACGCGCACTGAGATCTTGCGGCAGCCCGTTTCCGGCGCCACGGATCCGCCGAACCCGGTGACGCTCAATTTGCCCGACGGGACTGAGGGCTGGGTGGTGCGCCTCGAACACACTTGGGAAACCGACACCATCGACCCCACGAACATGCAGCTCTGCCTGGCCGAGGTCCAGGTGCTGCCGCCGCCCGTCGGGCTGGCGGTGACCCGTAACCCGAAAAGCTGGAGCGTGCATGCGGGCGACCGGGTGTTCCTGCGCGCCAGCGCCGACGGCACGCTGCCGATCAGCTATCAGTGGCAACTCGACGGCGTGGACATCGCGGGCGCGACGAGTCCGGAGTTGGTGATCGAGAACATCACACCGGCCCAGGCCGGCACCTACACAATCAAGGTCGTCAATGCGCTGCGCACGCGCACCAGCCTGCCCGCCACCGTCGCGGTGGCTCCGCGCCCGAGCCTCGGCGCCAGTCTCGTGGCCCGGTACCGCTTCGACAGCGACCAGGGCACCAACATCGTCGACGACGCCGCGCTGAACCCGGCCAAGTCGATCGTGCACAACGGCGAAAACCGGAATGCCCTTTGGGTGGATGAAGTGACCGACGTCAACAACGTGACCCGCGCCGGCGTCATCCAGTTCGACGGCACGTTTCGCGACCAGCAGATTGCCATCCCGCCGCACCCGGATTTCGACATCCCCGCGGGCACGATCTGTTTCTGGATGAAAGGTCTGCCCGCCAATACGGTCGGCAACACGGGCGCAACCATCTGGGACCGCCGCACGGCCTTCAGCCAGGGCAGCCTCGGGGATTCGCTCAGCGTCGCCGCCGAATTCAGGGATCCCAACATCTACGCCGATCACGAGCCGGGCTGTCTGTTCAATCAGAACTCGACAACCGGCGTAAGCGTCGATGGCAAGACTCGGGTGGACGACGACGTCTGGCATCATGTCGCCTACGTGTTCGTCATGGAACCGATCGGCATCAACGCCTTCTACGTCGATGGCAAGCTCGACGCGGAGAAGACGGACGGCGAGTCCGGGCCCTGGCCGGTCGGGCAGGAAAACGAGTTCGGACGCTCCTGGGATTCGTGGTCCATGGCGTATTCAGGGTGCCTCGACGACATTCACTTCTTCAACCGCGTGCTCAACGCCGCGGAACTGCAGCAGTTGATGACGACGGGCATCCCGCCGACCCTGGCTTACAGCGTCGACGCCAGCAGTCTGGTGCTGACCTGGCCGGCTTCCGGCTGGATCCTCCAGCAGAACGTCGATGTGGCGAATCCCCAGGGTTGGAGCGACATCCCCGGCGCCACGAGCGGCACTCACACCGTGACTATGTCCGCACCCGGCAATGTCTTCTATCGGCTCAAGAAACAATGACCCTTCGCCGCGCGGCCGCGGATTCATTCGAGCCGGCATGTTTCATCGCCATGGCAGAATGCCGCGAGGCGAGTGAGCCTGGTTTCGCCCCATGCAAGCCGGTGGCGAATCGGCGTCCGCCCGAATGAGAAGAAGGCCGATCATGAAGAAGACCCTAAGAGCGACATTGACGCTTGCCACCCTGCTCACAGCGCCGGTTTTGACCGGGGTCGGCAATGCCGCGGACACCATCGACGAGCGAATTACCCATGTCGGCGTCGCGTCGGGCACACGCGAGATCTCGCTCACCTGGACATCGAACTCGAACACCGTCTACGCGATCGAGCAAACGCCCCGATCCACGGGCGCGGAGTGGGAACCGGAGATCGGCAGTAGACTGGCGCGGGGCTCGAGCACGACCGCCGAGCTCCCGCGTCCGGCCACCAACGTGCACGGCTTTCTGCGTGTGGCCCGGGATCTGAAGGCGACCCGCTACCGCAACGCGCTGGAATCCGCGGCCATCCGGCAGTCCACGCTCGGGGACATCGCTGACAACTCGCTGCTGATCGGCAACGGCGACATCAACGCCCTGCTGTACGCCGGCAGCACCGGACTCAGGCTCCGCCTCACAAAGAACGATGTCTGGGATGCGCGCGTCAATACCGCATCCGACGCCCCGCTGGCCGCGATCGACATCGCCAAGGGCTCGATGAGCGGCGGCACGGATTCACCGGCGAGCTGGAATTTCCCCTATCCATGCCCGCTGGCGTGCGCCGTGCTCGACCTCGAATCCACCGCCAGTGCCGGCTGGCAGCAGATCCGGTCCGAGGGCTCGCTGAATCGGTGGGTCTCGACAAACGGGTTGGCCGTCATGTCGATACGCGGTGCGGCGGGGGCGTCGTGCGGCTGGCAGGGGGCGTTGAGCACCAGCCTGGTGGCCACGAACATCCATGTGCGCCTTTCGGGAACCAGTAATGCGCGCTATTTCCTCGAGGTCATTACGGACGCCGGCCAATACACGGGCGGCACGGGCTGGAAAACGACCCCCACGTCCGAGAGCGATGCCTCCTTCAGCCTCCCGCCCGGCACCCGCGTCGCGCACATCGTCGTCTATGCCTGGACGACCGACAGCGCCCTGGCGGAAAACCGCTACTCCATCATCGAGTTGCGCGGGCCGTCCGGCAATTACGCATTCGATCTGGGCCGCGTGGCCCATTCCTCCGCAACGAACTGGCTCGATCTGCGCAATGCGGTGGCCGCCGCTCCCGGGAGAACGCCCGGCAGCACCCTCGCCGTGCGCGCGCTCGCCGATCGGAATGTGTTCCTGATTGAAGGCGACACCGATGTGACGCTGCGGCCCACAACCGCGCCCTTTGTGCCGCCCGCCCAACGCGGCACCCATGGGCCGGTCGAATACCTGGTGCAGACCCTCCCGCCCGATCCCGGCTATCCCGCCACGGGCGATTGGCCGGGCAGTTCTTTCGTCGTCGCCCGGGCCACGCGGGGTCCGCGCACGGCGGTCGCCATTGTCACCTCGCACGAATCGAGCAGTGCTCTGAACGACGCCATCGCGCTGGTTGCGTCGACGCTGGACGCCGCTCCCGACGCTGTGATCCAGTCCCACGAAAGCGTCTGGAGCGACCACTGGGCGGCCTGCCGGATCGACCTCGATGACACGTACCTCCGGGACGTGTGGTATCGGAACCTTTACTTCATGCGGTGCGTCAGCAAGGCCGGCGTGAAACCCGTCGGGTTGTTCGCGGGTCTGGTGAGCGACTCCGCGGCCTGGCACGGCGACTATCACCTCAACTACAACGCGGAACAAACCTACTGGGGTTGGTACGCCTGCAACCACGCCGAATTGTCCGAGCCATACGAGTGGCTGATCCGCGGCTACCTGCCCCGGGCCCGGTGGTTCGCCGGGCGCACGTACGGATGCGCCGGCGCGTTTTTCCCGCACAGCGTGTTCCTCTACGAACCGCCCGACCCGGCGTCCTGCAAGAGCAGGAACGGACGCCAGGTCGCGTTCATTCCGTACACCTACACCCTTGGCGACGCCGGCTGGGCCATTCAAAACCTCTGGCTCCACTATAAGTTCGACCCCGACACCGCCCGGCTGCGCTCCCATCTTTACCCGGCGATCCGCGAAGTCGCCCTGTTCTACGCCGAGTTTGCCGACCGGTGCAGAACGAACAGCGCGACCGGCAGGATCGTCTTCGGCCCCACTTACAGCCCCGAGCACTGGAACTGGGGCAAACACGACGGCACCTGCGATATCGCGTTCGCGCGGGTTGCGCTCAAGGCTGCGATCGAGAGCGCGGGCGTGTTGGGCGAAGACACAGCGCTCGTGTCGCGCTGGCAGCAGACGCTCGAGAAGCTCCCGGAATACCCGCGCACAGCCGGCGCGTCGCCGGTGGTCCTGGACGTGGCCGGCGTCTCGCCCACCACCTACAATGTCCCCGTGCCCGCCCTGCCGGTGTACCCGGCCGGCGAGGTCCATTGGTTCTCTCGATCCCCCGAGAAGCAGCTCTTTACGAACACAATCGCCCGGATCGCTTCAAACGGGAACAACGACCTCATCATCCTGTCGGGCGCCCGGGTGCGCCTGAGCATGCCCGACGCCTGGTCCTGGACCCGCGGCCGGTTCCTCGCCCGCCAGCGGCCCAACGGGACCCTGGCGTTGAATGTGCTGGGAAGCGCCTTCAACGCGTACGGACATTACACCGAACAGTTCGCCGCCAGCAGTGTCATCGCCGAGATGCTCCTCCAGAGCGTCAACGACATCCTCCGATTCTTCCCCGCCTGGCCCTCGGACAAGGATGCGAGCTTCGAAAACCTGCGGGCCCAAGGCGGGTTCCTGGTCGGTGCGGATTTGACTGCGGGGCGGATCGAGAACATCCGGGTGGTCTCGACGGTTGGCGGGCGGCTGCGTTTTCTCAGCCCGTGGGCGGTCGAACCGCGGGCCCGCAGGAACGGCGAGCCGGTCAATCTCACCCTCGAGGACGGAGCGATCTACCGGGTGGACACCGTCGCGGGCGACCTCATCGAGCTGAGCGCAATGGGGTCGCATCTAAATAGTTGACATATCGCTCAACGCTGAGTCGAGACGCGCTGGGGCGGATCATGAATGACGGATGACTGTACGGGAGGGGGCTTAACCGCGAACCACGCGAACCACGCGAAAAGATGGAATCGCAGACTTTCGTCGATGCCCCAGATCCCCGTATTTCGCGGTTCTGAGCCAAAACTCACCACAAGGCGGTCACGGAGACTGAATCAGATAGAACCCGGCGGGTGCACCCGGCGTGGTGGCATGGGCGTTGGCGACCACCGCTCAATCCCTCTTCAACTTCCGGCAAGCGATAAGGTCTCCATTGCCTTTCGGCTCTCTGTCCAGTCACCACTCTTTGTTGAGGGGGTAAATAGGGGGTATTTTACCTTTCGTCCCCGCCACATTAACCAGTAGATGGCAACTACCACGGCAATGATGAGGATGGCTGAGATCATGATGGATTTGGGGCTGATGCCGGTTTCGCGCCGGCGGTGTCGATCGGCCGGCTCGGGGTGTCCGAATCCCCGTCGCCCGGTTCGACTGCTGGAATGGTCTGTTTCTCGCTCACGGGAACAGCATCGCACACGGTGGCGCGGGCGGGGTGCTTCGTCGGTCTGCGGCACGGCTCGCTAAGAGCGTCTGCAGGCAAAGACCTCCAAAGCTTCGAGGTCTGACGGGGTCACAATCTCTATGCCATTCAACTCATTTGCCCGCCTTTGCAGACTCGCGGCGTTTTGGGCGGTCGGTGTCTGATAGACCGCCAGGAAGCGACGGGTGAAGCGTCCCCCGATCGTGCGGGCACGGTTGTCCAGTTCGTCCAGCAGCGGCACCAGCCTCGCTTTGAGTCCGCCGCGTTTGCAGCAGAAATAGGCGATCTGCACCCCATCCACCCCAACGATGTCCTCCTCGAGGTCGAATCCCCCGCGGCGTTCGCCGATGTTGACGGACCAGCGCAGGTCGCGAAATTGGCCGCTGCGCGATGCGGCATCCACCACAGCTACCTCCCACCAGCCGCCTGAGAGAAAAGCGAGGGCGAACTGGAGAGGCCGCACGGCGTCGAAATACTCTTGCGGCTCCGGGCGTTCGGTTTGGGCGAGCTCTTCGAGGTCCGGGCGTGTGGTTGCGGGTAGATACAAGGCAGCGCCGTGCGCCCGCGCCAGTCCGGCTTCCAGCGCCAACTCTCCGACCCTTGGCGGCAGGAGCCAGGGTTTGTCGAACAAAGGAAGCCAATCGTCCGCACGACGCGGTTCGCGTCCGTTGGGGCAAAGGCCTTTGGATCCGTGGGTTGCACACCAGGCTTCCTCTTCGTGGTGTTGATGCTCGAGGAGATGGCGCGCAAGCCTCAAGTAAGGTTTCCAATCCCGTCCGCCTGTGACCCGCTGACGCCCGTTGGCGGCGGCGATAGGGTTGACGGTCAGGGCCTTTTGGTGGGGTGTAAAACTGAAATCGTCGCCAAGGACCGAGTTGAGCTTGGGCCCTGTGTGCCCATCGATGAACTGCCGATGGTCGGTGTCGACGTAGAGGGACACGGACTCTTCGCGGAGGGCCGCTTCGTAGGCTCCGATCGACATCAGTTTGGTGCCGCCCGTGAAGTTGACCACGGGCGCGAGGGCGTCCGCCTTGGCCTCTTGCATTGCGCGGATGACGGCGCGCGACGTTTCCGGGATCGAGGGCATCTCCGTCAGGCGGACGTCCTCCCGTGTCGTCTCGACGCTGGCTTGGCGAGCCGCTTCGAGGATATAGGCTGAGCGGGCTGCGGTCCTTGGCGTTGCGAGGTGAAACACCTTCGCGGGTTTGAGCGCGAGCAGCGGCAGGAGGTTCTGCATGGTCTGCTCGCTGATGAGTTGGATGAGGGCAAGGGGTTGAGGCATGGCGTGACACGTGGTGCGGCTTCTCTTCGAGTTTCAGTTTGCGCCGCAGCATTTTTTGTACTTCTTGCCGCTGCCGCACGGACAAGGCTCGTTTCGGCCAGGGCGTGGCTCGGAGCGAGCCGGCGTTGGGGGCGGTGCGAGACTCTCATCGGCGATGTCGTCGGAGTCGAGGGCGTCCAGATCCCAGGGGCGCGGCGCGGAGACCGGGCGTGACTTGTCATGGCACAGGGACAACAAGGATTCGGACAGACCACGAAGCGGACGCTGAAGGACTGTTTGGCAAAGGGCCCATGATCGAGGGTGAACTCTGCGGTCAACGCCCCTGGCGCCTCGGTGTTGGAACGGGCGGGAGCCGGCTTGGGGTCGAACTTCATGGCATGGTCAAGTAACAGCGGTGCGGAGTTGGTCGACTTCGGGAATCAGGCCCATGGGGATGAGCGGCAAGATCGACGGATGCGACTCGGCGAGGCGGGTCAGATCGAGCCGGTCCTTCTGGCGTTTGGTGGCGCGGCGCGCGGGGTCGGCGGCCGCCCAAAGCTTGCCGCGGACGAGGTCATCGAGGGCGGCCACGGGCAGGCGGACGCCGAAGAGCTCGGCTTCGACGGCGCGCGCGGGGAACGTGGCGTAGCGGTCATTGACGGTGACCCATCGGCCCTCAAAAGGGCACACCGCAGAGGGGCAGGGTGATGGGAAATCAAGCGGACTGCTCATCTGGCGGACAGACTAACTGCTGGCTGGTCGCGGGGCAAGCGGGGCAGGCGACTAGCCTGCATTTCTCAACACCTTTTGCCACCGCGAAGCCGGAGTTCAGAAGAGAGAAGTCAGCATGCAGGCTAGGAAAGCGCGCTCCTTTTTGGTCAAGGTCGCCTCTTGCGTTTACGCATCGAGCCACCGGTGGTCGAGCGGCGGTATCGGGTGAGCCTCGCCTGCGAGGTCGAAATCGAGGAACTCATGCGAGATTAGGCTCACAGCTCCTGCCAAGTGTCGGGCTGCGATTGATGACTATCCAGAGCCGCCCGGGCCCGGTCGAGTATGTCCCTCTGCGAGGCGGTTATCAGCAAGCGCAACTGGCCGCCGAGTCGCACGATCTTGAATCTCACTTTCGACGCTTCGCGCCCGCCCCGCGCTTTGCCGAAGATGTGCGGCAATCCATCGACTGTATCGGTGGCGGCTTGCCTCAATGCGTCGAGGCTGTCGCCGATTTCGCGTCCTGCGATGAAGACGGGCCAACTGCAGCCCAATCGGTCCAGGCGCTGGCGCAGTTCGGACGGGGTTTGGGGCGCCGTACCGTCGGCGGGCCAGACATTGCCGCCGCCGCGATTGGCACGCAGACCCAAGGCGCCGAGCAGAAGCCAGACTTCGAGAGCGGCCTCGACTCTTGCCTGGAGCTCAGGGCGCAACGGGCCAAAACGGCTGATGACCTCAAGTTTGAAGTTGGCGCCAGCTTTGAATGCGGCTTGAGGGCTGGCCTGCCCACCATGCTTGTGCGGTAGAGTGGGAATTCCAGGTGTGGGGGCAGGTTGGGCGCGGATCTGAGTGGCTTCGAATGTCTCAACTCGGCCTCCAAATGACCTGCGGAGATCATCAAGGAAACGAGCTGCATTGGCATTGGCTGCCGGTGACAGCCCGTGGGCAGCCTTTGCGACCGTGGCCATCTTGGCTGCCACGCTGGCGTCACGCAGGAGTCTGTCGGCCTTCTCTGGATTCCTTTCTGTAAGCCTGTCTGCTTGGCTCTTCAAATTGGAAGGATCCTTGGTGAGCAGGTCGGCGCCTCGGCTGACAATCCGCAGCACGCTCCATCGGCTGGCCTGATCCAGCTTCTTGCCGCCTCCGAGTGCGGACTCCTTGGGCAGCGCGAATTTCTGATGCAACAGCGAGCGGTTTTCGACCGCCTCGGCCCAGTCGCCGATGAGTTGGCGGACGTCGGGGCTAATCGGAATCATCGCTGCCTCCCTCGCGATTGCCCTTCTTGACGAAGCGTTTGGCGTAGGACAACCAGGCCAGCGCCTCGTCAGTGGCTTGTTTGAGTGTCGAGCTGTCCGCCTGCTGCGTCAGGTAGGCGGCGAGTTTGCGTTTCCAGAAGCTGGGTTCAGTCATGGCGACAGGACAGTTGATGGCGTCAGGCCGATGGCGGCCTCGACGGACGGGCGTGCTGGTTGCGGTTGCGCACGGGGCCAGTCTCGCCGGGAAGGCGGGCGAAGCCAAACCGGAGGACGTCGGCGGACGTCCCGGGGACAGCGGCGCAGACGATGGAGGGGGCGGTGATGATACAGTGTTCGCGGGGCTCAGCCCGGTCGGATGACGCAGGGGCGCTTCGAGCCGAGCCGATTCGAACCTTGGGCGGTACGGCTTCCACGAACAAACGCGTCGAGGATGCGGACAATGGGGAATCTTGCCAACCGAAAAAGTGAGTCGTTGAAAAATGCGGGCGCGGGCCCAGGGCGGGACTGATTGTCTTCTCCTTCTGTAACGGCTCGGATATCGAACCGCGAATGGACGCGAATGGACGCGAATCGAGCCGCGCCGGACCGATCATCAACTCCATTGCGTCTAAGAAACGGGGGCATGGGGAGTCATATACACGGAGCCTGCGAGCCGGGCGCGATGGACGCGGTGGTGAAGGTGACCACATCGTTCGTTCTCATCCGTTTGCCGGTCGAGTCAGGAGCGACGATTGTATGAAACGAGGAACTGCGCCCACGAGATCGGTCGCGGTTTGGCCGGATGTGGGCTCGATGAGCTATGCAGCCTGGCTGCGCGCGGCAGCGCTGCGGCCCCAGCCCTCATTGCGGATCCCGGTGACGCCGGCCAACCGGGAGTGCCTGCGGCGTCTGCGCATCGCGGAGGCCGAGGCCTGGGAGTCGACGGCGACGTCGACGGCGCAGACCCTAAGTTAGTACTGAGCGAGCCCTCGTGCATGTGTTTGACATGGCCGGTCCGTCGCCCGCCAGGCCTGGCGCAACTCGCAAGCTTCTAACTTAAGGGCTGACCCTGGCCTCTTGCACCATCAGGATCTGGTAGAACCGCAACGCAACGTCGTCGGTTGTCGAGTCGGTCAGGCTGGCGGTCGCGCTTTGAGCTTGCACTTCGGCCGGCAGTTCGGTCCAGGAACCGTTCTCGAGATCCTCGCAATACCGCACGCGATAGGTGCGTCCGGGCAAGGCCTCCCATGTCAGCGTCACGCCTGTGGCGGGATCCGAGCGCACCTCGATGATCCGGATCTCCGGCCACTCGGTGGACGCGATGCGGTTCGGTGCCCCCGGCGTGGGCGGAGACATCCGGTAATAGGGTAGTGGCGCGGCGTCGGGCCAGCGCCCCTCGCTGCGGTCGGTTTCCTGCGCAGCGAAGACCACCTGATCGATGGGCCGGCCCGTGGCGTCCGCGAGAAGGATCTGTTCCCCCAGTTGGTCGAGTCGGAAGTTCACGTGCAGATCGCCATTGGGGCGGGACTGTTCGGGCTGCCCGTCGGCCCAGACGAGGAGATAACCGTGTGGCGGGATGTAGAAGCCCTGCGGAACGACGAACAGAGACGGTGTCGCCGGATTGTCGCTGAGCCAGAACCCGGCGATCGAGACCGGGCTGGGGCTTGGATTGTGGATTTCGAACCAGTCGTCGAACGCGCCATCCGCGGGATCGGCCACAGCGCCCTGGTTCGAGGCCATCCATTCGTTGATGAGGAGGTCGGGGGGCGGCGTGTTTGTGCTCGAGCACTCGATCCGGATCGAGTCGGTGGCATCCGCGACCGGTTGTCCGGCGCGGTCGAGTCCCTGGACGTCGAGCGCGTTGGCGCCCGGTTGCAGGGTCAGCCTGAGGCTCCAGCGTGTGGGTGAGAACCAGGAGAGGGGGTAGGGGATCCCGTTGACGGTGATCGTGCGGATCCAGACCGGGGCGGTGCCGGTGAGGGTGACGACGGTTTGGGGGGTGGTGTGGTCGTTGCCATTATTGGTCGTGATGGCAAAGGCGGCCTCGACCGTTTTCAACTGGCCTTCGAGGTACGCGCGGCGCTGACTGATCCAGGACTTGATGGCACCGGGGCTGTTCAGGCCGACATTGTTGGCGCGGAACGCGGCGTACTTGGCGTCGAGGATGGGGTCGATGGCGCTGGCGCGGAAGAACGTCTGCATGGCCTCGTGCAGGCCGGCCCAATAGCGCCGGACGAAGGCAGGCGTCTGATACATGCGCTGGATGGCGGGGTCGCCCACGTCGAACAGCGGCGCGTCGGGGGGGTCGTTGAACACGCCAAGGCCGACATCGAAGTCCCAGCACATCAGTTTCCAGGAATCGCGTTCGGGCTTGTAGAGGAAGGTATTTTTTGCGTTGGGATTGCCGAACGCATCCCAGAACGACGCCAGGTCGTTCATGGCGAAGGTCAGCATCCAGTGATCGACGTCGACAATCGTCTCGACGCGTCCGAGGTACTCGTTGGTGGCGTTGACCGCATCGACCAGGGCGAAGAGCGGCGCGAAGTCGTTCGCGGACCCGCGCACGGCGCGGGGGCGCCAATTCCAGCGGTAACGGGCGGTGTTTTTGCGGCCGTCGGG
>Ga0116149_1002823_pt1 | contig 18569 bp, 17 predicted proteins | sample AD_UKC057_MetaG_FD_89787 | JGI IMG/M metagenome (GOLD analysis project Ga0116149, IMG submission 89787) | Active sludge microbial communities of municipal wastewater-treating anaerobic digesters from USA - AD_UKC057_MetaG | ecosystem: Engineered > Bioreactor > Anaerobic > Digestate | place: USA... | reverse complement strand
CTTATTGTCATATTCTTACTTAATGCATCTATGAATCTGTTTGGGCTGTTGATGGAAAAGATGAATCAGAACGGGCAAAAGGTTGATTGGACTGCATTCATATTTGGTTCCATTGCAGGTATAGGGCCATGGATAGTGATAGCCTTATATGCATTCGGAAATGCGGATCCTTCAAAAGTTCCATGGTTTGCTTATGCCATAGTAGGATCATATTTCCTGTTTTTTAACCTGTTCCCAATAAATATGATTTTGCAGTACAGGAAAAAAGGTAAGTGGGCAGATTATCTTTATGGTGAGAGAGGTTATATTATACTTAGCCTGTGTGCTAAAACGGTTCTTGCTTGGTTAGTCCTTTTTGGAGTAATGCAACCATCTTAATATAAAAAGAGCATATAATAATAGTTGACAGTAAGATATACTGATTGTATATTTTTACAAGTGTGGGGGTATAGCTCAGCTGGGAGAGCGCTTGCTTCGCATGTAAGAGGTCAGGGGTTCGATTCCCCTTATCTCCACCAGTATTTTTATGGAAAAACAGATTGCTGGTGCAGTTGGCTTTATTATATGGCCACTATCAAACAAGGATTTTAATTAATTTAAAGATACTAAATCATTTTTTTATGATATAGTTAATTTATACAAGCAAAGCAATTAATTACTTTAGAAAGGGGATAAATAATGTTAGATGACGGCACACTTCTAAGACTCTTTGTCTCTCAATCATTTATTGTCTATTTCATTCTGCTAATATCTCCTCTGAAAAAACCTGAACGACGAAGTATAATACTTGTTATTATTGGTTCGTTTATTATTATGATTTTTAATGCACTACTAATTTATTATATTGGTATTTCATTTTATATACGGTTTTATTTTTTAACTCTCACTTTACCATATATCATATTGGGATTATACTTTTCCGTTATTAAAGGAGCAAAATTTATTTTTGTTATATTTTCTACACAACTTATTGCGAATTTTGCAATTTTAAATGGGCTTTTGGCTTCTTACATATTTTATGGGGAAAATACTCCATTAATAGATACCGCTGCACGTGTTTTGACCTATCTTATAATTTTACCGGTAGTTATAAAATTTATTCGTCCCACATATAGAAAAATGCTTGAATCCATAAAAAAAGGGTGGTGGATGTTAAATAGCGCACTTATTATATCCTATATCCTAACCTATTTTATATTATTTGTTCCTGATGCAGTTTTTAACCGTCCTGTATACTTTTATCATGCATATATCGGTATGATTTTGTCATTATTTATATATGCGATAATTTTCTATTTATTTATTGAAATTCAAAATAAAACAACTATTGAACATGACAAGCAATTATTATCAACACAGGTTTTATCTCTAAAAAAAGCAACTGATGAGATTACCTCAATTGCCTATAAAGATACTTTAACTGGCTTAAATAACCGTTATTTATTGTATAAGCAGATAAATAAATATATTCAAAATAAACAGGAATTTTTGGTTATTTTCATTGATTTGGACAACCTTAAAGTGATAAATGATACATATGATCATTCAACTGGTGATTCTTATTTAAAACAGTTTGCTAAAGCGCTTCTAAAAGTTGTCAGTAATCAAGTTGATGTTTATCGTTTTGCTGGAGATGAGTTTATTTGTTTGATAACTAATGCGCAAGCTGGTTTTGATTGTAATCATTTCCGAGAAGCTATCGCTAAAGAAATGACAATGGATATACCATATTTAGGAATTAGTATAGGGCTAGCACATTATCCATATGATGAGCTAGACCCAGATGATTTAATAAAACTTGCAGATAGAAATATGTATTTAGAAAAAAGATCCAAACGTAAAGCAAATCCGATAGTATAACGAGAAGTAAATATGATGTTAATGTATCATAAGATTACTTTGCTCCGTCTTTCCATAATAATAGTATCGGTCCAAATACCATCTGCATCCTTGGCTATCTTTTCCCGTATGCCTATTGTTCTGAAACCGCACTTAGTATGGAAGTATATGCTTGGTTGGTTTGAAGCAATTATTGATGAATAAAGGGTCCAAAATCCATGTTGTTCTGACAGTTCGATAAGTTTTTGCATTAAATTATACCCTATATACTGTCTTAATGAATTTTTATCAATATATATACTGACTTCAACAACTCCTCTGTATGCTTGCCTTGTACTTGTAGGGCTTAGTGCTATCCACCCATTTATTTTTCCTTTTGCATCAGTTGAGACTAGTCTGCATTCTTTCAGATGTGAACTATCCCATGAAGTATAATCAGGTAATGTTGTTTCAAATGTAGCGTTTTTGCATTGATACCTTGCTGATATATGTTACTTACTTCAGTCCAGTCTTCTGGTTTCATCTCTCGGATCATTATATTATCACCTATTCTGATTTAATTATCAGTCCTGCTCATTATTATATATCGTAAAAAACTGTATGAAAATATATGAAGGAAAATGTTTATACAGCAAGAATATTGTCTGCTATCTTTAATTTAAATTAAGAATGATATATAATGTAAACATTAATAAGATAATTAATCTTTCACTGGCACTAAGTGTTAAAGGAGAATAATTATGACTAATAAAATTCAGGAGTATATTATTGATTCATTTCAGTCTGCAAGTGAGGATAAGCAATTGCTTGCCAAAGCAATTGAACTTTTACCATACCCAGTACAGATATATGCGCTTGATGGTACATCAGTTATGGTTAATAAAGCTATGTTATCTGAATATCAACAACAAGATGACAGCCAGGTTGTAGGCAAATACAATATATTAAAAGATCCATCAATTATAAAAATGGGTCAAATGAGCAAATTAAAAAAAGTTTTTAAAGGCGAGACAGTATACTTTAAAAATATAAAAGTACCTTTAGAGTATATACAATCAAGATATGACATTGAAGATCTTGAAATTGAAGAAGCATATCAGGACATAACGCTATTCCCTATATTTAATAAAGATAATGATGTTGAATTTGTCGCTGCTTTTTTGATTAACAGGGCAGTATATAAAGGAAAAGATAAAATTGAAAAAGCAAAAAAATATATAGAAATACATTGGCAGGATAAATTTGATCTTGAAAAAATTGCTAATCATGTGGATTTGAGTACATCCCATTTTGCTAAACTTTTCAAAAAGCATACTGGCATAACTCCCTACGAACACTATAATATTTATAGGATGAATAAAGTAAAAGAAAAGCTTATGGATACCAATCTTTCAGTAGCACAAGCTTTTAATGAATGCAGTATTGAGTATAATGGTCATTATGCAAAGGTATTTAAAGATGTCACAGGGTATACGCCATCAGAATACAGAAAAAGGATGGAATAAATGAGGACACCTGTCAGCTTAAACAATTATTTTCTTTATTATATTGACATAATTAATATATAATACTAATAGTGGATTGCTGTATTATATATAAGGTTTGAAAATTTATTGTTCTATTAATAATCTGACCGCATATATTAATCTGTAGTGGTGGTAGGCATATGGTAGTGGACCAACAAAACAATATTATTAGTTTGCTAAATTCCGATTATTCTAAGGTGCGACTATAATCGAATCTGAATAAAAAATATAATAAAAGAGGGATAAGCAATGTATGAGGATAAACAGCAAAAAAATAATCATGTTAGAGATACAATTATTTCCATGTATGATAATAAGGAACTTCTCGCAAAGATAATTGACTTTTTTCCTTATCCTGTTCAGATTTTTTCTATTGATGGAACAGCAAAGATAATTAATGATGCTACACTAAAAATGATAGGTATAAAAAAAAGAGAGAATCACATAGGCATATACAATGTCTTTAGAGATCCGATTATTGAAGAACTTGAATGTATGGATGAGGTTAAGCAAGTTCTTACAGGAAAAACAGTATATCTGAAAGATTTCAATGTTCCTTACAAGCGAATAAGGGATTATTTTGACCTTGCTGATAAGGATGTAAAAACGATAAGTTCGGATATAACTTGCTTTCCATTATATAATGATGAAGGCGTGATAGAAAATTTTGCTGCAGTATTCCTGTTTAAAAATGTGTATAGTATCAAAGAAGAGATAAGCAGAGCAAAGAAATATATAGATACGCACTGGCAGGAACCTTTTAATACTGAAGCAATTTCAAAAGTTTCCTTCATGAGTAAAAAGCATTTTTCAAAACTGTTTAAAGAACAATATGGTATGACTCCACATGAATATTATATAGATCTTAAAATAAGCAGATTGAAAGAAAAACTGTTAAATAATGAAATAACCATATCACAAGCTTTTTCTGAATGTAATATCGACTATACCGGATACTATATTAAATTATTCAAAGAAAAAACAGGATATACCCCTTCAGAATACCGAAATAATCAAAATATTTAATTAACATACTCAAATAACATTATTCTTACTTTAAATAGGCATATATGCCGTATTCCTATTGCATATTAATTTATAAAATTTATATAGTAGTGATAATCTGAATAGCAGTCGGATTTATATAAGATTTTTTGGTAATAATGAAAGCTGTAAAAGCATATTCTCACATTACTATATTAATATTAATTAATAAAAAGGAGTGTGTGCGTCATGAAATCAGGCATAAAGAAAATGTTATCTTTGTTGATAATATTATGTGTATTTCTTGCATATCTGCAACCAGCAGCTTTGCACGTTTCAGCAGAAAATGTACCTATATGTGAAATAAGTTCAGTTGGGTATAATTCGTTGGCAGATGCTTTAGCCGTTATAAGAACCAATGAAACTATTAAGTTGCTTACTAACATAGATTACAACAGCGGAATTTCATTTAGTGATAAAAATATAACATTTAACCTTAATGGTTTTACGCTTAATGTCACTAATCCGAACAATGATGGAGCTTTTTCAACTCAATGCGGCTTGTATGTTTCCGGAACATCAACAATAAGCATAATCGGAGCTGGTGAATTCAATGTTCAGGGTAATAGATACGGAGTATATGCGACATGTTTAAATCCTGGTGATGCTAATGTTACTGTTACTAATGCATCAAGTCCTGCAGGTACAGCAGTTTACTCAGACAAAGCCATTGTTACTGTCAAGACTAATATCAATGCTGGGTATGAAGGAGCATTTGCTAATTTAGATGCTAACATTACTATTGAAGGTAACGTTATTGTAAACTCAGCAACAGGCAACAGTTCGGGATTGAATATGATTTCCTCTTCAACATTTACAGTGCATGGGGATATTATAGTAAATGGTGATTTTATGGTAGGTGTCAGAGGAAATGACAGCTGTAATATTACTGTTAATGGTAACATATTTTGCACAGGTATAAATACTGTCGCAGTAGAGGGAAATGGATCAACTGTCATTGTAAATGGAAGCATAAGGGCTTTTCAGACAGGTATCAAGGCAAGGTCATACAGCAATATAACTGTTAATGGCGATATAACATCATATTCTATTCTTAATGCGCCTGATCTTATGGGAGCTAATGCAAGTGCTATTTATGCGTATAATGGTTCTACAGTTATTGTTAATGGTAATCTTTATTCTGAAAACTACGGAGTTTATATTACTGATGAAGGGGGATTAAGAGTCCCCTCTACAGTTACAATTAATGGATTTGTTCAAAGTGCTCCAAGGTCAGAAAACAAGTATGTATACTTTGAGACAGATAATGATGGTATTATATTTGAAAATGGAACACTAAATGATCCTCTGATGCCTGAATACAGAAAATATAATAACTTAAGCGGAACAGTATATGTCTCCAAATTCGGAGGAGGAACAGGGGTTATTGCAGATCCATATATAATAAATCATTCACATCAGTTATATAATGTCCGGGCTAATCTGGCAAATAATTTTAAACTTGGACAAGATATAGATATGACATATTTTGTACCAGATAGCGGGTGGTTACCTATAGGAACTAGTGTTAATAAGTTCACGGGGATATTTGATGGTAATAACAAAACAATAAATAATTTAAAAATCCAAAGGACAACGTTATCATCAACACCAAATTTTTTAGGGTTATTTGCATACACCGACACGACATCAGTACTAAAGGATATGACACTTTCTGGAGTCAATATTAATGGATGGAACTATATTGGCAGTGTTGCTGGAGAAAATAATGGTTACATTCTGAATGTAAATGCAAGTATTGATTTTAAGGGAGATGAGGGTTTAGGTGGAATAGCGGGAAATAACAAAGGTACAATAGAAAATTCTCATGTTACAGGTTTAATAAATGATAATTTTGCATATTATGTCGGAGGATTAGCGGGATATAATAATGGAACTATTAAAAATTCATATTTTATCGGAACAATAACTGCAGATGAGTATATAGGGGGACTTGTCGGTAAAAACATAGGCGCAATATATGACAGTTATGCAGAGATAACAATAAATGGAGGTTGGAGAACAGCAGGGCTAATAGGTTTGAATGTAGGTTTAGTAAAGAATTCCTACTCAAAAGGCTCGATAATTTCTTGGGGTGATTTTGTTGGCGGACTGGTGGGTGTAAATAGTAATCAAATTGATTCATGTTATTCTACATGCTCTGTACAAGCTGATTATACAGTCGGAGGACTTGTTGGATTTAACACAGGAAGTATTAAATTAAGCTATGCAATCGGTAATGTAACTGGTGATGGTACAGTAGGCGGATTGGTTGGCGAACACGATTCATCTGTAAGCGCTATTTTGGAAAACTGCTATTCAAGAGGTAATGTGACAAGCGGTAGTGGAGCTGGAGGACTTACAGCAATTAATGAGAACAATATCCAAAATTGTTATTCAACAGGAACAGTTACTAAAATTGGAAGTTATGGCGGTTTAATAGGAGATGACGGGTCTAGTGATGAAGGAGTTGCTACATTTTCATACTGGGATACGCAAACATCTGGTATATCAGCCTCTTATGGCGGAGAAGGTAAGACAACAGTTCTTATGAAGACTGCTTCTACATACAACTCATGGGATTTTTCAACAATCTGGGGTATAAATGGTATTGATAATGATGGGTATCCATATTTAAGATGGCAAGGATTCAGTCTGGTCAAACCTGTTCTAAGCGCAATAAGCATAAGCAGCATTACTAGAAACACTGCAATACTTACTTTTAACTCAGATTCTGCTGGTACATATTACTATTTAGTATATTCACCTGAAGACAGCGCACCAGATGCATTAACAATAAAGGCTCAAGGTGTTGCAGTTGCAAATGGAACTGATGATGCAGTAGTGGGAGCAAATACAGCAAGTGTAGCTGGGCTTGTTTCAGATACTTCATATAAGATTTATGTTGTTGTAGAAAATTTAGTAGGCACTTTATCTAATGTTCATGAGGTACTATTTACAACTTTGCCTCCTAACAGGATACCCAATCGTGTTGCGTTACTAGGAGCTACATATTCTGAAACAGTTACAGTCAATACTGCTTTTACATTGAATCTTAACAATGTATTTGAAGATGCAGATGCGGATGTATTGACATATACAGTATCTGTAAACGGTGGAGCTGCTGTTTCTGCAAGTGCAGCTTATTCATACACTCCTACAGTAGCAGGGGATACGATGCTCGTCTTCAAAGCCAATGACGGACAAGACCAATCGGCAGACACATTCACTGTTACAGTGACTGCAGCTGTCCCTGTATATGCTTTAAATATAGCAGCAGGTGCCGGTGGCAGCATAACCCCTGGCGCAAATGGCAATTATGCGCAAGGAACAGTCATCACTATTTCTGCTTCGCCAAATGCTTTATACGTATTTTCCGGGTGGAGCTCTACAGCAGGCGGCGTATTTGGGGATGCTTCTAGCGCAAGTACTACATTTACTATGCCTGGTAATGAAGTAAGCATACACGCTTCTTTTACCCCTGTTCCTCCTGTTTTAAGTTTGGTAAGCGTAAGCAATATTAGTGCTACTTCGGCAGTACTTAACTATACGTCAGATATTGCAGGTACAGCATATTATATGGTATTAGCATCTGATGCAGCGGCTCCTGATGCTGCAAATTTGAAATTGTCAGGCATAGCTATCGGAGCTGTCGGAGCAGGAAATACAATAACATTGACATCTCTTTCTTCTTCTGCATCGTACAAAGCATACATTTTAGTAAAAGGAAGCAATGGAGCAGATTCAGCAGTATCGGCTGTAGCTTTTGCAACACTTGCTCCTCCAAACAATATACCTAATCGTATCTCATCAGTACCAGCTATTTTTACAGAAACAGTTACAGTCAATACTGCTTTTACATTGAATCTTAACAATGTATTTGAAGATGCAGATGCGGATGTATTGACATATACAGTATATATAAACGGTGGAGCTGCTGTTTCTGCAAGCGCAGCTTATTCATATACTCCTACAGTAGCAGGGGATACGATGCTCGTCTTCAGAGCCAATGACGGACAAGACCAATCGGCAGACACATTCACTGTAACAGTGACTGCAGCTGATATACCACCTGCACCACCAGTCGTCTTATATCAATTTGATATATCAGCAAACACTGGAGGCAGTATAGAATCTGGATTTAGTGACAGCTTTTCTTCGGGAACATGTGTTGGAATATCAGCTATTGCTGATACAGGATATGAATTCGTAAAGTGGGTATCATCAGGTTCAGGTGAATTTATAGATGCTTATAGAAATACCACTACATTTATTATGCCAGATGAGGATGTAAGTATAACAGCAGAATTTATCTATATCGGTATTGTTGAAGAAAGTTCTGATTCGGGATATATAGCAAAAATAAATGGGAGGACAGAAGTAACATGCCCTGTAACAGTTAATAGCTCAGGTAAATTAGCATATGTCAAACCATCAGATGATATGTTTAGTGATAGTGATAATACATTCATTGATGTTCCTGAAATTCCAAATGCTTTATCATATAGTCTTTCTTTATCAGTGGCAAGATTATCTAATCAGAAAAGAGGAAGTAATATTATATTCAAATCGCCATTAGCTACAATCGCACTGCCTGATAATATGCTTTCAAGCATGATAAGTGATAATGACAAAAAAGCAGTTATAACGATTAGACAAGCAGATAAAGAGGATTTATCTGAAGAATTTAAAAGTTTTGCTGGTGACAGACCAATAATCCAGTTATCACTGATGCTTGATGATCAAGAACTGGAATGGGAAAATCCTGAAGTGCCAGTTCAGATTACTATCCCTTATACTCCAACAAAAGAGGAGCTCTTGAATCCGGAATTCATAACCATATGGACACAGGATGACGCTGGCGAGCTAATATGCATCACAAACGGAAAGTACGATATTGAAACAGGAACTGTTACATTCCGAACAAGGTACTTTAAATATTTTGCAATTGGGTATAACAAAAAAGATGTTTTAGATATAAAGGAAAATTTCTGGTACACAGATGCAATCAAATACTCTATCGCAAGAAATATATTATTGCAAAGCAATAACCATTATGGCCCAAATGATGAATTGTCAAGGGAAGAACTTGTTGTAATGATATTTAAAGCATACAACATCGCTATTGATGATGAGTATAATGAGAACTTTAATGATGCTGATAATCCGGAAACGCTTAAATATCTTGCAAAAGCTAAAAGTCTAGGTATATCGAATGGAATTGGAGACAATTTGTTTAATCCTAATAGTAAGTTAACAAGACAAGAAATGTTTACTATGACTTACAGGCTACTGAATGTTTTAAATGAAGTACCTGAAGATAAATTTACAATAAGCTTGAATGATTTTCATGATAGCGAAAAAGTTGCTCTTTGGGCTAGAAAAGCTATTGATACATTAATGAAAGCAGGCATTATTAAAGGTAACGAGAATTATATATATCCAACAGATATTGCTACAAAAGCAGAATTTGCACAATTACTATACAATCTGCTCAATAAATAGTTATATAAATATCAGTTATTGTTGTAATTCAGCTAATTCCTTCATGACGCTTTTTACATCAATGTCCTGAGGGCATAAAGAAGTACAAACGCCACAAGCTATGCAATCTTGTGGCTTTCCTTTGGACTCTGCTTTCTTTAAGGCATTAATTGCATACCATCGGCCATCAGTTCTATACTTGTTATATATATTCAGATATTCCGGGATATCAATTTCAACTGGACAGTCATTACAACAATAACGACAGCTAGTGCAAGGAACTGATACTTCTTTTTTAAATGTGTGACATGCATCAAAAAGTAAGGCTTCTTCTTGATCTGTGAGAAAAAGCTCATCACTGAAAGTCTCAATATTTTCTTTGATCTGATTTATATCAGACATGCCGCTTAAGACAACAACTACCGAGGACAATCTTTTTATCCATCTGAAAGCCCATGAAGCCATACTCCAGTCAGGATGTGCTTTTTTCAATTTAAATTCAGCCATTTCTGACAAAGATACCAGTCTTCCACCTCTTACTGGTTCCATCACTATGATAGGAAGATTTCTTTTTTTTAATATGTCATATTCCTCTTTGGTATGTGAATAAAGCCAATCGAAATAATTAAGCTGTATTTGAGTAAAATCCCAATCTGTATATTCTAGAAATTTCTCAAATGTGTTTATACTTGCATGTGTTGAGAAACCGAGATGCTTTATTTTTCCTGCTTTTTTCTGTTCAATGAAATAATCCACACTACCTTCTTCAATGTATCTTTGCATTGTGTTATCTGACAATGCATGAATAAGATAGAAATCTATATAGTCTGTCTGAAGCCTATGCAGTTGTTCTTTAAAAACTGCTTTATAATCGGGATTAGAATTGATATTAAATTTCGTAGCAATATAATAACTTTCACGTTCATATTTCTTTAATGCTTCACCCAAGAAAATTTCTGATTCACCATTATGATAAGAATATGCTGTATCATAATAATTAACCCCATTTGCCATAGCGTAATCAATAATTTGTTGTGCTTTTTCTTTATCAATATGCGATTCAGTTTCAGTTTTTAAGACGGGTAGTCTCATATTTCCCATTCCAAGAGTGGAAAGCTGTAATTCTTTGAACTTTTTATATATCACTATTACCTCCAATAAATGCCTGTTTTTCATAAGACGCTTTTCTAATTATATAATGCAATATCATGTATGTCAAAAGCAGTATAGGTAATTGAATAAAACCTATTTTTGATGATATAATGAAGAAAAGGTAGGTATTATATGGTTTATATTGCAAAAGACGTTGTAAAGATGCTTAGCGCAATGAATAATGTGTTTGATGTTGCAAGAATTGTTAATCCATGGATTTGGAAAATTTGTAACTTTGATAGTGATGGAAATATAAGTTATGAAGATTATTCATGTTATAGAATTTGGCAAAAAGAAAAACGATGTCTAAATTGTATTAGTATGAAAGCATTAAATGAAAAAAAGCGTTTTACAAAATATGAATTTGTTGATGATGAAACATACTATGTAGTTTCAAAACCTGTTGATATAAAGGATAATGAAGGTATAACTAATGAGTATGTTTTGGAAATAGTAGCAAACATAACTGATGAAGTTTTTTTTAATGCGATAGGTAAGAATGAGCTTGTAGATAAAATAATAAAATCAGAGAAGCTCCAATATATTGATTCTCTTACAAAAGCCTATAATAGAAGGTATTTTGATGAAAAGGTATATCTTACTGATTTTTCAGAGAATTCTAGAAGCGAAATAACTTTTATTGTGATTGACATGAAAAAGTTTAAGAATATTAATGACGAATACGGGCATGATGCAGGGGATGAAGTTTTAAGAAATACCGCAAAAGTATTTATTAGCAGTGTAAGGAATAATGACTCTGTAATACGTATGGGTGGTGATGAATTTTTAATAGTTCTTCAAGATTGTAATGAGCAGTCTGCTCTTGATGTTGTACAAAGAATCAAAGAAAGCATGAAGCAGATTATTTATGATAGTGAAAAGAATCTGCATGCTAAAGCAGATTTCGGAATAGCCTATACAGATTCTTTTGTTAATAATGATGCATTTATTGCTAACTTAATAAAAAAAGCAGATAAAATGATGTATGAGAGTAAAAGAGTTAATAATTAAAACTACGGGGGCTTATTATGGAAAAGAGAGATTTGAGGAAGCTGACTTTATTGCATTCTAATGATATGCACGGCGATTTCATGAGCGAGAGAATTGATAATGTGCTTGTTGGAGGAGTATCTATGCTATCAGGTTATATTGATAAAGTGAGAAAAGAAGAAGAAAATGTTGTATATGTAATTGCAGGAGATATGTTCAGGGGTTCCATAATTGATTCAGAATACAGAGGTATTTCCACTATAGAGATAGTAAATATGCTTTCACCTGATGTTGTGACCTTAGGAAATCATGAAGTAGATTATGGTATTGCCCATCTTTTATTTATTGAAAAACTAGCAAAGTTTCCGATTATAAACAGCAATCTATACATAAAGACTAACCACTCACGCTTATTCAAGCCATATCTTATTGAAAAAGTAGGAGGTATCAAGATACTTTATATAGGTATTCTTACAGAAGAAGTAATTGCACAAACAAAACAGGAAAACCTGATTGGCTCTATTGTTGATGTATATGAAGCTGCTAAGGAAATAGGAAGGATATGTAATGCATATAATAAGGAAGATATAGATTTTACAGTACTGCTTACACATATTGGTTTTGAGGAAGACAAGAAGCTGGCTTCAATTTTGGATCCTTCCTGGGGTGTAGATATAATAATAGGCGGTCACTCCCATACATTCATGGAACAGCCGGAAACAGTTAATGGGATAGTAATAGCTCAAGCTGGAACTGGTGCTGACCAGGTAGGCAGATTTGATATTATCATTGATAAAGATAACAATTGTATACATGAGTGGAAATGGCAGGCTATACCTATTAACAGTTCTCACTGTCCTGTTGATAAGGATTTAGAAGATATAATTCTGCATTATCATGAAAAGACTCATGAAAAATTTGCTAGAATTATCACTCGTTTTAACCGCTCGCTAAAGCATCCTGCAAGAAATCAGGAAACAGAATTAGGCAATCTTTGTGCTGATGTTGTTGCAGACAGTCTAGGACTGGATATTATGCTATTTGCTTCAGGCAGTATAAGAAAACAGGAACTAGGTCCTATAGTGACACTTAAGGACTTTAAAGAATGTTTTCCATTTGATGATAAGATATTCAGGATTAAATTAACTAAAAAGCAGATAGAGAAAGCTTTCAGTACAATTTTAGGCAAAGAATTGGACAGCCATACCGAATTCTATCAGGTTTCCAAAGGGTTCAAGGTAAATTACTCGAAAAAACTGAACAAGATTACAAACATTACATTAGAAAACCAGCCTTTAGATGACAATCATATATATTCAGTCGGTATGCAGGAGTATCATTTCAACAACATAGAGGAATTCATAGGTATTACTAAAAAGGAAGCAGAAGCCAACTCTCCTATCAGGGTAATATCCACTTCCTGTTGTGATGTTCTTGAAGAAGCTTTTATGGCTGCAAGGCTTGCTGACTCAAAAGTTGAAGGGCGTATTGTTGTTGAGTAATGTTTGATTCTTTAGCAATTTTCATTGTGTTGATGCTCATGGCATACAGAACCGGATGATATCAGTTTACCTTTAAGATATTCCAGAACAGCTTTTTTAGCATCACCAGTCACACCAGTAATAACTTCAATTTTATGCTCACTAAACAAATCAACTGCACCTTGACCCATTCCACCGGACATTATCACATTAACTTCTTGTTCAGCAAGGAATTTTGGAAGGAATCCGGGTCTGTGACCTGGATTTGGTATGGATTCCTCCTTGATTATCTTATTATCTTCAATATTGAAGATATTAAAATTTTCACAATGTCCGAAATGCTCCGTTACCATGTTTTTTTCGCTTGCTACTGCAATTTTCATGATTTAATCCTCCATTTTACTTAAATATAATGCAGCATCATCCAACCAGTTGCCTTCAAACAACTCAATCATACCTTTATCTGAAGCAGTTGAAATTTTAGGATCAATTGGTATTTTACCTAAAACTTTTATATTATGATGCTTTGCAATCTCATCTACGTGGCTTTCACCAAAAATCGTGTATTTTATATTATTGTCAGGACAGAGAAAATATGAATAATTTTCTATTATTCCATAAACAGGAATATTCATCATATCTGCCATTTTAACTGCTTTTTCAACAATCATAGTAACTAGATCCTGAGGAGATGTAACTACTATTATTCCATCAATAGGTATTGATTGGAATATAGTTAAAGGTACATCTGAAGTACCTGGTGGCATATCTATAAACATATAATCTACATCTGTCCATATGACTTCAGACCAGAATTGCTTAACAACATTACCAAGCAAAGGTCCTCTCCATACTACAGGATCATTATCATGCTCTAAAAGCAGATTAATGGACATTATGTCAATGCCTGTTTTGCTTTTTAATGGATACATTCCTAAATCACTTCCTGAAACCTTTCCCTTTATATTAAAAGTTTTTGGTATTGAAGGACCAGTTATGTCAGCATCCAGAACTGCTGTATGGTATCCCTTTCTTTTCATCAGGACAGCAAGCATGGAAGTTACCATTGATTTACCGACTCCACCTTTTCCACTGACTACTGCAATTACTTTCTTTATACTGCTTAAATGGTGCATATTAACATAAAAATCGGTTTTAGGTTCTTTTTTTCCCTTGTTTTCAGATATGCAATTTTCGCAGTTGTTGTCACATTCTTTGTTCATTTTTTTCTCCTCATCAAATATTTATTTCATCACCAGTACATAAATAATGTATCTTGTTTTTTAAGTCTTGTTTAAGTATATCGAACGCATCCTTTCCGGTGCAATGACATGTATAGAAAACAGTTTGTGATTTTATCATATAATCTGATAGTTCCTTCATAAACACATCATCTTTTCTTGGCGTATATGTCCTGCTTTGTAGATGCAGTCCTCCTATGATAATTTGCGGCATATATCCTTTCATTTCCCTGTAATGCTCCATAATATTCATTATCCCGTTATGCGTGCACCCTGTAAGAAGAAAATGCCTGCTTTCTTCTGCAGTTGTCAGATAAAGCTCGTGAGAAAAATCGTCCGGAATAATTTTCCCTTTGTATTCAGTATATAAATTGCTGTTTGCTACAGGAAGAGGCATGGTAGTTTTAGCATCTGAGAAAAGCTCTATGCCTTTACATATGAAGAAGCGTCCCTTTACATATACAATCCTTTCGTTTTTCCTTAATTTCTCATCAAGCCCTATATATACCATGCTGCCATTTCTTAATGAATAGTGTTTGTCAAAAGCACTCTCATGTATAAATACTTCTGCCTTACTGTTTGCTTCAAAAAACCTTTCCAGCCCACCTCCATGATCGTTGTGTCCATGTGATATAATCGCATAATCGATTTTTGAAATATCTATTCCCATTTTTATGGCATTTTCCATGAAAAGACCGCTGGTACCCGAATCGAATAGTATTTTTTTGCCTGATGTTTCAATATAAAGGCTTAAACCGTGTTCTGATCGCAGGTTATTTTTACTAGTAGTATCTTCAACCAAAGTCTTTATAATCAATGTTATACCTTGTCAAGAAGCCTTTCAGTTATTTTTATATATATCTGTTTTATCGCGTCAGATGCTTTCCCTTCATAGTCAGTGACAGGCCTATTATTATTTATTGCAACTATTGCAGAAGTGTCGTATGGTATTTTGCCTACAAACTCGATTTGTTCTTCTTCACACATCTTTTCTATCTGTTCAGTAATCCTTGTATTTATATCATATTTATTTATACATAGAATTATCTGAGTTTCAAAAGTCCTTGCTGTCTTTATAATTCTTTCCATATCAGAAAAGCCTGAAAGAGAAGGTTCTGCAACTATCAAGACCATATCAACAGCGCTTAAAGAAGCTATGACAGGACAGCCTATTCCAGGTGAACCGTCAATGATAGCAACCCTTGTATCCTCCTTCGCATTATTCTTCATCTGCTTTTTCACTTCGCTTACAAGTAGTCCGGAGTTGCCGTTTCCTGGATTCAGTTTTGCAGTAGAGAATACTCTTTCTTCATTTTTATACAGCATAAGAGCTCCGACAATGTTTGGTTTCATTGTAATCGCATTTACAGGACAAACGAGTTTGCAGACAGCGCAACCTTCACATGAGTTCGTGTCTACACAAAATATCTCACCTTCGATTATCGCATCAAATCTGCAATGTTCATAACATAATCCGCAGGCTATACATATATCAGGGTTTATATATGCTTTTTTCAAACCATAAAACTCTTTTGATGAATATGATTCGTTATTATGATTAATCAGATGAAGATTTGGGGCATCCACATCACAGTCAGCATAAGCTTGAGTCTTTGAAAGAGATACAAATGCGGAAGCGACAGTTGTTTTCCCAGTTCCACCTTTTCCGCTTAAAATAAGCAACTGTTTCATTTTTTCATCCCGCTTTTTACTTTTTCTAAAAGGGACATGAAAAGAACACGGTATTTTTCGCTTTCCTGTGAAATAATTTTACCTTCGGAGTTTAATAGTCCAAGCTGTTTATCGAAGTTAATTGATTCAAGTATTGTTATAGAACTTTTTTTGCAATAATCTGCTGAAGGATTTTCTCCTTCCATACATTTATTGAGGACTGCTCCATGAGGTTTGTTATATAGTTTAACCAGGTCATATACCATATGAAGATTATGTGCTCCGAATACTGAAGGTTCTGCAACCAGTATACAGTAATCTGCATCTTTTATGCTTTCAATAACTGAACATGAACTGCCTGGAGGACAATCAATAAATATGTCCCTGCCTGTATTGTAATTATCATCTTTCAATAGTTTTTTTATTATAGGTATCCCGGTTGTTTCTCCAGTATTTAAAACACCTGTTTTTATCATTATGTTGTTTGAGTAACCATACTCATAATGTCCAATTGTCTTGTCTTTTTCTGATATTGCCTTTTGAGGACATACAATTTGACACCCTCCGCAGGAATGACATATTTTATCGAACACCATCAGCCTGTCGCCAATATATGCTAAAGCGTTGAACTCACAGAAAAGAACGCATTTCTTACAACCATTACATAAATCATTATCACAGACAGGTATTTTTACACTTATATCATTATTTTGAATTATCTCGGGATTAAAGAAAAGATGTCCGTTCGGTTCTTCAACATCACAATCAATGTAAACTGAATCATTATTTACATAAGCTAGATTTACAGCGACAAAGGTTTTACCCGTTCCGCCCTTACCGCTTAATACCGCAATCTTCATACAATTCACCTATGTCCATGTAACCCAGGATGAATTTCTGTTAATGGTTCCAGAGAATCTTTTTTATATAGTTCTATATTTTCTTTTATTGTCCCTTGCACTGTCTTGTAAATTCTAATTCCAGATGAATGAATAATCTTTGCAGCATTTTCACCACATCTTGGAGTCAGAAGGACATCAGCCTTGTTATCAATTACAGACTGAGCAGCTTGAATACCTGCTCCTCCTGGCGTGTTTGCAGCAGTATTTTCCATAAATTCTGCTTTGTCATTCTCTATATTATAGTATAAATAATATGGTGCTCTCCCAAAAGATACACAAACTTGTGAATCCAGATTCTTTTCCTCTGCAGGTATGGCTATTTTCATCTATTCCTCCTAAAATTCTTCATTAAATCTGTTGCCATGCCTGTGTCTTCGGCAACCTCTTCCTTGACAACCTCGGCCAGTTCCATTGCATAACATATACTCTCCACCTTCAATTACAAGATTTTTTCCATTTACTAGTGAATCTGCAAGTTTTTTTCTTGCTTGGCTGTATATGCCCTGTATTGTAGTTCTGGCTATATTCATCTGATCAGCACACTGCTCTTGCGTGAACCCCTCAAAATCAATAAGCCTTATTGTCTCATATTCATCTACTGTCATAATTACCGTTTCGAGTGCAGTGTCTGTTGAAGACATAGGACCGAAACGACTTATCTGGGGCAGATCGCAAACTGTGCGCCATTTTCTTGGTCTTACCATGGTTAACCTTCCTTGTTCTTAAGCATCTTGAGAATTATTTTAATTCATCTATCTGTCTATTAATAGATGCAAGCTCTTCTTCAAGATACTTCTTCTGATCGAATAAAAGTTCTTTTGAAGGCTTTTCTGCATATTGAGTATTGTCATTATAATATGGTCTTGAATATCCGTAAAAACCTCTTCCATATCCTAATCCGCATCTTCCCCTACCATAAAAACCTCCACCATAACCTGCACCTAAAGGACGTCTTGCACCTGTGCAACATCCTAATCCTCTACCGGTTATTGGCCCCATTCCCATTGGTCCTGTTCCATCAAATCTTGGCATTCTAGTAACCTCCTGATACTATTTCTGACATATGTCAGATACTACCATTATACCCTATTACTGACATATGTCAATAACTAATCTATGGTTTTTAGGATATTTAAGCGGGAATCCTCGGTTATTCAATTGCCGAGATGAAAGCGCTGTGATTTATATGGTAAACAATAAATCGAATAAATGTTCGTTATTGTATTGAATTGTATACTG
>Ga0116149_1002822_pt1 | contig 18570 bp, 13 predicted proteins | sample AD_UKC057_MetaG_FD_89787 | JGI IMG/M metagenome (GOLD analysis project Ga0116149, IMG submission 89787) | Active sludge microbial communities of municipal wastewater-treating anaerobic digesters from USA - AD_UKC057_MetaG | ecosystem: Engineered > Bioreactor > Anaerobic > Digestate | place: USA... | reverse complement strand
TTGCCGGGGATACTCTTGACATATTCGCTGAGGATGCACAGCTGCATCACCCCCCCTTTGGCGGCGAGGGCCTGCAGCATCTCATCGCTGAGGTTGCGCGGATGGCTGCAGAGGGCGCGTGCGCAGGAGTGGCTGGCGAAAATCGGGGCTTTGGAGATCTCCAGGGCCTGATAAAAGGACTCATCGGAGGCGTGCGAGATATCGACCAGAATTCCGAGCCGGTTCATACCGGCGATGACCTCCCGGCCGAAGGGGCTGATCCCGTTCCAGAGGTCTTTGCCGGGGTCGGTGGACGAGTCGCAGATATCGTTGTCTTTCGTGTGGCAGAGGGTGATGTAGCGTGCACCTCTCGCACGAAAAGCCGCCAGGGCCTCCAGATCGTGGCCGAGGGCGAATCCGTTCTCGATGCCGATGCAGGCGCTGAGCACCCCGTCACGGGCATTCCGGCGGATCTCCTCCGGAGTTGCGGCCAGGCGGATCCGGTCGGGATATTTTTGCAGCATCGCCTCGGTCAGTCCGATCAGACGCTCCGCGGCGGCGCGGGCGTCGCGGTAGTTCTTTTCAGTCAGAGCGCGCTGGGAGACAAAGGCGGCGAAGAAGAGGGCGTCGAGATTGCCGTTCTCCATGCGCGCCAGGTCGATCTTGCCGCGGTCGCGCGCTCCAGCCTTGTGAACGGCGCCGATGTCCCAGGTGGTATCGAGCATGTGCAGAGGGGTGTCGCAGTGGGTGTCGATGGTTAAAAGCTCGCGATGAAGCTCAAGCGCGGCCGAATCCGGTGCGGCGCCGCGAAGCGGCAGAATCAGGGCGAGCAGAAGGCCGGCGGTGACGGGGATCGGGTTCACTTTTTTCAAGGAGTTCCTCATGATGGGTTGGTGCGATGCGCTGGAGGCGCCGGTCCGGCGGACGCTGGCCGGTTGATCCGGCCGGGAGTCGGCCCTATCAGCGGCATGGCTGACGCGGTCAAGCCGGTCATCTCCTGGATAAAGATACGGCAACAGTGCCGGGATGCGGAGGAGTTTTCACTCCGCCGGCCGGCCTTTGAGCACGTGAGCGGTGGCATCGTGGATGTGCACATCCACCAGTTCGCCGACGGCATACCGACCCTCCTGCAGGATCACCAGGTGGTTGTCGTCGGTGTGCCCCTGGCTTTCCAGCTGCGACTTGCGGGTGCCGCTCTTCTCAACCAGCACCCTTTCGGTGCCGCCGATGCGGGCGCTCTTTTTTTTCAATGAAATACCGTTCTGCAGGGCGTTGAGCAGGACCGAACGCCGGCTCTTTTCCTCGCCGCTGACGTCGTCCGCGTACTTTCTGGCCGCCAGGGTGCCGGGCCGCTCGGAGTATTGAAAGATGTACGCGGCATCGAACTCGACCTCGCGCAGCAGGGCGTACGTGTCGTCGAACTCTGCGGACGTCTCCCCGGGAAAGCCGACGATGATGTCGGTGGTCAGGCCGATCCCGGGGATGGCGGTGCGGATCCTCTCCACCAGCCCGAGATAGTCCTGCCGGGTATACGTGCGCCGCATCAGCTTGAGGATGCGGTCGCTGCCCGCCTGGACAGGCAGATGGAGGTGTTTGCAGATGCCGGGCTCCTCCGCCATCACCTCGACCAGGTGCATCGGGAAATCCTTGGGATGGGGTGATGTGAAGCGCACGCGCTTGATGCCCTTAACCCGGCTCACCTCCCTGAGCAGCGACGCAAAGTCATGCTGCTCATAGCGGTACGAGTTGACATTCTGTCCGAGCAGGGTCACCTGGCAATAGCCCTCGCCGGTGAGGCGGCGCACCTCATCGGTGACGCTGCGGGGAGAACGGCTGCGCTCGCGGCCGCGGGCGAAGGGGACGATGCAGTAGGAGCAGAAGTTATTACAGCCGCGCATCACCGCGATCCAGGCGTTGACGCCGCCCTGGCGGCGGGGATAGATCTCGGCATAGGTCTCGAAATCGGAGAGTTCGAGAGCAAAACGGTTCTTCCTCTCCGGCACAGGCGCCGCGATGAGGCCGGGCAGGAGACGGTAGCTGTCTGGCCCGGCGAAAAAATCGACCGGCAGCCGGCGGTTCCCGCCCAGCTCCTTTTTCAAGCCCGTGGCCATACAGCCGACCACGCCAAGGCGGAGTTTCGCGCCATTGGGCAGGCGGCGGATCTCGTGGATGCGGTTGATCACCCGCAAAGCGGCATGCTCACGCACGGCACAGGTATTGATCAGCACCACATCCGCCTCCTCGGGGGCATCGGTGCTTTCCAGATCGGCCTCGTCCAGGATGGCGCGGATGATCTCGCTGTCATATTCATTCATCTGACAGCCGTAGGTTTCGATATAAACTTTCACGCTCTGAGGTTCACTTTCGATCCATTTCTTGCTGTCATTCTGTGACCAGGGTCCCAAAGACCGAGAGTTCCTCGATCTTTTCAAGGTGGACGGGGCGCAGCTGATTGTGCAGGGGTTCGGCGCTGCGGACGCGCACCCGGATGAAGGTGTCGGTCACGCCGCTCCAGATGCCCTTTTTCTCCTCCTCGAAGAGGACCAGCTGGCGGGTGCCGAGAAAGCGGCGGAAATAGGCGTGGCGTTTTTTCAGGCTCAGCCCGCGCAGCCGGGCGCTCCGTTCCGCCTTGACCTCCTCGCTTACCTTGCCGGGCAGGTGACGGCTTCTGGCGCGGCTGCGTTCCGAATAGCTGAAGACGTGAAAATAGGCCAGAGGGAGGGCGTCGAGCAGGTCGAAGGTTTCGGCAAAGTGGCTTTCGGTTTCGCCGGGAAAGCCGGTCAGGATGTCGGTGCCCAGGCAGATATCGGGCACCTCTGTTGCGGCGCGGCGGACCAGCTCCGCGAACTGAGCCGCGTCATGGCGGCGGTGCATCGCCTTGAGGATGGTGTCGCAGCCGCTCTGGGCCGGGACGTGGAGAAACCGGCAGACGTTGTTGTTCAGCATAAGGCGGAAGAGTTTTTCCGGCACGGTGGTCATTTCGATCGAGGAGATGCGCAGCCGCTCCAGCCCCGGAAGAAGCGTCATGGCTTCCAAAAGATCGATCAGGCGCCGCTCTTCCTCGGCCCAGGTGCCGATATTGACCCCGGTGAGGACGATCTCGCGGTGGCCGGCGGCGATGAGCTGCCGGGCTTCGCCCAAGAGGTCGGCAAAATCGCGGCTGCGGCTGCGGCCGCGGGCGAAGGGAATCTCGCAGAAGGCGCAGAAAAAATCACAGCCGTCCTGGATCTTGAGGTTGGCGCGGGTGTGGCTGCGGTCGATGGCCGGCGCCGGCATGGTGAAACGTCCGCGGCCGGGGGGCGGGGTGATCAGCAGGGGCTCGCCCTCGCTGTGGCTGCGGATGATCTCCGGCAGTTCCATCTTGACGGCATTGCCGGCCACCCAGCAGACGCCGGGCAGGCGGCAAAGGGATTCCCCCTGCATCTGCGACTGGCAGCCGATGAGGGCGATCCGGGCGCGCGCCTGGGCGCGATGGATCCGCTGGACCAGCCGCCGGGTGTCGTGGTCGCCCTTTTCCGTCACCGTGCAGGTATTGATCACCACCACATCCGCGGGCTCTTTGAAATCGACGATCTCATAGCCCTCGTCGCTGAAGCGGTTCTGCAGAGCGGCGGTCTCGGCCTGGTTCAGCCGGCAGCCCAGGGTGTAGAAGGATATTTTGCGGGGTGGTTGCACGCGGCGGCCGGCCTACTTTTCCTCGATGGTCACCCGGGTGATGACGTCGCCCTGACGCACGGCATCCACCACCTCCTGTCCCTTGACCACTTTGCCGAAAACGGTGTGGCGGCCGTTGAGATGGGGCTGGGGGGAGTGCGTGATGAAGAACTGGCTGCCGTTGGTGCCCGGTCCCGCGTTGGCCATGGAGATCACCCCGGTCTCATGGGTGAGGGGATTGCCGCGGAATTCATCCTCGAAGCGATAGCCGGGACCGCCGCGGCCGGTTCCGGTGGGATCCCCGCCCTGGATCATGAAATCGGCGATGACGCGGTGAAAGGTGACGCCGTCGTAGAACCCCTCACGGCTGAGGAAGACGAAATTGTTGACCGTCTTGGGGGCGTAGCCGGGATAGAGTTCGAGCTCGATGGTGCCGCGGCTGGTTTCGAGCCTGGCCAGGTAACTTTTTTTGCTATCGATGACCTGGGCGGGCGCCTGGTCGTATTGTTTGGAAGCCACGGGTTTCTCCTGTTTTTAAAATAATTTGCTGGCCATTAAGATATTGATTCCGGACGATAAAACCAAGCAATTTGGCCGGGAGTGGAGGGCGGGCTGCCTCACTGCGCTGCCGAGCTCATCGCCGGAAGTGGTGGATGATGATCGCTGCTGCGGCGGCAACATTGAGAGAATCGGTGCCCCGCTGCATGGGGATGGTGATGCGTTCGTCACAGAGCGCGGTCAGATTGGAAGTGAGCCCCTTCCCCTCGTTGCCAAGGAGAATCGCGCTCAGGGGCGCGGGCCGGATTTCCCCCAAAGGGGTGGAGCCGGCGGAGAGGTGGGTGGCGTAGAGGCGAAAGCCCCCTTTCCCGAGCAGACGCAGCGCCGCGCCCAGATCGGCGCTTTCGGCCATCGGGAGGGTGAACAGAGCCCCCATCGAGACGCGGATGACCCGCCGGTAGAAGGGATCGATCGTCCCCCCGCCGACGAGCAGGCCCCCGGCGCCGAGTGCGGCGGAGATGCGGATGATCTGGCCGAGGTTTTCAGCGTCGCCGATCCCTGCGCAAACCACCAGCAGGGCGGGGGGGCGCAAGCGAGGCAAAAGCTCTTCCAGCCCGGCGAGCGGTCTGCGGATCCCGCAGGCGATGACGCCGCGGTTGAATGCGAAGCCGGGGGCTTGCGCGAGGAGGGCTTCGGGGGCGGCATAGAGGGGGATGCCGGCCGGGACAAAGGGGGCGATGCGGTCGAGCCGCCTCTCGCTGACGAGCACGGAGGCGGTGGGGCAGGGGCTGGCGAGCAGGCGGAGCACCGGATTCTCCCCCTCGACGATGAAGAGGCCCCGCTCCCGCACCACCGTGCGGTCGCGAAGAGACCGATACTCGGCGATCCGCGGGTCATCGATCGAGATGATGGGAATGATCTCCGGTCCGCTGTGCGTCATGGCCCGTTTCCCTGTTTGCCCGCCGGTTCCGGCTATCTCTGCAGTACGATGGAGCCCTCCTGCAGCTCGAAGCGGCTGAAGGAAAAGTGGCTCATGTCGATGACGGGGTCGATCTGGAAACGGCGATTGAGATCGGCGAGGTCGAAGGTGAACCGCCCGACGCTGACTGTTGAGGCCTCCGCAAGGGTGATGCGCTTGCCCGAGGCCACCGGCCGCAGATCCCCCTTGAGATAGACCTGCTGCAGGGCTTTTTCGGGGAGCAGGTCGCGGATCTGGCCGAGGATGCGCTTTCCTTCGCCGGTGAGCTGCTCTGTGGGTATTTTTTCGAGATCGACCATCATTTCGACGATCAGGCGGTCGCGATGAATGGTGGTTTTGGCCCCGCGCACGACGGCATAGGGATCGAAATCATCCTGGCCGGCCATCTCCGCCAGCAGGGCGGGGACGAACTCCTCGGCGGTGATGCGCACGCTGCCCTTCTGCTCCAGAGTGCGCTGCAGGGGGGTGAGGGCGCGGCCGGCTGTACTGCCCGGCGCTTCCGCTGCGCTCACGCTTTCACGGCTGCCGGGAGCGGCCGCATCGGCCCGGCCCTGCTGCCGGGGCGGAGGATCGATCCCGGGCAGATTATGGCTCTCCTCCGGAAGGCCGCTCTCCGCGCCGGTCTCCGGCTGCGCTGAGCTGCGGCGGGCCTCCTCCCGGGCGGCGGGAGATTCTGCGGGCGTTTTTCTCCACTCTTCGCCCGCCATCTGCCCCTCATGATACCATTCGGGCTGATAAAAGATCCGGTTCATGAGCCAGGAACGCAGGACCCAGACCACAGCCATGAAGATGATGATGGCAACAAGCCAGTGCAGAACTCTTTTCACGTCGGCCTCGTCTTTTTCAGTTTTTTGCTTGCATGCGCTGGCGCCAGGCGAAGGGATCCTCCGCCCCTGCGATGCCGCGCACCCGGGCGCTGAGGGCGAAATACGCCTGTTTCATCGGCCGGTAGAGGTCGATATGGGCCTGAATCGGCTTTTTGCGCATCGGCTCGCGCAGCTGGATGAAGGGACGCACCAGGTCGGCCAGAGCCACGGCCCGGCCGTTTTCCTTTTCGTAAACCCAGGCAGCGTGCAGTGCGGCCCCCAGGGCTGCACCTTCCCCTTCAACCGGCACCACTTCGGTCTCAAAAATGTCCGCGATGGCCTGGCACCAGGCCGGGGACTGGGCAAGTCCTCCGGTGAGACGGATCTCCCGCGCCTCGATCGGCATTTTTCGGTAGCCGTCGTAGAGGTTGAGGATGTGGCCTTCGAGGACAGCCCGGCCGATTTTTTCGACCGTGAAATCGGCCAGCCCGAAGCCGAAATAGAGAGGGGCGGCCAGGGGCACATCGGGAGTGCGTTCGCCCATGTACCAGGGGATAAGGATCCTGCCTTCGTTGCCGGCGGGAGTTTTCGCCATCAGGTCGTTGAATTGGGCATGGCTGAGGCCGTGCTGCGCGAGCACGGCATTGTAACCGTTGGCCAGATTGGAGACACAGAGGAGGGGAAAATGGCGCCCGGTACTGTCGCGGAAAGCGGCGATTTCGCCGCTGGCATCGATGAAAGGCTCGTCGAGGACGGTATAGGCTGTGCCGCTGGTGCCGAGGCTGATGGTCACCAGTCCCGGCGCCACATTGCCGGTGCCGACCGCGCCGTACATGTTATCGCCGCAGCCCGCATCGATCCGGCACTCCGGATGGAAGCCGAAGCGCTCGATCAGGGCGCGGCCGATTGTGCCAATGGTCTGATCCGACGGCTTGACGGCCGGGAGCTTGCCGGCGAGGTCCGGTGCGATGGTCCGGAGCACTTTATCGGACCACCGGCCGGTGCCGGGGTGCCAGAGGGCCATGCCGGAGAGGTCGCCGGGCTCCATCACGCGGACGCCGCCCTCCTCACCGCCGGTCAGCCACCAGTTGACATAGTTGTGCACCAGAAAACAGGTGGCGGTTTTTTGCCAGAGTTCAGGTTCGTGGCGGACCAGATGAAAAATCTTGGCGGCAGTGTAGCCGGTGCGCTGGCTGTTGCCGACCTCGGTGATCATCGCTGCCGGGCCGCCGACGGCCGCGGTGAGCAGACGGCACTCTTCTTCGGTGCTGAAATCGTTCCACAGCTTGCTGCGCGGCCTCGACAGCTTGCCTGCCGCATCGAGGGTCACCAGCCCGTGCTGCTGTCCCGAGACCGAGATGGCGCGGATCTCCGCCACCGGCACGCCGGCGCTCTGCATGCGGCCGAAGAGGAGCTCGATCGCCTCGATCCACATGCGGGGATCGGACTCCGAGGCGCCTGTTTCCAGCCCCTGCATCACGCCGTTGAGCGTGGCGTAGTTCAGGTCGGTATCGTAATTGACCGCATCGAGATGGATGACTTGCCGGGCGGCAAGGTCCAGAACGATCAGCTTGCAGCCCTGGGTGGAACTGTCGAGACCGGCGAAAAGCATGGGAACCTCCGCTTATTTCTTGAGGGCGGCTTTGATTTTGGCGGCAGTGGCCTTGCCGTACATGGCGCAGGCGCCCTTTTTGGCGTCAGGTTCGATGCCCAGCTCTTTGATCGCCTTTTTCACGGCGGCATCGGTGACGCCCCACTCCTTGGCGAGCTTGCCGGCGGAAAGCAGTTCTTCAGCCATGATATCCTCCTGGTTGTTTTTTATTCAAACCCCTCCGCTGATCTGCAGATGGAGCGGCCGTTATAACATAATGGTTTTCCTGCAAATTTTCAAGATAATCCTTGCGCTCCGGCTAAAAATAAAACCATTTGGTTTTACACTTCAATTTGATAAATTATACATCTTGATGTGCAAACCTAATCAACAGAAAAAGCAACGGTTCGAGGGAGTTCCATGAAGATCTTTGTTCTCAACTGCGGCAGTTCTTCGCTCAAATTTCAGCTCATTGAAGCTGACGATGACCGGCTTTTAGCCAAGGGAGTGGTTGAAAGGATCGGCGCCAGCGATGCCATCCTGACCTATAAACCGGTGGGAAAAGAGCCGGTTGTGCAAACGCGCGATATCCCGAGCCATGAAGCCGCCCTGAGTCTGGTGCTCGGACTCTTGAGCGACTCCCGGCACGGTGTCATCTCGGGTATGAACGAGATCGGCGGCGTTGGACACCGTCTCGTCCACGGCGGCGAAGAGTTCGTCAGCTCGGTACTGATCGATGAGAAGGTCAAGGAGGGGGTGCACCGCTGCATCCAGTTCGCCCCCCTGCACAACCCCCATAATCTCAAGGGTGTCGAGGTGTGCGAGCAGCTTATGCCCGGCGTACCCCAGGTGGGCGTTTTTGATACGGCTTTCCACCATACCCTGCCGGCCGAAGCCTATACCTACGCCCTGCCGATGACGCTCTATCGCAAACACCGCATCCGCCGCTACGGTTTTCATGGCACCTCGCACGCCTATGTCGCCCAAAAGGCGGCCGAACATATCGGCAGGCCGATCGGGGAGCTGAAGATCATCACCTGCCATCTCGGCAACGGCGCCAGCGTCACCGCGGTCGATGGCGGCAATTCGGTGGAGACGAGCATGGGCTTCACCCCCCTCGAGGGGCTGGTCATGGGCACCCGTTCGGGTGATGTCGACCCCGCCCTGATCCCCTATATCGCCAAGATCGAGGATCTTTCGATGGCCCAGGTGGATGCGCTGCTCAATAAAAAGAGCGGCATGCTCGGCCTGACTGAAAAGACCAATGATTTCCGCGAGATCGAAGAAGGAGCCGAGCAGGGCGACCAGGCCTGCATCCTGGCCCTGCAGATTTTTTGTCACCGCCTGCGCAAGTATATCGGCTCCTATATGGCGGTTCTGGGCGGCCTCGATGCCCTGGTTTTCACCGCCGGCATTGGTGAGCACTCCCCGCTGGTGCGCTCCTGGAGCTGCCGGAATCTCGAGGCATTCGGCATCGCCCTCGATCCGGAAAAAAACCAGCGCAACGATCTGGAGATCAGCACCGGCAGGGTCAAGGTGCTGGTGGTTCCGACCAACGAAGAACTCGCCATCGCCCGCGAGACCGAGCGTATTCTCAAAGGCTGAGAGTGCATGGAAATGAAAAAGCCTTGCATCCATCCGGATGCAAGGCTTTTTTTATGAGCGGGAGACGGGGATCGAACCCGCGATATCAAGCTTGGGAAGCTTGCGTTCTACCACTGAACTACTCCCGCGTTCTGTATATGATAATAAATTTCGCAGCGAAATGCAAGCCCTTTCTCGCTACGGGCTGCGGTCCGTGGCGGGCAGGGAAGTCAAAATTTTCGCAAAAAGATTTGCATTTGCTCCTGAATTTGGTGTATATTCATGCAACAGACAGACCGGCAGCACCGCATCCCCACTCACAGGAGCGCAGAGCATGAAAGAGGGAGCACCGCCGCACAACCGGAGCCTGGCCGCACTCTTCAGGATAAAATCTCTGGATCACATCATCGCCGAGTCGGAGCGCGGCGAATACCGACTCAACCGGGTGCTCGGCCCGGTGCAGCTGACCCTCTTCGGGATCGGCGCGATCATCGGCGCCGGGATCTTCGCCACCATCGGCACCGCGGCGGCGGGCGATGCCTTCCGCCCGGGCGCCGGCCCGGCCCTGATGCTCTCCTTCGTCATCACCGCGGTAGTCTGCGGCTTCACCGCCCTCTGCTACGCAGAATTCGCCTCGCTCGTCCCCATCGCCGGTTCGGCCTACACCTACTCCTATTCCACCCTGGGCGAGCTGATCGCCTGGGTGATCGGCTGGGACCTGATCATCGAATATGCCGTCGGCAACATCGCTGTGGCCATCTCCTGGGCCAACTATTTCAAGACCTTTATGCGGGGATTCAACATTATCATCCCCGACTGGATCTCGATGGATTACCGCACTGCGGCGCGGATTGTCGACGAGGCCGGGGTGCAGACCGTCTTCCGCGACGCCCCCCATCTCTTCGGGCTGCCGATCGTCTTTAATCTGCTCGCCGTGGCGATTGTCGCCCTGATCTCCCTGGTGCTCATCTGGGGCATCCGCGAAAGCGCCCGTTTCAACGCTGCCATGGTCGGCATCAAGATCGTCGTACTGACCTTTTTTATCGTTGTCGGCTGCTTCTGGATCAAGCCGGAGAACTGGACCCCCTTCGCCCCGAACGGCTGGTCGGGGATCAGCGCCGGGGCGGCGATCGTCTTTTTCGCCTATATCGGCTTTGACGCGGTTTCGACGGCGGCGGAGGAGACGCGCAATCCCCGCCGCGACATGCCCATCGGCATCATTGCCTCGCTGATCATCTGCACGATATTTTATGTGGTCGTCGCTGCGGTCTTCACCGGGCTGATCTCCTATCCGGAACTCAAAGCCACTCTGGCTACGGAGCAGGCCGAGCCCCTCACGCTGGCCCTCGCTCATGCCAGTCCCACCCTGGGCTGGGCGGTCGGCATTGTCGCCTTCGGCTCGGTCATCGCCCATACGGCTGTGCTGTTCATCTTTCAGCTCGGTCAGCCGCGCATCTTTTTTTCGATGTCGCGCGACGGCCTGCTGCCGCCGCTTTTCCGGCGGGTCCATCCCCGCTTCCGCACGCCGCATGTCGCGACCCTGATCACCGGTGTCTTTGTCGCCTCTTTCGCCGCCGTGGCCAGCATCGATGAGATGGTCGATTTGACCAATATCGGCACCCTCTTCGCTTTCATTCTGGTCAGCGCCGGCATCATGGTGATGCGGCGGCGCGATCCGCACCGGCATCGGCCTTTCCGCGTCCCCGGCGGCTGGCCATGGGCCCTCGGCCTCTATCTTTTGCTTTCTCTGGTCGTATTGTTGACGCCCCTGGCGCCGGCTGCCAAGGGCGGAATCCTCCTCGGGGCCGCCCTGCTCTTTTATGCCGCCCGAAACTACATCTTTCCGGTCCTCGGCATCCTCTCCTGCCTCTATCTGATCTATTACCTGCCGCCGACCTCCTGGCTGCGCTTCGCCGCCTGGCTCAATTTCGGCTTTATCATCTACGCCGGCTACGGCGCGATGCACAGCCGGCTGGAGGATGAGGAGGGTAGAAGGGGCCCGGAGGCGCTCGCCTATGCGGCGCGGGTCGGGGCCCTGCTGCTGGTGATCGGCGATGCGCTGCTGTTTCTGATGCGGGGTTTTGATCTTATCATCCATGCCGGCAAGAGCCAGGCCGGGGCGGGATTCATGGAACGGGCGGCGGCAGGAGTGGCGGCGGTTGCAACGCCGGCGCAGTGGCTGGAAGCCTCCTGGTTTCTCATCATCCCGCTGCTGCTGAACTCGCTGGTGCTGGGGCCGTTGGTAATCCGGCGCGCCCTGCAGGCTGAAAAGGCGGGGGAGGCGGTCCGGCCGGCGCTGGCGATCGCAGCGGTCCTCTCCTTCCTGGGGCTGGCTTATCTGCTGCTGCTGGCGCTGGGCTAGCCCCGGCAGCGGGTCAATCGGCGAGGTAGATGTCCATTTCGCAATCGTCACAGCGAAATTCGAGGCGCAGACGCTGATTCTGGTCATCGATGAGGTGGAGAGGCTCGGCAAAACCCCGGGCGTGCAGCTGCCCTCCGCAGAGTCCCAGCTCTCCGCGCAGGCAGTAGCGGCTCGTCATCACCCGCTGAGCGCGCAGATCGATACCCGATTCGGCGGCAGGGGCGATCTTCTCCACGCCATGGCGGGTGTAGAAGGCGCGGGCGCGGCGGTTGAGGACATTACCGTGAAAATCCAGACTCCGGACGGGGAAGGGGATCCCGTTCGGGACGATTTCGATCCGCTGGAGGGGATGAAGCCGCAGCCGCTCCTCGAGCAGCGCGGCGAGAAGATCGCGGCGCATCCGGTTGAGGGCGGAAAGAGGGAGAAACCAGGGGTCCCGCCAGCCCAGCCGCACCTCCTCTACGACAAAGAGCGTCCCCCCGCTTTTCGCCAGCTGCGTCCGGGCCGTCTGCAAGGCCTGCCCGGGGTCGCGCGCAGGCTGATAGAGCACCTCTGCACGAATCTCCGCTGTGACACCGTCTTCATCCTGCACCCTGAGCAGTAATCCGTTCTCCTCCTCCACAACATCGATCTCGACTGAAATCACACGGCTGCCTGCGCTTTTTTTGAGCAGTGCCGTGAATTCATGGTCATGGTTGCGCAAGATGCGCGTTCCGGGGGGTAGATCGAGAGGCTGGTCGAGGATGATGCGCTCACCCTCGACGCGGTTGACCCTGACTCCCTGCAGCTCTCCCTGATCGTCGAACCAGGCGAGCCCGTCGCCGTTGTGGAGCGGGCGGGCGCCGGGTTCGAGCCGCAGCTCCCCCGACTGGCAGCGCAAGACCAGGCCGACGGGTTCGCCGCTGTGCTTGGGGGTGGCCCAGGCGGTGAGGCCGCTGCCGCGGCCATGGATGAAATAGGTGGTGAAGCCGCGATTAAAGCTCCCGGCGGGATCGGGGGTGAAGGCAGGGGCGGCGCGACCGGAGGAAGAGGGGTGCATCCCCCGCTCTTCCAGCAGCGGATCAAGCTTTTGGCGGTAAAAAGTGACGATATTTTTCACGTAGGAGGCATCCTTGAGCCGGCCTTCGATCTTGAAGGAGGTGATCCCGGCATCGAGGAGCTCGCCGAGCTGTCCGGAGAGATTGAGGTCGCGCAGGGAGAGGAGATGCCGGCGGCCGCTGACCGTTTTCCCGGCACTGTCGACAAGGCGGTAAGGCAGGCGGCAGGGCTGGGCGCACTGGCCGCGGTTGCCGCTGCGGCCGCCGCGGGCAAGGCTGAGATAGCACTGGCCGCTGTAGGAGACGCAGAGGGCGCCGTGCACGAAGCACTCCAGTTCGATCCCGCATGACTGGCGGATGGCCCCGATCTGCTCGAGGCTGAGCTCGCGGGCTAAAATCGCCCGCTGAAAACCGACTCCCTCGAGAAAAGCAACCCTCTCCGGAGTGTGATTGTGCATCTGGGTGCTGGCGATCAGTGGGATGGGGGGGAGAGAGGCCTCCAGCAGGCCTGTATCCTGGATGATCAAGCCATCGGCGCCGAGGTCGTGGAGACGGCGGGCGAGCGCGACCGCTTCCTCCAGCTCGTCATCGTGCAGCAGGGTGTTGAGGGTGACATAGACCCGGGCCCAGCAGCGGTGGGCGTAACCGGCGAGGGATTCGATCTCCTGCAGAGTGTTGCCCGCCTGTTCGCGGGCACCGAAACGAGGTGCGCCGATGTAGACGGCATCAGCGCCGCAGTCGATGGCGGCGAAGCCGGCTTCGAGATCGCGCGCCGGGGCGAGCAGTTCGACGGCAAGGGGTTTCAGCAGCACACGCTGGCCATGTTCATTAAATTTGCTCTTTGATATGAGGTCAACAGAAAAAGCCTGCATGAAGTCATGCAGGCTTGTGTGGTATCGATTTAAGCGCTTTCCCGTGCGGGAAAGGGGTCAATTTATCTGAAAAGCTTGCCCAGGAAGCCGCCGATCTCGTCCATGGAGCTGCCGTCGCCATCGGAGTCAAGCATTTTGTTCAGAGATCCAAAGATGTCGGGCTGTTCGGCCTCGGCTTCCTGCTGCTGGCCGGTGAGAAGTTCGGAGAGGCCGGAGACATCGAGGCCCTCTTCCCGGGTGGTTTTGCCGAGAGCGCCCATTACCATGGGGGCGACCATTTCCATGATTGTTCCCATGGTATTGGCATCCACGCCGGCGGTCTGGCTGACACGGGAGGTCACGGTGGACTGGTCCCCGCCGAAGATGTGCTTGAGAATGCCCGAGCCGGAAAAGCCGGCGGCGTTGCCAATCAGGCTGCCGAGATTGTCAAAGATGGAGCCGTCGTGGTCATTGATGAGAGCCTTGTGCAGGGAGGAGGCGCCCGTTTGTGAGGAAGAGTTCCTGGTCAGGGCGGAAATGAGGATCGGCACAGCGACGCCGACGGCTTTTGATGCCGTGGCGGAATCAATTCCGAGCTGCCTGGCGATTTTGTCGATGGCATTGCCGCTCAGTTGCTGGACGATCATTTGCATAATAACATTCATTTCGAGACTCCGTTGATTAAATAGAAAAGGTTGTTTGTTATTCCAACAACACACCTGCCCGATTTGTTCCATAAAAAAAAGTAGCGGCTATGACGAAGAGGGAAATCATTCTGACGAGAGCATGGGGATGACCCCCCTCTTTCCGTGCGCAGGAGGGAGCAGCCGGCGGCAGCAGCGGGGTTCGTTTAGCCAAAAATGGCGCTTTCTGTGTTTAATTTATGGCAGTGCCTGGAAATTTTGCACAATAATGGCGTATAGCCGTTAAAAAATAAAAATATTTTACTTTTTTGTTGACATTTAGAGTCTCACTCTGTATATTTCTTGTACAGAGACCAGCAATGGTGGACCCTTTCGAAAAAGGGCATGGGGACCGCTCCTAGCTTTACTCTTGTACGATTGCAAATCTGCTCCAGCAACGACCATAATCAACTTGATGTATGTAGTGGCGGGGTGGTGGGGGTTTTGCGGTATCAAGGTGTTCTAGGGGAAGCTTCGGTATTCTGGTCCATTCTTCCTTTTCAATGTGACTACTTCCGGCGTTTCGCACACCTTCCTATCAGCCAAAATCCCGTATGTGTCAATCACCACCCCCCGAATGCTTTTGGGGAGGCATTGCCCTCGCAATAATCAACCGTTGAGCGGCATCTTTGTTCATTTGCAGCATTTTAATTCGATCCTAAAAAAAACCATTCTCAGGAATTCTTCCATTCTGGCCGCGTCTTTTGGGGGATCGTCATAATGGAAAGCAAATGCCTGTAATCATCTGATCGGGCAGAGCAGTTATTTCTTTCCTGCTCAGTCTCCTCCTGTTGCAAAAAAAAAGCTGCCAGCAGACCGGCCAAGTCTGTAGTGCTGGCAGCGTCACCACACGCACGGTCCATGCGTTAGCACAGGCCATGGTGGGCTTTTTTTGTTCCGTTCAAATTACAAAATGGAGTCACGTTTGTCAAGTGTTTTTTTTGACTAACTTTATGATTGATTGGCGAGGGATTCATGCTGCATTTCAGTGTTCCGGAGCACCTGCGCAGAGGCTGCCACGGTCGGTTCAGGACGGCCTTGCTGGCGCTTTTGCTGGCCCTTCTCTCTCTGACGCCGGTGAGGGCGCAAACCGGCGGGCAGGAGGCCAAGGGTTTTTTGATCGAATCACAGCCAGGCGGTGCCACGGTTTCGATCGAGGGGGAGATCATTGGCAAGACCCCCTGTTCCTTTCCCTATCAGCTTGCGGGTAAATACCGGCTTTTCGCTGAAAAGAGGGGCTATGAGTCGGTCTCCCGCGAGATCGATTTCGGCGCGCGCAAGATTGAGACCATCACTTTCATGCTCTCCCCCAAGACGCAGAGCAAGGCGATGTTGCGTTCCTTCTTCGTTACGGGCTGGGGACAGAATTATAGTGAGCAGCCGCTGAAGGGCAAGATATTCATGGGGCTGCAGGGGGCCTGTCTGATCGGGCTCGGGGTGGCGCATGTACGTTCGCTTCATTATGAGGATGAACATCGCCTGCGCCAGGACGCTTATCGGGTCGCGAGTTTGCAGCTGGATCAGGAGGAGGCGGCCTGGCAGGCGGTTCAGTCTTCTTACGAGGATTGGCGGCAGGCGGACCAGTGGCGGCGGGCGGTGATTTATGCCGCTGTCGGGGTGCATCTGATCAATTTTCTCGATGCGATCCTGGTCTTTCCCAAGAGCCTGCGCCAGATCGAGTTCCTCGCCGCTCCGGGCGCCGGCCAATCCGTCCCGCAGGGCAACGGCTTTTCTATTTCCTATTCTATCCCATTACAGGAGGCCCTCCGATGAAGAGCCGCGTTGTTCTGGCGGCCTGGGTGCTGCTGCTTTCATTCCTGGCCTGCAATCAGCTCACCGAGCCGGTGCGCAATCCAGGGAGTTACTATCCCGCCGCGCCGGGCCACCTGGCTGCCCGGGTCGGCGACCGTTCGGTCCATCTTACCTGGAACCCACCCGCCGGCGAAATCGAGCGCTATTTTATTTTTCGCGCGGACAGTTTGCAGGCCCCTTCACTCCTGATCGATTCCTGTGCAGCCCCCTTTTATGATGATGAGGGGCTGCTCAACGGCCAGCGCTATCTCTATCGCGTCGCCGCCGGCAACCGGGCGGGATTTCGTGGCGCGGCGGGTGAGCCCGTCTCCGCCCGGCCGGGCCTCTACTCCCTGCTCATCAACGACGGCGCCCTCTACACCAACTCAACCACCGTCACCCTGCGTTTCATCGCTCCGGGCGGGACGCGTTACGTCAAGGTCGCTCCGGACACGAATATGGCGCGGGCGAACTGGCAGCTCTACAGCGAACAGATCAGCTGGGCTTTCCCGCCCGGTGATGGGCAGAAATACATCTACGCCCTCTTCCTGGACAGCGAGGGCAACCAGACCGGAGCACCGGTCGCCGACGATATCCAGCTGGATACCAGAGCGGCGATTTACACTCTGGAAATGAGCGGCGATGCCGCCGGACGCCGTACCGGAGAGATCGTCACCTTTCAGATGCGGACCAATGAACCTTACGGCAGCGCTGCCGTGGATCTCGGCTTGATTCTCGGCGAGGTGCGACTGCATGACGACGGCACGCATGGCGATGCCAAGGCCAATGACGGTCTTTACACCCATGCCTACACCATTCCGCCCTGTGAGGATATCTTTAATCTCTCACTAGCCGGCACCTTTACCGACCTCGCCGGCAACGTCTCCGATCCCTTTGTCTCGCCGCAGACTCTGACCATCCAGAATCCACCGCGGCCGGTCCAGCTTTTCAAGCCCGACCGCATCAGCGGCAGGACGGACGCCCTCAACCTGACCTGGACGGTCAATGCGGAGGCCGATTTTTCGCTCTACAAGCTCTTCCGCGCCGACAAGCCGCAGGTCGACTCCACCTCGCTGATGGTGGCGGCTTTTTCGATGGCGACAGCCAACAATTTTGTCGATTCGCTGCTGGCCTATAATCATGAATATTATTACCGGCTCTACGTCATCGACAAGCAGGGACTTATGTCCGGAAGCAATATCGTCAGCGGCCGGACCTCCACGGATGCTGCGCCCCAGGCCGCGGTACTCCAGTCCCCGCTCAACGTGACCACCACGAGCCTGATTTTGAGCTGGAGCCAGAACAACGAGACCGATTTTGCCCATTATCGCCTTTTTCGCGGCAGCACGGGCGAAGTGGGCAGCGGCGACCTGCAGATTGCCCTGATCGCCACCCGGTCGACGACACAGTATCAGGAGAGCGGGCTGGAGCCCAATACGACCTACTGGTACCGGCTCTACACAGTCGATCAGTCGGGCGGGATGAGCGCCAGCAATCCCGTCTCGGTCACGACCTATCCGGATGAAAAGCCGGATGCGGTCCTGCTTGCTGCGCCCGCCGCCAGCGCCGCCGGGGCCATGCGCCTGACCTGGAGTGCAAGCCGCGCCAGCGGGTTTCTCAGCTACCGCATCTACCGGGCGAACACCGCCTCGGTCGACAATTCGGGAATTCCCATCGTGATCATCAACAATGCAGCCACGACCATGCACGATGATGTCGGTCTGGCCGCTAATACCACCTACTACTACAAGATCTACGTCTATGACATGATGCAGAGGTCGACCGGCAGCAACACGGTATACGGGACCACCCTGCCATAACCGAAATGAAAGATTGGAGCTGGATGATGAAGCGCAGCAGATTTCGATCCCTGATCACAGCAGGCTTATGGTTGCTCCTGGTTTTCAATGCGCGGGCGCAGGAATATACGATCGGCAAGGACGATATGCTCGAAGTGACCTTTTGGCAGGACAACGAGCTCAATATCACCGCCCGCGTCGATGCCTCGGGTCAGATCAATCTGCCGATCGGCGGCACAATCATGGCTGACGGACTGACGCTGAGCCAGCTCTCCGAGCAGATCGTGGAACGGATCTCTCTCTATAATCGCCGGATCACCAACGCCTCGGTCAAGGTGACCGAGTACGGCAGCCGCAAGGTCTACGTCATGGGCCATGTCCGCGAGCCTCGCAAGTATACCTTTGAGGTCATCCCCAACCTCTGGGATATCATCTCCGAAGCCGGCGGACCCCTGGAAACAGCCAACCTCAACAATGTGCTGGTCATCCGCAAGACACCGGAGGGTGAGCCTCGCACCATGACCGTGGATGTGGCAGAGATCCTGCGCAACCGCAATTTCCAGCTCTTGCCCGTGGTCGAGCCGGGCGACAACATTTACGTCCCCGCGGTCGTCGGCAATGTCGCCGGTTCCGGCATCCAGTCGATGCAGGCGCAGCCCAACGTCCTCTTCATCTATGGCGAAGTGGGAAATTCTGGAGTTTTCACCTTCAACAAGGAGCTCAACCTGCTCGAGGCCCTGATCACCGCCGGCGGGCCGACCGCCACAGCCAAACTGAACCAGGTCCGGGTGATCCGCAAAAACGGGGCCTTTTCCAGCGTCACCAGGGTCAACGTTAAAAAATATGCCGATGAGAGCTCCCCCTCCTTTTTCATGGTCAAGGGGGGCGATACCATCTACGTTCCGCGCAAGAATATTTTCCGGGAGAGTGTGGCCTGGGATTTTATCATGATTTTC
>Ga0116149_1002817_pt1 | contig 18595 bp, 9 predicted proteins | sample AD_UKC057_MetaG_FD_89787 | JGI IMG/M metagenome (GOLD analysis project Ga0116149, IMG submission 89787) | Active sludge microbial communities of municipal wastewater-treating anaerobic digesters from USA - AD_UKC057_MetaG | ecosystem: Engineered > Bioreactor > Anaerobic > Digestate | place: USA... | reverse complement strand
AGGCAGAGACGCCTGGCCTCCTGCCAGGCAGAGACGCCTGGCCTCCTGCCAGGCAGAGACGCCTGGCCTCCTGCCAGGCAGAGACGCCTGGCCTACTTGCCAGGCAGAGACGCCTGGCCTCCTTGCCAGGCAGAGACGCCTGGCCTACTGGTGGGACGGGCCTCTGTGCCTGTCGATGAGCCGGTTTTTTCAGGAGTATGCCATCGTCGGATAGCAGGCGCTCCTTGACCTTCTCCGGCCAATAATCCCCCTGTCCATCCCGTCTACTTTGTCCATAATGTCCATAGTCTTGTCAGGGCCTTCCTCTCTCTCCAAGAGGTCGCCCAATTCGGAAAGGACCTCTCATTATGAATCCCCTATCCCGACTCTTCGTCTTCGCTCTTCTCCTTGCGGCTGCTTTCGCGCAAGCCGGGGGAGATGACAGCATTTCTGTATCGAACGGGCGCTCCGCGATTACATTCAGCCGGGTCACCGGCGGCATCCTGGATATCTCCAACTTGGATAACGGCCATTCTTTCATTTCCATGCCCGGCGAGAAGCCTTTGCTTTGGAGACTCCAGTTCCGTGGCAAGAATGGCGAGGAAATTCATCTCAATAATAGCGAGGCTCTTTCCCCGCAATATACCACGAAAACTCGGATGCTCACGTTGGAGTGGCAAAACCTGACGCTCGGCGAGGAATCCAAGGTGATCGATGTCCGCGTGATTTGCCGCTTCCAATCAGGTAATGATACGGCCTATTTGAATATCTGGGTCGATAACCGCAGCACAAAATACGGCCTCTGGGAGGTCTCTTTTCCGGTCGTTGCGGGGCTTGGCGGCCCGGATCGTTCCGATGTTGCCATGGGGCGGGGAACTTGGGGAACGCTATACCACCACCCGAAAGAGCGTCTTCAGGGCAAATATCCGTCCCATGCGTTGCCCATGCAGTTCATCCTGGTTCAGGAGAATCGCAACGGGCTGTACTTGGCCGCATACGATCCCCGGGCTTTCGAGAAATCCTTCATAATCGAAGCCGGCAAGGAGTTCCGTGTCGATACGCCGGTTATGGATATGGGAGTTCCCGGCAGGGACTGGTCTGCTCCGTACCCGTTCGCTCTCTCCATATACGAGGGTTCCTGGATGGATGGCTGCAAACAGTACCGTGCCTGGGTCACCCGCGAAACGCCCTGGACGAAGAAAGGTTCTCTTGAGTCGCGAAAAGACGTCCCGGAGGCCATCACGCGCGTCACGGCCTGGCTCTGCGTGAGTGGCGGGCCGGAGGAGGTTGCCCCTGTGGTGAAACAGTTTGCTGAAGCCATCGGTACCCCGGTCGGAGTACATTGGTATAACTGGCACCAGATTCCCTTCGATACGTATTACCCCAACTATTTCCCGACTAAGCCCGGTTTTGCGGAGGCCGTGCGTGATCTGACATCCCGGGGAATCACCGTTATGCCCTATATCAATTCTCGCCTGTGGGATTCGGGCAATGAGAATTTTAAGGAGGCCGGACCGGCGGCGGTGAAAGATGCCACCGGCGATGTCACCATCGAGACCTACGGCTCCGGGGCCAAACTGGCCGTGATGTGCCCCACTCAGCCGCTCTGGCAGAAAAAAGTAGAGGAGATTATTCAACGTCTCGGAACGGAGTGCGGCGTCAATGCTGTCTATCTCGATCAGATTGCTTCCGCACCGCCCCGTTGGTGTTTCGATCCGCAACATGGGCATACGCTTGGAGCAGGCTCCTGGTGGGTGGATGGCTACCGGGACCTGCTGACACCCATCAAGCGATGGTGCACATCCGGTGGCCGGTCGATTGCTCTCACCAGTGAGAACAACGCCGAACCGTACATGGACAATATCGATGCGAACCTGATCTGGACAGAGCGCAGCGACACCGAAATCCCGATGATTACAGCCGTGTACAGCGGATATTCCCTTTATTTCGCCAGCAACCGAGCATTCCAGCATGGGGATGTTTCGTATTGCATGTGTCAAGCGCGCGATTTTGTGTGGGGGACTCAGTTGGGCTGGGATGGCGTCGATCTTCTCAAAGCCGAACATGAACCCAAATTAAAATTCCTGGCACGTCTGGCCCAACTCCGTGCCAAGGCCGCCGATTTCATGGTCTATGGAGAGCTGTTGCAGGTCCTGGAGCCGATCAACTCTGTTCCGACACTTTCCGGGACCTGGAACAAACCCGGTGGTGATGGCCCGGTTACCCTCCAGGCGGTTCAGGCGACGCTATGGAGAAGCAGGGATGGCGATGCAGGTGTCTTCCTGGCAAATGCCGACACGGAATCCCAAACATACACTTTTGACTTCGATTCGGCCGCTTATCTTTCCGTTCCTCCGGGCGTAACTGCCGGTCGCATACGGGGAATGTCCAAGTTGAATGTGGAGCAGATCTCACCGGACAGATCCATTGAATTGCCCCCGCAGCAGGCCTCACGGTTCACATATACCGTCAATGTGCCCGCGCGGGATGCGCTTCTCCTGGTTTTCCATCCGGTGCAGCAAAAATAGTGAAGAGAAAAGAGGAGCGGGGGTATCTGCCCCAGAATTGCCCTTTTTTCGCACTTGGAGAGGGGCATGGGGGGGGGTGAGGATTTTCCCTGTGGGACAGGCATCTCTACCTGTCTGTCGATCTACAGGTAATGACAGACACGGAGGTCTGTCCCATGATTTCAATAACGCATGTTGTTCGTTGGCGACCTCTGTTGCGCTCAACTTCCCCCGGCGATATCTTGCCTTTTTGTGCCGATTGATTCTCGCTGATTGTATCCCGCGCCTGCATTCAAGGAACCCAGGTCGTTCCATACAATGTCAGGGATGCTTTTCATGGAGTTTCCGGAGACTTATGAACGGATTCAACATTGAGCGCAGAGCCGATGGGACTCTGACCCCGTACGGCCTTTATGACCCGGCGAATGGGCACGACAGCTGCGGTGTCGGCTTTGTCGCGCAGCTGGATGGGCAGCCACGGCATTCGGTTGTGCAAGACGTACTTCGGGTTCTGATCAACCTGGAACATCGTGGGGCCATCGGCGGAGATAAGACCACCGGCGATGGCGCGGGGCTTCTTCTGCAGATGCCCGACCTGTTTTTTCGGCAGGTCTGCGAGGACCAGAGATTGATTCTCCCCGCATTGAACGATTACGCGGTGGCCATGGTGTTCCTGCCGACCGATACTGTTCCGGCAGAACGCGCCATGAAGGTATTTGAAAGCGCTGTGCAGCAGGAAGGATGCGAGGTCCTCGGATGGCGCACGGTCCCGACCGTATCGGCGGGCCTCGGTGAATTCGCCCGATCCACCCAGCCGGAGATTCGGCAGCTGTTTGTCGGGCGCGGAGCAGTTGCGCCGGAACAGTTCGAACGCAAACTCTATGTCATCCGAAGGGTTGTCGAAAAAGAAGTTGCCGGATGGCTGGACCAGGACACCAGCCAGTTTTATGTCCCCAGCTTCTCCAGCCGAACCGTCAATTACAAAGGCCTGCTGACAGGAACTCAATTAGCCTCTTTTTATCCCGATCTCAGTGACCCCCGTCTTGCTTGCTCGTTTTCCGTTGTTCACCAGCGATACAGTACAAATACGTTTCCTTCATGGAATCTCGCCCAGCCGTTCCGGTTCCTGGGACATAACGGCGAAATCAATACGCTTCGCGGAAACATCAATGCCATGAAAGCGCGCGAGGCAACGCTGGAATCGGATCTGTTCGGGCCGGACCTGGAAAAAATCAAGCCGGTTATTGTGGAGGGAGGAAGCGATTCGGCGATCTTTGATAATGTCCTGGAACTGCTCGTAGCGGCCGGACGTTCGCTTCCGCACGCCGTGATGATGATGATTCCGGAAGCGTGGGGGTCGAAATTCCATATCAGCGAGGATAAGCGGGCCTTTTACGAATACCACGCGGCCATTATGGAACCATGGGATGGCCCGGCGGCGTTGATCTTTACCGACGGGCGTTACATCGGTGGAACATTGGACCGCAACGGTCTTCGTCCGGCTCGGTATACCGTTACCCGTGACGGCATGGTTGTCATGGCATCGGAGACCGGCGTGCTGGAGATCGCCGGGGACCGGATTCTTCGGTGTGGACGGCTACAACCGGGCAGGATGTTCCTGGTCGATCTTGCCCAACACCGAATCGTCCCGGATAACGAAGTCAAAGCGAAGATCTCTCGCCATCGCCCATATCGCCACTGGCTGAAAGATCATGTCATCGGATTGCGCGGGCTGTTTGTTCCCCCTCAAATCCCGAAAGAGGACCCCGATATTCTTCGTCGGAAACAACACGCATTCGGCTATACGGATGAAGAGCTGAAAAGGGTTCTTTCGCCGATGGCCTCGCGCGGGCAGGAGGCGGTCGGGTCCATGGGGAACGACGCGGCACCGGCGGTTCTGTCCAATCGCCCACAATTGCTGTTTTCCTATTTCAAACAACTTTTTGCGCAAGTGACGAATCCGCCCATCGACCCTCTTCGGGAAGAATTAGTCATGTCGTTGACCGGTTTTGTGGGACGGGAGAAAAATCTACTCGGCGAAACACCGGAACATTGCGCGCGTCTCAAATTGCCTCATCCCCTTTTGACGCCGCAGGACATGATGCGCCTTCGCCAGACCACGCATCCGGATATCATCCCGGCGGAGATCGACACCCTGTTCCCTGCGGACGGCAACGGTGAGGCCCTGGCCGAGGCGCTCGATACGATCTTTCGCCGTGCGGAACGACATATCCGGAACGATGCAACGATCCTGATCCTTACGGACCGCCGCTCGGATCGTGAACACGCGCCGATTCCGGCCCTGCTGGCGGCAGCGGGATTGCATCACCATCTCATCCGTAAAGGGTTGCGCACCTCCGCCAGCCTGGTTGTCGAAACGGGCGAGGCACGCGAAATCATGCACTTCGCACTGCTTCTCGGATATGGCACGAACGCGATCTGCCCGTATGTCGCTTTGTCGAGCATCCGCGAAATGGCGGACTTGGGGTTGCTGGAAGAGGAAATCAAAGCCGATCAGGCTGTGGACGCATACATTACCGCGATAAAGAAGGGTCTACTGAAAACCTTCAGCCGCCTGGGAATCTCTACCGTACGCAGTTACCTGGGCGCGCAGATGTTTGAAGCCGTCGGTCTGAATCGAAGCGTTGTCGATCGCTACTTCTGCGGCACGGCCTCCCGAATCGGCGGAATCAGCCTGAATGAAATTGCTGCGGAAACCCGCGCTCGGCATCGAAGGGGATTCCCTCTCCGCGGAAAACCGGCGCCGCTTCTCGATCCGGGCGGCGACTACCACATTCGCAACGGCGGCGAGAAACACCTCATGTCGCCGGAGGTTGTCTATCATCTCCAGTATGCTGTACGGGCGAATTGCGAAAAGGCTTACAGGGAGTTCTCGCGGTTGGTAAATGAGCAGTCCCACGGGTGTGCCACTCTCCGCAGCCTGTTTCGGTTCAAGAAAACGGAGCCGATTCCTGTTGAGGAAGTAGAACCTGTCGAGGCGATCTTTCCGCGATTCGTATCCGCCGCGATGTCGTTCGGATCCATCAGCAGGGAGGCGCACGAAACCATCGCCATCGCCATGAACCGCCTGGGCGCCAACAGCAACTCCGGCGAAGGGGGCGAAGACCCTGCGCGGTATTACCCGTTACCGAACGGCGACAGCAAGCGGTCCAATATCAAACAGGTCGCATCGGCTCGCTTCGGTGTTACCACCGAGTACATTGTTCAAAGTAAAGAATTACAGATTAAGATAGCCCAGGGCGCGAAACCCGGTGAAGGCGGCCAACTGCCGGGCCATAAAGTAAATGAGGACATCGCCCGCGTACGTCACACCATTCCGGGGGTGACCCTCATTTCGCCGCCCCCGCATCATGATATTTACTCTATTGAGGATCTTTCGCAGCTGATTTTCGATTTGAAAGCGGTCAATCCCAATGCCCGAATTTCGGTTAAGTTGGTTTCCGAGGCGGGTGTCGGCACAGTGGCGGCGGCTGTGGCCAAGGCGAAGGCCGATATGGTACTCATTTCCGGTTATGATGGCGGAACGGGCGCGTCTCCGCTCACTTCGATCAAGCACGCCGGTCTGCCCTGGGAACTCGGACTTGCGGAAACACAGCAAACTCTCGTAAACAACCGCCTGCGTGACCGAATTCGTGTGCAGGTGGACGGTCAACTCCGCACCGGCCGTGATGTGGCGATTGCGGCTCTCATGGGCGCGGAGGAATTCGGGTTCGGCACGGTCGTTCTGGTAACGTTGGGATGCGTCATGATGCGCAAGTGTCATCTGAATACCTGTCCTGTCGGTGTCGCGACACAGGACCCCGAATTGCGACGGCGATTCGGCGGAACACCCGAATATGTCGAACGTTACTTCCGGTTCCTGGCGCAGGAACTGCGCGAGTACATGGCTCAACTCGGATTTCGGACGCTCGATGGAATGATCGGGCGCGTGGACCTCCTGGAAGTCGAACCGGCTATCGACCATTGGAAAGCGCGAGGCTTGGACTTCAGCGCGATCCTTGCGCCACCGAGAAACACAAATGGAGGGCCGTTGCGCTGCATTCGCAGGCAGGAACACGAATTGAACAAAGCGCTCGATTGTCAATTGATTCGACTCTGCACGCCCGCTCTGGAAAACGGTGAACCGGTGCAACTGGAAATGCCCATCCGAAATGTTCACCGCACGGTTTGCGGAATGCTCAGCGGTGAGATTGCGAGGAGATACGGCGCAAAAGGGTTACCGGACAACACCATTCAAATCCGGTTCGAAGGATCTGCCGGTCAGAGTTTCGGTATGGCTCTTGCCCCGGGGATCACCGCCTGCATCGTGGGGGACGCGAATGACTACCTGGGTAAGAGCATGTCCGGCGGTCGGATTGTACTGGTTCCGCCCGCCAATGTGACCTATTTGCCGCACGAGAATGTGATCGGCGGCAATGTCTTCCTGTACGGTGCAACGGGAGGTGAGTTGTATGTTTACGGCATTGTCGGAGAACGTTTTGCGATTCGGAATAGTGGCGCATCGGCCGTTGTAGAGGGCGTCGGTGACCACGGATGCGAGTATATGACCGGCGGCGTGGTGGTCATTCTCGGTCCGACCGGGTCCAATTTCGCGGCCGGAATGAGCGGGGGAATCGCCTATGTCTACGATGAAACGCAACTGTTCGACACGCGGTGTAATCTCGATATGGTCGATCTGGAAAGTGTGTGGACCGTTGAGGACAAACAGCAATTGCGAACCATGATCGAGCAACATGTCCGGTATACGGGCAGCATCCGAGGCAAAATGATCCTGGACAATTGGGAGTCGCAACTCCCGCTATTTGTAAAAGTAATGCCGATTGAGTACCGGAAAGTCCTGGAACGGATGCGTTTGCAACAGCATTTGGATGATGAGACCGTTTCGGCTACCGAAGAGGTGTACCGTGCCTAAACCTACAGGATTTCTTGAGTATACCCGTGAAGACGCGCCCAAACGGCCGGTCGAGGTCCGCGTACGGGATTTCCGCGAAATCGAAGAGTTTCTGCCGTGGGACCGCGTGGAAAGACAGGCTGCGCGTTGCATGGATTGCGGGATTCCATTCTGCCACGTTTACGGCTGCCCGGTAAAGAACCGTATGCCGGATTTCAACGAGTTAGTGTACAGAAGACAATGGCGTCGGGCGCTGGATATCCTGCACTCAACGAATAATTTTCCGGAAATTACCGGGCGGATTTGCCCGGCCCCATGCGAGGCCGCCTGTACCCTGTCGATCCACCAGCCGCCGGTTGCCATCCGGCTGATCGAACTGGAAATCGTCGAGCGCGGATGGCGAGAGGGCTGGATTCAACCACAGCCGGCGGAGGAAAGGACTGGAAAGAAAGTAGCCATTGTCGGCTCCGGCCCCGCCGGCCTGGCCGCCGCGCAGCAATTGGGCCGGAACGGCCACGAGGTTGTTGTCTTTGAAAAGGCCGACCGGATCGGCGGTATCCTTCGATACGGAATCCCTGATTTCAAACTGGAAAAGTGGATACTCGACCGACGCCTGAATCAGATGCGGGAAGAAGGGGTCCGTTTTGAAACCGGCGTCGACGCCGGGACGGATCTTTCGCCCCGCTACCTACAGCGCACCTTTGATGCCATCCTGATAACAGCGGGCGCTTCGAGACCACGGGACCTGAACATCCCCGGACGGGATCTGGGAGGCATTCATTTCGCCATGGATTTCCTGGTTCAGCAGAACAAGCGCAATGCCGGGGATCGTATACCGAAAGAACAGGAAATCCTCGCTTCCGGAAAAAAAGTAGTCGTCATCGGCGGTGGCGATACCGGCTCCGATTGCGTCGGAACCAGTCGACGTCAGGGCGCAATCGACATCTGTCAGATTGAGATCCTGCCGAAACCGGCGGATGTACGTCCGGCAGACAATCCTTGGCCCGTTTGGCCGAAAGTGTTAAAAACCTCTACCTCACACGAGGAAGGATGTACACGACTGTGGAGCATCCTGACTAGAGAATTTCTGGGAGAAGGGGGCCAAGTCAAAAAACTGCATTGTGTCAAACTGGAATGGACCGATACGGGCCAATCCGGAAAACCGGCATTCCGTGAAATCCCCGGCTCGGATTTTGAACTGAATGCCGATCTCGTTCTACTCTCGCTGGGATTTCTGCACACCGAGCACGGGCCATTAGTCGAAGGGCTGAAAATAAGCGCTGACAACGCAGGAAATCTTGCCGTACAGGAGGGGCACCGGACATCCGTCCCGGGTATCTTTGCCGCCGGGGATTGTGTCCTCGGCGCATCGCTGGTGGTTCGCGCCATTATGCAGGGAAGGGAAGCGGCGGCGGATGTGGACCGATACCTGATGGGGAAAGAAAATTACTAATCCGAATAATCAATAGCAGGCAAGTGGCTTGTCTATCGAATTGACCAGGGTAGACTGCCCGATTATGACAAAACCGGATGCGTGTTCCCTGAGTCAAGAGAGCCAAAGGACCTTCGAACCGGATTCGTGTGAGCATCTTTCCCTCGTACAGGCCCGACCTGAATCCCGACGAGTTCCTTAATCCCGATGTGAAACAGAACGCGGTGGGCCGCCGGCGCGCTTCCAGCCGAGAGGACATGGTAGCCAATGTGCGTGACTACCTGTGGAGTATCCAGAAACAACCTGATGTCGTCCGCAAGTTCTTTCATGCACCGTCGGTCCATTACGCGGTGGAGTAAACAGCATTGTTTTGTCTACTATTTAGAGTGTGGAGTGATAAGAATTGAAAATTAAAGAAAAAGAGGCAAGAGAATTGCGGGATTGGGGGAATACAAGGATGGATGGCTGTCCAATTTTGTTGTCATGGGCGAGATGCCCCTGTTACGGGCGAATCATCGGCAGGATGCCGGCGACACCCTGGGAACCCTGACCCCCAACCCTCCCCCGTAAACGGGGGAGGGAGACGAGAATACTTTTCCCCGTTCACGGGGGATTGAGGGGGGACATAAACCAACTACGGCAACAGCCCGGTGAACATCTGGTTTTGCAACTGATTGGTCTGTGTCAGCACAGCGAGGTTGTACCGCATCAGGAGATTCTCTGTCGCGAGACGGGTTGAACTGCGGGCCATATCCGTATCGGCCATGCGGGAATAGGCCGCTGTGAGGTTCTCGATTGCGACCCCCATATCCCGCGTCGAACTCTCCATTCGGTTCGAAAACGCCCCGATCCGGCTTCGACTGGTATTGACATCCTCCAGCGCGGCATCAATGATCCCGATGGCCTGCTCCGCGCCGGAGAGGGTGGTAATATCGATATCCTCAAGGGTCTGTCCTGCACCGAGGCCCAACCGGTTCGCCCGAACATCGCCCAAAAAGAGCGGCATGTTCCGGTCCGCATACGCTCCAACCTGAAAATTGGCATTTCGATTCGTGGCGGAAATAATCACAGTCTGGGCGTTCGCCGCTCCGACACCGGGGATATCCAGAACAGCCCCGAAATCCATGGTGAGCGTCTCGGCGACACCTGTGGCCGCGCCGCTGGTGAACGTGACATTCTGGTCGCCGGCCTGGAATGTGACCGCCGTGCCGTTGTTCAGCCGGCCCACATATTCATCGGCGCGGACATCCATCACATCCGTTCCGGCGGTAAGGCCGGTTCCGATCCGCATGGTGAGCTGCGATCTATTTCCAGTCGCGTCTCTCTGTCCATAGAGCGTTGCCATCTGCCCGGCCTCGACTCGCTGCGCCGGTCCGCCGTTTATGCGCACCGTGGCCGACTCGGCGTTTCCGGCGGCAACAACGCGCGCGCGATCCACCATCGTTCCGGCTGTCTGACCACCGACGGGGGTACGGTCGTTGACGGTGAGCGTGAAGTTGGTTTGAGAAGTCCCGGCGAGATCGTCCACGACCTGGATGGTCCCGTTGCCGGTGAGTGTCGCCCGCGCGGAGGTGAATCCGCTTTGGTTGCCCGCTCCGCCCGCTGCCATGGCATTGTCGCGGACATTCATTTCGTCAACCAGGTCCTGGAATGTCGAGGCTGTCCCGTTCCCTGCCCCGGTATCCACTCCGGCGGCGGTAATTGTGATCGTGTTGGTAAACGTCGTGCCGTCAGAATTGGTTCCCTGGAGTTGAATAGTGTCTCCCGCCGCGAGGGTAACACCGTTATAGACTGCTCCCACCAGTTGTCCCCCGGCGGCAAGCGCCGCGCCACCCTGGTCGCGAAACGCGATATTGCTTTCCACTCGCCGGTTGGTCGCAGCCTGGACATCGGTCACGGTGATATTCAGCCGGCCGGTGTCGAATGTGTTGCCGGTAATGGCGGTCACATTATTGCCGACTTGCGCGCCGGTCGCGACACCGTTCATCTGGGCCTGCCGGGTCACACCAACCCGGGTCTGCTGAACTCCGGCGGCATTTTCGACCGTGAAGTTGATATCAAACTCCGAGACTGCATTCCCGGCGCTGTTGACAAATTCTATCCGGCCTGTCGTGGCATTGAATCGGACATTGGTTTCGCGAGCGCCCGTTCCGCTTGCGGTATTGATTCCCTGCCCGGTTTCGGCCTGGTCGATGGCAGCCTGGACCGTGTTGACCAGATCATGGATCGTCGTTCCGGCCCCGATGCTGAGCGTTCCGGAGAAGCCCGTGGTTCCGTCGGCCAATTGGCCCTGGAATGTGATTGTGCCACCTGCCTGCAGGGTGACCGAATTGAACGTGGTATCGGTCAGATTGTCGCCCGCCGCTGAGGGAGCAGCAGCGGCGGAATTGAACATGGTCCCCGTGGTGACCGCGATATCCGTCGCATTCTGCACCCCCAGGTTGATTGTTTGTGTGCGGCCGTAGGCTTCTCCCGCGCGGATCTGGGCCGATCCCTGACGGGTCTGGGTGATCGTGAGGTAATTCGTTTCCGTGGACAGCGTGGATGCAAACGGCCCGGTATCCACCGTTGCTCCGATGTTCGGTTGACCCGCACGGAGACCGGCCTGTGCCGAAAGATCACCGTTCAGAAGCCTGTTGGTTCCGAACTGCGTTGCACCGGCGATGCGGTTGATTTCATCCACATACTGGCTGAGTTCTGCCTGGAGCGCCTGCCGAGATTGCTTGTCATATACGCCGGTGTTTGCCGCCTGGATCGCAAGTTCACGCATTTGCCCCAAGCGATCCGAGGTCTCGCCCAACGCCTGGTCCGCGACAGCCGCGACATTCAGACTGGACTGGGCATCCGACATGGCCTGATTGAGGGAACTGAACTGTGCCTGAAGCCGCTTGGCGATGGACAGCCCCGCCGCATCATCCCCCGCCCGGTTGATCCGCAACCCCGACGAGAGCGATTCGAGAACCTTCTGTAATTTGTTCGAGTAAAGCGCCTGGTATTGAGAATAATTGAATAATTGTCTGCCAATCCGTTGGGAATCCATGACCATCTTCCTCCGTGATGCTGTGTTTGTGTTGATTATTCCACTTCCGACCATGCCCCCTGTTCCGGGAGCGATGCCTGGTATCGTCCGGTAGGGGCGACGCACGCGTCGCCCTTGCCGAATGACACCTTTATCGGATAGCACGGGTAACACCCTCGACCCCAGCCGAAGGAGTCCTTTCCTCCGACCCCGACGGCTATTGTACTCGGAATTTCCAGGACTTACAACTACGTCATTTCGCGAATTTTCAACCTCCTTTTCCGATCCTGCGATCGGTTGGTTTTTATGACTTCAAGTCGATTCCAAGCAGAAGCGGGATAATTTCGGTCGGCAACATTGTCGATTGGAGCAACGCCGCCGTCTGCGAAGTCATCAGGAGTGAGTTCATTGCAAGTTTGGTTGTCTCTTTCGCCATGTCCGCATCGGCGATTGTCGAAAAGGCGGTGTCCAGATTGAGAGAGTAGAGATCGAGTTGACTGGAGGTGTCCTGCATACGGGTTTCCAGGCTGCCGACAACACCCGCAACAACGTTCAGCTGGTCCAGCGCAGCGTCTATGACCTCGATGGCATCATTTGCGCCCGTGAGAGTCGTCACACTGATATTGCCGAGATTTCGGGTTTCGGAGATCCCCAGGTTGGAGGACTGCACATTGAAATAGGAGAACATGCGGTCCTCCCAGGCATCGGGGCCGATATGGTAATTCAGCCGGTCGGCTACGGTTGTAAGGACGAAGTTCTCGCCACCGGAAGAGGCATTGGAAGTAATCCCCAAAACCGTGTCGAAGTTAAGTTGGACCTGTTGTGCTCCGGCGATATCGCCGGTGGGATTGTTCCCATCGGAAATGAATACCCCCTGGTCGCCGTTGCGGAATGTGACCGCCGGTCCATTGTTTAACCTGGCAATGTATTCCTGGGCGGTAATCTCCAGGTCATCGCTGCCATCGAAGAGATTCCGTCCGACACGAAACGTAACTTGGGAATCCTGTCCGGAGGCATTCAAGTCCGCGCCTTCCAGGGTTACCACCTGCCCGCTTTCCACCGTCTGACTTGCGCCGCCTGCAATGGAAATCGTCGCCCGTTCCGCGTTGCCGGAATACACTACAACACCGTCATCCACTGCATCCCCGCCCGCCGTATTAACCACCATCTGCATGGCTGTGCTGGAGGTGGCGGCAACATCATCGATCAGTTGGATTTTCCCGGCGGAAAGCGTCGCGGTGGCCTGGTTCCACCCGTAGAATGTTCCGCGCTGATCGCGGTAGTTCAACTCGGCGATCAGGTCGCTGTATCTCCGTGCAATGCCGTTTCCGACAGCCGGGTCCCCTGCCGCGATGGTGATCGTACCCGTGAACGTCGTTCCATCGGGATTGGTTCCGGTAAAGTCAATCGTGTCGCCGTTGTTGAGAGAGAGCGTGATCGAACCGTTGAACAACGCGGTATTGTTAATGTTCGTACCTGCACCGACGGGAGCGCCCCCAAAATCCGTAAAGGCATAAGTCGTCGAAATGGTGCGCTGTTGCGCGGCAATCCGGTCGCTGACCGTGATTTCAAATGTGCCGGGGTCGAAGGTGGAGCCGGTGATGGAAGACAGAGAGTTCCCGATTTGAGCGCCGGAGACCGTTCCGATTCCCCCTTGCGGGTTGTAGATATTGGCGGTGCGTGTGCTTCCCGTGGTGGTCTGCGTGGTTCCGGTGTTGTCCTTGACCGTAAATGCGATTGAGAACTGGGAAATGGTATTTCCCTGCCCGTTGGTGAACTCCAGCCGTCCGGTGGTGTTGTCGTAGGAGACCACGGTTTCGTAAGGTCCCGTGCCCGCACCGTTGACGCCGATACCGGTTTCCGCTGCGTCAATCGCGGCCTGGATGGCCGTAACCAGGTCATTGATATCCTGGCCGCCGCCGATAGAAACCTGGCCTGCAAATGCAGTCACCCCATCCGCAAGGTTACCGGTGAATTGAATCGTCCCATTGTTGATGAGGGAGACTTTTCCGAAATTGAGCGTGTCCAAGTCGTCCGTCACATTGGCGGTCAGCCCCGTTCCCATGTCGATGAGTTGGCCGATGGAGACGGCGATGTCGGTTCGGTTTTGAATTCCCAGACTGATCCCGCCAGTGTCGCCGATCACAAATCGTTCGGATCCGGGATCCAATTGCACGATGTTGAGGATGCTGGTTCCGGACCGAAGGGTAGAGGAAGTTGCCCCAAAGGAAATAGACCCGTTGAACCGGTTCGGTTCGACGAACTCGGTGCTACTGGCATAGCTTCCGTCAAGCAGATTCTTTCCGTTAAACGAGGTCCCGGAGGCGATGCGGTCCATGTCGTCGATCAGCTGGTTGATCTCGGCCTGGTATCCGGCTCGCGTAATACGATCGGAGGTTCCGGTGGATGCTGCAGCGACCGCTTTCGTCCGGATCGACTGGAGGCGAGAGATCATTTCGCTGATCCCGTTTGACGCGGTGGCCGCCATGTTGGACGCAGTTTGGGAATTAAGGCTTGCCTGGTCGATCCCCCGAATACGACTGCCCAGGCGACTCAGGGTGACAAAGTCGCCCGGACTATCGGCGGGAGTATTGATTCGAAGGCCGGAAGACAGACGGGTGATGTTGGCGCTGAGGTTGCTTTCCGTGCGGTGCATCCGCAGAATAACATCCAAAGCAGGGATATTTCGGGTCAGGCTGGAGATGACCATGACAGTTTCCTCCGTGAATCTCCTGCGGGAAAATCATCCGTGCCCGCAAAAAATTGAAAAAAATGTGTAGAATCGCTTAATGTTTGGGAGGAACTGCCGATAACAGATGATACGAAAGATCGGAACTTCGGAGAGACAACCGAATACGACCTTTCCTGGCAAGACGATAAAGCGTAGCCGCCTGCAGACCCAAATAGGGCTGCGGTGTGCTGCGGCGGTCGATTAAGCCATAACCCACTCTCTTGGCCGGGATGCTGGTTATGGCTTAATTATTTTAACCGGGCCACGCGATCATCGGTCCTGTTCTCCTCTGTCCGCGCAATTCCTCCTGTTTTCGCGTCTATGTTGCTCCTTAATGTCCGACTGACTCAACCCCCTCTGTGTCTCCCCCAATCTTTGGGGGAGAGGGCTCCAGGTCAGTGATCACGTTCTGAGACAGCTTTGGGACCTCGCCCTTCCACTGTTTCTGTAACCGAGGTGGAGGCCGGTTGTCAGCCGGTACCCGGCGGAAGGCGGATCAACCGTTCGGGCGCCGGGACGATCGGGATACGTGTTGAGAATACCGGCGGGCCGATCTGTTGATGCCTTCCGGGAAGGCCGGATTACACCGGCCCCCGGCTCGGTTCCTTCTGTTGTGAATCAATCGGTTGGCCTTGAGCGAGTACAGGTTGAATCCGTCAGCCTGCGAAGGGGTGGGTCCGTTGAGACTGAAAAGGCGTAGCCGCCTGCAGGATCGAAATCCGGCTACAGTGGCTGCGGCGGTCGATCAAGCCATTACTCACATGAGAGCGCGGGAGGGTGGTCACGTTCACCGGACCCATGCTCTTGGCCGGGATGCCAGCAATGACTCGATGTATTTTCGCCTTTTGTCAGACAGGTAAGAATACTTCCGAGGCACCCGCATTCTTACCTGCCGGAGGAACGCCCCGATGAGCGTCACCCAGGCCTTGCTACTATCCTCCTCTGAATCCTCTCCGCGATATCCATCGCAGAGGGCCGAGAGCTCCCTGTGGGCCGATTGACGTATCGCCTCGCCGTATGCCCACAGACGGAAAACGCCAACCCCGGAGATGTCCTCGACAGACACCTCATAAAGGGTTTACTGCCTTGTCGGTTCCTTTATCGGCAAACCTTAGCAAAACCTTTAGCTTTTTTTCGAAATTTTTGATTTTTATTTTTTGGAGGAGTCGGAGAGTGGACATAGCGGACGGAATGGAACCGTCCTGCTATTCGAAGTAGAAAGGCTATCACGAGCGTTATGCGTGTGGACGCTGGATTCCGGCTTTCGCCGGAATGACGGTTGCGCCCCTCCCTGTTATCCTGCAATCCGCAATCCGCAATCCGCAATCCACAATCGAATCACCCGATTTCCGGGACTTTGACGATTCTTTTCTCCTTGTCGGAGATGGCGGCCATGAGGACCACGGCGCAACTTTTGCCACCCTCTACACCATCGCAATGTGGAACCAGACCCTCTCGGATACATTTCACAAAATAGGCCATCGGGCTTTTTTCGGGATGTTTTTTTGCCAGAGAGACCGGCTGAGGTGTTTTGTTGGGACGATAAATCACCAGGGGATCTTTCCCGGAAAGATTCATCTCCAGGTTCCCTTTCTCGCAATAGAACTCCGTGCGGCAGTTGCCCGGATCATTTGTCCAGGAGGATTCCAGCGTCCCAAGGGTTCCGTCATCGAACCGCAGGATCGCAACCGCGTTGTCCTCCACATCGATTTTCTTCTTCAGAGTCCCCAGGAAAGCGGCAACCTGAGCCACCTGCTTGCCGGAGATATAGCGCATCAGGTCAATCTCATGCACACCGATATCCAGCATCGTTCCACCCTGCGCTTCTTTTTTCTGCAGGAACCACTTGCCCTCCGGCGACCAGTATTCCGGCCCGGCATGACCGAAATGCCCGCGAATCGTGAGGACTTTGCCGAGTTTCCCGGACTGGATCACTTCGCGGGCCTTATACACCGCCGGATGAAAACGCATGAACTGTTCGACCATCAGAACTTTTCCCGCCTTCCTGGAGGCGGCGATCATGGCGCGAATATCTTTCACAGAAAGCGCCATGGGTTTTTCGACAAGAACATGAAGCCCGTGCTTTGCGGCGGCGACGGCCTGTTCCGCGTGAAACCGGTGCGGGCTGTTGACCGAAACCGCATCCAGTTCCTCGTGGGCAAACATCTCCTGATAGGACTTGTAAATGCGCGGGATTTTGAATTGATCCTGCATGAGCAGGGCGCGTTCTTCGTCGGGGTCACATGCGGCCACAACTTGCACTCCCCTCACCTCTTTATACAGAGGCAGATGCGTTCGTTCACTGATTTTGCCTAAAGCAATAATTCCAATCCGTAATGTCATGAATGGGACTCCCTTCTTTGATGAAGCTCAGCGCGAAATCTACCATGATTTGTTTTTTTGCGGGAACCAACGCCCTTATTTCGGTTCGGGGCGGGCACGGCAGACAAGACTGTAACCGGTGCCGTTGTCGAGCAGATACACATTCGCATCCCAGACACGGTCCATTTCAGGAAAGAAGAACTCCGTATGGATATACCGAGCATCATAATTACCGTGGGTCGCCCTGGCCACAGAGATATTCTCATGGCCCGTATCATCCAACAGACTCACCTGAATCCATTTCTCCGACTCCACCGGCGCAAGGTAAACACCAGTATATTGGACAGAGACTTTCAATCCTTTGTTCTCCACGAGAGAGACCCTCGCGGAAAGCGTCGCGAATTTTTGAAGCTCTTTTGGATCTAAATCGGAGAACGCATAAAGATAGAACGGTCCCAGGACACCCTTCGATAATCCCTCCGGCAACCGCAGACGAACGGCAAGGATTTCATGGGTCCATCCGGGGTCCACGTAAACCGGAAATCGTGCGACATGGCGATGACCGCCGCGAATCGCCTGTGACAGGGAACCGTCGATCTTGCCGCCGGAGCGCTCCCAGGCAAGATGGAGTACTCCATCCGTGTCGGCCTGAATCGCTACCTCCGCAACCGCATACCGCTCCGCCTCAAAGGGTGGATGATCGAAACTGCGAACAACAAGAGAACCACCGGCCCGAATGCGGTACTCTCCGGTCGTCGGGTCTTCCTGGATAGAACCGGAACCCTGAACAATTCTCCACGCGCCAAGGATATTCGGTTTGGACATGGGGCCTGCCTCTCCGGTATGACTGGTTTCCACTGTACCCTTTCCTCGCAAAAACCGCCATCCTCTATATGCCGTATCCTTCACAACATAGCAGGAGAGCGGGAAGATCAGTCCAGGCATTTTGACCCGACGAAGGGAGAAATTCATGGATCGAAAGCAACAGGTGTTGGATACCATTATTGAGTCCGGTGTGATCGCCGTGATCCGAGCGGACCGAAGCGAGGAACTGACGGAGGTGGCCGACGCGCTGGTTCAGGGAGGGCTGGTGGCGCTCGAAGTCACCATGACCACTCCCGGCGCGATGGATGTCATCAAGGCGGTGGCCGCGGAAATGGGGAGCAAAGTCATTATGGGCGCTGGGACTGTGCTGGACCCCGAAACGGCGCGCGCGGTGATCCTGGCAGGTGCGGAGTATATTGTCACACCGACTCTCAATCCGGCGACTATCGAAATGGCGAAACGATACGGCAAGGTGATGATCTCCGGCGCATTCACTCCAACGGAGATTCTGACCGCCTGGGAGTGCGGCTCGGATATCGTGAAAGTCTTTCCGGCGACGGCGGTCGGGCCGAAATATCTCAAGGATATCAAGGGGCCGCTGCCGCACATTCGCCTTTCGCCGACCGGCGGAGTAGACCTGTCGAACGCGGGCGAGTTTATCCGCTGCGGCGCGTGCTGCATCGCAGTCGGCGGCAATCTGGTTCCCAAAAAGGCCATCGCCGACCGGGACTGGGCCACCATTACAGAGAATGCACGACGGTTTATTGAAGAGGTCAGGAAGGCGCGGTCGTAGGAGAGAGGATGGGACAAATAGGACGAATGGGACCAACACAAAATCCCTTGAAATGTGCAGAAAGGAGCGAGGTTT
>Ga0116149_1002814_pt1 | contig 18623 bp, 14 predicted proteins | sample AD_UKC057_MetaG_FD_89787 | JGI IMG/M metagenome (GOLD analysis project Ga0116149, IMG submission 89787) | Active sludge microbial communities of municipal wastewater-treating anaerobic digesters from USA - AD_UKC057_MetaG | ecosystem: Engineered > Bioreactor > Anaerobic > Digestate | place: USA... | reverse complement strand
CCGCGATACTGGCGGCATCGGCGGCCGCCCCACCCACCCCGCGCCGCCGCCCCGCGCAAGGGGGACCAAGGGCCGCGGGCGCCAAGTCCAAGACCGCCCGCCAAGGCGGCCAGGCCGGCGCCGAAGACGAGTACGAAGAGGAGATCCCGGCCTGGCGACGGCGAAAGCCCGCCTGGCAGCGATACCTCCCGGTCACCATCACGGGAATCCTCATCGTGCTGGTGGTGGTGATCGTGATCTTCTTCTTCCACATCCACAACCACCCCACGGTGAAGTTCGAGGTCGCCAAGGCCGACGTCGACCGCATCCGCCAGCAGTTGCCCACGCTGAGCGTGGTGGAGACGTACGGAAACACCGTCCTGCTCCAGGGCAAGGTCACCCGCGACCAGATGCCGTTGATCGAGAAGATCCGCAAGGACGGGCTGCCCGCCCCGGACCGCCCCGACCTGGCCCTGCCTCCCATCGCCTCCGCCCCGCCGCCCCCGCCGCCCGGCAGCGGCTCGGGCGACGCGACGGCGGAGCCCCTGCCCCCGGGCGACCCAAACGTCGACGTGATGATGACCGATCAGCCCCAGACCATCGACGACGCGCCCAACAGCGGCTATCTCGTGGGCAGGGTGCACAACAAGGGCGACTTCCCCATCGAGCAGGTCCAGGTGGACGTGTACACCCACAGCAGCGAAGGCGTCCGCCGCGCCCCGATCCCGGTCAAGCTGGCCTACATCCCGCCCGGCGGGTCGCTGCGGATCTGCACGACCTACACCGGGCTGAGCGCGGGCGAGGTGACGGCCATCCGCGCCGTGGCCCAGAAGCCGACCAGGCCCGCGCCGGGCACTCTCTGCTGGGCCCTGGAGGACCTCGACCGTACCTTCGCCGACGGCACGCTCACCGTCACCGGCGAGGTCGTCAACCCCGGCGACACGCCCCTCAAAAAGGTCCAGATCTTCGTGGAGGTCTTCGACCCCAAGGGCATCCAGACCCCCGGCCCGCAGGTGATCAAGGCGGCCTCGCTGGACGGCGGGGCGACCAGTCTGCCCGCCAGGGGCAAGGCCAAGTTCACCTTCACGATGAACCTGGCCGAGCTGGGCTTGAGCGTCCTGGCCAACCAGCTTGAAGTCGCCGCCCGGGTCTGGGCCTCGCCCTGACGACGAGACCTCACCGTGCCCCAGGACGCCGGACGAAAGCCTGCTATGATGGAACGTATGGTGATTGGGAGAGCCCAAGCCGACAGTCTCTCCGCCTTCGCGGGCGGGCCTTGGTTTCTCGTGCCCGGTTCTTGTTGCCTGGTCCCTAATCCCCATCCGCTGATCCGATGCTAATCCCGATCCGTACCGAATATCGCCTCTCTCGACCGCCGGCGGTCAATTACCTGCTGCTGGCGGCCAACATCCTCATCTACGTGCTGGGCTACAACGGCAATCACATTCTCAAGATCGACGCCTACCTGCTGCATCCGGACGCGCCCCAGCTCTACCAGTTCGTCACGAGCGTCTTTCTCCACGGCAGCCTGGTGCATCTGCTGGGCAACATGATCTTCCTGTGGGTGTTCGGCAACGCCATCAACGACAAGCTGGGCAACGTCGGTTACCTGGGCTTCTACCTGGCCGGAGGGGTGCTGTCCAACATCGGCTATCTCCTGCTGGCGGGCGACGCCCCGGTGCTGGGCGCCTCGGGCGCCATCTCGGCCGTCACCGGGGCCTACCTGGTCCTCTTCCCCCGCGTGCAGGTGACGCTGCTGGTGTTCTTCTACTTCATCACCACCTTCGAGGTCTCCAGCCTGGTCTTCCTGCTGTTCCAGTTCGTCTGGAACCTGTGGATGTCCACGGGCACCTTCGGCGGGCCCGGCGGCGGGGGCGTCGCCTACGCCGCCCACAGCACCGGCTACGTCTTCGGCATCCTCATCGCCGCCGGACTGCTGCTGTCGCGAACGGTCCCGCGAGACGTCTTCGACCTGCTCAACCTCTTCCGCTCCGCCCACCGCCGACGCCAGTACCGGCGCATGGTCGCCGAGGGCTTCAGCCCCATCCGCACCCGCGACGCGGGAGAAGAACTCCGCCGCCGCCCGCGCATGACGCCCGCCCCCGCCGCCCACGGCGAACTGCTCCAGCGCGAGCAGCACCTGCGACAACAGATCAGCGACGCTTGCGCCCGGGGCAGCCTGTCCGAGGCGGCCCACCAGTACCTCGAACTGGTCCAACTGGCCGACGAGATCGTCCTGTCCCGCCAGAACCAGCTCGACGTGGCCAACCAACTGATGGCCGAGGAACAGCACGCCGCCGCGGCCGACGCTTACGAGCGCTTCCTCAAATACTATGGCAATTACGAGCATATTGCCGATATCAATCTCATCCTGGGGCTGTTGTACGGACGGTACCTGCACCAGGACGATCGCGCCGCGGACCTGCTGACGCGGGCCCTGGAAGATCTCCACGACCCGCGCAAGCAGGAACTGGCCCGCCGCGGCTTGATGGAGATCCAGGAACGACAGTAGTCTCGGCCGGGGCACTTCAGTGATCCGGACCCGACTGCTGAGAGCTGGCCGCTCGCCGAGACAAGGATGTCGCCCATGCTGGAGAACATTCCGCCTCCCGCGTACCCCACCGAACTGACCGCGCAGGTCGCCTATCTGGCCGGCGGAGCGGCTGTGCTGGTCGGGCTGCTGCTGGTGCTGTGGGGGCGCAAGCTCGGGCGGGCGTTCATGGTGCTGGCCGGGGCGGGGGCGGGCTTCCTGCTGGCCCCGCTGCTGATCGCCCGCCTCAACGTGCCCGAGAACGCCGTCCGCTTCGTGGCCGTCTTCGCGCTGGCCATCCTGGCCCTGGTGGCGGCCCGCCTGGTCTGGGCCGCTCTGGCCGGCGCACTGGGCCTGCTGATCGGCATCGTGGGCGTATCCTTCCGCGCCGGCGAGCTGGTGCTCCAGAACCGCCCGGCGGAGTTCGCCCCCGCAGACACGTTCCTTGCGTGGCTGGACACCCTGGGCCGCTATCTGGGTCAGTGGGGGCAGGGCCTGGCGCAGGTCTTGCCTCCGGCCTTGTACGTCTTCATCGGCGCGTGCGCGGCAGTCCTGTTTCTGCTGGTCCTGGTCTGGCCCCGCATGGGCAGGGTGCTGATGACCGCCCTGACCGGCGCCGCCCTGGCCGTCGCGGGCGGGCTGCTCGTGGGCGGACGGTTCAACGCGAACGTGTGGGCGGGGGCCTGGACGGCCCCGCTCGTGCCCGCGGGCGTGCTGGGGGCGCTGGCCCTGGCGGGATGGATCGTCCAGGGACGCTCGGAGTTCAAGCAGGCCCGCGCCGCCAAGGCCAAAGAGGCCGAAGAGGACGAGCCGCCCGCTGACGCCGGTTCGGCGGAGCGGAGCAAGAAGAAGGCCTCCAAGACCGCGAGGACAAGCTCATGATCGCCCAGACAACCATGCCCAGCCTGTGGCAGAAGCTGTGGGAAGTCCCCTCGTTGGACAGCCTGGCCCGCTACCTCCAGCAGTCCGGGCCCGTGCCCATGGTGATCACGCTGGCTCTGGGGCTGGCGGTGCTGCTGCTGGGCTGGCGGTTCTTCAAACTGGTCGTGCTGATCAACGCCACGGTGATCGGGGCCTTGATCGGCGCCGAGCTGGGCGCCCGGATCCCCGGAGAGAACACCTACCTGCTGGGCACGATCGGCGGCGGGCTGCTGCTGGCGGCCCTGGCCGTGCCCCTGATGAAATACGCCGTCAGCTTCATGGGCGCCCTGGCGGGCTGGTGCCTGGGGGTGGCTGTCTGGCAGTATGCCGCGACGCTCCTGGAGCGACAGGGCGACCTGGGCGGCTATGCCTGGACCGGCGGACTGATCGGCACAATCACCCTGGCCCTGCTGGCGTTCGTCATCTTCAAGCTGGTGGTGATGGTCTTCACGTCCTTCCAGGGCGCCACGATGGCGATGGCGGCCCTGCTGGCCCTGCTGCTGCGGTTCGAGCCCACCGAGGCCACCATCGAGACCTGGCTGCGGAATCCCCACGTCCCGCCGCTGCTGGTGACCATTCCCGCGGTCATCGGGTTCGCCTGCCAGTACAACTGCGACAAGGCGACCAAGAAGAAGGAATAGCCCTTCCCGGAGAGTCCGGGTCTCTGAAGTGACCGGACGGGGGGAAAACTGCTAACGTACTCATATCCCTTGAACGATAAGAGAGATGACGGCGCCCGCAAATTGTTTACCACAAAAGGCGAAAGATGTGGGATAATGCGGGTTCAGGCAGGGACGCCTTCGACGCGAGGGATAAGCCGTCGACGAACATCTGGAGCCAAAACCACGAAGTTATCACAGCTTCGGCTGTTTTTATCCGACATGGAAACTATGCATCCGCTTCGTCACGGAGAATCGATTATGACAAAGGCCAGCGTGCGGTCAGGCATCCTGCTGGGGCTGCTGGGACTGCTCATCACGTCCGGTTGCTACAACGCCGGGGAGGTCAACGCCTTCTTGATGAGGCCGCGCTCGCCTGTGGCGGGCGTGGAGTACCGGGCCCTGCCGCCCGACGGCGTCTCCCTCAACTCGATGCACGTCCCGGAGATCAACGGCAGCTACACCGTCGGGCCCGACGGCAAGATCAACATGCCCCTGCTGGGCAAGATCTATGTCGCCAACATGACCGACAAGGAGATCGAGACCGTCCTGGTCGCCGCGGCCAAGGACTACTACGAGCAGGCCGACGCGACGGTCACCATCCAGTGCCGCTCGCAGAAGTACTATGTCTTCGGAGAAGTCGGCGGCGAGGGCCCGCAGCAGTACACCGGTCACAACACGCTGCTGGACGCGCTCTGCTCGGCCCGACCGACCGACCAGGCATGGGAGAAGCGGATCATCGTCCTGCGGGTCAGCCAGCCCGCCCACGGCGGCTACGCCAGCAAGAACACGATGTACTATCGCATCCATGGCGTGCATCCCATCCCGCAGGACAAGCCCCGCTACCGCATGCTGTTCAACCTCAAGGCCATGACCCGCAACGGCGACATGGCCAACAACATCCTGCTCAAGCCCGACGACATCATCTACGTCCCGCCGCACCCCATCGCCTGGTTCACCAAGAAACTCCGCCAGATCCTCAGCCCGGTCAGCCCGGTGCTGGAGGCGGTGCGGGCCCCGGGCGAAGTCCAGTACTACACCACGGACTACAGCTACCAGGACCGCTATGGAGATCGGCGCAACCGCTAAAGGCGGCTTTTGCTCCACCCGGATCATTAAAGCGAGATCATTATGGCTGACACTGTCAAGAAGCTGACGCCACGAGACATCCTGAGGATCGTCTTCCGCCGCTGGAGACTGTTCTTCGGCGGGGCCTTGCTGTTCGCGATCGGCGTGCTCATCGCCGGGCACTATCTGCCGGTCAAGTACACCGGGACCACCCGGTTCCAGCGACGCACCGATCCCTCCCAGATCGCCGGCCCCGGCGGCGGCAGCGGGCCCGAGAACTGGGACTCCCGAAAGGACACCCTGCGCTGGGACCTGTCCGGCCCCAACGCCCTGGAACAGGCCGCCGCCGACCTGGAACTCACCGTCGGCATGCCCCACGGCAGCGACGGGCAGCTCACCGACCAGGGGCAGGTCCTCAAGCAGGAACTGATCGGCCAACTCTCCCGTGCGGTCCGCGTCTCCTGGGATGTCCGCACGCCCGCCGTCGACCTCATCTCGGTCAGCGTCACTCACGAAGACCCGCGCCTGGCCCGCATGCTGCCCGACCAACTGGTCAAGAACTACATCAACCGCGTCGGCGAGCAGATTATCTCCTCCCTCCGCTCCAGCAAGGACTTCCTGGACATCCAGGTCAAGGGCGCCCAGGAACTCCTCCAGCAGTACGAAGAGAAGCGGATGAAGTTCGAGCGGGACAACCCCTACGCCATGCCCCAGGAGCCGGGGTTCTTCCTGCGGTCCATCGAGGACGCCAAGACTCAGGTCGAAGCCCTCCAGCGACAGCAGGAACTGGCCAAGATGAAGCTCCGGATGCTGGAAGGGGCGATCAACCCCCCGCCCACCACCCAGCCCGCCGCTACCGTCGAAGACATGCCCACCACCCAGCCCTCCCTGCTGGCCGGCGTGGCTGCGCCCGCAGCGGGCCAGCCCACCACCCAGCCCGCCAACCCGCTCGCAATGCCCGGGCTGGGCAAGCCCTCCCAGGTCAGCCTCAAGCCCAATCCCAATTTCCTGGCCCTGATCAACGAGCGGGACGGACTCAAGGAGAACCTCACCCGCAGCCTGCTGGTCATGAAGCCCGCCCACCCCAAGATCAAGGACCTCGAAACCCGCATCAAGCAGACCGAAGAGCGCATCCAGCGCATGGTCGAGAACAATGAGCAGTACGTCCCGGAGTACATCTATCCCACCGATGTCAACCCGGTCACCAAGCTCATGCTCGAACAGGAAATCTCCTATAACGACGCGCAGATCCAGCGCCTGGAGACCAAGCTGGGCAAGTTCCAGGCCGCCGAGCAGAATTACGAGACCATCAAGCAGGAGTACGAGCGGATCCTGAACCAGATCAAGGCCCAGGAGAACGAACTGAGCAGTTGGACCAAGCGCCTCGAGGACGTCCGCCTGGCCCTCCAGGGCGAAATCGCCAAGCGGCGCAACCACCTGGAGGCCATCCGCCTGGCCGAGCGACAGATCCGCCCCTCGGACCCCTCGTTGAGCAAGATCCTCATGGGCGCCCTGATCGGCGGGCTGGCTTTCGGCGCGGTGCTGGTCTTCCTGGCGCACCTGATGGACCGCTCGATCGGCACGCCCGAGGACGCCAAGCAGTTCGGCGTGCCCGTGCAGGGCATCATCGGCGAGATCATCACCCGCCAGCGGAGGCGCAACCTGCGACTGCGGCGCTGGCTGCTGGCCCCGGTGGTCATCCTGCTGGTGTTCGCCATCCTGGGCGGCTCGGTCTTCAGCATCACGCTCTGGCTGCGGGAGCCCGATGAGTACAATCGCTTCGCCGCCGCCCGCATCGAATACGTCCAGGACCAGGTGGTGTCCCGCGTGATGAGACTCATCGACCGATTCTAACGGAACCCGAATGTACTTGAGTTTCTACAGCCTGAAGGAATTCCCCTTCGCCACCACGTGCGACGAGCGGTTCTTCTACGAGAGCACCGTCCACGCCGAGGCCCTGGCCAACATGCTCTACACGGTCCAGCACCGCAAGGGCATGGTCCTGGTCACCGGCGAGGTCGGCGCGGGGAAGACCTTCGTCGGCGGCGTGCTCGCCGGGCGGCTCGCCCACAACGCCACCGTGGTCGCGCTCAAGAGCCCGCCCCAGTCGGGCAAGCAACTGCTGCGAAGCCTGGCCAACCGCCTGGGACTCAACGTAGCCCTGTCGGCCGACAAGCTCTGCCTGGTCGACCAGCTCGAACAGCATCTGCTTCGCCTCCACGCGCGGGGCAGGCTGGTGGCCCTGATCCTCGACGAGGCCCAGGACCTCTCCCCCACCTGCCTGGAAGAGATCCGCCTGCTGTGGAACTGGGAGCAGAACGCCCAACGCCTGGTGCAGATCGTCCTGACCGGGCAGCCCGAGCTGCGACAGAAGCTGCTCGAACCCCGCTGGGAACCGCTCCGCCAGCGGATCGTCCTGAGCTACCACCTGGCGCACCTCACGCCCGCCGACACGGCCGCCTACGTCCGCCACCGCCTCCGCGTGGCCGGACAGGGCCAGGCCCGCGTCGAGTTCACGCCGGAGGCCCTGGCGGACGTCGCCTTGGCCACCGACGGCACCCCCCGATTGATCAACGTACTGTGCGACAATGCCCTGCTGGTCGGATACGCCAAGGGCCTGCATCGCCTTGACCGCTCCGTCGTCGCCGAGGTCGTTCGCGACATGACCTGCTGGAGCCTCCGAACCTCTGTTGCCGGCCAGCCGGCACTGGCTTCAAGTCCAACATAGGAGTACCCCTGTGGCCAACGTATGGGACGCAATCAAAAAGCATCAGGCAGAGCAAGAGCAGCAGCGAGCCGCCGCTGACCAGGTCTCCGCTGAGACGGAGGCGGCCCCGCGCGAGGCCTGGCGCGTCACGCCCGCCGCCGACGCGGCGCCCGCGCCTGCACCTGCACCGGCCTCCCAGGACGCCAAAGCCCCCGCCCTCCAGGCGCCGCCCATCATCCAGTCCGTCGGCGCCGCAAAGGTCATCGGGCACAACGGGTCGTTCTCCGAGGTCCTCGTCACCCACCACGACCGCGGCGGACGCATCACCGAGGAATACCGAAGCCTCCGCACCCACCTGCTGGCCCAGTACCCCGACGAACGCTTCTGCCTCCTGATCACCTCCGCGCTGGCCGGCGAGGGCAAGACCGTCACCGCCGCCAACCTGGCCATGGTGATGGCCGAGCGCATCGACCGCAAGACCATCCTCGTCGACTGCGACCTCCGCAAGAAGAAGCTCACCGCCATGCTCGGCTGCAAGCAACAGGCGGGAATGGCCGAACTGCTCCAGGGCAAGGCCACCCTCCGCGACGTGGTCGTTCCCACGGTCTATCCCAACCTGTTCTTCCTGCCCCCCGGCAACGCCGCGGGCAACGTGGGCGAGCTGATGGGCCGGCCCGAACTGATGGAGATCGTGGGTGAGCTGCGACGCAAGTACGACTACGTGCTGTTCGACACGCCCCCGATCAACGTCGTCAGCGACGCGGGCATCCTGAGCAAGGCGGCCAACGAGGCCCTCCTGGTCGTCCGCATGCACCGTACGCACAGGGAATCGGTGGACAAGGCCCTCCGTCTGCTGCACGCCACCAACGCCAAGCTGGTCGGGCTGGTGCTGACGCATCGGCGGTTCATCATCCCCAGCTACCTGTACCGCTACTCGTAACCCGGGAGGTCAGGCGTACGTGCGGTGACGGGGTCAGAAGGACGGACAGTCGTGACAGAGTCAGGCGCGCCCAGAGCGAAGGACGAGCAGGCCCAAGCCGACGGGACGGCCCAGGTCGCCCCGCCTGGCTCGACGCGAGCCTGGCGGCGACTGCTGCCCCCGCTGGTCCTGGCGGCCCTGGCCCTGACCCTCACCCTGCCCGGCATCGGCCAGGGAGGATTCCGGCATAGCGACGCTTCCCGCCACGCCATGGACGGCGTCTTCGTCCACGATTTCGTCCAGGATCTGCCCCGCTCCGCGGCCAACCCCATGGACTACACCCTGGGCTACTACGCCCAGTACCCCGCCTTGGGCATCATCCTGTATTACCCGCCCTTCTTCGCCCTCGTCGAGGCGGTCTTTTTCGCCGTCTTCGGCATCAGCCCGTTCACCGCCCGCCTGACGGTGGTCTTCTTTGCCGCGGTCGCCGCGGTCGGCGGCTATCGCCTGCTCAAGAGCCTGTTCGATCCGCGCGTCGCCTTCGTCGCCGTCGCCTTGTTCCTGTCGCTGCCCCTCGTGGTCTTCTGGTCCCGCCAGACCATGCTGGAGATGCCCACCGCAGCCATGGTCCTGGCGTCGATCTGGTTCTTCCACCGCTACGTCGACCTGGACCGCCGGCGCAGCGCCCTGTGGACCGGCGTCTTCGTCGTCCTGGCGGTGATGACGAAACAGCCCGCCCTGTTCGTCCTGCCCGCTTTCGCCCTGTACGCCCTGGCCCGCCGCAAGTGGGGCATATTCCGCCACTGGCAACTGTACGCAGCCCTGGCGCTGATCGCGGCTGTCCTTGTGCCCTACTTCTTCCTGACCTTCCGGTACGCCCGCTACCTGACGGCCACCGTCTTCACCCCCGCCTCCGGCGCCGGAGGGGCCAAGGCCGCCAGCGAACTGCTGGGCCGGTTCGCCTCCGTAATCACGAGCTGGGAGCAGGCCCTGGGGCCATGGCTCCTGTGGCCGTGCCTGGCCTGCGGGCTGGTCTGCCTGGTCTGGGAGATCGTCCGCCCTCGCTGGAGCGGGACGCATCTGCTGGCCCTGCTGGTGGCGTGCTACCTGGTCCAGAGCGCCCTGCTGGGCGCGCGGGTCGGGCGATACGTCTTCATCATCCTGCCCGTGCTGGTGACGTTCCCGCCGCTGCTGCTGACCCGCCTGGACCTGCTGCGCCGGGCGCCGGTCCTGGCGGCGGCCTGCGCGGGCGTCGCCGTGGCGGCCGTCGTGTCCTTCCTCCAGCCCATCAATGTCATGACCGGACACCAGCAGGCCATCGCCGAACTGGTCCGCCGCAACGGCGGCAACAAGCTGGTCCTCTTCGAGGGCTACTGGGACGGCGACGCGGTCTTTTTCGCCCGCCAGGCCGACCCCAAGCGACACCTCTACGTGCTCCGCGGAAGCAAGCTGCTCTACAGCTACGCCAGTTTCCCGGGCAGCCACCAGGTGGTCCGCGTCCAGAGCCACCAGGACGTCCGCGACCTGATCCGCTCCTGCGGCATCCAGGCCGTCGCGGTCGAGAGCCGCGACGTTTATGCCGATAACAAGAACAGCGGCGACCCGCTGATCCAGGTCCGGCGGATGCTTCGCGAGGTCCTCCAGGACACCGAGCGGTTCGAGCTGATCGCCAGCAGCCGGATCCACACCCGCGCCGACCGCGGCGACGGGGCCGACCGGCTTGACGGCGCCGACGTCCTGGTCTACGCCGTCCGCGATCCGGTCCAGCCGCAGGCGGATGACCTGATCATCCCCATGACCGGGCTGCAACTGGCCATCCGCGTGCCGCTCAAGAACAACAGTCCGCCCACGTTGGTCAAGCTGCCGCTGAAGGACGGTCCATGAACCTGACGGTGATCATCCCGGCCCTGAACGAGGAGGCGACAATCGGCGACGTGATCGGCCGCCTGCCCCGACAGATCGCCGGCGTGGACCGCGTCGAGATCGTCGTCGTCGACGACGGCTCCAGCGACCGCACGGGCGAGATCGCGGCAGCCGCCGGCGCGCTTGTCGTCCGCCACCGCCACAACCGGGGCGTCGGCGCCGCCTTCCGCAGCGGACTGGCCGCCGCTCTCGACCGCCAGGCCGACATCGTGGTCAACATGGACGCCGACGGACAGTTCAACCCCGCCGACGTCCCCGCCCTCATCCAGCCCATCCTCGACGGACGGGCGGACATGACCACCTGCACCCGCTTCGCCAGGAAGGAACTCATCCCCGAGATGCCCGCGATCAAGAAGTGGGGCAACCGCATGATGTGCCGACTCATCAACCGCATCTGCTGGAACTCCCACTTCACCGACGTCTCCTGCGGGTTCAGGGCCTACAGCCGCCAGACGGCCATGCAACTGACCCTCTTCGGCGACTTCACCTACACGCAGGAGAGCTTCATCGACCTGGTGGCCAAGGGCGTCCAGATCGAGGAGGTCCCCCTCAAGGTCCGCGGCGTGCGGGAGATCGGCAAGAGCCGCGTCGCCTCCAACCTCTGGGCCTACGCCCGCCAGTCCGCGATGATCATCCTGCGGGCCGCTCGCGACATCAGGCCGCTGGCCTTCTTCGGCTCGATCGGCGCGATCCTGCTGGCGATGGGGGTCCTCTGCGGCGGGATCGTCTTCGGCTGGTGGCTGGCCACCGGGCAGACCAGCCCCATCAGGAGCCTGCTCATCGGCTCCGGCGCCTTTCTGACACTGGGCTTCCTGAGCATCATGCTCGCCCTGCTGGCGGACATGCTCGGGCGCCAGCGCAAGCTCGTCGAGCAACTCCTCGCGATGCACCGCGACCGGCGCCGTCAAGACGCGGACGGGCCCGATCGAGGTGGGGCATGAGGATTCTGGTCGACCTGGGCCACCCCGCCCACTTCCACCTGCTCAAGCACGCCATCGTCCATCTGCGCCGCGACAACGACGTCGTGGTCGTCGCCCGCCAGAAGGATTGCCTGCCGGACCTGCTGGCCCAGGAGAACATCCCCTTCCACCTCGTGCCGCGCCGCGGCCTGGGGCTGGCCGCCCTCGGGGGCGAGGCCCTGCGGGCCCTGGCACTGGGGCTGCGACTGGCCTGGCGGAAGCCCTTCGACCTGCTGATCGGAAACTCCATCGTCATCGGCCCGCTGGCCCGCATGACCGGCGGCATCTCCGTCGTGTTCAACGAGGACGACTGCAGGGCCGTCCCGCTCCAGGCGTTCCTGGCCTACCGCCCGGCCCATTACGTCGTCACGCCCCGCTGCCTGAAGTTCGAGAACTACGGGCTCAAGCACCTGACCTACGGCGGCTACGAGGAGATGGCCTACCTGCACCCCAACCGCTTTCGACCCGACCCGAGCGTCCGCGGCGAGCTGGGCCTGGGCGACGGCGAGCGGTTCTTCGTCGTCCGCCTGGTCGCCCTCATCGCCCACCACGACATCGGGCAGAAGGGCCTCAGCCACGCCCAGGCGCGCCAGATCGTCGACCGCCTCGCCCGCGAAGGCAAGGTCTTCCTCAGCGCCGAGTCCTGCGTCGACGACGACCTCCGCCCCTTCCTCCTGCCCACGCCGGCTTCGCGGTTCCCGCACGTGCTGGCGGCGGCCGACCTGGTCGTCGGCGACAGCCAGACCGTCACCGCCGAGGCCGCGGTCCTGGGCACGCCCGCCCTGCGATGCAACACGTTTGTCGGGCGGCTGGCGTACCTGGAAGAACTGGAGCACCGCTACGGCCTGACGAAGGGCTTCCTCCCCAACCAGTTCGACGCCCTGATGGCCCAGTTGGAGGCGTGGCTGAGCCAGCCGGACCTCAAGCCCGCCTGGCGGGCCAGACGAAAGAAGATGCTGGCCGACAGCGTCGACCTGACCGACTGGATCCTGGACCTGCTCCATCGCCTGGGCCTGCGGCAGGAAACGCACGGCGCCAGGCCCGGCTGGGCGCCGGTCGCTGCGCGGTAACGCCCGATACGCGAATTCGGCGGTGACGAAGTAGTTGGACCAATCGAGTGACACGCGATAGATCCATCGTGATGCTTCTGGGCATACCCGGCTTCCAGTCGATATCGACGGACGTCGTGTCGGGCAACCTTGTCTCGGCCCTTCGCGGCAGTGGAATGCGGGTCTCGGAAGTGCGGCTGTCCGCGCCGAGCGCACTGAAGTGGATCAGGCCGCGATTCGTGGCCGAGTTCATGCTGCGCTACCTGATGTACCCGGCCTGTGCCCGTCGGACCTATCGGCGATACGGCGATGCGCCCGTCTACTTCATCACCGATCACGCCAGCGCGTCGATCTCGCGGAGCATTCCCCCGCCGGCGAAAGTCATCGTGCTGGTTCATGACCTGGCGAGCATACTCCCCCCAAGCGAACTGAGGTATCGCCCGACGTGGAAGAACCGGCTCATTCATGTCCTGGGCGTGCTGTTCAAGAAGCCCGGGATCATGCGGGCGGACCACGTGTTCACGGTGTCGGCGGCAATTAAGGAGGACATCGTTCGCCGTCTGGGCTATCCAGCCGAGCAGATCACCGTCATCTACAACGGTGTGGACGCGGCGACATTCGCGACACGGGACAAGAGCGACGCCAGAACAGAACTGGGACTCGAGCAGGCGGGGCAGTATCTCATGACGGTCACCTCCCCGGCGGCGCGCAAGAACATGCCGTGCCTGATGCGAGCGATGCATCAACTGGCCGCGGACTTCCCGGGGCTGAAGCTCCTTGTCGTGGGCGGCCTGGACGCCGAAGCCCTGCACCTGATCGGGGAGTTGGGCCTGGGCGATCGGATCATCCGGTATCGCAATATCAGCGACGACCAGATCGCCGCCCTGTATGCCGCCGCCGATCTGTACGTCTTTCCGTCCTGGTATGAGGGATTCGGCCTGCCCGTCGTCGAAGCGATGGCCTGCGGGTGCCCGGTCATCGTCTCGGACGACCCCGCGCTGGTGGAAGTCGCCGGCCCGGCCGGCCTGTCCTTCCCCGCGAACGCTCCGGAGAAGCTGGCCGACGCGGTCCGCACCGTGCTGTCCGACCCGGCCCTGCGAGACTCGCTTGTGCAGGCCGGGAAGCGGCGGGCGGAGGAATTCACGTGGACCCGCACCGCCCAACGCGTGGAGGCCGCCCTGCGAGAGCGATTCGTCCCGCAGGCCGCCGCCGACCCCGGCGACGAGTCCCGGGCGGGGACCATTCGAAAACCGACGGCAGAATCAGAGCAATAGGAACAGCCGAGACATGGGAACGGCTCCCTCCAAACTCGTGTCCATCATCACGCCGGCCTACAACTCGGCCGCCTGCGTCGCCGAGACCATCGCCTGCGTCCTGGCCCAGACCTACGCCGACTGGGAGTGGATCGTCGTCGATGACGCTTCGAGCGACCAGACGCCCCAGCTCATCCAGGCCGCCGCGGACGCCGACAGCCGCATCCGGCTGATCCGCCTGGAACACAACACCGGGCGGGCCGCCTGCGGGCGCAATATCGGCATGGCCCAGGCTCGCGGGGAGTTCTTCGCCTTCCTGGACGCCGACGACCTCTGGGAGCCGTCCAAGCTCCAGGTCCAGGTCGACTACCTCCGCGACCACCCCGACGTCGACGGCGTGTGCACCTGGTATGACCTGTTCGGCTACGAGCCCGCCGTCCGCTCCACCCTGCGGATCATGAACCCCAATCCCCTGGTCACCCGCCGCGACTTCCTGGTCGGCCTGCCGATGCAGACCTCCACCGTGCTGTTCCGCCGCGCCTGCTACGACAAGGTCGGGCCCATGGACGAGGACCCCCGGCTGGTTATCGGCGAGGACCACGAGTTCTTCGCCCGGCTCATCATGAACGGAACCCTCCACCGCATCCGCGAGGTGCTCACCCACTACCGCCTCTCGCCCCCCCACGGCTCGCTCAGCGCCATCCACCTCCTGCCCACCGGCGTCAAGAGCCTCAACGTCATAGAGATCTTCCGCGAGCGCGGCTGGATCACCCCCGCCGAGATCCGTTTCATGCTCTCGCGGAACTACTACTCGCAGGCGGCCGACAACCTCATGATCCACCACGCCCCCTTCCGGCGCCTGCTGGCCCGCTCCATCCTGGCCGGCCGGCCGCCCGCCAAGGCCCTGATCATGTTCGCCCTGTGCTTCCTGCCCGCCTTCATTCTCCGCCCGCTGCTGGGCAGCCTCCAGCGCCTGCGCCGGCAGGCTACGCAGGCTAGCGAACGCGCCGGATGACCTCGCCCAGGAGTTGGATGACCCTGGCGGGGGCGAACAGGTCGAGCAGGGAGGCCGACTTGAATCGCGTGCTCAGCGTCCCGCGCTGCCAGCAGTCATAGAGCGTGTCGATGGCTTGCTCAACGGCTGTGCTGTCGCGGCAATCGACGGCCAATCCCCCGCCGTGCTCGTTCAGCAGGTCGTTCAGCGTGCCTGTCCGTGGGGAGACCGCCAGAATGGGCCGTCCGATCTGTGCGTAGTCGATTACCTTGGAAGGCAGGAAGATGCCCTCTTCCAACTCCGGCTCGATGACAGCCAGCACCGTCCTGCGGGCCAGGTGCTGCGGCATGTCCTCGTAGGGGCGGGGCGGCTGGACGTCCAGCAGGTGCTCCGCCCCGGCCTGGCGGGCGCACTGCCGCAGCAGGTCCTCATGGTCGACCATGAACCGCAGGAACGGCGCCGCCAGTCCGCGCCGCTCGGCGAATCGCCGAGCTCCCTCCAGCAGCACCCGCGCGTCGCGCGGCGGCTTGAGACTGCCGGCGTAGCAGATGGTGAACTCGCCGCCTTCCGGGGGCGTCGCCGACGGGCCCGCCATCGCCACGTGCGGAATGGTCGAACTCTTGCCCTCCATCGCCGGCCACTGCGCCGCCATGTACCGGCGCAGGCGCTCCGCCGGAAACGTGTGCCACGACGCCCGCCTGGCCACCGCCCGAAAGAACCGCCCGATCCCCGGAGCGAGGGGCGCATCAGGCCCGTTCCCGTACGGCACGGGGAACCGCACCATCGGGTCCGGATCGTTCCAGTTGGCGATCCACGGGAGGTGAGTCCGCTGGCAGACCCCCAGCGCCGCCAGGTGGGCGTCGGCTGGGTGCGAGCGGGACAGCACGACGTCGTAGTCCTTCCGACCCGCCAGCTCGATGGCCTTTCGCATAGCCGGCAGGGCCCAGCGAGCCCCGTAGATCTGACCCGTCCGAACGGCCGCTCGCGCGGTGGTCCATACCTTGTTCCACAGCGTGGGCGCCACCGTGGGCACCACGTGAATCCGCTCGGCCAGCTCACCCCACACCCCTGTCCGCTGCGGGTACCAGGAGACGATCTTCCCCTGCGCGGTCACCACGTCCACGTCCCACCCGCCCCGGACCATCGCCAACGCCAGCTTGGCGTTCACCATCGCTTCCGGATTGGTCGTCGGAAAGCACGCCGGGGCGATCATCAGACATCGATAACTGGTTGAATCCATTCCTCTACGCCCACTCTACGGAGTCTGCTGCTCTGCCCGAAGCCCGGCTATCCGTTCCCGCAACACTCCCGCGGACCGATAGGCGGACTCGCGCATGGCGGGGATGACGCGCGCCAGGTGAGCCCGCACCGCGGACGCCTGGGCCAGCAATGACTGGACCTTCTCCACAAACACGTCCGGCGCAGCCTGTTTCCAGGAAAGCACCCAGTCCAGGTTCCCGAAGATGTCACGGTTGATCCCGATGGCCTTCGCGCTGTACGACACCGACAGCGTCGGAACAAGCGAAGACAGACTGCCTATGGTAGCGTGCGTGCGCGCACCGGCAAAGGCGGCCAGCCGCGAGATAATGAACTTGAGTTCCCTGGCCGTGTAGGCCTTGTCAATCAGCGTGATCCGGCCGGAAGGGCCGCCCGTCCGTTCCAGGACGCGCCGGAGAAACAGCAGATCGTTGCAGTCCGGCGTAAACACGTGGGGGACCAGAACGACGGGCATGTCAACCGCCCGCGCGACCGCGCGAACGATCCCGGCCACCTGGTCCGTCCACGACTCGAGGTCTCCCTGATAGCGGGCGATCAACGACGAGAAGTTCAGGCCCACGCACGGCTGGCGGAGCACGGCCAGACCCTCCTCGTCCAGGTCCAGTTCCCGGCCCTCCAGGGCGAACGCGGGATCGGCGACCCGGCACACGTTCTCCCGCACGCCGAGGGAATCCAGGTATTCGACCGTCGCGCTCTCGCGGGCGCAGATGAGAGTGAAGCGCTTGAGCTGCTCGCCGGCAAACCGTTCAAACTGCGGCTCCTTCGAGAACGGCCCGATCGTCGCCCCCCACAGGACGAACGGCCGGCCCGCGTCCAGCACCGCCTGTGCGATGCTGAACTGCCGCGTCGGAAGCCCGTAGTCCAGCGTGAACAGGTCCCCTCCGCATTCCAGGACGACCGAGGCATCCGCCAGCAGCGAAAGCACCGGCTCCTGGCCCCGGCCAACGAGTTTGCGGAACTGGTAGGCGAACCAGCCCGGGGAGTACCGCCTGGTCAGGGCCCACGGAACGACCGGGAACCCTTCGATCGTGCGAGGTTCCTGCGATCTGGACAGCCCGTGCAGGTACGAGGCGTGGATGAGGCGGCAGAGCGGAAACTCTCTCTGGAGGATGCCCGTCGTGCCCACGGCGATGGCCTGGCACCCGCGGTTCAGGACCGTGCCGTTTCCGTGCAGCACGAAGAGTGGGGAGTCATCCATCTGTTCTTCTCCAGAAGAGGCACAGTCGCAGGGCCGAGCGGATCAACCGTTTCTCGTCGTCCCGCAGCGCGTTGAAGCGCCAGGCCGCCAAGGCCAGCAGCAGCGGGTACAGGCAGGCCGACGCGACCAGCCGGATCGGGATGGGCATGGGCGCCAGCGTCAGCACCCCCAGCGGGGCTGCCACGGCCAGCGACAGCGCCAGGCTCGCCGCCAGTTCCCGCCAAGCCAATACGGCCGACAAGGACACGTTCACCAGGCGGGCCATGCGGACGGTCAGGATGCAGACAAACAGGGCGTAGCCTGTCCAGACGCCGACGGCGGGGCCCACGAAGCCAATCCACGTGCCGCCGCCGGCCCAGGTCAGGAGGATCCCGACAACCGTGCTGACGACGGCCCCTATGCCGGTGGCGACGGCGATCTCGCGGGTGCGCCCCTTGGCCCGGAAGATCGAACCGAAGGCGGCCACCTGGAGCGGCAGCAGGGCCAGGTATACGCGGAAGACCCACGCGCTCTGCTCATAGGCCTGGCCGTACAGCAGGATGATGAAGTCGCGCCCGGCCACCAGGAAGAAGGCGAAGCAGGGAAAGACGACCAGGCTGCACTTGCGCATCCCTTCCTGCCACAAGGCCAGGGCCTCCGCGTCCTGCCCCTCGCTGACCATCTTGACCATCGGCGGCAACGTGGCCGAGGTCATGCTGTTGACCACCACCGGCACGACGGGAAGGCTCAACGCCCCCACCGCATACAAGGCGAAGGTGCCCGGGTCGCTGAACGCGGAGGCGATCAGCTTGTCAAACTGTAAGACAATCGTGTAGGCCATTCCGGTCAGGTACAGCGGATACGTGTACCGGAACGCCTCCGCGATCAGGCCGCGATCCAGGTGGAAGCGCCCCCCGCCCGAGAGGGCGAAGGCATGCACCAGGGCCGAGACCGCTACCGCCGCCACGAGGATCACGTGCCCGGTCAACACAGCCGCCAGGCTGCCCCCCGTCGCCACCACGCCCACCGTCACCGCCGCCTTGCCCACCGCGCCCAGCAGGCTGTACAGGGCCGACCACTGGGCCGCGTCCATCGCGATCATGTACACCTGCAGCATGGCCAGCACGCGGTCGAAGAAGGGAAGCAGCGCCAGGATGTGCAGCAGCGGGACCAGGTCCGGGTTGTTGAAGCGCTGCGCCGCCAGGTG